>Ga0315281_10005000_pt1 | contig 19074 bp, 16 predicted proteins | sample YL17G07_0_MG_FD_204540 | JGI IMG/M metagenome (GOLD analysis project Ga0315281, IMG submission 204540) | Sediment microbial communities from Yellowstone Lake, YNP, Wyoming, USA - YL17G07_0 | ecosystem: Environmental > Aquatic > Freshwater > Lake > Sediment | place: USA: Wyoming | collected... | reverse complement strand
TCGCCAATTTCATGTCCGATCCGCGCGGGACCGAATTTCTTAATGAGGACAGCAAGGAACTCATCGCCAAGACCCTGAACGTGCGAGGTCAAGACGTCGAGGAAATGGACGCCCGCATGAGGGGGCGCGACTCCTCGCTCGACCAGCCGATCTCCGACGACAGCACGACGACAGGTCTCGATCTCTTGACCTCTTCGGAGAACCAAGAAGACTTGGTCTCGCGGAATGAAGAACAATCGAAGGTCAAAATCGAGCTCGAACGCGCGATGAGCGGGTTGAACGACAAGGAACGTTTCATCGTCGAAAAACGCCTGATGACGGACGAACCGATGACGCTCCAAGAAATCGGAGACCGCTACCATATCTCCCGCGAGCGCGCCCGGCAGATCGAAGAGCGGGCCAAGAAGAAGATCCGCGTCGCGTTTACGGAATCCTCCCTCGCCCAAGAACTGATGATTTAATATCTTGCCCGTGCCGCTTCTTCAGTTTACAAAGCGCACCCATGGTTCGCTTACATTTCCGCCTTTTGGTCATCCCGGTTTTTCTTGCCTTCGCAGGCTGCAGCCACAAGCCTTTTCTATCGAACGCCACCGACTCCAACGCCGCCCTCGAGGAATGCCATAAACTGTCCGAGAACAACAATTATGAAAAGGCCAACGAATGTCTCGAAGTCTTGAAGAGCCGTTTCGCGGGCAGCTCTTCGGCCGCCTACGCCGACGTTGACATCGGCGACAACTATTTCCGCAAGGGCGACTATCTCCTGGCCGCCGAAACCTACATCGCGTTCTCCAAGCTGCATCCCTCCGATGAAAAGGTCGGGTATGCCTATTACAAGACGGGCGTTTGCTATCTCCGGGAAAATCCAAAGCCTATCGACCGGGACCAAAAATATTTGGAGACGGCGATCCAATACTTCGAACTCGCCATGCCTCGCGTCCCGGCGGACCTCAAGGATGCCGTCCGCGAACAGTGGGCGGAAGCCCGCATGAGGATCGCGCGCCGTCACTTCTACATCGGAAGATTCTACTACCGGACCGGAGAATACCTGGCGGCCATTCCCCGCTTTCAAGAGGTCGTCACCAACTACAGCGGCCTCGGCCTAGACGAAAAATCCCTCTATCTCATGGGCGATTCGTACCTGCGGGTGGGACAAAAGGAAAGAGCGCTTGAAATCCTCTCCGTGTTTGAGCAACACTTCCCCCAAAGCAAGTACCGCGGAAAACTCGCCGGCAAGGCCGGAGTGAAGTAATTTTGTAGGGCATCACGCCAAACAATCGAGGTAACCATGGCCACGGATTTTCGAGAACTCTTCGACCTCGGCAAGAAGCATTTCGAAAGCAAGAATTATCCCCGCGCCGAGCAATACTTTCAAAAGATCGTCAAGTCGGGCGGCCGCTACGCCGATGTCCTCAACATGTTGGGCATCATCTATCACATCGAGGGAAAATTTAATAACGCCGTCGAATCTTTCGAAAAGGCGCTGGAGATCAATCCCGACTACCACGAGGCGACGCTCAATCTCGCCGTTCTCTACAACGATCTGGGCGAGTTCAAGAAGGCCAAGGCCCTCTATGCGCGCGTCGGGAAGAAAAAAGGCCCGAGGGATTTCGAGCCGATCCTAAAAGGAAAGATCACCAACATGCACGCCCACTTGGGCGACACCTACCGCGGCATCGGGAAGTCCGCTGAAGCGATCGAAGAGTACAAAAAGGCCCTCAAGCTCGCCCCGACCTACGCCGACGTTCGCACGAAACTCGGGATGGCCTACCGGGAGAACGATCAAAAGGACTTGTCCGCCAAGGAACTCTCGGCCGCGATCGCCGAATCTCCCGCTTACAAACCCGCGCACATCCAGCTCGGCATCACCTATTTTGCCATGGGTCAAAAGGACAAGGCCGCCAAGGCCTGGAAGGCTCTCCTCTCCAAGGACAAAGACAACCCGATCGCGAACGCCTATTTGAAGCTATGCGAGAATGGGAAGAAGAAACCCGCTCAGAAGTAAGCGCGAAGGCCTCTCCGATGAATTCGAAGAGGCCTTCGGCTATTTTTCAAAAGACCTATCTGATCTTGATCCACTGAATCGAAGAGCATTTGTCTTCGAAGGAGCCCATATCGGCGGCGCTGCCGCTGCCGCTCATGGGATATTCCCGGCCCTTGTAACCGCTATCCGTATAGAGGACGGCCGTCCATCCGGAGGGAATGCTGTATTTGACGGAAGAACACTTGTCGTTAAAGCTGGCCGTGCCGTATTTGAAATCCGCGATGTTGACTCCCACCCTGGACTTGAAGACCCGGCCCGATAACCCCTTGTCTTCATAGATACTGACCGAACCGCCCTTGGCCCACGAAGCGGCGGACAGGACCACCATGCTGATCACCAATGCGAGAACGAAAAATGATTTTTTCATAAGACCCCCTTTTGTGGGAATAGGTGTAAACAAGATTTTCTTTTTTATCAATCGCTTCTTATCGGATGGGCTTGAAGGACATTTTGCGGGGAAGATCCACCAGTCTTTTTCTCAAGATTCCTACGTGCAATCAAAGGAAGAATTTCTTCCCTCACAAATCTCATGAAATGAGTCTCTATACCGTCGGAGGCAAGTCGGCCCTTCCAATTCATCCAATGATGAAAGACATCCATGATTTTCATTCCTTGGCGAGTCTTGAGCCAATCAAGTTCATGGTAGAAGCGCTCCGTCGTGACCTGAGAAAATCTCAAGAGTTCTTCCATTGTTTGGTCATCATAAATGGGATGAGGAATCAGATAGGCGCTGGAAAAGAGATCTCGATGTTTTTGTATCATTCCCATCACCCGTTTCTCCTCAATAGGAACCCCCTCTTCATTGAAGATCCGGGTCAACTCATGTCCATGACGGCGGATGAGCTCGGTTCCGGCCAATGCCGCCAAACGATTCACATGCACGTGAGCCGCACCTTTGAGCTTTGAGCGAACCACCCAATGGAGAGTTTCTTCGAAATCCTCGTCTCGCTCTTCCGGAAACCCCATAATGAAGCCCACATTGACCCTAAAATTTCTTTTGCGACATCCATCAAGGAGCGAGTCATATTCGGACAGATCAATATCTTTGCGAACGATTTTCTGCATCCTTGCAGAACCCGTCTCCACGCCAAAAAAGACCCCATCGCATCCCGCCCGCTCCATGAGCTCCAGATCTTCATCATAAAGAGTATCCACGCGAGACGCACAGCTCCATGTCACGCCCTCTTTATTCAATTCAATAAGACGATTGCAGAAATTGTGGAGATATTCACGGGACGTCGTAAAATTATCATGAAGTAGCTCAAACGATTGGAACCCATACTTCTTATTCAGCATCGACAACTCTTGATAGATTCGCTCGGGAGACTTGACTCGAAACTTTCGACTCCACATCACGGAGGTCGAACAAAACGTGCAATCGAAGGGGCAACCGCGCCCGGCCTCAATAAACGGAAGGAAATAGCCGACATTGATTCTTTCAAAGACCGCATATTCCTTCATTGGAATTTTCGTGAAATCAATCGGCGGAAGGGAGTCTAAACTTGTCTCCAACTTCCTTTTTAGCGGTATGGGTTGATGCATGTTGTCGCGACAAAGCACACCGGGTATTTGGTCTACCCTGTGACCCGACTTTTTTTGATGAAGATACTCCTCCAGAGTGTGCTCCCCCTCGCCCACAATGACCGCATCGACCATGGGAAATCTTGCCAATGTTTCCTTTGGGACCGATGAGGCTTGAGGCCCTCCCAGGATCACCTCGGTCCGCGGGCTTTGTCTCTTGATCTCCTCGGCCAATAGCAGGGCCAAGGCGAAGTTCGATGTCACCGTGGTTATTCCGTAGATGGGGGCAGAAAATCTTTTACGAAGATCTTTGACGGCTTCCTCGATGAAGTTTTTCTTTGGAAAGCAGCCGGTTCGGACCTCAAAGTCGTAATCGACAATTTCAGCCGAAAATCCTTCGCGCTCGACAAATGACGCCAGCGCAAGGAGCGACATCGGGAAATAGAGAGATTCCCCATCTCTGCTGGTTGGGGGATTAACGAGACAGATGTCCATCGAGCCTCATTGATCTTGAGGGAGGGCATTCATCTTCTGCTGGAGGTCATTCATCATCAGCTTCAACTCCTCCATCTTGATCAGAATTTCTTGTTGTTGATTGAGGATTTCGACCTTCATCGTTTGGTCAGGCGTTTGAGAGCCGTCCGACCCTCTGTGAGTAATCCTGCTGTCCGGCAATGTGTATCGAACATTGATGGCACTGTCGGGCACATATTTGACATACATCTTACTATCAGGGGCCACAGGGCGAATGGTAGTTCTGCTATCCGCATTCTCAATTCGAGGTGATTTATTCGGCGCTGCGTCGCCGGCATGAGCATTTTTTACGCTTGGGCCGAATAGGAATCCGCCCCCCCCAATCAGAGTAATGAGATAAGTTAAGAGTTTTCTTCGAAAGCGGCTGATTGTTGCCATGATGTCCTCCCGTATTTGAAATGAAAAAGCAATTCCGACGCCAACCAAGCGAAGGTATCTGTTCCGATTCTATCTGATTCTTATTTTAGTATCTATATGATTATAATCACACTAATATTACTGTTGTATAAATATTTTATATCATAATGATACATTTTATTGGAATACGGAATCTGAATGGCGTGCCGCCTACCTCGGAGAGGCTTACGCTCGAAATGAGAGCGGAAATTATGGCCACGGCTTTCTTGCTATGCACGTTACTCCCCCTTAGATTTGATTGTTTTCTTTAGTTTTGGATTTGAGCTTAAAAAAAGCTCTGTAGCGAGGTCTCAATTATTTCTCAGAGAGGGTCCTGTAGGTAGCTCAAACGAACCGCCTCTTGGATGGGCTTGAAATAAACGGGCCTTCCCTCACACAATGATTGCCCTGAAAACTTTTCTGAAAAAACAATCCCAAATGGCGCCTTGGGGTAATGTTTAAGGAATTGCCGTATACCGGAAGGAATCTCCGCACCTTTCAGAGAGGATTTCACTTCAATGGGAACAGGTGCCCGGTTTTTAATCAGGATGAAATCCACTTCTTCACCCTTTTTCGTGCGCCAGAAACGAATCTCCATATTGGGTTTCAACTGCGAGAAGAGATGAAAGAAAACAAAGCTCTCATGCAATACCCCTCGATCTTCTCTGAGATCTGAAGTTCTAAAATCCTTAAGCAGAGTGTTGCGAATTCCCAGATCAAAGAGATAATATTTCCGTGATTTTTTAAGTTCATTGGCCAGATTCTGGGAAAAACTCAGCACCGGAAAACAGACATACGTCTGCGACATGATCTCCAGATGTCGTGCCACAGTCGGCTCGGAAAGACCAACCTCTCGGGCAAAACTCGCATGAGAGATGAGAGATCCCTGACTTTGGGACAATAGGTAGAGAAGTGAATTAAAGGCCCTGACGTTTTCTTCCTGAATCAGCGCTTTGATATCGTTGGTCAGATAGGTGCTGACAATATTGTCTAGAAGCTCGATCTTTTCTTCGGGAGTTGCCCGATGGAGGAGACCCGGCATTCCACCCCACTGGAAATAAGATTTCAGGTCAAGGCCGGGGACTTGCTGCGTCTCGTCCCACGTCAGCGGGTAGATCATGGTTTTTCGGAAACGGCCCGCCAGACTTTCCTTGAGGTGTTTATGAATTTCCAATGAAGACGAACCTGAGGCGTAGATCTTGATCTTCTTATTGCTGTCAACAATGGCCTTAAAGATTTTTGAGGCGTTCTTCAGGTAATGGAATTCATCGATGAAGACCAGGGGCGGCCCGCCGCTCAGTTTTTCAAATACCTTTCGAAAATCTCCGGAAAGCTCCTCCAGATCCGAAGAAAGCTCCAGGTTATAATAGCGGGAATCAATCCCCTGCGCATGAGCCGCCTTCTCAATCTCCGTGAGGAGCGTGGATTTTCCAACCTGCCGGGCTCCCAACAAAATCGAGACCTCTTTCTGGGAAAGCTCGCCGTATAATTTATTGAAAATATTACGTTTTATCATGATTGGAACTATTCTAAGCCTTGCTTTAGAATAGTTCCATATGTTTTTGAGCGATTGACGCAGCGGCGGGAGCAATCGTAATGCTCGTTCTCATGGTTTCCGTTTCGGGCTTCAACCTATAGAAGGGCCGAAATCTTCTGCAGCGCTTCTTTCAGTGCCTCGGGCTTGCTTCAGCCGCCTTGAGCCATGTCGGGACGGCCGCCGCCGATGCCCTTGATCGGCAATTATTTACATTTTGATAAACTTAGTATTTATTTTTTATAAATATGTTCATTATTAACGTCTTATATTAGATTATGTCAGTGTAGTCAGGAGGTTTTATGGCAACCATTCGGCGTGCTAGAGGTTACGGCAGGTATCTTCTCGCTCTCTTTATTTCCGGATTCGTATCTCTATTGGGGCGACCTTCCCCCAGTTGGGCGGAGGCGGCCAGGGCGGAGCATAACGCAATGGTCTTCCGGAACACGTACTTGGTTGCCAAAGCGTCTACGAATATGCCGGCTGGGGGGGGGACAAGCGTGACAGCCCGTCCTGCCTGGCCATCCCAAGGAATGGAGATATCCAAGAACAAGGCGCCGGCTTGGCCTTCTCAGGGAATGGAAATCGGAAAGCAGGTTGCTCCAGCATGGCCGTCTCAAGGTATGGAGGTCAGCAAGAGATCGCCAGCGTGGCCGTCCCAGGGAATGGAGATTGGCAAACAAGTCACGCCGGAGACACCCTTCCTTCTCAATCTCGATCCGCAGATCTTCTCCAAATTAGAGACGATCCAGAATAAGGTGCGAAACAACGAAACGACGACGCCGGAAGAGGATGCTCTCGTGATCTCGGTCCAGAATGCGGCGAAGATCGAGGAACTCTCGGCGCAAATGAGAAAGATCGACGATCTCTCCAATCAGCTCAACGTCCTCCTGCTCAAGCTGAACTCCCCGCAGAACAAGGCGCCCTCGGAATAGGCGTATGGCCACTTTCCCAAATGCCCCAAAGATTTGCCTGATCAATCCTCCGACGACGGAGCCCGACGAGTGCGGCATCTATTTCCCTCTCTGCCTCATTACGCTGGGGTCCGTTCTTAAGGAGCACGGTTTCGAAGCCGAGATCTGGGATTTCGACCTTCACTTCAAGAAGGTCGGCAATACGGACGAAGCGCGGTTTCGCAAGCTGATCCGCGCCGGTGTTAGGGGAGCCAACACTCGGATTTTCGGTATCACGGCGATCTGCTCGAATTATCCCATCGCGCTTTGGATCGCCAAACAGATTAAAGAAGAACGGAAAGACGCGGTCGTCGTGTTCGGAGGGGCGCAACCCTCTTCCGTGCCGATGGAAACGCTCGAGAAGTTCCCGTTCGTGGACGCCGTGGTCGTGGGAGAGGGAGAAATGACTCTTCTCGACATGGCACGCGTCGGATACGAACCCTCGCATTTCGGCGACATTCCCGGCGTGGCCTTCCGCGAAGGCGGCTCGCCGCGTTTCACGGGTGCGCGCCGGATGCTTCCGGAACTGGACGATCTTCCGGTGCCGGACTATTCCCTAGTCGATCTCGACCAGTATATGTCCCTAAAACCGCTGGTGGAGTTCCGTCCCACCCTCGAAGCCGGTCGGGGATGCCCTTTCACCTGCACCTTCTGCTCGACCGCGCTCATGTGGAACCGGGACTATCGGGTCAAATCTCCGGACCGGATCCTCCAGGAGATGACCCTTCTCCACGAACAATACGGATTCAAGGAGTTCGGGTTCATCCACGACAACTTCACCACATCGAAGAACTTCCTCGAAAAATATTGTGACTACATGATCGAGAACAACCGGCAGGGCTTTCGATGGCATTGCAGTTCGCGGACGGATTGCCTCACGGTGGACCGCATCCAGAGAATGTACGACGCCGGTCTCAGCGGCCTCTTTTTCGGCATCGATAGCGCCTCCGAGAGGATGCAGAAGGTGATGCAAAAGCACCTCAATACGTCGGAGTTCAATCCGATCATTCGTAAATCCTGCGAGCTGAAACTGGAAAGCACGACGGCCTTCGTCCTGGGATTTCCCGAGGAGACCGAGGAAGATTTGGATGCCTCGGTTCTTTTGGCGCTGCGCTATCGTGAGATGGGAACGCCGCGAGTGTTCTTCGGCAAGCTTTGCGCCTACACCGGAACCGCCATTCACAAGAACTTCCTCGGGCGATTCCGGGAGCTGTCGCCCTATCCGAGTCCGTGCCCCCAGAATTACGAAATCCCTTACGTCAAAGATCTGATCACCGGCAATCCCGACTTTTTTTCCTCCTTCTACCACGTCCCGCATCCGGTCTTTTCCTCCGATTACTTGTGCCGCTATACCGCCCTCGCCTATTTCCTGGTCGACGGAGCAGCTCAAATTTCACTCCTCCTCAAAGATCACTTGGGCATCGGGATTACAAAGCTTTTCAAAAAGTGGGACGAATGGGCGAGCGAGCGGCGAATCCCCTATTACTTCTTCGATTACAAGATCTACGGAGTCGAGGGTTTCCAGAGGGATTTTCAGAATTTCCTGGATGAAACCCTTTTCCTGTCGGTTACGACCCGGCCGGAGATCGCGGCCTGACAGGCTATAGAAGTTGTTGAACCTTTTGCAACGCCTCTTTCAGCGCCTCAGGCTTGTTCCCGCCGCCCTGGGCCATGTCGGGACGTCCGCCGCCGGTGCCGCCGACGATGGGGGCGAAGATCCCCGCGAACTCAATTATTGACCACTTTCTTGAGCACGGGAACTTTAAATTCCTTATCAAAAAGATAGAGCCACATGGCAGCCATCGCATCGTGTGGAACGTCGGTCGTATTGTTGTACGTCGTCACAAGCTCGTATTCATGATCCTTAAACATCGGGGCGCCCTCCACACTGGAAAAATACCCGACGCTTTCCAAGCCCATACGATCCTTATGATTGACCGCCTCACTCTTGAATATGGACTTGTTGGCCGTCACATCCCGAAGCTCCACCGACTCGGCATACGGATGAAGATGAACAGCGATGTAGTGAACGGAAGTGTCAAACGGGAGATCCAGAAATCTTGTCACCGATGAATGGATGACCTCACGTCCCGGATTAACAACCCAATGCGGTGTATATTTTACGCCAGAAGGGTCCTCATATTGAGATCTATCAGATGCCCTCTTATGAAGCAGGCAAGTGCCCCCGTCTTCTTTGGCTGGTGTCTTTTGCCCAGTTCCGGAAAGTGATGGCGATGTTTCGAAAGGAACAACCGCAGGGGCCATGCGCACGAAAAGAGGTTTCAAAGACTCCTTCAAATCTCTGTTCCGAACAAAATCCAATCGATATTTGTACCTTACCTGAAAATTCGCATTTTCGACGGTATTATTCAGTACTTGTGAGGAAAGAGTCAAAGTTTCGTTAGAGAGAATTGGCAACCCGAATCCATCAGGAAATTTGATGGTGGTCTGACCTTCCGACATCGCAAAAATCCACTGGATGATATTCTTATTCTGGCCAAAAGCCTTCTGATGAGAGCTTCCATCATAATTCCCGAAATCCAGCTCGGTGTGGCAATTAAACTCTTGCGAAACAGGTTGCTTCCCATCGCCGCTAACCATTTCCGATCGGGCGCCTCTGAGCCACAGCAGCTCTTCAGGCTGCCCCTCACCAAGGGCCAGATTCTCGGCGCTCTCCGGCCCCTTCATCGCAGGATATTTCCTGTCTATTGTTACCGGAGAAGTTAAGACTTCAATATGATGTTGATAATTTTTCGAACAACCAACGCCGATGATCAAGAGAAGAATGGTTAACCAGGGAATACGAGATCCCTTATTTGTGTGCATTTTATTTCTCACTTTTCCTCCCAAGCAAGCGCGGGCCTTTTAAATTCCTTGTCCAAAAGATAGAGAAATGCCACCGCCATCGCGTCTTGATCCGTACCGCTCGTGTTATTATAAACCGACACCAGTTCATACTCGTGATCTTTGTAAAGAGGCTTGCCCTCCTTGATCGAGAATGAATCGACGGATTCTATCCCAATACGATCTTTAAAATTAACGACGTTGCTATGAAAAATAACTTCTCCGTTCGTCAAATCCTTGAGCTCAATCGATTCGGCAAAGGGATGCACATGCACGGTCATGTAGTGAACCGTGGTATCGAAGGGAAGGGCTAGAAGCTTGGTTACGAGCGTGTGATTCACCTGACGCCCCGGCTTTACGATCCAATGACCCGTAAATATCCTACCAAATGGGTCCTGAATATTACTCTGGGGTGAGGCTGTTTCTCCCATCATACATCCGGGACCATGTTTCTCCTTATCCGGATGAGCCACATCGTAATAGGCTTCAGACCCTTCAACAAGAGCCATACTTTCAAGACTCTGCATGTAAAGAGGCTTCATCGGCGTTTTCAGGTCGACATCTCGGACATATTCAACATCCATTTGCTGGCGAACCTGAAAATTGGCTTTGTCGATGTTGTGATTCAAGACCTGCGAAGTCAGAAAAATGGTCTCATCGGACATGAGAGGTATTCCAAATCCCTCCGGAAGTTTCACATATCCAACTCCCGGCGACACTGAAAACAGTCGTGTACTAACCTTCTTATCCCAACGAAAAAGCTTACTGTGCCTCTCGAGGTCAATGTCAAGGTTGCTATGACACATAAACTCTTGCGAGAATTTAGATCTTCCGTCGGCACCAACATTGACGGCCCGATATCCTGTAATCCAAAGAAGCTCTGGGCTTTTTTGTTCAGCGAAGTGAGCTTCTCGGACACCGGCAGGCCCCTTCATGGATTTATATTTTTGGTCAATTGTATAGGGATCAGATAAAATCTTTAAAGATTCGTGCTCCGGGTGACTCTTGTAGCAAGAACTAATCAATAGGGCGCTGAGCAAAACGAAGAAACACGCTAAAGATCCAGACCACTTGTTAGACATCGAAAAATCATAACAAAATGAAGCTTATGATCCAACGACAATTTCATCAGAGGCTCAAGAAAGATAACAATGAATATCCCTTTTAAAGACTTCGAGATAGACTTTCGTTTTCTGCTTCTAGCAGTCGGTTTTCATGAGATTGAATTATGTCGAGGCTCATAAAACACATTCGCGATACTTACTTTAGCATTGACCCCAGAACGCTCGGCCTGTTCCGGATTTTCTTTGGGATCATTATTATGGCCGATTTTCTGGGAAGAATACCGGGCATCAAGACCTGGTATTCGAATGAAGGCTTACTTCCAAATTACACTCTCTTGCAGCATCCCATGTTGGATTGGAATTTCTCATTGTTCTTAGCGGCTTCCACTCCAGGCCAAGCCGCCATTGGTTTTCTGATTTGTGGAATCATTTTTTTCTGCTTTCTGATCGGCTGGAGAACCCGACTGTTTCATGTTCTGAGCTTCATCTGCATGCTTAGCCTTCATGGTCGAAATAACTATATTGAAAACGCTTCCGACATAGTGCGTCACATTCTATGCTTATGGACTTTTTTCTTACCTTTGGGCCAGCGCTACTCAGTGGATTCGTTGCTCCGATCTCTGCCTACGGGCGCCTCCATTCGCACAGCTGCCAAACACGAGCCCAAACCGGTAGTCTCCTTGGCAGTGTTCGCCCTCACGATTCAGTTGGGCATCATCTATTTCTTCAATGCCGTTCAAAAAAATGGGATTGCTTGGCACCATGGCACGGTCATCCATTACATCCTCTTCATGGATTTTCAGGTAACGCAGTTCGGCCTCGATGTAAGAAATCATTTTCCACTTTGGATTTCAAAAATGCTGACATGGGGTACACTGGTCATCGAAGGATCCGCCCCATTTTTGATCCTTTCGCCGGTCTTCACCAGATATACGCGGCGTATCGCCATTGTTTCACTTTCCTGTCTTCATATCGGAATGACGTTCTTTATGAATCTAGGTCTTTTCTCTCAAACAATGCTCGTCTATTTCATCTTGCTTCTCTCGTCTGAGGACATCCTTTTTCTACGAAATTTGGCGGTTCGCGTATGCGGTGTATTTAGGCTGGACCCATCGCGTTTCCCAATTCGAATCTATGGTTGGCTTCATCGTGGAGTATCAATAGAGGCCATTTCTGCACATCCCGTAACGCACCGCTTGAGGACTTACTTAAGTGAAGCTGTTGTTCTTTTTTTCATAGTGGTTCTGGGTTCCGACGTTCTCGTCACTAACAATGCCATACCGAAGAAATTGAGACTGAAACAACCCCTTCTCTTCGAGGCGATCGTTGGTTACGCAAAACTCCACCAGGCATGGAGATTATTTGCGCCAGATCCACCCGCTTCGGGAGGGAACATCATTGTGGATGCAACGACCGTTGATGGTCGCCACGTCGATCCTTACAACGCTGAGGCGAGTGATGACATAACTCCAACAATTCTCAAGCCTCAGGGCTATCGTTGCAAAGATAGATTCTGGAATTATTATGCCTTCTGGATTCACAATGATCCGGATTCCTCAGTCTATCTTCCAGCTTTGAGAGATTGGATATTGCGTTATAAGAATCGCACCGGTAATCCTAATGACGAGATCCTTGCTTTTGAGGCTTTCTGGGACGAGACGATAAGCCCGGCTCCTGGAGAAAACAAGCCGACGCGTCTGAGAAGAGCCAAGCTCGTTGTTTACCCCTAACAGAATGGCATCCCCGCGGAAAAGCGCTAGACTGCCGATGGAGAAATCAATATACTGGCAAAGATAATCTTGGAGGTAACCGCAATGATTAATCAGCGTAATAGGTGCATCACGTCGGTGGGTTTAGTTTTGAGTCTCATCCTACTCTCGCCATTTGGCGTCAGGAGAGTTCAGGCCCAGCAAGAGAACCCGGAAGGACTTGCCACGGAATACTTTAAAAACTCCGAAGTAGCTATAACCGCCGCAGAGGTAGAAGCCATCAAGAAGCCCGCAGTCGATATGGCACTACGCATCATGAAAAGTCTAGGTGGAGCTGAAAAAGAGGCCCTCCTTAAAGATCCCATAGAATACGCAAGAACACACGAAGAGATATTTAACTTTCCCATTGCCGCATCAAACGATCCTCAGTTATCTGGAATAATTAAGTCGTTAAAGATTGATTTAGTGAGAGCGGTCTTGGGCATTCGAGGTGAAAAAGTCAGTCAGCCAGGGGTTATTTTTTGTCCTAGCATGCTGCCAAAAAAGATCTTCTTAGAACCCAAGGAAATCCAAAAGCAGTAAATAATTGTTTTAGAAATGCCATTCTTCAAAAAGAGCCCCCATCAGGGGCTCTTTTTTATTTCGCGTCACTGCCGTCATCGGCACCCCAACCAAGAAAATCAAAGAATTGAGAGGATCTTGTCCAGCGCTTCTTTCAGCGCCTCAGGCTTGTTCCCGCCGCCCTGGGCCATGTCGGGGCGGCCGCCGCCGGTGCCGCCGACGATGGGAGCGATTTCTTTGAGGATGTTGCCGGCGTGGTATTTTGAGGTGAGGTCTTTGGAAACACGGATAATGATCGTTACTTTGTCGCCTGCCACGGCACCCAGAGCCAAGATGCCGGAGCCCAGCTTTTGGATCTTCTGATCGGAAATATCCCGCAAAAGCTTCGGATCGTCGATGGTCACGAGGGCCGTGAGGACCTTCACGCCGTTCACGTCCTTGATTTCTTCCTGTTCGCCCGCGGCGTCCCCGCCTCGCGTCTTCATTTTCTGCAAGTCCTTCTCGAGTTTCTTCACTTGATCCAGGAGTTTCTCGACGCGATCCACGACGTCGTGAGGCGAGCTCTTCAAGAGAGCGGCGACTCGATCGATCTCGCCCTCCATTCGTTTCAAGTAATGGAGCCCTTGGGCGCCGACGACAGCCTCGATCCGGCGAACTCCCGCCGCGACGGAGCCTTCCGCCGTCACCTTCAGGAGACCGATTTGTCCGGTCGCGGAAACGTGCGTGCCGCCGCAGAGCTCGGTGGAAAAATCGCCCATCTTGCAGACGCGCACGCGGTCTCCGTATTTGTCGCCGAAAAATGCCAAGGCCCCCGCCTTGATCGCGTCGTCATACGTCATGACGGTCGTCATGACTTGGAGATTCCGGCGGATCTGTTCATTGACCATTTCCTCGATTTCCCCCAGCCTCTCCTTCGAAACCGGCTCGAAGTGGGAAAAGTCGAAACGCAGCTTTTCGGGCGTCACCAGCGATCCCGCCTGACGCACGTGCGTCCCCAAGACATTGCGAAGGGCGGCGTGGAGCAAGTGCGTCGCCGAGTGATGCGTCATCGATCCCTCGCGGTACTTTGGGTCCACCTCAAGCCCGATCTCATCGCCCTCTTGAATCTTGCCTTCCAGGATCTTCACGCGATGAAGAATAAGCTCGCCGCCCTTGTGCGTATCCAAGACCTGCGCCTTGAGATTTTTTGTTTCAATGATCCCCTGATCCCCCACCTGACCGCCGCCCTCGGGATAGAACGGCGTCCTCGGGGTGACAATCTCGACCTCTTCGCCCGCCTCGATCTTCGAAACCCTCTGCTCGTCCGCCAAGCGGATCATTGCAGCCACCGGCGCCTTGTCCTTCAGGTGATCGTAACCCACGAACTCGGAGCGAATGTTCGCCTGCGCGATCTCCTGATAGACGTCCTTCATCTTGGACGCCGCGGAGCCTTTCCAGGCGCGCCGGCCGCGGCCCTTCTGCTGGTCCATCCGCTCTTCGAAACCCGCCATGTCGATATCGAGGCCTTGTTCTTGCGAAATGAGTTCTGTGAGATCGATGGGAAATCCATACGTATCGTAAAGCTTGAAAACGACTTCTCCCGAAAGGACCTTTTCCTTGGCGTGGCGCGCTTTTTCGAGCTCTTCGCGGATGATGGAGAGACCTTTGTCGAGCGTCTCCAAAAACTTTTCTTCTTCCGAACGGACCACACGCTTCACGAGCTCGATCTCGCGGCCCAATTCCGAATAAACGGGACCCATTTCTTGTAGAACGACGTCGGCGAGTTTGTAGAAAAACGGCTCGCTCATGCCGAGGAGCTTGCCGTGACGGATCGCGCGTCGAAGAATGCGTCGCAAGACGTAGCCCCGCCCTTCGTTTGACGGCTGCACACCGTCCGTGATCAAAAAAGTCGCCGACCGGATGTGATCGCAAAGGACACGGATGGAGACATTCGTTTCCTCGTGCTCGCCGCCCCTCCCGGGGACGTGGCCGCTATATTTCTTGCCGGTCAGTTTTTCGACCTCGAGAATGAGGGGCGTAAAGAGATCGCTGTCGTAGTTGGAGTGAACGCCCTGGGCGACGGCGGAGAGGCGCTCGAGGCCCATGCCCGTGTCGATCGACGGCTTCGGCAACGGCTTCATGTGCCCGTCGGCATCGCGCTCGTATTGCATGAAAACGAGGTTCCAGATCTCCATGAAACGGTCGCAATCGCAGCCGATGGCGCACGTGGGCTTGCCGCAGCCGAATTTTTCGCCGTGATCGAAATGGATCTCGGAACACGGCCCGCACGGCCCCGTGTCTCCCATCGACCAAAAATTGTCCTTTTCGCCGAGACGCCTGATGCGGTCCTTGGAAACGCCCACTTCTTTTTGCCAAAGTTCCTCGGCCTCGTCGTCTTTTTCATAAACCGTGATCCAGAGGCGGTCCTTCGGAATATTCATCTCGATCGTCAAAAAATCCCAGGCGTACCGCACCGCCTCGCGTTTGAAATAATCGCCGAAGGAGAAGTTGCCGAGCATTTCGAAAAACGTGTGATGCCGCGCGGTCCGCCCCACATTTTCCAAGTCGTTGTGTTTGCCGGAAACGCGCAGACACTTCTGGGATGAGGTGGCACGATGAAAGGCGGGTTTTACGGCGCCGGTGAAATAGTTTTTGAACGGCACCATGCCGGCGTTGGTGAAGTAGAGGGTTGGATCGTCCGAAGGGATCAAGGACGCCGACGCCACTCGTTTGTGCCGGAGCGACTCGAAGAATTTGAGAAAACGTTCGCGGATTTCTTTAGACGTCATGGGGGAGAGAGATTATCCGACGGCCTTTTTCTTGGCCGGTTCGACCTTTTCAACCCTTGCTTCCTTAGCGGAAGCGGTCTCCTTGGCGCCGATGCCGACCTTTTCCATGACCTCGCGCTCGATCTTTTGGGCGATGTCTTTGTTCTCCTTCAAAAAGACGCGGGCATTGTCGCGGCCTTGGCCGATCCGTTCCCCCTTATAGGCATACCAGGTCCCGGTCTTTTCGATGACCTGATGGATTTCCGCCAAATCCAAGACCTCACCCTCGCGGGAGATGCCCTCGCCGTAGATAATATCGAACTCCACCTCGCGAAACGGGGGTGCGACTTTGTTCTTCACCACTTTCACGCGGGTGCGGTTACCGATAATCTGATCGCCGTTCTTCAACGGACTCGACCTGCGGATGTCGAGCCGAACGGAGGCGTAGAATTTGAGGGCGTTTCCGCCGGTCGTCGTCTCGGGATTGCCGAACATGATCCCGATCTTCATGCGGATCTGGTTGATAAAGACCACGATCGTCTTTGCGCGGGCCACGTTCGCCGTCAGCTTCCGCAGGGCCTGGCTCATGAGACGGGCCTGGGCGCCCATTTGCGCATCACCCATCTCGCCTTCGATCTCGGATTTCGGGACCAAGGCCGCGACGGAATCGATCACAATGATATCGACGGCACCGCTTTTGACCAGCATGTCGGTGATCTCGAGGGCCTGCTCGCCGTTGTCGGGCTGAGAGATGAGCAGCTCTTCCGACTTCACGCCGAGTTTCTTGGCGTACTGGATGTCCAGGGCATGCTCCGCGTCGATGAAGGCCGCGATGCCTCCCATTTTCTGGCATTGCGCCACGGCGCTCAAGGCCAACGTCGTCTTACCGGACGACTCGGGCCCGTAGATCTCGACGATCCTTCCCTTCGGGAGACCGCCGATGCCCAGCGCGATATCCAGCCCCAAAGATCCGGTTGGGACCGTCTCGATCTCCTGGGTCCGGTCGTCTTTATCGAGGCGCATGATCGCACCCTTGCCGAATTGCTTTTCGATGCCGCTGATAACGTTGACAAGGGCCTTTTCTTTGTTGGGGTTCGTGGATTCCATAGATTATTGTCTCCCGAGATGAAATTCTCCTAGTTTCGTATATCTCGCCCCCATCGGAGTCAAATCGCTTTTATAGAGAACGAGCGATTTTACGTAAAACTCCCCGAAGTCGGCATCGTTTGGCAATTCCAAGATGCTTTGCAAGATCCTTGCCACGCCGGTCGCCATCCGAGGATCTTTCACGCGAGCCAACGTCAGATGAGGTTTGAACCCCCTCTTCTCTTCCTGATGAATCTCCAATCCTTCCAAGGCCTTCTCCACTTTATCTTGGATGGAAATCAGACGGTCGACATCACCTTCCAAGCCTGCCCAAACGACCCGGGGCCGTTGTGCGGAGGGGAAAAAACCGATCCCGTGGACCCGAAGAGAGAGAGGGCCTCCTTCTAATGAGGCGATTTTCAGTCGCTCAACGACCGATTTTAGGACGTCCTCATCGACCTCACCGAGAAATCGGAGGGTCAGATGAATGCCCTCCGCCTCCACCCACTTAAATCCTTTCGTTTCTTTGGAGAGCCGGTCGACGAAAGCGGCCAAACGGGCCGCGACCTCTGCAGACGGATCGACGGCGATGAAAGAGCGGATTGGGGCCATTATGAGTGTAGAAGTTTCTTCCTCAAAAGATCCAACGCCGCGAACGACACCAAATGCTTGAACCACTCGCGGTTGGTGGCGAAGAAGAGCTTGCGCTCGATGGTGCCTTTCTCGGAATCCAGCGCGATGTGAACGGTTCCAACAGGTTTATCGGGTGTTCCGCCATCCGGTCCGGCGATACCCGTGATCGCCAGGCTGTAGGTGGTCTTGGCCATGCGTCGCATCCCTTGAGCCATCGCGATCGCCGTCGCGGAACTCACCGCGCCATGTTCCTTCAGCGTCTTTTCGGGCACTCTCAAGAGTTCCATCTTCGATTGGTTGCTGTAGGTCACCACGCCGCGGTCGAAGTAGTTCGAACTGCCCGGGATGTCGGTGATGAGCGACGCCAGACGCCCGCCCGTGCAGGATTCCGCCACCGACACGGTCTCGCCGCGAGCATGAAGCATCTTCCCCACGACGGCGGGAAAGGTCTCCCGCCCCTCTCCATACACAACGTTTCCGAGCCGCCGGTGGATTTCGTCGGCGACTTCTTGAACTCGCCGATCCAGATCGAACGCGTCGGGACCAAGGGCCGATGCTTTCAAAAAAATTTCAGGGAAAGAGACGCGATACGCGAGATCGACACCCTTCAGATCCATGTCGTCCAATTTCTCCGCCAATCCCGACTCGGGCAGACCGAACGTCCTCAAGAAACGAAACGCGTATTTCTTTTTCTCCGTATCGACCTTTTCTAGCTGAGGGATCACCCACTCGTCGACCATGCGTTTCATCTCGCGCGGCACGCCGGGCAGGAAGAAGTAATCGGTTTTTTGAAAGACAAAATAACACCCAGGCGCCGTGCCTTCATGGTTTGGAATGATCGTCGAACCCCGCGGAAAAAAGGCCTGCTTCTCGTTCTTCGGCGCCATCTCGCGGCCGCGTTTAACGAACCAAGCCCGGATCATCTCAAGAGCCTCAGGAAACAGTATCCACGGCACGCCAAAGGTTTTTGAGGCCGCTTCCAAAGTAATGTCGTCGATCGTCGGCCCCAGGCCTCCCGTGATGATTACTGCCCGCGAGCGGCCGACCGCGGAGCGGAGGGCCTGTTCGATCTTGTCCGGCTCATCGCCGACGCTCGTGTGCCAATGAAGCTCGTAACCCCGGCTCCAGAGCTGATCGCCGAGCCAGGCGAAATTCGTGTCGGTGATGGCGCCGGAGAGAATCTCATCGCCGATGGTTAGGATTTCAATTTTCATAAAACGTCCTCACCCGCCCTTCGGGCACCCTCTCCTTCATACCCCAAAGGGGCTGCTTCGCTGAGGAGAGGGTTGGGGAGAGGTCTCAGAGGTTCATAAATCTAACCGCAACCTGCAAAACCAAATTCGCATAAACGCCCGCCATCACATCGTCCCCCACCACGCCCCATCCGCCCGGGACCTTGTCCTGCAATAGACGGACGGGAAACGGTTTCCAGATGTCGAAAATTCGAAAGA
>Ga0315281_10004999_pt1 | contig 19075 bp, 10 predicted proteins | sample YL17G07_0_MG_FD_204540 | JGI IMG/M metagenome (GOLD analysis project Ga0315281, IMG submission 204540) | Sediment microbial communities from Yellowstone Lake, YNP, Wyoming, USA - YL17G07_0 | ecosystem: Environmental > Aquatic > Freshwater > Lake > Sediment | place: USA: Wyoming | collected... | reverse complement strand
ATTCGTAATGCGTCCACATCCGAATGACTTTCACGATGTGGCGTTCCTCGAAAACTTGGTAAACAAGACGATGCTGAATGTTGATGCGGGGAGAATACGCTCCGCTCAAATCACCGACAAGTTTCTCGTAGCGTGGAGGAGTTTGGAAGGGGTTTTGTTCAAGAATCTTAAGGAGTTCTTCAGCTTTAGGTTTCAATCCAGCAGCCGCAAGCTTCTTCGCATCTTTGCAAGCCTGTTTGGTGTAAACAAGCGTCCACTTCACCAACGAAGCTCCGTAGAGCACTTCTCAACTGGTGTCTTGAGGCCTCGAATAATCGACTCACGCATCTTCGGGATGGAAAGCAGATACAACGTCTCTTGGATCGCCAGCCAATCGTCCATTGAAAGGAGGACGCCCGCGCTCTTCTTCCCAACAATGTGGATTGGCTCGTGAGACTTCTCCGACTCAGCGAGAAGTTCCGGGACCTTCGCTTTTCGTGCTTCTACAGTTTTCATAGGACTCTCTTCGTTCAACTTGCTCCAATATAGTCATTTGTCTGAAGACAGTCAATTTCGGCTTTGCCGCCGCCCAAAATGAAGGAAGAAAGTGTACACAATATACTCGCAGCGCAACGAACGCCTAACAGAACCTATATTGAAAGAAGAGAAATGTAAGGAGAAGGAAAGGAAGGTGGGTTGAGTTGTACAATGGAAAACCTCCTCGTCGCAAGTTATGTTTGGGTAACCGTAGTTCCCATTAACTAAGTGGGGCTCAAGGCCCAATGCCGGTATGATCCGGCGACAACGCGATCAGGGAGGTTTTCCATGGCAAACGTAGAAAAGGATTTTGCCAAAGGCAAGCCGATCTGGAGAGTTCTTTTGGACAAGGCCCCGTATCGTCTCGCTAACGGCGGGCAACTGGCCACAGGACGGGACAAACGGAGAGAAGCAAGGCGTTTTGTGTTACGATCACTCTAACACCCAGGACCGAACCACACAGCCAGACCATGGTTGCCGTTCGTGGCTCAGCGTCACGAGAGACCACGGTAACAGAAGATGGCTGGCACTTTGATGCGCGGACAAAGTAAAGGTGGGTCTCCTCCTCAGAAGGAGAACCACGGATAGGAGCCTGGTCTCACTTGACTTTCAATATAGGAAGCGGCACAACGACGCTCGCTCATTTGATAAAACGGCTGGCGTGTAGTACGAGTCTACGGAATGCAGTACCGCATTCTAGTCCATCTCAAGCCGAGGTGGTGAAATCAAACAACCAAATGAGCGATCTCATAGCCACACGCCAGCCGTAGTTGAGCTCGCTCAATGGTTTTTGGCGCGAATAAATCGTCATTCATAGCCTTTAGAAACGTTCTTTTCCTAGCGCCAAAAACCACTGCGTGTTGCCACGAGAAAGCTCGATCTCCAGGAGATTCTCAGTGAGGATTTTGCGAAGGAATTGCACAAGAAAATGTTTGCGGATGTTTGGAAGTGGGCCGGACAATTCCGCACCTCGAACAAGAACCTTGGTGTCGACAAGAATCGGATTCGCATCGAACTCAAGAATCTGCTGGATGATTGCCGATACTGGATTGATCACACAGTCTTCAGCGAGGATGAAATCGCCGTACGATTCAGTCATCCCATTGTGACGATCCATCCGTTCTCAAACGGGAACGGAAGACATTCCCGCCTCATTGCAGATATTCTCGTAAGCCATGCATTTGGTCGGCCACATTTTTCATGGGGGAGTATCAATTACTCATTGAATTCGCAAGGCAATGAAGAGATGGCACAGCAAGAACGCATCCCGTACCGGGGAGCCTGCCAGCAAGAGAGAATCAAACGTGAACAGCGGCCAACCTTCTTCGCCTAATCCCGCATAGGGGGACAAAAACGGTTCGCCCCGCAATCCTTCGACAAGCTCAGGACTGCGGGGCTCACCCAAATTGCTCACTCCGTTCGCAACTTCTCATATCCGCAAACGTTCTGCGTCATTTGCACTGCGCGAATATCATGAGAACAGAATCATGACAAAGAAGCTCATACGCCTTGACAACCGTGCGTACGATCTGTTCGACGAGGCGGTCAACAACTTGCAGGCTGGCAAAGTCGGAAAGGCAGAGGCCGATCTCCGTCTCCTTCCGATACTACTGGACGAATCGCAGGCGTTACCCAAACGATGCTATGGAAGAGCTGCTGTACGGCCGCCCTCTTGCCCTATTCCAACTCGGCCATGAGCGAGATGCCAGAACCGCACTCATCGAGGCTGTCCGAATGCTCCCACTTACTGGAAACAGAACGGTCAACGATCCGTTTCCCGCAAAGCGGGAGACGAGACCTCGTCTCGACAAGCTCAGGACGGGCGCTCCCGCATTTGGCAATGAATCGAAGTAACCGCTCAAGGCTGTTGCCCGCCAGCGGAAACTCAGAAGCGAAACCCGCAATGACACGCACCCATAACAACACAGGAGGATGCCATGGCTAAGAGAAAAGTCAGACCCGTAAGACGTCAACCGCACCCTTGCAGGCAACCGTGCACCAAGGTCATCAAGTTCGCGACCGACCAGGAGCTGCCGGCAAGCATCGGCATGAACTGGGGAGCGTACCAGAAGACCGACGGATACCGTTGGCTCAACGTCTTTGTTCGCTTCAGCCAGGAAACAGCCGGTGAGCAGGCAGTGGACCTCGGCGTGGTGTTCGCCTTCGACGCCGCAGGAACGATGGGCGTCCGCCGCTACGTGAACCTGGAGGAAAACCTCGCGGGTCCGCAGAACACGAACTTCATCGAGGTCAGCGGCGCCAGCTCGTGGCACGGCGACCAGTGGAAGATCAGCACCTACGTTGCGAGACTCCCGGTAATGGGTCCCTATGCCCAGGTCTTCCTTTATAACCGGGAAGCGGTGAAACGGACGGTGAGCGCGTGGGGATACCTGGTGGCGTAGTACTCTCGACAAGAGTAGGGCTGCACACGCTCGGCACGTTTGTGGCGGTTGCGACCAATGCGTTCCGACGCAAGAGCATTGCACCGGGGATAACCCCATCCTATCCTTCCCCTATCCCGACAAAGACCGTCGGGACACAGAAGACGTGGAGGGGGAAGGGACAAATGCCCGAACTCCCTGACCTCACCATCTACGTCGAGCGCCTTCAGCCGAGGATCGTCGGGCGGACGCTCGAGAACGTGCGCATCGCGAGCCCGTTCATCCTCCGAACGGTCGAGCCGGACATCGAGGAAGCGAATGGGAAAAAGGTCACGGCCCTCCACCGCATCGGCAAGCGAATCGTCTTCGAGCTCGAGGACGACCTCTTTCTCGTCATCCACTTGATGATCGCGGGACGGTTTCACTGGAAGAAGCCGAAGGCAAGCGTCCCGAAAAAGCTCGGCCACGCGGCCTTCGACTTCCCCACCGGGACGCTTCTTCTGACCGAAGCCAGCACGAAGAAGCGAGCATCCCTTCATCTCGTGCGAGGGAAATCATCCCTTGCGCGATTCGACCGGGGCGGGCTGGAGGTTCTCGATTCCAGTTTCGAGGCATTTGGCGCTGCCCTCGCCAAAGAGAGCCACACCATCGAGCGAGCGCTGACAGATCCGCGACTGCTCAGCGCCATCGGAAATGCATACTCCGACGAGATCCTTCATCGGGCACGCCTCTCCCCTTTGAAGCTCACCCGCCGGCTCACGGAAGAGGAAGTCGATCGCCTTCATCGCGCCACGATCTCGACTCTGCGCGAATGGATCGAGCGGCTCCGCGCAGAGACCGGCAGCGACTTTCCCGAAAAGGTCACGGCGTTTCACAAGGAAATGGCCGTCCACGGGCGCTTCGGCAAGCCGTGTCCTGTCTGCGGGGCGAAGGTCCAGAGGATCGTCTACGCTGAGAACCAGTGCAACTATTGCCCCCGCTGCCAGAGGGGAGGCAAACTGCTGTCGGACAGGTCCCTCGCGCGCCTGCTCAAAGAGGACTGGCCCAGAACCATCGACGAATTGGAATCTCTCGAGACGAAGAGAGCAGCAAGCAACATCACTCCCTGATTGACTTTCTCCCTCCCTACTCACCCGAATTTTTCCTATACTTGTCTCATATTTGTCTGCGCCTGCTTTCTTTCGCATAGCCACATCATCTTGCCTGAGGCCACCATGCGTCCAAAAACCATCGGTTTCATCATAGGCTTACTCGTCTTCCTCGTCATGCTGCTCCTGCCGACGTTCGGGACGTTCCAGACGGCAGCGGCGGAGCTTGCAAAGAGCGGGCCGATCACTGTCGATCCGGGCGAGCTCGCAAGTTCCATGCAGATGGTCCTTGCGCTGCTGCTTCTGATGGTCATCTGGTGGGTCACCGAGGCGATCCCCTTGCCGGCGACGGCACTTCTCCCTGCAGTCATTCTCCCACTCCTCCACGTCGTGGGGGTTCAGGGCAAGGGTGTGTTCGACTTCAACATCAAGAACGTCCTGGTGAGCTATGCGAACCCCGTCATCTACCTTTTCCTGGGCGGTTTCCTGCTCGCCGCGACAATGCAGAAATGGAAACTCGACCGGCGGCTGACCCTCTGGATTCTGACGCGGGGCAAGCTGGCCAACCGGCCGCCGTCGATCCTGCTCGGGATGATGTCCGTCGCGGCATTTCTGTCGATGTGGATCTCCAACACCGCAACGACGGCGATGATGCTCCCGATCGGCCTCGGCATCCTGACCTTCGTCGGACTCAAGCCGGGGGAATCGAGGTACGGCACCGCGGTGATGCTCGGCATCGCCTGGGCGGCATCCATCGGCGGCGTCGGGACCATCATCGGCACTCCGCCAAATGGCATCGCACTCGGGATCCTGAACTCGACGTTCGCGAGCGACCCGAGTTACCAGCGGATCACGTTTCTCGATTGGATGAAGTTCGGCGTCCCGTACGTCCTCGTTTACGTCCCCTTCGCGTGGTTCCTGCTCTTGAAGATGAACCGGCCGGAGATCGAGTCTATCCCCGGCGGGAAGGAGCGCCTCTTGTCGGAACGCGCCACTCTCGGTCCTATGGGGAGCGGCGAGAAAGCGGCCGTCGGCATGTTTCTTCTTGCTGTCCTCCTCTGGGTGTCGAATCCGTTCTGGGGGAGCATCCTGCCGGCGTCGCTCGCGGATCGATTCTCCTGGATCGACGAGTACTCCATCGGTCTGACCGTGGGGGTGATGCTCTTTTTCGTCCCGGTCGACTTGCGAAGGGGGGTCTTTCTGCTCGACTGGAAGGATACAAAGTTTGTCGATTGGGGGACGCTGATCCTGTTCGGCGGCGGGATCGCCCTCTCCGAGGCTCTGTTCAAGACGGGCCTCGCCTCTTTGATTGCGGGATCGTTCGTGGGCACGCTCGGCGAGCCGTCAACGCTCGTGATGATGTTCGCCATCGTTATGCTGATGGTGCTCCTGACGGAGGTGACATCGAACACCGCCGTCACGACGATGATGGTCCCCATCATCATCTCGATCGCGATGCGGACGGGCGAGAATCCAATCACCCTCTCGATCGCCGCGGCGGTCGGCGCGTCGATGGCGTTCATGCTGCCGGTAGCAACGCCGCCGAATGCTCTGGTCTATGGGACGGGCTTCGTGAGCATCAAGGACATGCTCAAGACCGGAGTGATCCTCGACATGCTGGGATGGCTTGTCACGATTGCCATTCTTGCAGTCTTCGGTGGTTGGGTCTTCGGGGTGCTGAAATTCTAGGTCGTTGGCCTGTCCCCACGGTCTGTCGGGGGAACCCACGAGGTTGTGAAGCAGCTAAGCTCCTGAATTGGGCGCGGAAGATTCGAGGGCGCCGGGTCACCCTCCCCTTTATCCCCTCCCGTCGAGGGAGGGGAGGCTTGCCTTTGTTGGTGGTCGTCGCCCGCACGGAACCGCCGGAACAAGAACGAAAAGAAATCATAGTCACCCCGAGCGAAGTCGAGGGGTGTTCAGAGCCAGGTAGAGTTCTTCCCGACTCTCCGTGCAGACCTGTCGTCGGGACTTGAACTGACTGAGGGTTTCTCATTCCTATCGTTGGCCGTGGAAGCGCGGTGTTCCGACGCAGGAGCGTCGGAATGAGAAGGAACCTCACCCTGACCCTCTCCTAGTAGGAGAGGGAAGAATTCTTAGAAGTTGAGCGTCAGCGTTCCGGTGGGGACGAACTCCACGAACCCGGCACCGCGATTCGTCGGCACAACGTGGGCTTCGAGCTTGAGGTTGTTATTATGCTGCCACGCGGCCCAAGCCGCGTCGAGCGCGCTGAGAACGTGGTTGGCAACGACGAGCGACGCCATCGTGCTCGCAACATTAAAGAAGTCATTCGCCTTCCCGCGCATCTTCGAGTAATCCAGAAAGCGCTGCGAGACATTGCTCGCCACGATATCCTCAGGAGTGATGGAGCCGGCGTCATCCCACCCTGAAGCAAACTGCGGGTACTTCCCAATCAGCTCATAGTACTGCTGCTCCGGTCGATGCGGCAGCCTGTGCGTGAAACCGTTGCCGACCATCTGCGCAATCAGGTCCTCGCTGGCATTGAGCTTGTCCCAGTCAACCCTCTGCCAGGGGGGCAAGTCCGGAGGGCCTATGACGAGGCCCGTGATCGATGTGGCGTCCGGGTTGAGCTTCGTCGCATTCTCTTCAATCCATTCCGCGTAGCGAACGACGGACCAGCGTACATCGGCATAGTTCTGGAAAAGAGCGGTCTGATTGTCGCCTTTTTTTGAATAAACAGCATAGACGACCCACAAACTGGCCTCCGCGACGAGGAATCCGCCAGCTCGCCAGTAATTTTCTGTGTAGAACTCCCCCGCGCCAGGTAGGACGACGGAGAACAGTCCGGCCAGAAGCGGCGATTTCCTGTCCTTCTCCAGCCTGACGATCGCGGCGGGCACTGTGTCCTGCAGCCCTATCGCCCCCATCCTTGCCAAAAGGTCGAGCCGCGGATTGCCGGTGAGCGGAAGTGTACTGGAAAACTTCGGCTGCTCCTGTCTCCGCATCTGTCCGAACGTCTGCGGGGCCACGATCATGAGCACGGCGAGTGTTGTGACGAATTTCTTCACCATCCCCCTCCTACCTCCTATAGTATTCTGCGCGTTTGAAGATGTTGGTCAGCGGGCTCAGCTCGAACCCGAACAGAACGCCCACGTAGAACCTCCACTCCCGACCGTAGGTTACATTCACGTTGTTGAACGTCCGCGTGAACCGGTCGAACCCGTACGCGCCGGCGAAAAAGATGCGGGTGGGATATTGATAGAACGAGAAGGCCTCGAGGCGAAGCTCAAGCCCGGCATCCTTCTTCCAATCGCCGACCGGCGGCGCCGCGCCGTTCCACCCCGTTAACGGGGTCCACGCATCGCCGACATCCGCGAAGACCGAGCCGTACAGCTTGGTGAAATAGAATTGCAGGAACCGGAAATTGATCGACGTCCAGAGCGGGAAGCGGTACGCCGCGCTCAGCACGGCGAGGTCGCTGCCGCCTAATGAATAGTACGGGTACCCTCTCATGCCGATGAACCCACCAGCATACGCGTCGAAAAAGTCGTCCACCCCTTTCTTGAGGATGCTACTCCCTCTCGCCGAGAGCGTCAGCGTATGCTTCGGGATCGGCAGCTGCAAGTGTTCGGTCCACTGAAGATCCAGCCGGTGGAAGCTCGGCTTCGAATACTGAGGGACGAGCAAGCCATTGACCTCGTGAAACTCTCCCAGTGCATTAAATTCATTGGACTCATAGCTGTACGTTAGCGACATCGTCCTTCCTACGGGATTGATCGACTGGTCGACCGATGGATGAATGTTCTCGTGTGTCAGCTGCACCGTCAGCTCATTGCCGATCAGGTAGGTATTGCGGAATGCCTGATAGACATTGACGTCCTGCACCAGAAATGCACCGATGTCCTGATTGTAGCGACTCAATCTGTACCCAAGCTGAAGCTGAGTATGCTCATCGTTCAGCTTCTGTTGCAAGGTGACATCGAACTCAAACAGATCATACGTAATATCGGTATGGATGACATAATCCTTATAGGCCACCCATGGGAATGAGACGTTTGTCTTCCGTGAGATGTTATACAGCTCGAGGGAGAGCGTCGGCGCAAGTCCCAGCTGGTAGAACGGGGGGATCGCATCCCGGTACTCGAGGATGGCGAACAGATCGCGCTCAAGCTGGCGGTTGATGACGGCGCCGCCGAAGAGGGAGATCTTGTCGAGCATCTCGCTCGACGAAAAATAGATCCCCGGCCGGACGACGTCGAGGCCCTTGTTCCGCGGGTTGTAGTTGTCGACGCGGAGGACCGGTATGATCGTCATGCTCGTGAAGGCACTCTTGTATGGTTTCGGCTCCGGAACCGGTGGAAGAACGCTGGCGGGTGATGCAGTACCCGCGGCATCCGCCACGGGGGTCGCGACGGGTGCAGTTCCTGAGCTTGGTCTGCTCGATTCGACCTCGGGCGCAGCGGTCGATGGAGCGGGCAGGTTGCTTTCGCCGGCAATCTGTTGAGACCGCTCGAGGAAGGCGATCTTGTATCCGGACACGGTGTAAGTCGCGAAGGCCAGATCGCCAGCGGCGTCGGTGGCCGGCAAGAACGCGCCTCCCAGCACGTTTGTCACCTGGTGCCTGGCTCCCGTCTGAAGATCGAGCTCGTAGATATTGTAGATTCCGGTCCCATCGCTGGCATAGAAAAGCGACTTGCCGTCGCGGGAAAAGGACGGATCCCTCGCGTCCGGACCTGATACCAGGACCTGAAAGTTCTTTCCGTCTTCATCGATCATCGCCACCGATTGATTGTCTCCGTCGGAATAGCCGAACGCGATCCTCGATCCGTCCGGCGACCAGGCGGGTGTATAGACCTGCTCGCCGTCGCTGAAGTCTGTCACCTGCCGGACATTCTTCCCGATCGAGTCTGCAACGCCGATGTTGACCGTCCCATCGCCGCCGTACGCGAACACGAGCTTCGTTCCATCGGCAGAGATCTTCGGATTCCACGCCCGCAGGCTCCGCGTGAGCCGCTCCTCCTCTTCATTCAGCAGGTCATAGCGATAAAGATCGGAGAGCTTTGCGAAGAACTTGTTGTGGCGACCGGTCCGAGAGTAATAAAGATATCGACCATCGGGTGAGAACGAGAGTGTCGAGCGGGCCATCAGGCCGAGCTTCTTGGCAATCTTTGTCCGCAGGTCGTAAAGGTACACCGAGCTCAGGCCGAAATAGTCCTCCCCTTTGTTGGAAACGTAGGCGAGCTTCTTTCCGTCCGGCGTGAACGCCGGGTAGAAATTGCCGAAGCCTTCCTTCTCGATGATCTCCCCCTCGACCCTGTTTGCCGAGATGGCGGCAGCACGTTCTTTGTAGTGCTCGGTCTCTTCGTTCTTCCACTCCTGATACAGCTCCTCTCCGGACTTCCCAAGCACTGCGGAGATGGCCCCATCGATCGTCACGCGCGGCAGACTGCCCAGTGCACGGGAGATCTCGTTCAGTTTATCGACGCCATAGGTGTCCGCGATGTACTTGACGATCGAGAAACCTGCGTTGTACGAGGATTCGTTGCCGAGACTTGTCTTGCCGAAGACCGCCATCTCCTCCCACGTCAGCGGATTGCCGTTCAGCATGTACATACGCAGGATCATATCCCGGTGCGAATCCCAGTAATCATACTGGAACCTCGGAGAGTTGTACTGCGCCACTCCCTCGGCAAACCAGCTCGGGACGACGAACGCCGACAACGGGTACGACACAATCACGTTCGGGTAACCGTAGAGCACGTCGGTGCGCCGTTCCGCCTCGTAGCCCAGCCATTGAAGATAGATCGCCGGTATCGTCCGTCCAAGTTTCATCGCGGTCTGGATCTGGACGATATGGGTGAACTCGTGCGCGACCACGTTCTGCAGCCAGGGGTGCGTCCCCCGCAGCTCGAAATCAAGCGCGGGCGCCCAGATCTCGACCTTGTTATCGTAGAAGTACGCCGCGCCGTTCGAGTAGTCGTCGTGGTCGCGGACGACAAACGTCACCTTCTGATCGGGCTCGTGCTGATACAGCTTCGTGATGGGGCCGTAGATCTCTTCAGCGATGGAGGCAACCTCGCGGGCGGTGCGTTCTTCCCCATTGTGGAAGTCAATCAGGAAGTGAGGCGTCTCAATCGTCTGCCAGGTCAGATCGGGACGCGGATAGTCATCGTCCTGCGCAACGAGGCAGGAGGTGAGAACAACGACTGAGAGTGTTATGAGAGAGAGATTTCGCACGGGAAGCGCTCAGAGCCTGAAGTCGAACGTCGTGATCTGGTCCCTGGTCAACATCACGTACGCGTAGCGGCTGGGCTGTAACTGGAATTCAAGGATCACGTAGGGAGTGATTCGATAGTTCCCGAGGAAGCTCGAGCTGTCAGCCGAATAGAGAGGAACCGGATAGAAGTCCACAGGCAGATACTCATCGGGTATGACGTAGCGACCGGACGTGTCTGTTCTCGCGGTGACATTTCCGCTGACGACGACCGGATACGACTTTTTCGTTTGACCGCCAACGATGTACTGAACTGTGTAAACCCCGCTGGGAACCGGATTGCCGCCGACATCTTTTTGATCCCAGTCGATCTCCAGGAATCCCTCTTCAAGAGCTTTCCCTTGAAACAACGTTCGCAGGGGTCTATTGCTGCGGTCGAAAACGGTCACGCGGACGACATCGTTGGGATCACCTGGCTGGAAGGTCTTCGATGGAGGCGGCCCGGTGTCCACGAGCCCGTAATCATAGTAGAGGGCGATCGGCAGACCACGCACAGGATTGCCCAGGCCATCCAGCACGAACCCCTCGATCTGGTATCCAACCGTTGTCTCCGCTTCAGCCGTCGGCGGGATGTCGCGCTCACACGCCTGCATCAGCGGGACACACAGAGCAACGGGGAGAAATGTCCAAGACCAGCGCACCGCCGAATCCTCTACTTCACCACGGCAATCTTGATAATTGCCACCCGGCTGCGATTCGTTCCGCTCGCCTCGATGCGGGCGAGATAGACTCCGCTCTGGACGTTGGAAACATCCCACGTCACTTCTCCGTCGACACCTCCGACGGAGCGTGCCTCCAGCTCGGCGATCTTCGCACCGGTGAGGTCAAAGATCTTGATCCGGATGGCGGCGTCCTCGGGCGTATAGTACCGGATCTGGGTCGTTGGACCGTACACTGGATTCGGCCAGTTGTAGACGCGCGATGCAGGAAGGAAGTCGGAGGGCGGAGAGCTCGGCGCGATCCCCGAGCCGTCGTAGCTCGTGTGATCCGCGTCCTTGAGGTACTGTGACCAGGCAATCGTCGTCGGCTCATACTTCTCATTCAGCTCGACCGCCTGGAGAGAACCGGGCTCTGTCACACCGACGATCCCGATCTTGCCACCGATTGTTCGGAAGAAACCGGGCAGCGTCTCACCAGCGAGCGCATACTGCACCGGAAAGCCATCGACCAGACGGCCGGTCCTGTCGTAGGCAGCCAACTCCCCTGAAGACTGAAGGACCAGGACATCGAGGAGTCCGTCGCCCGTGATGTCGCCGATCAGGGGGAGGCCGACGAACCTCTTTCCGCCACTGGCAGTGACGGGGAAACCCGCCAGAACCACTCCCGAAGGATTGAGCACGTAGAGTTTCGTCCCCGTCATCAGGATCACATCCCGACCTCCGTCCACATCCAGGCCGGCGACTCCAACGGCCAGAATGCTGTCACCGGGGACCACATAGTCATACAACTTGTCTGTTAGATTACGATTGTAGACGACAACTTTGCTGCCACCCTGCTGCGCGGCCGCCACGAAGTTACCCAGACTGGAAACGCCGCCCGCGAGCAGCCAGGGACGCGACGAGTCGCCAAGGGAGACCGAAGCTTGTTCGCTGAAGAGGCTGCCCTTCGTCGCATAGAAGAGTTCCGCAGGCTTCGATAAGCTCGGCGTGAGCAGCTGGGCAATCGAAGAGATCGCACCGGACGAGAGGCCCACTTTGCTCTGGACGACCCCTGTCGTGCTTACCTGCCAGACCGAGCCATGATCTCCCCCCACGACAATCGAGCGTGCGAGTGAGAGATCGGCAAACATCGGCGGTGTTGTAATCCGATCCCCCAGAGGCTTGACGACCGTTTGGATGGAATCGATGATGCCGTCACCATTGTTACCCCGGACGGTCCAGATGTACAACGAGCTGTCCTGTGCCCCCACGATCATCGTACTCCCAGACCCCAGGTCGGTTGCCGCTAAGCTGAACTCTCCCCCTTTCGCTGACAGCAGGCCGGTCGAGTCTTGAGTTTTGCTGGCGCCACTGGGTTGAAATGCGTAGACAGCATTGTTGACACCGAGGAGGATGGTCGATCCGAGAACGGTCGGCGGGGTTGTCGAACCGGTGGACACGAGAGCGCGTGCAAAACCCTGGATGCGCTGGACCTTGTCATCGCCGATCTGCACCGTGAGCGTCATCCTCGGCGCGCGCGCGCTGAAATCTTTGATCGTCACCAGGCTGCTGGCACCATCGTAGGAATTGCTGTTGGGATACGAGCTCTTGTCGAACACATTCTTGTATGGCACCGATAAATTGCCGTCGAACCAGCAGTCGAGCGGAGAGCCGAACTCGTCCCCGTATGTGATAGGCTGGCCGATGTCGTTTGATCCGTCCGCCTCTTCCAGATCGACGCCGCGATGGCTCGGATCCGCGTTCACCGTGTTGTCCTGCAGGCCGCGTGAGATCACATTCTCGTCGATATGCCAGATCAGGATCCCTCCTCCTGTGAATTCATCACCCTGGCCGGTGATGCCGGGGAGCGCCCAGTCAAAATCCTCCACGTCGATCACCGAGCCGGAGACGCTGCTGATATCATTGAGGTTGAATCCTGCCGCGTCGGCAGGGAAGTATTGCGTGATGGTGGAATTCCCTCTCCGGATCGTCAGCCGCTGCCCGTTCCCCTGCGCGTCGCGGCTGCGGCTCTCGATCAGGAAATACTCACCGTCGTTGATCGGGACCTTGTAGATCGTGTCCGGTCCGAGGGTCGTCAACCCGACGGCCGGGACCGAGATGGAGGAGGTCCCCGGGGGGAGGGTGATCGGCGTCGCCCATCCCAGGTAGATCTTCTCCCACGCGCTCGGTTCGGGCGGAAACAACCCCGCGTAGAAATAGATCCCCGCGGCGACATCCATCAATCCATATTCGCCGATCCCCGACCCACCAACTCTTGTGTCGAAAAGATCGGGAAGCCCGAGAAGACTGCCGAACGAGTTGGCGAGCAGTCCATTGATGCTGCCCTGGAGAGTGTCGATGCCGGCGCCTGTAGAAATGAACCTCGACTCTGTTTCGGGCAAGATCATCGTGTTCGTAACGCTGAAGCTCCCGCTGTTCACCGGAATGCCGTTGAAGTTTGGATCGTTGACGTAGCTGCGCAGACTCCTCAGGTTCACTGTGACGGAGGGAATGTCGTTTGGAGTCGGGTCGTACCCCAACAGTCCGACGAGGTCGACATCCCTGCCGACGCCCGCGTGGAACAGCACAAATGCATCGTACGTGGAGAACTCAATGGCGGGATAAAGCGAATCGGCGGTGCGCCAGCTGTCGATGACGAGGTTGGCAAGCTTGCTGTTGTCGTTCGATCCTTTAGGCGGCGAGTACGTCGACATCGGGTTCGGCAACGTGACGACCCGCCCGAAGACCTCGCCCTTCACATTCACCTTTCCGTTGGAAACCTTCCGGAAGTAGTTGGAGAGGAAGAGAAGCTTGTAAGCGAAATAGGCCGAGTCATGTGGCGCCGGATCGATGAGGTTCCACGTCCCCGTCGTGTCGGTCTGGAACTGGCCGGTTCCGGTCGTCTGCGGGTCGGTGTCGGGCTGGAAATCGACCATCAGCGCGAGGACGCGGATGGTATCGCCGGTTTGAGCCCGCGGGGAGATGGCTTGCAGTGATGGCAGTGCAGGGACTTGCCGCTTGAGTCGCACCGAACGGATGGACCGGGCGGCCTTCGGCGCAACGGCCGGCCGATCGAGCCGCTCCGAACGGCTCGGAGCAGATCGAGCCGCACGTTCTTGCGCGGCGACCGGGACAAAGCAAATGAGGAGCCAGAAGAGAATTCGACGTGTTAGCATAGATCTCCGGGTTGATCACAGGACAACGCACCACTGCCGAGTCGACCGCACCGTGCAGCGAATCGGCACCTCTTGGAACCTACGAGGCGCCTCCCCAGGAGATCAAGAGCGTGAAGCGTAGAGTGTCGCCGAGCGGATGTTGCTCCTCGAACGTGCTGATGTAGCTGAAGTCGAAGCCGTAGATGTCGTAGCGAATGCCGGCACCGAACGTCAAGAACTTCCGATTGCCGTACTGTGGATCCTCGTAGAAGAACCCGGACCGCAACCCGACCCTCCAGCCCTGACCGTACCAGTATTCCAGGCCGGTGCCGGTCACAAACTCACGCAGTTCCTCCCGGAGAGACTTGTCCGTCCAGGAGGTGACAATCGCCTTGTAGAACGGGTCGCTCGTCCCATCAGCCCTCTTCCGTACCATCAGCTTGCTGACGTCGAGGATGGCCGTCAGGTTGTTGTAGTCACTCTTGATGATCTTGTAGGCAAATCCGAGGCGGAAGCTGGTCGGGAGCGGATCGGCCTGCGCTTTGTCGATGTACGTCAGGGCCGGACCGAGGTTGGAGAGATTCAACCCGACGCTGAAATGGTCCCCGATATCGAGGCCGGTGAGCGGAATCTCGAGGGTCCGCGGCCTATAGAGCAACCCGAAATCGAAGCTGAAACCCGACGCGATGCCGCGGCCTTGTTCCTCGGCCGTTCCGAACGGCGCGAGACGGCTGTGAATGAACCGGCCGTTGATGCCCAGCCCTAAGCTCTCCGAGAGCTTCGTCGCATAGCCCACCGTGATCGCGAATTCGTACGCCTTGAATTCTTCCAGCGGCGTCGGGTCGTTCTCCGTCCGCGTGAAGGTCCCGAGGTTGAGGTACGTGACGCTGGCGGCCAACGTGCCATCGAGCTCAGGCATGTCCCGCCGGTAGACGAGATAATCGATGAAGAGGTCGGGGAGATTGAATTGCGGCAGCCAGTTCGCATGGGAGATGCTGATCTCCTGCCCCTGCTGAAAGGCGAGCCCAGCCGGATTCCAGTACAAGGCCGACGCATCGTCTGCCAATCCGGCACCGGCTTCACCCATGCCGCTCGCGCGCGAGTTCGGAGCGATCAAAAGAAAGGGAACCGCTGATGTCGACACCTGTCCCTGAGCAGTTTCAACGACTGCGATCAGCACCATCAGCACAAGCCCACAGAGTTGCTTCGCCATGACAGACTTCCTCCTACGAAAGTAACCTTTCCGACACACCAACTGTCGGCATGAATAAAATAGTCTATTTTAGAGTGACATTCAATAACCCGCTCATACCCCGTCAAACACGCTTTCCTTTGCACTCCGACATCTATCGAAGAACTGCCAACTTCCCCAGCACCTCGGAGGTCGAGCTTCCGTCCAGAGATTTCGCGATCACCTTGTAGAGATAGACGCCGTTCGCGAGCTCGTTGCCGTCGCGATCACGACCGTCCCACGGAATCTCGACGAAACGGTCGATGACCGACGGTGTCTCGATCGTCTGAATGAGCCTGCCGGCCACCGTGTAGATCTTGATCTCCACATCGATCGGATCGACGGAAGGTCGCTGGAACGTGAACGTCGTCGATCGGCCGAACGGATTCGGCACGTTGAAGACATCGTAGATCGCCAGCTGCGACGCCGCGCGGACTTCGAAAAACGTCTCGGCCGAGGACGAATTGTTGTAGATATCCCACGCCTTGACGGACGCCGTGTGCCGACCCTCAGGCAAGTCGCTGAACTGATACCGCACCTGTCCGCTCTGATAGGTGTCGAGATTGCCGCGGTAGAAGTTCGTCAGGTCGATTGGTTGCGGAGAATTGTCGAGCGTCGCCTGCAAGCTGTGCCCGATGCCCGCGGTCGACGTATTGATCCCGCTCGGGTCCGTCAGATCGACGATCAGCAGCGCATCCGGCTTCACGACGTCCCCGGGCCGAAATGCGTCGTCCTCCAAATGGATGGCAATCTGCGGTCCGGCCGTATCGGCAGTCGCCGGGGCACTCCCGGCGATCGAGATGTTCTCACTGTACCCGCTCGCATCTGTGGAATCGCTCCAGGCGTAGAGGGAAACCCGGGAACGGGCATCGGCATAGGAGACATCCTTGGGGATGGGGAACGTGCCCTGATAGAGGCCGTTGCGCACGGAGATCTCACCGCGATAGACCAGGCTGCCGCTGACATTGAACGAGAAATTACCCCACTCAGGAACAACAACCTTCTGCTTCGCATCGAACGCCTCAATGAGGGTACGCCCCGTGAAGCCATTCAGCGCCATCCCGTTCGCCGTCTCCAGCCCCCCCTTCACCGTTACCTTCTGAAGCGCGGCCACACTGATGAGTCGGATGGCGTCCTGTCCGTTGATGCTGTCGACCGTGGCGATCTCCCGCGGCATCGCCAGCCTCATGGTCGGATCAGCCAGAAGGTGATGCTTTTGATCGTTCGTCAGGTAGTGGATCTGCTTCGTTGCCCACATCGCGTCGCCGAGCCTGACCGGGCGGCCCTGGTCATCGCGCTGGGAGAGAAGATACGTGTAGAGAGTCTGATTGAGGCTCGCGTTTTCGCCGGAATAGACAACCCGATCCGCTGTTACGACACCGATCGCTCCTCCGTTCGGCATAACGATCAATTGTTCTCCCGCGCTCACGCTCGACGGATAATCGTATCGGGCATAGTCGCACGTTGCGGCAACGCAGAGAAAGAGTCTTCCGGTGTTGGCGATCTTGACGAAGTCCTCATCATCTGCAAACACTTTTTCGTGCGCCCATTGATCGGTGTTCCCGTGGCCGGTCCAATTGAGAATCAGCGTGCCGCGGTTGATGGCATCAACGATCGCCTGGTTGACCGTCGGCATGCGCCTGCCGGTCGAGGTTATCACGGCCGGATACTGGATGAGGTAGATCTTGTCCTTTTGAAAACTATTGGGCGTGTAGGTCTCGGCCAGCTGATCCGATTGATACGTATGGGTAGACCCGTCGTCCCCGGTTGAGGTCAGGCCGTCATCAGCAGCGAAGGTGATCCTGTCCCTCCACGAATCGAACGGCGCCGACGTCTCGTAGACGATGATCTTGTCGACAACATCCTTGGCCTCCTGGAGCGAATGGACCGGGAGACGTCCGATCGGCAGGGAAATGCGCGGCGAAGCCGGATCGAGCATCACGAAGTAATCGTCGCTCGCCAGCGTCTGGATCTGATCGTTCGACTCGAGAGACTCGTACGGCGGGACCCAGTTCGTCACCTGATACTTGATCTTCTTGTAGTCGTAACTACCCGCACCGAAGAGCAGGACGTACTGCGGCTTGACCGACCAGTTCGTCCGCGCGTCCTTCAAGAAGTCTCGAATCGCCATAGGTTCCGGCATCCCGACGGAGAACTCGTTGAAGATTTGATCGGTAGTGACAACGAGGGATTTGAGCTGATCATGCTGCTCCCGGAACGCCCGGAGGCGCTCCGCCTCGCTCACAAAGTCCGGAGGAGAAATGATGATGAACTCCGCGGCGTTCGAGGTGCCATGAAGGTTCGAATTGCTGATTCGCTTGAGGTTCCCCGGTGCCATGAATCCCTGGGGGCCGACGACGGCGTACTCCCGCACCGATCCGGCGGCCTGTGCAGCCTGAAACTTGCAGACGGAAGCGTTGGCAGGATCGAAGGTCAGGTTCGTAATCTGCCTGACGTCGTCGTGCTTCGTCACATCGAACGCGTAGACGTCCCGTGAAGAGAGTTTCGAGATCGCATACTCGGCCGCGGCGGTCGTGTCCGGTCCCGTGAAGAGCAGAAGATCGCTGTTGGCCTCGAACCGTCTGCGATAGAGAATCTCAAACCAGTCGAGCCAGCCATCCGCAGCGCTGTTACTGGTGAGGAATTGAATTCGCAGGACGCTCTGGTCGTTCGGAAGATTACCCGTCCGCTCAAAGGTTTGCGCAGGTGCACGATAAGTCCACGGAGCGAAGTCGGCAGGGTTGAGATCGGTGATACCCATCGCGACCGAGCCCAGAGACTCATTGTTCTCCTGCACGCTGAACGCGTCGTAGGTCGACGATCGGCTGGCGAATGCGAATCGATAGATCGCCGGCTTCGTCGTGACGACGCCCGGCACGCTGGTTACAAAGACGTTCACGTTCTTCGCGACATTGAAGAGCTCGCCGAGCCACTGCCGGCCCGAATTGAGATCGTTCACCAGCTCATTCTCGGTAAACGCCTTGCCCTGAAAATCGGGAGGTGTGTACGCACCCGGGTCATTCGTCGATGGGAGCACGCCCATATCCTTCCCTCCCCCGGATCCGCCGAAGGTGAAAAAGTAGTTGCTCGTCTCCGTGTAGTGATCGATGTAATGATGGAAGGTCTTGCCGAGGGGATCGTACTTCCATCCTCTTGTGGATTTCCCGTAGAACAGGATGAAATCCTCCGGGTCCAGCGTCCCGTTTCCGTTCTTGTCGACGACGAGGCGAGGCACCTCCACCAAGCCGTTCGGTCGCGGGGTCCCGAGAACCTCGGGCAGCTCCTCAGCACCGTTGCCGAAGATCCTGATGGAGTTGATGTTGCCGATGGCACTGAGCTGGATATTCGCCTGCGCAAAGAAACTCTGGTCCAGTTTGTAGATACCGGTCTCCTTCGCCTCCATCTTATACCAGTCCCCCTGAGCCAGGGGCGAATCCGCCGAGTCCGCCGTCCTCTTCTCGAGTCGCTGAGCGCCGGATTTGAATGCGTTCGAGGGGAACTGGTTCTTCAGAAAGAGCGAACTCGGCAAGGCGGATGCCGCCCCGCCCGTAAACTCTATCCTTACGACGATCCGGCTGTAGATCCTGGCCACACCCGTGGCGGGCGAGATCTGAACAGGATACATTTTGAGCGTTCCGAGGATCAAGCCTCTCGATTCGCCGACGTCCGCCAGCTGGGCGATCGTCTTGGGCAAGAACCCGGCCGACAGGAATTCCTCCCGCAGCGGGACGTTGACGGCAACCGCGCCGAGCTCTTTGTCCCGTCGATACTTTGGATGTGCCGCAATCCTGACGCCCGTGAGCTCCTTGAAATCCGAGGCCACCACCTCAAAGG
>Ga0315281_10004998_pt1 | contig 19077 bp, 15 predicted proteins | sample YL17G07_0_MG_FD_204540 | JGI IMG/M metagenome (GOLD analysis project Ga0315281, IMG submission 204540) | Sediment microbial communities from Yellowstone Lake, YNP, Wyoming, USA - YL17G07_0 | ecosystem: Environmental > Aquatic > Freshwater > Lake > Sediment | place: USA: Wyoming | collected... | reverse complement strand
TTTCCTTGTCGATGTCCGCCAACAGCTCCGATGAGATGCGCTCCAGGCGGCATTCGGTGTACCGGTACGCCGCAGCCGAATCGCCGTCGATCGAGCCGAAGTTGCCCTGTCCGTCGATAAGCATGTAGCGCATGGAAAAATCCTGCGCCATGCGCACCAGGGCCTCGTAGGTGGCCGAATCGCCGTGCGGATGATACTTGCCGAGCACGTCGCCGACCACGCGCGCGCATTTGACGTACGACCGATTCCACACGGTATTCGCCTCATGCATCGCGAATAGCACCCGGCGATGCACCGGCTTTAGCCCGTCGCGAACGTCGGGAAGCGCGCGCCCGACGATAACGCTCATCGCGTAATCGAGGTAGGAGCGCCGCATCTCCTCTTCAAGGCTGATAAGTAGTGTTTCTTTGGCGAATTGTTCCATGTGTCCAGGACGCGGCAGGGAGCCCCGCCAAAAAGGTTTAAATTTTAGCAGTTTCAGGGTCCCCAAACTACTGATTCCGAGGGTTTCCGCTGCCTGGCCGGCGCGCAGATCGAGTCGACCCGCGGGTACGTCATTTCATGCCGTCCCACGCCATCGACCGGCGCGCCCGGGCTTTGCGGCGGCCTCGGGAATCGGTGTATATTATCCCCACGCACAATAGCTGCCGGAGCGTCCGGATCGGGTGTTGGTTCCGGCGCACGCAAAGGGGAGATGAGACGATGAAAAATCTGAAAATTGCCGTTGCCGCACTCGCTGTTTTCGGCTCCTGTCACCTCGCCGACGCCTCCGCGCAGGGCGCCATACCGGGCTACCTGACCGACACACGCGGCGCGGTCGTCAAGGATCCCTTCAATCTGTGCTGGCGCACGGGCTACTGGAGCCCGGCAATGGCAGTCGCAGAGTGCGACCCCGACCTCGCCCCCAAGCCCGCGCCCCCGCCCGCCCCGGCCGCACCTGCGGCCGCCCCGCGCCCTGCTGCGCCCGCCCCGGCGCCGACACCGGCGGCCAAGCCTGCTGCGGCCGCGCCCAAGCGCTGCGACGCCACGGTGACGCTGCAAAGCGACCAACTGTTCGTGTTCAACAAGGCGGATCTGACTGCCGGGGCGAAGGGGCGTCTGGACAAGGACGTGATATCCCGGCTGGCGAGCTGTGCCAGCATCGAGGCGGTGGTCATCGAAGGGCACACCGACCGCCTGGGCAGCCAGCAGTACAACCAGAAACTGTCCGACAAGCGTGCCGAGAGCGTCAAGAGATACCTCGTGTCCAAGGGCGTCGATGCCAACAAGATCGATACCATCGGCATGGGCAAGACAGTTCCGGCGAAGTTCTGCCCGGATTCGAAGAACCGCAAGGAGCTGATCGCCTGCCTGGCGCCCAGCCGCCGTGCGATCGTATCCATCAAGGGCCCGGCCAAATAGGCTTTTGCCCGCGAGCAACAGGGCCCCGCGGCACGGCGGGGCTTTTTTTTGGTGAAGCGTGAACCCCAAGACCGTTGACTGCGTGATCCACGCCCGCTGGGTCGTCCCGGTGGAGCCCGGCCCGGCCGTCCTCGCCGATCACAGCGTGGTGCTGAAGGACGGCAGGATCGAGGCGGTCCTGCCGAGCGCCGAGGCGGCGCTGCGCTATCAAGCCCAGCGGCAGGTATCGCTGCCGCAACACGTCCTGATCCCCGGCCTTGTCAACCTGCACACCCACGCGGCGATGTCGCTCATGCGCGGCCTGGCGGACGACCTGCCGCTGATGACGTGGCTGAAGGACCACATCTGGCCCGCCGAAGCGAAGCATGTTTCGCCGGACTTCGTGTACGACGGCACGCTGCTCGCCTGCGCCGAAATGCTCGCCGGCGGCGTCACCTGCTTCAGCGACATGTATTACTTTCCTGAGGCAGCGGCGCGCGCCGCCCTTGCGTGCGGGATGCGCGCCTCGATCGGCCTGATCGCGATCGACTTCCCGACGCAATACGCATCCGACCCGGACGACTATCTGGCCAAGGGCCTGGCGATGCGCGACACACACCGCGACGAATCCCTGCTGTCGTTCTGCATGGCGCCGCACGCGCCTTACACGGTGAGCGATCGGCTGTTCGGGCGCATCCTCACCATGGCCGACGAACTCGACCTGCCCATACACATGCACCTTCACGAGACGCTCGATGAGATCGAAGGCAGTCTCGCGCACCACAAGGCCCGGCCGCTCGAGCGGCTGCGTGCACTCGGTATCGTCGGACCCAGGCTGATTGCAGTGCACGGTGTGCACATGACCGAGCCGGAACTCGACATGCTGGCGAACTTCGGATGCTCGGTCGCACACTGCCCTTCGTCGAACCTGAAGCTGGCCAGCGGCTTCGCGCCGGTTGCATCGATGCTCGCGCGCTCGATCAACGTCGGGCTCGGCACCGACGGCGCCGCGAGCAACAACCGGCTTGACGTGTTCCAGGAGATGCGCACCGCCGCGCTGCTTGCCAAGGCGGTGAGCGGGAATCCTGAAGCGCTGCCTGCCTACCAGGCGCTGCGGGCCGCGACCATCAATGGCGCCCGTGCACTGGGGATCGATGGCGTGACCGGATCGATCGAGCCCGGCAAGGCGGCCGATCTTTGCGCCATATCAATGACCGGTCCGGAACTGGCGCCACACTACGACTTGATGTCGCAACTGGTGTACGCGGCCGGCCGGGAAAACGTAAGCCATGTCTGGGTCGCCGGGCGGATGTTGGTCGACGACGGCGCCTTCACGAGCATCGACGTGCGTGATTTGGACAAGCGTGCCGGTTTATGGCAGAATAAGTTGATTGGTGAAACAAGACCTTAACGTTGGTGCCGGGTCGCCGTACACGCCTGCATTCGGGTAATCGCTCGCGCTATACACATTAGAGGGGAAACCATGATCAAGAATATGATGAAATCGAGCACGCTTCTGGCCGTCTCCGCTATTGCGTTAAGCGCGCTGGCAATAAATGTGTCCGCCCAGACCGCCAACTCCGGCTATCTGATGGACACTCGCGGAGGCGTCGTCCAGGACCCGTTCAATCTGTGCTGGCGTACCGGTTTCTGGTCGCCCGCGATGGCGATTGCCGAGTGCGACCCGGACTTGGTCCCGAAGCCCGCGCCCAAGCCTGCCGCCCCCGCCCCTGCCCCCGCGCCTACGCCTGCCGCGCCGGCCCCGGCACCGAAGCCTGCCGCAGTCGCCCCGGTCACGGAAAAAGTGACCATGTCCGCGGACGCGCTGTTCGACTTCAACAAGTCGGTGATCAAGCCCGATGCCAAGAGCAAGCTCGACGATCTCGTCGGCAAGGTCAAGGGCGTCAACCTCGAAGTCGTGATCGCGATCGGCCATGCCGACCGGATCGGCAGCCATGCCTACAACAACAAGCTGTCACTGCGCCGCGCCGACTCCGTGAAGGCTTACCTGGTCAGCAAGGGCATCGCCGCCAACCGCATCTACACCGAAGGCAAGGGCAAGAAGCAGCCGGTCAAGGATTGCCCGAAGATCAATGACCGCAAAAAGCTGATCGAATGCCTGGCGCCGAACCGCCGCGTCGAAATCGAAGTGGTCGGCACGCGAGCCAAGAAATAGCGGTTGCCCCGCTGGAAAAGCCCTGCGTTTGCAGGGCTTTTTTTTTGCGCCTGCCAAACGGGTAAAATCGCGCCATGGCGACCACCAAACGACCTGGCAGCGACGCTCAAACTCCGCCTCCACCTCCACCCGAAGGGGCCGGACCCGACGCGACCCCCAACGCAGACCCGGCCGAGCTGGCAAAGTTCAGCGCCCTCGCCCATCGCTGGTGGGATCCGGAGAGCGAGTTCAGGCCGCTGCACCAGATCAATCCTCTCCGCCTGGAGTGGATTGCCGGCATCGCATCCCTGGAAGGCAAGGCGGCGCTGGATGTCGGCTGCGGCGGTGGCATCCTTGCCGAGGCGATGGCTCGCCGCGGCGCGCGGGTGAAAGGCATCGACCTTTCCGAAAAGGCGCTCAAGGTCGCCCGGTTCCACCTGCTCGAAAGCCGGCTGCCGGTGGACTATGAGTTTTGCCCGGCGGAGACCCTTGCCGCCCGCGAGCCGGGCCGGTTCGATCTGGTCACGTGCATGGAAATGCTGGAGCACGTGCCCGACCCCGCGAGCACGGTGCACGCCTGTGCGGCCCTCGCCCGTCCCGGTGGGCAGCTGTTCTTCTCAACCATCAACCGCAATCCGAAAGCCTATGTGCTCGCGGTATTCGGGGCCGAGTATGTGCTCAAGCTGCTTCCCAAGGGCACGCACGACTATGCGAAGTTCGTCCGCCCCTCCGAGCTGTCGCGCTACTGCCGCAATGCGGGCCTCGAGGTGCGCGATATCATCGGCATGACCTACAACCCGTTCACGAAAGTCTATTCCCTCGGCCGCGATACCGACGTGAACTACCTCGTTCACGCCGTCAAGCCGGCTTGAGGACCCGGCTCCGCGCACAGATGATTCGGGCGGTCCTGTTCGACCTGGACGGCACCCTTGCCGATACCGCGGAAGACCTCGCGAGCGCGCTCAACCGCCTGCGCACCGAGCACCGGATGGCGCCTCTGGCGCCCGAGCTCACGCGCCCGCATACCTCGAGCGGCGCGCGCGGCCTGCTCAAGGTCGGCTTCGATCTCGATCCGGACCATGAGCGCTACATTCCGATGCGCGACCGTTTCCTGGATTTCTACGAACAAGCGCTGTGCGTGCACACGCAACTGTTCGATGGCATGGCCGAACTGCTCGGCGAACTCGAACGACGCACCGTCGCCTGGGGCATCGTCACCAACAAGCTCAGCCGATTCACCGATCCGCTGGTGCGGGAACTCCGTCTGCACATGCGTGCGGCCTGCGTGGTGAGCGGCGACACCACAGCGAGGCCCAAACCCGCCCCCGATCCGCTGCTGCACGCGGCACAGGTCATGCGGATCGCGCCGGCGGCTTGCCTTTACATTGGAGACGACCTGCGCGACATACAGGGGGCCCGCGCCGCCGGCATGCCGGTTATTGCGGCCGGTTGGGGCTATCTTGGGGAAGAAGGCGACCCGGCGAGCTGGGGCGCCGATGCCGTGCTCGCACACCCCGCAGAGGTCCTCGATTTCCTCGATTGATCGCTGCCCTCCCAGGGCGCGGTACTTGGAGGCAGACTTGGATTCGCCCGTTGCACCCCCATATGGGATAATGCTCGTGGACCGGTCTTGTGGGGTAAGGAACTTAGTGTTGCATGTCCGGTCTGTTTCAAACATGGGGGCGACCTGGTTTCGACGTGGGTTGCAAAGCAGCGTAGGGCATACCGAGGCCCAGTTACCTCGTAAATCCATCTGGAACGCAATAACTGCGAACGACGAACGTTTCGCTCTCGCCGCCTAATACCGGCGAGCTCTGCACCGGTTGGTTCATGGGCCGGGTAGCGCAAGCTACAGCAGAGTCATTCACATGAGCTCGCGTCCTGCCAGGGTCACTTAGCAGAACGCCAAATCCAAGGTGACTCGCCCGTTATCAGCCCGCCGGCCGGCGGATCCCGGGTTAAAGCTCAAGTTGGCCAGGCTAAGTATGTAGAACTGCCTGTAGAGTACTTGCGGACGCGGGTTCGATTCCCGCCGCCTCCACCATAAATACCCCCAGCAAGATCCAACGCCGTCCAAGTGACGGCGTTTTTTTGGTTCTCAGCACCTTGGCGGCGGCGCCGTTAATCAGCATCCCGTCCGATTTCCGCTTCTGATTTGGCTGTTATGTTGGGCAGACGCGGCCGCGCATTCGGTTCTGCAAGCCCCTTGCCCGGCAATCTAGGTTATCCAGAAGTCGTCAGCAGACAGCGTGCCAGTGATTCCGGTGATGGTCGCGAATTGAACTGCGGCAACGCTGCCGATACCATCGGCATCGTAGAGCAAGGCTTTCGCTTGCGGGTTGTAGATAATCCGGTCGTCCGCATCCATGGCTCCCGTCCCGACACGAAATGCAGCACTATCCAATGGCCCTGTCTGCGTGAGTCCAGTGAAGATCGCATTTTCGATGTATATCGTATCGTCCGCAGCCACAAAGTCCTTTATGACATCCCGATTCTTCGAACCGGGAGCGGTATCGAAGACGAAAATGTCCTGACCATCGCCTCCGACCAGGATGTCATTGCCAAGACCACCACTAAGCGTGTCATTGCCGGCACCGCCGGTCAGCGTGTTGACGGCACTGTTGCCAGCGATCTGATTGTCCAGCGTGTTGCCTGTGCCGTTTATTGCCTTGGTCCCGGTCAGGAACAGATTCTCGACATTGGCGCCAAGCATGTAGCCAACGGTGGAGATGACTGTGTCGGTCCCTTCATTCAAAAGCTCGGTGATGCGATCGCCCGTATTGTCCACATAGTAGGTATCGTCACCGCCGCCACCCTGCATGGCGTCTGCACCCGCGCCGCCGTTCAGCACGTTTGCCGCAGCATTCCCCTTCAGGTTGTTGGCCAGCGTATTTCCCGTGCCGTTGACGGCTAAGACGCCACGGAGTTCTAGATTCTCCACGTTGGCCGGTAATGTGAACGTCACGTCCTCTGCAATTACGGTGTCCGTACCTGCCTTGGAGCTTTCCGTTACAACATCACCTGAGGAATCGACATAGAAGATGTCGTTACCCGCTCCACCGGCCATGACATCGTTGCCGGGGCCTCCATCGAGCATGTTGTTCAATTTATTGCCGATGATGGTGTCGTCGCCGGTCCCGCCGAGGGCGTTCTGAATGTTCGTGCCGTACGCGATGGCGACGGTGTCTTTCTGAATCACCGTTGCGCCGCTGTTCAACCGAATCTGAATGGGATTGCCCAACTGGCTGAAGTGGCCCTGGTTCAGGTCGATCAGACCACCCGTCGCGGAATCATATTCGAACGTGTTGACGCCGCCTGCATCCCAAAGTGTCTCGTAGTAGTTACCCGTGCCGTTGAAAACGTAGGTGTCGTCCCCGGAGTGGTAGCTCGTGTTTGCTCCATAGAGCTTTTGCAGCGCCTGGATGTCGAGCAGCATGGGCGTAGTGGGATAGATGGAATCCGCGCCGTCGTCCCAGTTCCCCGGCGCATTGTTGTAGGACATGACCGTGTACTTGAAATCGTTTTGGGAGTAGGGGACTCCTTTTTTCGGCATCAGAGGATTGTTGGGCCTGAAAGGATGGTCCAATCCGATCGCATGGCCAAGCTCATGGATCAGGGTCAGATACCCTTCGGCCCCCTCAGCGAAAGACTGGCCGATCATGGGACTGCCCGCCAGATCATTGAGCCAGACGTCGCCATTGGCGGCAGCCGCTCCCAGCATGACGTAGGAGTAGGCGTAGGTGTACTGATCCATCCCGCCGCCGTCGGTCCATGCCGCACGAATGTCGCCCGCAACGGAATCGTTGTCAGCCACCAGCTGGAACTGGATGTTGGCCACGTCAGCCCACTGCTGCAACGCGCTGGTCACAGCTGCCTGTTCGCTCGGCGTCACTCCCTGGTATCCCGGCGTCCAGGGCTCGCCGATGCCGGAGGGCGGGCCGTAGCCCGCGAAGGGGTCCGTCGACCAGATGGAGCTGCTGTCAGGAAAGCTGTAGCTGACCACAGCCCCGGTCCCTGGCGCACCACCCCACTTGAATCCTTCGATGAAAGGCTGTACCGCCGATCCTCCATAACTGAAGGACACGGACGTCGTCAAACTGCCTGTCGTTGGGGTTGGCATTGTTGTCGTTCAGGGTACCAGACTCTTGGACAGCAACCGCAGTATGGATTTGAGCGGCGCAACGGTATTGTCAAGCTAAGGTCCGGCTGATCTACTGAGCGGATGAACCTGTCCCGGCCGTCGTATCGCCGCCACCGCTTTCCGGCCTCGCGCTGTTTCGCGTTGCTGGTCGCACTGTCGCCATGCCTTGGACAGGCGGCAGCCGACGATGCCCTCAAGATCGGCTCCAAGCGCTTCACCGAGTCCTACATTCTGGGTGAATTGCTGACGCAGGCTGCGTCGCCGCGCGGCCCGGCCATTCACAGGGCGGGGCTCGGAAATACCGGAATACTCCATGCCGCGCTGCGAACCGGCGCGATCGACGTATATCCCGAATACAGCGGCACGATCGCGCGCGAGATCCTGAAGCTCGATGGCGACCCCGGTCTGTCCGAAATCAATCGGGCGCTCGCGCCCCAGGGCCTGGCCGCATCGGTTTCGCTGGGATTCAATAATTCGTATGCTCTGGGCGTGCGGGCGGATCTGGCGGAAAAGCTCGGCTTGCGCTCGATTTCGGATCTCGCGTCCCACATTACGCTGCGATTGGGGTTGTCGCAGGAGTTTCTGGCGCGCCAGGACGGCTGGCCGGGCCTGTCCCGGAGGTATGGCCTGGCGTCGATGGTTCCGATCGGGCTCGATCACGGTCTTGCCTACGAGGCGCTGGCGGGAAACCGGATAGACATCATCGATACCTACTCCACCGACGCCAAGATCGCGCGTTATCGCATCCGGATACTGGCCGATGACCGAGGTTTCTTTCCCCGCTATGACACGCTCCTGCTGCATCGAGAGGAGACCCCGGCGCGCTTCCCGCGTCAGTGGCAGGCCTTGAGCGCCCTCGAGGGCCGCATCGACGAACAGCGCATGATCCGGTTGAACGCCGCTGCCGAGAACGAAGGCAGAAGCTTCGCCCAGGCCGCCGCCCTGTTCTTCGACGAAAAAGGCCACTCCATGCCGCCGCGCGGCTTTATCGAGACCCTGTTTGCCCCCGACCTCCTGCGACTGAGCCTCGAGCACTTGCTGCTCGTTTTCGGATCGCTTGCCGCCAGCATTGCCGTCGGCGTGCCGCTGGGAGTCGCAGCGGCAAAGAGCCACCGGCTGGCGCAACCGATTTTCGCGTTGGTGGGAGCGATCCAGACGATTCCGTCGCTCGCGTTGCTCGCCTTCCTGATCGCGCTGATCGGATCGATCGGCACGCTGCCGGCGGCAATCGCGCTTTTCCTCTACGCGTTGCTGCCGATCGTGCGCAACACGCACGCCGGACTGCTCGGGGTCGGCGATGGTCTCAGACAGGCGGCGCTCGCCCTGGGGCTCACCCCGCGCGACCAGCTCGTTTTCATCGAGCTGCCGCTTGCGCGTCCGTCGATCCTTGCCGGTATCAAGATCTCGGCGGTCATCAACGTCGGCACCGCAACCGTGGCCGCCTTCATCGGGGCCGGCGGTTACGGCGAACGCATTGCCTCGGGGCTCGCGCTCAACGACAACTTCCTGCTGCTGGCCGGCGCCATCCCGGCCGCTGCCCTGGCGTTGCTGATTCAGGGCCTGTTCGAACTGCTGGAACGCTGGTCGGACCCGCTGCGAAAGTGACCGATCGTCCGCGAGACGAGCTTCTGAACAACCGCGTGATTATGGATCCTGCGAATTACCGATTGATACAAATTCCAACAGATCAGTCATGGCCACACGCGCTATAGTTAATGAATCTTTGACACAGGGGATTTCGATGAACAGGACCTTCTCCAGCAGCGCGCGTATCGTTGCGACGGGCATGGCCGCCGTTTTTTTCGCCGCGACGCCATTGATCGCATCGCTGGCCCATGCCCAGCAGCGCCACGATGGACGCGAGCACGCGCGCGAGCGGTTTCAAACGCCGCATTGGGTGCTGGACGACCGATTCCACCACAATCATTACTATCCGTCCGCCGGCTATTCGATGTCGGTCCTCCCGGCGGGACACCTCGCCGTCACGTTCCGTGGCGGCCGGTTTTTCTTCCATTCGGGCGTCTGGTTTCAGGTGGCCGGTCCCGGCTATGTCGTCGTGAGACCTCCTGTGGGGATCGTCGTCCCGGTGTTGCCGCCCGCGTATACGACCGTCTGGGGTAATGGTGCCCCCTATTACTACGCCAACGATGTCTATTACGTCGAGAGGCCCGGCGGCTATGCCGTCACCGTGCCGCCGATGGAGGCGAGTGCCGCTCCCGCGCAGACCCCGCCTCCGCCCGCACCCGCGCCGCAGGCGGTCCCGGCACCTGGCGTTTCGGCTCCCGTTTTGGCTCCCTCGGCGTCCGCAAACTGGTATTACTGCGAATCGTCGAAGGGCTATTACCCCTATGTTTCTGAATGCAGGGAAGCTTGGCGGGTCGTTCCCGCCACTCCGCCGCAAGCACGGTAAGGCCTGGTCTTGATAACCAAGCGGCTCACATATTCCACTCTGGCCCTCCGTCCGAACGCGTGTTCGCAGGGGGCCTTCGGTCCCGCCGGCTTTGGCGTAAGCTTATTCCATGAGCGAATCCGAGGCGAGGTTCACGGTCCTGCGGCAGTCGGCGGACGCCGGTGCGGTGACGGCTATCGAGCAACTGGTCCGCGAGGCGCGGGACCGCGAGCTCGGCCGGATCAACGTGCTGGATTTTGCGGCGAGGTACGGCGTCAATGAGGAGCGCGCCATCGCCGCGTTTCTTCACGCGGCGAGGCTGGGACTGTTCGAGATGTCGTGGAACGTGCTTTGTCCCGGATGTGGCGGCGTACTCGATTCGAACGCCACGCTAAAGACGGTGCACAAGGAGGCGTACGCGTGCGCGCTGTGCGCCGCAGGATACGAGCCCTCGCTCGACGAGATGGTCGAGGTGTCTTTCACCGTGAGCCCGAAAGTGCGCCGGATCGCGGCGCACGACCCGCACACGCTGCCCATGTGGGATTACGCCCGCCAGATCTTCTGGAGCTCGGGCATCGAATTTCCCGAGGATTCGGCCTTCGAGACACTGCTCCAGGAGATCGTACTAGATTCGGTCGAGCTTCCGCCCGGCGAAAAGGCCATCCTGTCGCTGCAGCTCCCGAAGGCGTTCGTGATCGTCTTCGACCCGGTGTCGCACTCGGCGCATTTTCTCGACGTGAAGGGCGAGCCGACCCGCGAGCGCCAGAGCCTCAACGTGGTCTTTAACAAGGTGCGCGCGCCGACCGGGACCGTCGAGCTGCGGCCAGGGCCGTTGCGCCTCACCCTCGAGAATCGCACCGACACGCGCGCGCTGCCGGCCATATTCATCGCCGGGGACGCCATGCACGACATGCTGGGCAAGCGCAAGAGGTTCCTGACAGCGAAGCGCCTGCTCACCAATCAGACCTTTCGCGACATCTACCGTACCGATACGCTCGATGTGGACCAGCGTCTGAAAATAACCAGCCTTACGTTCCTGTTCACGGACCTCAAAGGATCCACCGAGTTGTACGAGCGGGTCGGAGACCTCGTCGCCTACGATCTGGTGAAAGCGCATTTCGCCGTACTGACCGAGGTGGTGGCCGCCGAAACAGGCGCCGTAGTGAAAACGATCGGTGATGCGGTGATGGCGACTTTTCCGACGCCCGACCGCGGGCTCGCGGCAGCACTGCGCATGCGAGAGGCGATGCACATTCTCAATGCCGAGCGCAAGCACGAGGACCTCCTGCTCAAGATCGGGATCCACGAGGGACCGTGCCTCGCAGTCACGCTGAATGACCGGCTGGACTATTTCGGGCAGACGGTGAACATCGCCGCTCGGGTGCAGGGCCTGGCCAGATCAAGGTCCATTTTCGCGACCGAGCCCGTAGTCGGGCATCCGGAAACGTCGCGGCTGCTGGGCGCCGCAGGGCTCACGCCGGTGCCGCAGCGCTACGCGCTGCGCGGAATCGCGGACGAATATACGGTCTACGAGATCCCTTGACCGCGGCGCTTCGCGGCCGCTCTTCGCCCGCCTGAATCAGGAAAAGTAATTGCCAGGATGGGCAGATACGGGGCAACATTGTCGCCATCATGAGTGCACCTCCCCGAACGATACTGCGCGAGGCCCGATCGATCAGACCACGGGGTTCGACCAGCGTCGTCTCCTGTTTCGATAGGGATTCCGCTCGCGAGGAAATCACGGCTGGATTGACTGCGCCTCACGCGTCCGTGTCGCCCAAGTACCTTTACGACCGGCTCGGCTCCAGGCTCTTCGAGGCAATCACCGAGTTGCCCGAGTACTATCCGACACGAACCGAGCGGGGAATACTGGCCACTTATGCGCCGGCAATATCGCGTCTGGCTGGCTCCGGCGTCACCTTGATCGATCTCGGTGCCGGCAACTGCGAAAAGGCGCGAAGCCTGTTCGGCGTATTGCGGCCGGTGCAGTACGTCGCCGTGGACATTGCCACGGAGTGCCTGCGGGATGCTTTGCGCGGGTTGCGGCACGCTTTCCCCGAAGTGGAAATACTCAGCTTCGCAATCGATTTTTCTGCGGGCCTTGCCCTTCCCGACGCCGTGCGCCGGGAGAAACGCCTGTACTTTTATCCGGGATCGTCGATTGGAAACTTTACGCCGGGTGCCGCGCTCGCCCTGCTGTCGGACATCAGGGAACAATGCGGCGCGGACGGAGGAATCCTGATCGGCGTCGATCTGGTCAAGAGCACGGACATCCTCGAGCTTGCCTATGACGATCCTCTTGGCGTGACCGCTGCGTTCAATCTCAATCTGCTCAGTCACCTGAATGCCCTGATCGGCAGTGACTTTGATACCCGGGACTGGCAGCATCGGGCCCGATTCAACGGCGAACTGTCGCGAATCGAAATGCATCTTGAGGCAAAGCGGGATCTCACCGTGACCTGGGCAGGCGGCAGGCGACACTTTCGTTGCGGCGAGCGCATCCACACCGAGAACAGCTACAAGTACGGGCAGGAGGCCTTTCACGGGCTGTTGAAGCAGGCTGGATTCAGCAGCGTGCGCATCTGGACGGATGATCTGCATTGGTTCGCAGTGTGCCTTGCGAGCGTTTAGCCGGCCGGGGTGGCAGATGAACACCAGGCTCACGCCCAGGGACTTGCCCGCAGCGGATGCCGGCCCCCTGCCCCGCCGCTATGCCGGCGTGCGTGCGCGTACGCTCGAGCTGGCGGCGCCGCTGTCCGAAGAGGACTGCTGCGTGCAATCCATGCCCGATGCGAGTCCGGTCAAGTGGCACCTCGCGCACAGCACCTGGTTTTTCGAGACCTTCGTCCTCGAGCAATTCGAACCGGGATTCAGGGCTTTTCACGCCGATTTCCGCGTTCTGTTCAACTCCTATTACAACGGCGTGGGCGACAGGCACCCGCGGCCACAGCGGGGAATGCTCAGCCGGCCCTCGCTCGCTACCGTGCACGACTATCGGCAGGACGTGGACCGGCGCATGGGTAGCCTGTTCGAAAGCTACGGCCGGGACAAGGCGCTGCAGGCACTGGTTACCCTGGGCCTGAACCACGAACAGCAGCACCAGGAACTGATCCTGACTGATTGCAAGCATCTGCTGTCGCTCAACCCGCTCAAGCCTGTTTACCGCGATGGCGAGTCCGGCGCGCCGTCGGGCGTCGCCGTACCTGAATGGACAGCGTTTGCCGGAGGCGTCGTTGCCATCGGTGCGGGGAACGGGGATGGGGGATTCTGTTTTGACAACGAACTGCCCCGCCATAACGAATACCTGCAGCCGTATTCACTGGCATCGCGACTGGTCACCAACGGCGAATACCTGCAGTTCCTTGATGACGGCGGCTACCGGGATCCACGACTGTGGCTCTCCGAAGGCTGGGACTGGATCCGGGCCATCGCCTGCCCGATCTACTGGATGAAGGACCAAACCGGCTGGAAGGAATTCACGCTGGCCGGCATGAGAACGCTGGATTTGAATCTGCCGGTTGCGCATGTCTCGTATTTTGAAGCCGATGCCTACGCGCGCTGGGCAGGCGCGCGCCTGCCCACCGAAGCGGAATGGGAGCACGCCGCGTGCGGCTGCGCGGCGGCAGGGAATTTCGCCGACAGCGGCCAATTCCATCCGCGTGCGGCGCGCGGCACCGGACTGCAGCAGATGTTCGGCGACGTGTGGGAGTGGACATCGTCGAGCTACGCGCCTTACCCGGGTTACCACCCGGTCGAAGGCGCGATCGGCGAATACAACGGCAAGTTCATGGTCAACCAGTATGTGCTGCGGGGCGGCTCCTGCGCCACGCCGTCCGACCACATTCGCCCGACTTACCGCAATTTCTTTCCGGCTTCCGCGCGCTGGCAGTTCTCGGGCATCCGCTTGGCAAGAGATGCAGCCGGAACGGGGCTCAACGCCCGGGTTTGATACCCCGGGTTTGATACCCTAGGCGAATTCGGAAGGGTATTGGATACTATTCGCCCATGGCCAAGAACACCCTTATCCCTGCTTACGTTTTGGTCAGCGCCCTGGCCCTGTGCCTGACAGTCCTGTCGCACGCATCTGCCGACGAGGCGGACTTCCGCGCAAATCCCGTTCAGCCTCTGCTCGGCGATCCTCCCAGGGCACCGACCGATGTCAGCGCTCTTCCCAGGGGTGGCGGCCGGTTCGCGGCATCCGGACTTGCCGTTATCACGACTGACCGGACCGCGGTCGCCCGGTTCTACCGGCTCTACAAGGCGGCGAATCTGGTGCCCAGCGACTGGAATGGCAGTGTGCCAAACTGCCTGGCAGGCTCAATTGGCTCCGACTACACGGAAGCAACGCGCCAGCAGATCAATTTTTTTCGAGCCATGGCCGGCGTGCCGGCATCCGTTGCCATCGATTCCGGCTTCGCGGCCAAAGACCAGCAAGCCGCCCTGATGTTCAGTGCAAACGGCCAACTCAATCATTTTCCCCCGAATACCTGGCTCTGCTACACGGCTAACGGTTACGAAGCCGCAGGCAAATCCAATATCGCGCTTGGCAATGCCGGTCCGAATGCGGTCAAAGGGTACATGGATGACGATGGAACGAACAACGCGGTTGTCGGCCACCGCCGCTGGGTGCTCTATCCGCAAACACAGTTGATGGGAACCGGCGATGTAACCGACGCGCCGAACGGGGGTAATGACGCCAACGCGCTGTGGGTGCAGGACGGCAACTTCGGCGGATTGCGTCCGACCGTGCGTGACGACTTCGTTGCCTGGCCGCCGCCGGGCTATGTTCCCTACGACCTGGTGCCTGCACGCTGGTCGCTCTCCTATCCCAACGCGGATTTCTCGGCTGCCAGCGTCAGCGTGACCCGCAACGGGCAGGTCCTGCCCGTCCAGTTGGAAACGGTTGCCGACGGCTACGGCGAGAATACGCTGGTGTGGGTGGTGGATAACCGCACGATCTCTGCGTCCTCGGTTCTTCCAAGGCCCTCGGCAGATACGCCCTACCGCGTGGTCGTCAGCGGTGCAAGCGTCGGCGGACAGGCTCGAACGTTTGACTACACGGTGATCGTTTTCGACGCCGATCCAGCGGTTTCCCCCATGTCGTTTCTACCCGCCCAGCTCAATTTGACGGTCGGCCGCAGCGTTACCCTGACTATGTCCGGCATCAGCGGTTCCATTGCCGGCGCAGGATGGTCGGGCAGCCGCGTGTTCGACCTGCAGTTTGCCAGTTCCACGTCCATCAGACTCACCGGCATTGCCCCGGGTTCGGCGACCGTCACCGTGAAAGACACAAGTAACAAAGAAGCATCTCTGGTGGTCACCGTGTCCTCGCAGGGTTCGGGCGCCGACTGGCAGATCGGCGGCCGCGCGGACGGGAACCCCGAGGCGATGACGCTGGTCGCAGACGTGCTGCCCGCAAGCCTGGACGACAGCCGCACCGGGGCCTATTTCGTCGCTGCGCAGTTGCCCAACGGATCGCTGTATTTGAACAACGGCCAGGGATGGGTAAGTTTCACCGGCGGCCCGATTCCGTCGCGATCGACGGGTTCTCTCACGCAACGATCATTTCCGGTGTTCGTAGGGCTTGACACTCGCGGCCTGTCGGGCACGCGAGTCCTGGTCGGTTACGGGACGGATGCAAACGACATGCTGAGCAACACCAAGTACCGCGCCATCTATGCGATCCCCTAGAACATGCTTTGTACAAAACCCCTCGGCGTGATTTAATTGCTTCAGGCGTGCCTTCGATTCCACCTAACCCGCAGAGGTAATCATGGATCAGAAACGGTTTCTCGTCGCAGTTCTGCTCTTTATCGCCGGCGCCTTCGGATCGGCCAACGCACAAACGCCGTACTGCATCGGTTCCCAGACTCCGGTGACGGTCGGGTATGCGACGGGAAGCATCGCGATCAACTACCAGCTTTGCTTTCCGAGCCTGGGCAACACCTCGTCGTTCTACTGGAACAGCACGATGACGTACACCAACGTCAGTTTCGACGGGTCGTTCAGCATCAACGGCTCGATGAACATGCAGCTCAATTTCTCGAATTCTGCGATCAACTCGGTCGTCTTCAACGGCGGGCCCCTGACCTACACCATAGGCGGGCAGACGTACACGGTGTCGTTCAACAACCTGTCCTACACGCTGAACAGTTCCTTCCAGGTAGGATCGCCAACCGGTTTGCTGACCATCAACGGCGTGACTTACGCCGCGGACACGGCATATTTCGCATACCTGTTCCGCTGAGCGCGCGTTTCTCCACTGGACAGGAGGCTAGCCTCCCGATTTTTGCAGCAATTCGATGTACCGCTCGTCGCCGTGCCGTATGCGCTTCACCATGACACCCATGAAGGCGCGTCCGAACGCGGCCTGAAGCTCGGCGCTTGCGTTGCGCAGCGCCGACGCCGGAATTTCGATCAGGACGAGCGGCGAGAACGCGCTGATCGTCGCGGTACGCTCATGGCTTGCCTCGTCCAGGTAAGCAATCTCGCCGATGCACTCGCCAGGGCCAAGCTGGTTCAGCACGGCGCCGCTGCGAGTCACCGTCGCCTCGCCTTTGGCGATCACATACACGCTGTCCCCCGAACTGCCTTCCACGAACACGGCTACACCGGCGGAAAAATCGAGCCATCGGCTCAGGCGGATCGTCTCCCACAACTGCGTATCCCCGAAGCCGGAAAAGAATGTAAGCCGCCGCAAGGCATCGAAGCGCGCAGTGTCGAACAGCACCTCGTTCGGCCGGCTGAGTTGCGGCAATGCAAAGCTGAGGCCGTCGCAGAACGCCTGCCACGAGCTGTAGCGCACCTGGGGATCCGGATGGATCGCGCAATGCACGACAAAGCGCAGTTCCGGCGAAATATCCGTGCGACGGTCTTCAAGAGGCACGAATTCCCCTGCGAGCTTCTGCTTCATCAATCCGTCGAACGAATCGGCCGTAAATGGCAGATTGCCCGTCAGGAGCTGGTACGCAACCACGCCGACCGCATAGATATCCAGCTGCAGCGTCGGCGGCCAGTTGCGGAAATGCTCCGGCGGCATGAAAGGCAGGGTGCCGACATCGAATACCTGCGTCTCCTCGGACGCCGAGAAATACGCGGTCCCGAAATCCGCCACCTTCACCGTATGGTCGCCGGTGACCATGATGTTCGCGGGTTTGATGTCCCGGTGCAGCAGGCCCATCTTGTTGGCGTAGTCCAGGGCGTTGCAGACCTTGTACACGTCCTCGATGACCTGCTCTGTGGGCAGCAGCCTGTCGGGCCGCGAATACTGCTTGAGCGTGCCGCCGGACACGTATTCCATCACCAGGTAGCCGAACTCCTCGGTCGTGCCCGCCTCGAACACCTCGACGATGTGCGGATGCTGCAACTTGCCGGCAAGGCGCGTTTCGTTCAACCACATCTTCCGCATGCGATCGCCTACTTCCGGATCCTTGAGCAGTTCCAGTTTTGCCAGCTTGATCGCCACTTCCCGCTGAAGGAACGCATCGTAGGCAAGATGCACTTCGCCCATGCCTCCTGAGCCAAGCTGCGCGCGGATTTCGAAGCGCGAGCCAAATACGTCCTGTGCAGTTGTCATGATGGAACCTGTTCCCGGTACATGGGGCCCACTGACGGCGAACCGGCCGATGGCGTTTCCATGCCGATCCGATATAACTGCTAGTGTAGCAATGCCGATGGAAGTCTGTCGGCGCATGGAAGATAATTGCGCTGTCCATCGTCGCGCCGCGTCTAGAAACCGAGGGCAATCAACCGAGAGGAAGCAATGTCCGATACACGAAGAACCGCGCTGGTGGTAAGTGCGCATTCCGCCGACTTCGTCTGGCGCGCCGGCGGCGCCATCGCCCTCTACGCCTCGCGTGGCTGGAGGGTCAAGATCGTCTGCCTGTCCTACGGCGAGCGCGGCGAGTCCGCCAAGCTCTGGAAGCTTCCGGGCATGACGCTCGAGAAAGTGAAAACCGACCGCCGCCGGGAGGCGCAGGCGGCGGCCGACCTGCTCGGCGCCGAAGTGGAGTTCTTCGATCTGGGCGACTATCCGATGCGCGTCTCCGACGAGGCGTTGTACCGGCTCGTGGACGTGTATCGCGAGCTGCAGCCCGAATTCGTGCTCACCCACTCACTTGCGGATCCGTACAACTTCGACCATCCGCTCACCGCCTGCGTCGCGCAGGAAGCGCGCGTGATCGCGCAAGCGCATGGCCACAAGCCGGGCGGGAAGATCCTCGGCGCGCCGCCGGTGTACCTGTTCGAGCCGCACCAGACCGAGCAGTGCGGCTGGAAACCCGAGGTGCTGCTCGACATCACTTCCATGTGGGAAAGGAAGCGCAAGGCATTCGAGCTGATGGCCGCGCAGGAATACCTTTGGGACTACTACACCCGCGTTGCGCTCAACCGAGGCGTGCAGGCAGCGCGCAACTCCAGCAAGAAGGACATCAAGTATGCGGAAGCTTACCAGCGCGTGTTCCCGCACGTCGTCGAAGCATTTTCGTGAGAAAGGAGAATCGACCATGAAAGGACTCCTGGCACTTGCGCGCCGGGCATGCGCACTGGCCTGCGCACTCGGGTTTGCCGCCACGGCAATCACCGGATTCGCCCAGGGCTATCCGACCCGCCCTATCAAGATCATCGTGCCATTCGGCGCCGGAGGCGTCGCCGACATCACAGCGCGGGTGCTGGCGCAGAAGATGAGCGAAACCGCGGCCCTGGGCCAACAGGTGATCGTCGAGAACCGCCCCAGCGCGGGCGGCATCGTTGCCTCCGACGCGGTGGCGAAGGCCGATTCCGATGGTTACACCCTGCTGCTCGTCAGCAACGGCAACGCCGTCAGCGCGTCATTGTTCAAGTCGCTGCCCTACGACACGGTGAACGACTTTGCGCCGGTGTCGACGGCCGGCTTTTTCGATATCGTCGTGCTGGTGAACGGGGACTCGAAAATCGGGACCGTGGCCGAGCTGATCGCGGCGGCAAAGTCAAACCCGGCCAAGTTCAATATCGCCTCCATCAACATCGGCAGTA
>Ga0315281_10004997_pt1 | contig 19077 bp, 24 predicted proteins | sample YL17G07_0_MG_FD_204540 | JGI IMG/M metagenome (GOLD analysis project Ga0315281, IMG submission 204540) | Sediment microbial communities from Yellowstone Lake, YNP, Wyoming, USA - YL17G07_0 | ecosystem: Environmental > Aquatic > Freshwater > Lake > Sediment | place: USA: Wyoming | collected... | reverse complement strand
TCACCCAAAGCAGTCGAAACAGTTGTAGTTGTTGCTGTAGGAACTGTCGTGGTTGTTACCGGAGGTATTACTGGAGGTGTTGATGGCAATTTGAAGTAGAATATCAAAGCTGCGACTGCCACTAGAGCCAATATTCCAATTATAATTTTTGTCTTCATTTTTTCATCCTCCTGTTGTTGTAGTTGTTGTCGGGACTGTTGTAGTTGTTGGGGCTGCAGTTGTTGTCGTAGTCGCAATGGTTGTTGTGGTTTCAATTGTAGTTGTAGTTGGAACTGTTGTCGTTGTCAATATCGTGGTAGTGGGAGTTGCCGTAGTTGTGGTTACTTGAGTAGTTGTTGTCGCAGATGGACAATTGATTACATCGTGAGGACAATTTTTTCTTCCCTTCCCACAATTTGGTGCACAGAATCCATCATCCGTTGGCCTGTATCCATCAAGACAATTCACACATTTTTTCACTGATACCCCACAAACTTCTGGATGGTTTCCACAATATTCCTTGCACAGTTCAGCATTTCGACGATTTGCGCACCAATCTTTCAGCACTTGCCTGCATCGCTCATCTTCTTGATTATTTCTGCAGTAGTTTTTGAATAGAGCCACGCATCTTGAATCTTGAGGATTGCTTGTGCAAAATTCTTTGATTTTGTCGCTGCAGTTTTTATCTTCATGATGTGCTGTGCAATAGTCTGATACTTTATCTCCAACTTCGTCTGGCTTTGCTGCTCTTTTACCTTCTAAAATGTACAAGTTGTAATTTTGTGTGTTCAAAGTAAGAGTACCTGTCCAAAGTTCCCATTTAGGTTTGGAGGTTAGGCTGATTTGAAACAACCCCACTTGCGTACCGTTTAGATACACATTTCCGCTCTCGGTTTTATTGCCAATAGTTACATCTTTTAGTGTGTATTTTGTGTTATCGAAATACAAAATACCCGCTGATAAATCGCTGCTTTGATTGTTCAATATGACCGCAAAAGTCGCTATTCCTATTTTTATTTCATGAACATCTTTCGGATCTGATTCAGATATTGCTAAACCTTTACCAAACAATCCTATTTCTTTAATTTTTAGGTTCGGTAAAGTTTGCGCCATTACTGTAGTTACTAACAACATTGTTGCTATTATAGCAACTATTGTTATTTTTTCCATAAACTATAATTGAATTCCGTATAAAAAGGTTTAGCTATTGATTGCATTCCATATGTCGCCAATCGTTATGTTTGAAATTGACTGGCTCAGCTCATCGGCTATCAAGCTTGAAGTCTGATATTCCGTGTATGTGCTTGTAGCTATAGTGGTTGAAGTTGTTGGCAGGATTGTTGAAGTTGTATAGGATTGGGTTGTGTATATTGAGGTTGTTGTATGTGTTGTTGGAGAAGATATTGAAGTAGTAGCTTCAGTCGTACTCATCGTGGCAGTTGTAGTTGTTTGGCTAGTTTCTATTTTTGGTTTGAATGAATAGTGGTAAAGAATTCCAATAGAAGTAATTACTGATGTTAAAATTATTATCAGAGTGAAAAGTTGATATTGCCCTTTATTCATAATTATATTTTATAACTTTACCTTAAATTTCACCCTAAAAATTACCTTATGTTTTTTCTTTTTCTAAAATGGCAGCAGATACTAGGCCGTTATGGAAAAGTCTTGAACTGAATTCTTCTGACAATAATATGTCGCTTGATGTATAAGTATCTGTGGCTCATGTTGTGGAGATGTAGGTGGTATGTTCGAATATGTAACAATTGAAGTAAAAAAAATTAATAGTTAAAAAACATAACAAAAACTATGGCTGCAGATTTATATGCATTAGCTAAACAATTCAAAGAAACAGTTGAAAAGGAGTTTATACCAAGAATTTGTTGCCCTAGAGTGAATTGGCCTGGAGCATATGAGTCATTTTTAGAACAGTATTCTTTTCAAAAATCAGATATTTCATATGAAGAGTTTCTAAAAATATAATGCAATTTTTCCATTAGAATTAGATTAATATTATTCCAAAAATTTCTATTAGCAAAGCAATAGTTAAAGACAAATAGTTTAAAATCTTGTTAGCAGGTGTATACACTTCTGCAAACTTCAACTTTTTTTGTTTAGATATGTATTTTAACTTTTCTATTTTTCTTTTGTCGAGGCTCATAGAAATCATGCCATAAATATCTTTTTTTCTTGTGAAATGTTTAACTGTATTGCCTATGCTTGAAAACAAGAAATTTTTTTCATTAAAACCATCAACAACATCTTTGAATAAATCCTTTTCACTAACCAGAGATTTGTTTTTCAAAACAGTATATGCCCGAGATAGGTACATACCTTCTTGAAGTTTGCTTACAGGTAACTTTTCAGTCAAATTATAGAGAATTGCTTTAAAAAATCTTGGAAGTAAAAATATCAAAGGAAAAAACACCAGACCGAATAAAGCTGCTAAAACAAAGTAAATCAAGTTAAAATTAATAAAAAAAATCGCGAACGGTAAAGCTATAGCTGTTAAAACTATTCTTAACTTTTTACCAACTTTGCAAAATATAAGTGGCAATAAAGTAAATACTACAGTGATATAAACGAACGGTAATTTAAAATAAAATAATAAAATTACAAAGATTGAAGTGTAAAGCATTAAATCAATTACAAAATCTCTTTTCAACTTTGAAATTGGTTCAAGAATAAATTTGAACGGGTTTTTAATCTTCTTTTTCTTTAAAGCATAAATTGCATAAATGAAAACAAGAATGAAAGCAGCAATTTTATAAAAAAATATAAATGAAAACACACTTCTGATCAACAAAGAAAGAACAAGAAGAATTTTCATTTCTGGAACTGATATATATTCGAGAAAATAAAAACCGAACATAGCTATCAAAGATAGAATGAAATAAAAACTAATTTTTGAATACAGAATAAAATAACCAATTCCAAATAAAAGAAAAATAATAAAAAGAAGGTTTGGCAATCTTTTTATTTTTAAATCAAAAATCATAGCTATTAAAATAAAGGTAAATGATATAACGTAATTGATCATTCATATCACTGTAACAAGAAAATTTACAAAAAATAGAATAGCTATCACAGTCATAATCAAAGCAATGGCTGAAATTAAAAAACTGCCGATGGAAGGGTAAATGCCGTATTCGTATTTTAATGCGAGTATCTTATGTTTGTAAAAACCAAATATCTTTTTGATTGCTCTCTTATTCAAAGATAGCTCACCAATTATATATTTGAATTTTAATTAATAATTATTTATTATGAAAATTTGTCTTGTTTATCCCCCATCATTTAAAGATAAACCTGGTTTTTTAGATCGGTTATTTAAAGACATGGTTGGTCGCCAAGTTCCAAACTTAACCTATCCTTACCTTGCATCATATTTGCTAGAAAATTCAAAGCATGAAGTTTCTATAATAGATGCAAAGACACTGGGCATTAATCCAAACCAAACTATAAAAAAAATAAAAAAAGAAAATCCTGATGTGATAGGTTTGACAGGGTTTACATTAAATATAAAAGATGCTTTTGGTCTTGCTAAATTAATTAAACAAGAAATAGATTTGCCTGTAATTGTAGGTGGACCACATGTAACCTTTACCGATGAACTTTCTTTTAAGGAATGTCCATACATAGACATCATAGTTAGAGGAGAAGCTGAGCAAACTTTGATAGATATTCTAGATAATATGGAAAAAAATAAACAACCGCAGAACATTTCTGGTATAAGTTATATGAATAATGGAAAAATCAAGAGAAATGAAGATGCAAAATTTATTCAAAATATTGATTCGATACCGTTTCCAGCATGGAAATTAACACCCATTGAGAGATCTTCATTCAAATCTGGTTATGGTATGTTACTAAGCAGTAGAGGTTGTCCTTATAGATGTATTTTCTGTTCTTCGAGTTTAATGTGTGGAAAATTTTGGAGAGCACATTCTGCTAAAAGGGTGTTTGATGAAATTAAATATCAAGTAGATAAGTTCAAAGTGAAAACCATAGAAATAGTCGATGACAATTTTATCTTGAATAAGAAAAGAGCACTTGAAATAGCTAACATGATAATTAAAGAAAAACTCGATGTCAATTTTCATTTTGATGGTAGAGTGGATAATGTTGATCGAGAATTGCTAACTACTTTAAGGAAGGCTGGTTTCAAGCTAATTTATTATGGAATTGAGTCTGCTGATCAAAACATTTTGAACTATTATCAAAAAGGGATCAGAGTCTCACAGATTATTGATGCAACCAAACTTGCGAAAGAATGTGGTATGACTGTAACTGCAGGTGTGGTTTTCTGCCATAAAGATACGAGAATATCAATAATGAAAACTCTTTCTTTGTGTTTAAATTTAGATATAGATTTTGCATCTTTTGCTTTGATGATTCCCTTACCAGGAACTCCTGTATACTATATGGAAAAGAAGAAAATATTATCTTATGATTGGTACAAATACGATGGAACGAATGTATTAATAAAACCAGAAAATATGAGTGAGGCAGAAATGCAATTCTGGCAAGTGTTTTGTAGTATAGCTTTGCACTTGGGACCTCAAGCTATACTTAAAGATCCAGGAATGTTTAAAAAACTGCTAAAATTTTCAGGAAAACTGATTTTTGATACAGTGAAAGAAAAAATAAGTTTATGATTTTTCTTTTTCTAAAGCGACAGCATTAAATGAGCTTTGTTGGGAAAATCTACTTCTCTGATTGATTATTATATCATCTCAAAGATTTATTTATGTTCATTTATGTGCCATTGAAATCTATTTGTTAGCATTGTTGGGTATTGATAATTTACTCGCCCATCTCGCAGTTTGATTTTAAATTCTATTTTTCTAGCTGCTGAAATCCTCATCAAAAATTCTTTCAAAGCTGCTGGATATTTCTTTGGAGTATATAATCACAGAGGCCTCTCGATTATTTTTCATAGCATTTTCGCTCCAATTCATCGATCCCACGAAAACGATGTTGCCATCTATTACCATGAATTTCGAATGTGTGTTGTGGAATTTTTTCGTAGCCCAACTTGCACTTACCCCGTTGTTAATGAGATAATTGAACATTTTATTGTTATTGTATACCGATGGTTCGAGTATAACTTTTATAGAAACGCCATGCTCCCTTGCACTAATCAAAGCATTGGCCAGATCTTTGTACGAAAACTCGTAAACCTCCACTTTTATTTCATTTTTTGCATTTCTGATAATGTCGAATATCTCCTCGGAATTATAAGGCGAGAAAACTGGCATGACAGTACCATTAGAGCATGACGGAGTTGATAAGAATATTGAACCAGGAAAATTTTTTGTTTGGCTGAACAAGGCTATCAATCCTAGTACAGCAGCCAATGCAATTAGTCCAAATTTCATAGGATCGCCGTGACTATCGATGGCAGCAGTAAAACACCCATCAAATGTGTGGAACGTATACCCAGACGTGAAGAGAGTATGCCTATGCATGTTGCTGTGAATGCCAGAATTAAACCGTAAATGCCAGTGAAGTTTATTATCAACAAAACACCAACGCAAAAACCAAAAATTTTAAGATATTTTTTATTTATTCTTGAAAAAAATCTTCCCATTGGCTTTGCAAGAAGAAATAACAAGCAGACAGAAACACATGCTGAAACGGCTACAGCACCTGTCAAAAGAGCTGTTTGTGAAAAATAAAGTTCTCCCATGACTTCCTGTATGTCATAAGCTAAGTCGCTTCTAATTTTCCCAGATGAGCCCAAAGCAAAAATTGACAATGTAACAAAAGCTAGAGATATCATCGGCAGCATGAACATCACTTCCTCGCGTTTTGACACACCACCTACTTGCAAAGCTAGCGCAGAAGCTTGACTACGTTTCATGCCCGGCATCAAACTTGCAAAAACACTTGTTATAAAAGCAATTGCAGCAGCTCCAGTTTTTTCTACCCAAGTAATATCTTGTACTAAATCAACATTTTCATGCTTTTTTGAAAGAATCGAGCTGAACCCATATAATCCAATGAACACAGGCAACAGCAAATAATCTGAGGAAACTAGGCCACTATTCTTCACAAGAAGTCCAAACAGGCCGGACAAGCAAAAGATTGTTGCAGCAAAACTTTTTTTCTTCAAATTTTTTTCAATCCAAACCATATAGATGCATAAAAATAAAAGTATCCATCCCACAAGAGGTTTCAAGCTGCTATAAACTACAGGATATATCTTTTCTGCAAAAAATAGAAGAGGCAGTGAAAGGAGTATGCCAAGAAGGCCTCCACTAATAACTATTCTAAGACCACGTTTGAAATTTTCTTCTGTCAAATCGGCGTACGTATAATTTATAGCGAGTGAGGTAGCTTCGTTGCCAATGTTGAATATCATCGGCGACATAAACTCAGAAAATGAACTGGATATTTCAACTGCAACAATTGTAACGGTAAGATAATAATTTGATGATATAAGACCGTATGCAATGAGCACTGTGGAAAGATTATGAGAGCTAAAACCTGGAATAAAACCTGTTAGAATACCGAGTGCAACGCCAATTAATATGAAAAAAAGGATGTCGAAAATAAAATCACCTGATGTATATTTCCTTCGGCATTATCTCTAGCTCCTCCTTGTATTTCGTAACCAGGCCGACAATCTCCACGAAGTCGCCACGTTTAGGAATCATCTTTTTGAATTTGTTGTCGAGAATAGGAACGGTTATGCTGCTACCATCATTAATCGTCCAATACGAGTTGCCGCTGCTGCTCTTTTTTATGTTGTCTATACTGCCGCTTATTTTTACAAGTCTGCCAGTCATAGAATCTTCAATGGATTCTATATTAAGCTCAAGGGGCTTGATGTTCGTTATAGCAAAATTTGTTATATTCAGGCCTATCACAGCGAGGATGAGAATAAGCAGTGTTATCAGCTTTGATTCATCGATTTCCATGTTGAATATTAGCAAAAGCAGGCAGCATAAAAATTTAGCACCACCATGAGTGGTTCTATTCTCTAGTCTTTTCAGGGTTTTCTTTTTCTAAAATGATGGCATTGACTACCCCATGCTGGCTTGGCCTGGAAGTAATCCTGACGTTTCCAAGTTCAGTCTTGACTACCGTCCCTTTTGTGATGATCCCTCTTCTGACAAAATGGGGATTGGCTTTGTTCTCCAGGATGTGCAAGATTTTAACTTTCTTTATCTCATTCGTAGAAGGATCCAGAACATTAACAAACTCGACTGAAGAGGCCTTTACCTTGTATCCTCCGCCTTTTGTGTCGGCAATCTTCCTTTTCTCCTGTCCAATCTTAGTCCAAATGGGCAAGCTGCCGAGCTCGAACTTTCTCTTCTTCCTCGCTATGTTTATAGTTCCGCCTGTTGGTTTCTTCCCCTTTTCTCCGTGCCAAATGACCATTTTCATCAATCCGTTTATTATCTTTGGAATTTCATCAGATTTAAATCTTTACAAGATGCTCTCTAAAGGCGATAAGGATAAAAATATAAATACTCTTCCACTTAATGTAATGAAGTGAGTAAATGACTGAAAGACCAATTGACGCGTTAGACAGAGCAAAGGGAAAAAAGATTTTGGTTAAGCTGAAGAATGGAGAAGAGGTAACCGGAATTTTGAAGGCTTTGGATCTTCACTTGAACCTTTGGCTTGACGAGGCCGAGATTATCAAGAACGACAACAAAGTCAGAGTCGGGACAGTCTTGGTCCGTGGCGATACCATAGTGTATGCTTCCCCTGTCTAAGTGAGTGAAGGGCATGACAAAAGGAACTCCTTCTTTTGGAAAGCATAATAAGGTTAAACATATCAGATGCAGGAGATGCGGAAGGCCGAGTTACAATGTGAAGACTAAAGTCTGCGCCGCTTGCCATTACGGAGCTCGTAGCAAGATAAGGAATTACAAATGGCAGACGCATACTGTTAGAAGGATAAGGAAAAAATAATCATTTATAAGCTCCCGAGTCGTATTTTACTTCTATAAAAAACAAATATAATTAGTTGGGTCTGAGCTCAGTTGGGCCTGTAAGCACTTTTGTGCCAGGAGGCTCAGCATGGTAGAGCAGCTGACAATAGGTTGAAGCTTTTACCATCTTGAGAAAAAGCTTTGATGAAAAGATGAAAGAAACCAGTTGGTCCCGGGTCCAAATCCCGGCAGGCCCATTAAATTTACAAGGGAAATTTTTATAAGGATAGAAACACAAAATATCTCTTCAGTGGCTTGCATGGTAATGAAAAAAATGCTTGATAAAATCAAAAGAAAAGATTGGCAGTACAGGATTGACAAACTCAAAAAAGGAGATTGGCACTATAATAAGGCCAAGATGCAGGTCCACACCGAGGTAAAGGGTTTCTCAAAGCACTTCAAGGAAAATTTCTGGACTTTAGCAGTTTCCACATTCGGAATCGCAACAGGTCTTATATGGTATGAAGTGGTTAAATCTATCATCGACGAGTTCTTCCCAAATAGAAGCACACTGATGATAAAATTCTATGTAGCTATTCTAGTTACGATCATTTCGATCATAGGTACATATGTCGTCACAAGAATAAAGAGCAAGAATGGATCCTGATATGTTTTTAAATAAAACATGAAGTGTTGTTGCGGTATTCGAAAGCCGCTGCTAAGTTAAGGATGCTACCACTAGCTTTATAACCGAACAAACCACTATTCTTATAATTAAATTTAGAAACTGTATACAGGGGCCCATAGCTCAGCATGGCAGAGCAGCTGGCTCTTAAAGGAGACAACTAAAATGCATGAGTTTACCCAAAATGAAAGAAAAAAAGGCGGTAGAGTTAGAAACAAACTCTACCCAGGAATGTCGAGAAGATTATTGGCAAATGTCAAAACTAGCCAAACTCAATCAGAATTGGGTAAAAGAGCTCGTGAATATGAAAAAATTAAAACAATGGAACTCAGGAAAAAATTCGACAAGGTATACTTTCCGACAAGCGTCTGTGATAGGATTGCTGTTATGGGAAAGAAAGTATACTTGATAGAAATAAAGAAGCCTGGGAGCAAACTGTCTAAAGATCAAGCAAGAATTAAAAATTTGCTGAATGGTAGTTATTTAGCTGTCTCTTAGAGAAACCAGATGGTCGAGGGTTCAAATCCCTCTGGGCCCACTTAAAACCTGAACAAAACCTTTTCAAAATCAACAATCTTGTTTCCTTTGAACTTTATCCCTTCCTTTCTCAGCAGATTGATTCTCCTCATGTGGCAGTTGTCTTCATGGCAGACAGCTATCTTTCCATCACTTCTGACCACTCTATGACAAGGGACAACAACTGGTTTTGGATTATTGTGGCAAGCGGTTCCTACTGCGCGATAAGCCTTAGTTTTCATCTGCTTGGCCAACATTTTATATGTTGTGACTTTTCCTCTGGGAATTTCCTTCAGCGATCTCAAAACTCTTTCTTGAAAGTCCATAAAGATTATTCTATTTAGCTCAAATTAATACTTAATATTACTATATGCTTATATTACTAGTAATATCATAACTATATATGAGAACCCGGGCTACTTTTGTCCTAGATGAAGAACTCCTAATAAAACTTAAGATGAAGGCCATCCAAGAAAGAAAAAGCTATTCTGAATGCTTGGAAGAGCTGATAAAAAATTCTAAGGTGAAGAAGAAATGAGCAACACGCACATAACAAGAATGGTCTTGCAGGGGTTCAAGAGCTTCAACAAGAAAATATCAGTCCCTTTGCTGGGCAGCTTCAACTGCATCTGCGGCCCGAACGGATCTGGAAAGTCAAACTTGGTCGATGCCATCTGCTTTGTCCTAGGAAGGACCTCTGCCAAGTCTTTGCGAGCCGAGAGGCTTCATGAGCTGATTTTTCACGGAGGGGTCGAAAAAAAACCTGCTGACTACGCGGCTGTCTCGATGTATCTCGACAACACGAGCAAATTCTTCCCGTTCGAGAACGAGGAGATCTCAATCACAAGAAAGGTCAACAGGAAAGGAGTCTCGATATACAAGCTGAACGGAAAGACTACGACAAGGGAGAAAATCTTGGAAGCCATGTCCGCGGCCAGAATCTACCCGGACGGTCACAACATCGTCCTTCAAGGAGACGTCACCAGCATAATCGAGATGAACCCTGTCGAGAGGAGATATATCATTGATGAGATTTCAGGAATTGCTGAATACAACGAGAAGAAGGACAGGGCAGGGAAGGATTTAGAAGCTGTCGACGTAAAATTGAAGGAAGCTGAGATTGTGATTACAGAGAGATACGACATTTATAAGAAGCTCGAGGAGGAGAGGAATGCCGCTCTGAGGTACCAGCAGATGCAGAAGCAGATGCAGACTTTGAAGGCCTCTCTCGCCTTCAGGAAGCTGAAAGATTACGATGAGAAATCAAAAGAACTTGAAGTCGAGATCGCGAAAAAAGAGGGAGAGAACGAGAAGTTCCAGAAGGAAATCGAAAACATAGAGCAGGAGCTGGAGAGAAGAGAGAAGGGGATTCAGGAAGTCGCCGAGAAGCTGATAAAAGTCTCGAAGAGGGTCGAGGTCGAGAAGGAAATCTCCTATCTCAGGACGAAGGTTTTGATCAATAAAGATAAGATCGACTCGAACAGGAAGGAGATTGAAAGGCTCGACAACATGATCGAGAGGCTGCAGGCGATAGACAGCAGGAGAGCAGACTTTGGCGGGCTCCCGAGAGCAGTCAACATAATTTTAAGCCAAAATCTCAAGGGGGTTCTCGGAACAGTCAGCAGCTTGATTAAAGTTCCGGAGAAATATCAGATTGCTGTTGAAGTTGCGGCAGGCCATCATTTGAATGACATTGTTGTTGAGACTGACGAGACGGCAAAATATTGCATTGACTTTTTGAAGAGGGAGAAGATAGGTAGGGCGACGTTCCTGCCTCTGAACAAGATCAGACCCAGTTTTTTCAAGGAGACTGACCTGCTGAAGTCGAAGAATGTCTTGGGAATTGCTTCCAAGCTGATCAAGTTTGATTCGAAATTTGCAGACGCGATGGAGTTCGTTTTCGGGAACACATTGGTTGTTGAAACTTTGGAAGATGCGAGGGCGATAGGAATAGGAAAGGCGAGGATGACCACTTTGGACGGAGACCTGGCAGAGAGGAGCGGGGCGATGATCGGAGGTTATTATTCGAGGATTCCGAAGACTGCCACGGCAAAAGACGAAGTGGAGGAATATTTGATTCTCAAAAGAAATCTTGAGGGAGAGATTGAAACTTTTACAAAAGAGCTGGGCGAGTTCGAGAGCAAGCTCAAAGGATATGAAAAGTCCGAAGAAATAAAAGAATTTATAGACATGGAGAAACTGAAGATTGATTCCGAGCAGGAGCTCGACACGATGAGGCAGAAGAGAAAAACTGGATATGAGACGAGGCTGATGCTGCAGACTGAGATAAACAAATTGAGGATAATGAAAGCGAAATTTGAAGCGGAACTGGAGAATGTCAAGATAGAGATACAGCAGTATGGCGATGTGAAGCCGATTGATAAAGCGATCAGGACTCTGGAGATCGGAATCAGGGAAACTGAGAGCGAATTGATGAAACTTGGGGCGGTAAACTTCAAATCTATCGAACAGTATGACAAGTTCAAGGACGAGTTCGAGGAATACAAGAAGAAATATGAGAAGATTTTGGAGGAGAAGAAGGCTGTAATGGGGATGATGGAGAAAATTGAGGAGAAGAGGAGGGAAGTCTTCTACAAGAGCCTGAAAGAAGTTAGCGAGCTTTTCAATGATCTGTTCAAGAAGATGACCGATGGTTCTTCCAGCCTGGAATTGGAGAATCCTCTGGACCTGGAGAGCGGGATGATCATTCAAGCGAATCCGGCCGGGAAGATGCTGCTGAACATCGATTCTCTGTCAGGCGGGGAGAAGACATTGACAGCTCTGGCTTTCCTTTTCGCAGTCCAGAAGATCAAGCCTGCGCCGTTCTATATTCTTGACGAGGTCGATGCTGCACTCGACAAGGAGAACAGCAAGAAGATTGCCGAGTTGATTAGACTCTTGTCAAAGGAAGGCCAGTTCATTGTCATCACCCACAACGACACGACGATAAAGTTTGGTGATTCCGTTTTTGGATGCACGATGGATGATGGGGAGACGAAGATAATCGGGCTGGAGCTGCCGAAGTGACAGAAGAAGAAAACATAATGAAGCTGATACTCGAGAAGCAGAGCTGGGAGGAAGTCATTTACCAAATTGTCGGCATCGAGCAGTTGGATCCGTGGAACATCGACTTGATCAAACTGAGCGAAAGTTTCCTGGTTTACATTAACAAGATTGAGGAGCTGGATTTCAGGATTCCGGCGAAGATTGTTTTTGTCGCTGCCGTGTTGCTGAGGCTAAAGTCGGACTATCTTTCAATTTTTGAAGAGGAGGAGACGATAGAGGAAGTTGCAAAAACTGTGCCGTTTGCTGACCTTGGGATTGATCCCAATTTAATCCAGCTTGGCCTGCCGATGAAGAGGATGCCGAAGAGGCAGGTGACCCTAGATGAGCTGATGGCAGCTTTGAAGAAGGCGATGGTCGTCAAGGAGAGGAGGACCGAGAGAAGGAGTCTGTGGCAGGCCAGGCTGAAGGCCCAGATTACAGAAGAGGACATTTCAAACAGGATCGAGCATGTGATGAAAGACATTGACGGGCTGATGGATAAGTTGAAACAGGACAAGCTGGAGTTCAGCAAAATCGTCGAGAAGTGGAACAAAGAACAGGTCGTCAGTCATTTCATTCCCTTACTGCATCTTGAGCAAAATAAAAAAATAAAAACTGAGCAGGAAGACTTTTTCAAGGAGATATGGATAACTCGAAAGAATGTTTCGGATGAGAAATAATTCTGGTTAAAGTCCAGAGCCCCTATTATTTTTTCTTTTTTGAAAGCTTGATCAGTTTTCTGACCTTGGAAGCTTTACTTTTGTTGCTGGGAGACCTTCCGCCTTTCATTTTCTTGAATTTTCTAGATTTCTTTGATATTTTTTTCTTTTTGGCCATTGATTTCATCCTTCACTAAGCAATTGCTGACATCTGGACCCGGTGAAAGAGTTCCTTGATCATGCTGAAATCGGACTTAACCTATCAGCTGAATCTAAAGGTGATCTCCTTCGCGTCATGACATCGCATGGACAAGCACAGATTTCATGTAGCGAGTTATAGTCCAGTCACCACATTAATCGCCGAATGCTCGTCAGAGGGTACCATGAACACATCCTTTCCAGGACAACCAGGTTATCCTGTCAGCATATATATTAAATTTGGTAAAGATTCCATATAAAGCTTTTATTCCAGATTTTTAGAAGAAAAATTGTTACAACTACCAAATTTTCAAACTAAGAAGCCTTCAACTGTCAGTAGAAAGATGCAAACAATTACTATTAATTAGAAAAAACACATATAGATGATATGAGAAGGCGGAGCAGCGACTACTGTTTTATCGATCCCATGATAATGGACGTGCTCCAAAAGTCAGAAGAGCCGGTCCAAGCCCTTTGCGTCAGTTTCAAGGTGAACGAGATGTCCGGGAAGATAATCAACCTGAATGTAGTCAAGAACCACTTGGAGACTCTGGTCGAGCAGAAGAAAGTCGTGAAGAACATGAAGGACGAGTGGGTTCTGTACAGTTTGAAAAAATAAATAAAAAATAAAAAATTTCTCAAATTTCTAGCCAAAACATTTCATTTCAGTATTTTCTATGCTTCGGATAACATTCCCTGCAGTAAACAGGTCTTCCTTCGGTTGGTTTGAAAGGGACTTCGGTCTCAGCACCACAGTCTGCGCAAACAGCCTTGTGCATCTCTCTTGGTCCTTTATCAAAACCGCCGAATCTGCGATTTCCAAATGCCATTTATTCACCTTTTTTTGTTTTATTAATATACTAAGATTTACCAGAAGTAGAATCTTGTATACCTAAAAATCTTTTATAGGTTCAAGTATAAATACCTTCTGTTGTCAGAGCCCCCTTTTCTCACAATCCTTAGATTTTAGCAAAACTGCCCACTTGCTCTTTGACCTCTTTCAGGAAAAGATAATTGGTGAATTCTATGTTGGATTTGTCGTCTGTCAGAACCTGCCCTGGCGCCGATTTGTATTCGGTTAAGGATGTTCCATTGAGGCTTTCCTTCAACGGCTTGTCCGAGCCCAATACAAGTATGTTATTAGTATTCTCGATGTCTATCCTATAGACGTGACTGAATACAGAAAGTTGTGTCGTAGCAATGTCTTTTGCCATCCTTTCGTCTGGTATATTCATAACCACAAATCCGTTTGGTGCCAAATGTTCCCTGCATTTCTGGAAGAACTCAAGGGTGGCCATGTAGAAAGGAAGGCTTGACCCACTTCCGTATGTATCTATAATCATGATGTCATACTTCTTGTCTCCCAGCCTGTTGACAAATGGTCTCGCGTCCATTATGATTATGTTAGCTTTAGTTTCGCTCAAATTGAAATATTTTTCCCCGAAGTTTATAACTTGCGAATCTATCTCAACGGTATCCACATTGATGCCGTCATTTCTCTCATACATGTATCTCAGCATCTCGCCGCCGCCAGTTCCAAGCACAAGCATATCTTTACCATTGTTCAACTCGGGAAAATATCCAGAAAACGAATAGTAGCTTAACCTGTTTTCCTTATACCTCGTCGTTTGCACGAGCACATTCGTATCGGAAGACATTATGAGATTTCCCTGGTGTTCGAGTATCTTCAGGTCGCTGTATTGCGTCTCTTTCTCGTCTAAAAGGGTGAAGGGATAATTGTTATATTGCTTGTTTATCATCAATGTCAGAAGCAGTAAGGTGAGAAAAAAAATTTTCTTGTCCTTCAAGAAATAAAAGATTGTAGCTATCAGGAAAAGTACTGATAGGGAATACAGTGTAAGTCTAGATCCTATAGTCGGTATAAGAAAGAATGCTGTAACTATAGTTCCGACAACAGAGCCGATAGTGGATACTGCATACACATAGCCAGAAGAAGTTCCGACAGATCTTGCTGTTATCGGGTGCGCTCCTGTTGAATCTGCTTTGATTTGTGCAAGTTCCTTTATCACCATGGGCGAAATCATGCTCAGGAACAGCATGGGCGGGAACAGCAAAATGAAACTGGACAAGGCAGATCCTGAAATTATGTCCATTGGCGAGAGCCATTCAAGAAAAAATTTGTAAGAAGCGGCGGTAATGAATAGCAGAATTGTAGCACAGATCATTATCCTTTTCAGGAACTTGTTTGGCAATATTCCTCCCAGATAATATCCTATCGATAGCGATAATAGCACGACACTGAGAAGGCAGCCCCACAGGTATATGGAATAGCCGAAATAAGGGGGAAATATTCTAAAGCCAGTTATCTCCAATCCCATTGTTATTATGCCTGAAACCAAAACCAGCAGGAGTTTTTTTATCATAAAATCAATTTGACTCTCTAAATGCTAATAAGTTTTTCTATTTCATAGCATATGACTGATTGAAGCAGATGCTTTCTTGATTAATTGCAAAAAGTCAAATTAGGCGCCCCTGCTCTTGAACCTCTTCTGCTTCAGGAGCTCGAAAGCCCCTCTTGCCGAGCCGATCATCCTGTCCATGCTGTTCAGGGCGTCTTCCCATGTCAGCAGCTTGATGTTCTTTGCATCTCCACCGGGTATCATCGGCGGCAGGCTCTCCAAACGGCAGAAGAACAAGTGAACTTTGTGGAGATGGTCGCCGTAGACAAATGGCAGTCCGCTGTCTTTCCCTCGGATGTATTCACACTCGCCGAGTTCCACCAAGTCTTTTGGCTTCAGTTCGATGAATGTCTCTTCTTTTGTGTGTTTGAGAATAGATTCGGCGGCATCCACACTCTCGTTCATGTGGCCGCTGGGTATGTCTAAGAGATTTTCAAATTTTCTTACGATCAATACAAACCGATCATTGCATTCTATTACTACTCCGGCTGTATGATGGATTTGGGGATCCATACAACCTAATTGTAGATTCCCGCCTTAGGCTTAAATCTTTTGTTGTTTCCAGAGAAATCAGACGGTTTTCAGGCCTGCCAGATACTTGTCAATGTCCAAAACCCCAGGGAAGAACAGCCTCAGCTTCCTGTCAATCAGGATCTTGTGTTCGCCGAACTGGGGAATTTCCTTTGGAACTCCGTATTTTTCCATGAAAGCCGTCAGGACATCCACTGGCTTGGACTTTGCAATGTTCATGCCGTCCAGAAACTTTGGAAGTATCTTGTAAGCCCTCAGGAACCTGACGATCAGCCCGTCCATCTCGAAGATTATCAGGATGTAGAAATCCCCAAAATTCTTGATCGAGACGTACCTGTTTACGACTACGTCGGTGTTGTCCGGCTTGTTGTAGGTCTCTTCGATCAGCATCTTTGGCGTCCCCAGGACTTCCTGGAACCTGTCGATTACCTCATCGTAGGAGAATCTCATTTAATCATTTTGGTGTTTGAACAATAAAAATATTTCTTTTTTCAGAAGCCGAACACGCTGATTATGAAGTTGATTCCCGCACTCGCGATTATCAGCCCCATTGCCTTCGAGATGATGTTCAAGGCGTTCTGTCCTAAAATCTTGTATATCCTTTCCGCGCCTCTCAGTAGGATCCAAGTAGCCAGGAGAGAGATCAAAGCTGAGATAGATGTCATCACCAGCCCGATCTTGTGGACCGAGAGGATGGAAGTAGTGATCACTCCAGGGCCTGTGATCAAAGGCGTTGCTATAATAACCGCGGCCACATTATAGTCTTTGGCCTTCTCCGTGGAGATTGAAAAATTAAGGATCATTTCCAAGCCGAGCAGGAAAAGGACAATACCGCCCGCGACCTTGAAGCTGTTGAAAGTTATCCCCATCAGTGCTAGCAGAGGTTCTCCCAAGAAAATGAAGACGAATGCCAAGGCACCAGCAACAAACACTGCCTCGTTCGCCGCCCTGAACTTGTCCCTTGAAGAAAATTTTCTGGTCAGGTAGATGAAAACCGACATGGATGCGATCGGATCCATGACAATCAAGAACGTGATGATGCTCTGCAGCAGCTGAGTTACCATAAAATGAAGTTGGTTTTTTGATTATAAAACTTTGGGAAGAAGAAAACTTTATAATATGTCAGGATTAATTTATATTAAAGATTTTATGAAAAGCGATTACAGATACAGATACAAACATCAGGACAAGTCAAGGAAAAAAGCCATTTATGGAGTTGGGATAGTCGCAGTTGCCGTGATCCTTTTTGTGATTGCTTTTGCCAAGATGCAGGCACCAGAAATGCAGACAACCACGACCACTTTGATAGTTCCGACGACAACAACAGTTCCGTCGACAGGAACATTGCTGGTGGCGGTTAAGGACGCCAATCAGAAGCTTTCTGGCCTTGGCCAAGCAACTTCTTTGATTCTAACTATAGGCAGCATACAAGTCCATAAGACAGGAACAAACGAGACTGACAAGAATGTGACTGCGGAAGGATGGATAACGATTTTCAGTGGGAGCAAGACTTTTGATTTGCTCGATTATACAGATGTGAGAGCTATACTTGGGCAGGACGAGCTGGAACCGGGAAAATACACGCAGGTAAGGCTGTACATAAGCAGTGCATCAATCAACATAACCAACGCTGACATGTACATAAAGAATAAAAGATACCAGATGACTGTGGCTGGAAATGGGAACCTCGAGGTACCCAGCAATGTGCTGAAGCTGACGAATCCGTTCACGATAGAACAAGGGAAGATAACTGCACTGACTCTTGATTTTGATGTTCCGAACTCGGTTGTCAGGACAGGAACAGGATATTTCCTAAAGCCGACGATAAAAATCACTGAGGAAACTTTGGAGAAAGGGCAGACCCCAGCTAATTCTGTGGCTGTTTAAAATTTAAATATCTTAATACAGTAAGAAAGATTTATGGAATCAATACTTGAAGAGGACATAATAAAACTCTGGCAACCTTTGAACAATCATGCTTCTGTCGTAAGAATAGAAATAACAGGAAAGGAACCTTTGTATTGGTTTGAGCGGAAGACTCATGGTTATGCTGCCAAGAATTTTGAAGGCACTCTATGCTATCATGGAGGGAACTGGAGGAAAGCAGAAGAAAAAACTCCTCTAGAAACTTTAAATGGGGAGGTTGGGACAGAAATAAAAGATTATAGAATTCTAAGAGAACTGCTTGCGAGTGCCAGGCCAGTAGGAGATTATTTCAGTCACGTCCCAAGGGAAGTTCACGGAAATCCGAAGCAAGATTATCCATACAATTTCGTGTTTTCCCTTTTCGAAGCCAAGATTAACAGGAATTACTTCAGCGAAAGGTTTGATTTGGATGAAGAAAGTTTTTCAGCTGAAGATTTAGAAAAAGCACTGACTCAAGTGCAGCAATATCCTGCTGCCGTCATCAGCCTCCAGCAATTCAAGGAAGGGTTGGAAGATCAAATCTGCTGGGGATATGATCAAGTCATGTATGAATATTTGAAAAAGAAGCATGGATTTACTCCAAAAATTAAAATCATCGAAGGCATTGAAGTGAGAAGGTTGGAGAGCGACCCAAGAACTCCTTACCAAGGATTGAAGACGCTGAAGCATTACCGATCAAAGCCCAACTTGAAGGATGTCAGTGATTTGCATACTTTCGGAATGTCATAGCCAAGCCAAAGTAAAAATTTAACCAAGAAAATTAAAATATAATCTATGAACATGAAGGCCCTTCTCGAAGCTGCCCTGTTTGTTTCTGACAAACCTCTGACTCTGGAGAAACTTTCCAAGATAATGGGATGTCCTCAGCAGGAGGTCAGGGAGCAGATGATTAGGCTCCAAACTGACTTTAAGACCGAAGACAGGGGGATTGAACTTGTCGAGACTCCTGAAGGTGTCGAGCTGAGGGTGAAGCCGGACTATAGGGAGAAAGTTGTCAGGCTCGCTCCATTCGCCGACCTTTCCGACGGGATGATGAGGACTCTGGCAATCATAGCAGCAAAGCAGCCGGTCAAGCAGTCTCTGATCGTGAAAGTCCAGGGGAACAAGACTTATGGTTATGTTTCTGGGCTTGAGGATAAAGGTCTGATAAAGACTGAGAAATATGGGAGGACGAAGATTATAACGACTACTCCTGACTTTGAGAAGTATTTCGGAAAGAGCAGCGAGGAAAT
>Ga0315281_10004996_pt1 | contig 19079 bp, 17 predicted proteins | sample YL17G07_0_MG_FD_204540 | JGI IMG/M metagenome (GOLD analysis project Ga0315281, IMG submission 204540) | Sediment microbial communities from Yellowstone Lake, YNP, Wyoming, USA - YL17G07_0 | ecosystem: Environmental > Aquatic > Freshwater > Lake > Sediment | place: USA: Wyoming | collected... | reverse complement strand
CTGGCGGACCTGAAGCGGGAGATGGAAGAGGCAGGGGTCAGGGGTCAGGGGTCCGGGGTCCGGGTGGAGAGCACGGCGCCTGAGGCGTTTCGCGCCGGACCGCCCGCGGCGTCGCCGAAGCAGACCCAGACCCCAGACCCCAGGCCCCAGGCCCCTGTCTCTCAGTCCCCAAGCCCCGGCCCCCAGCCCCCAATCCCCAGTCCCCAGACCCCAGGCCCCAGTCCCCAGACCCCCCGCCGCCGCCGCCGCCGCCGCCGCCGCGGGCCCGAGAGCCCGTGAGCCGCTTCTACCTCACGACCGCGATCGACTACGCGAACGGCGACCCGCACGTCGGTCACGCCTACGAACGGATCGGCGCCGACGCGATCGCCCGGTGGCGCCGCCTGCGCGGCGACGACGTGCAGTTCCTCATCGGCATGGACGAGCACGGCCAGAAGGTCGCGCAGGTGGCCGAGGCCGAGGGCGTCACGCCGCAGGAGCTGACCGACCGCATCGCCGCCACCTTCCAAGCGACCTGGGACCGGCTCGGCATCACCTACGACCGCTTCATCCGGACCACCGAGGCGCCGCACAAGGCCGGCGTGCGCGCGCTCATCGAGCGCATCTACGAGCGCAACCCCGACGACTTCTACGAGCAGGCCTACGAGGGGTGGTACTGCGTCGGGTGCGAGCAGTTCAAGCGCGACACCGAGATCGCCGACGGCCGGTGTCTCATCCACACGAACCGCACGCTGGAGCGGAAGACCGAGCGCAACTGGTTCTTCCGCCTCACTCGCTATACCGACTTCCTCCGCCAGCTCAACCGGCGTCCCGGGTTTCTCGAGCCCGAAACCCGGCGCAACGAGATCCTGGCGCTGATCGAGTCGGGGCTGGAGGACATCTCGGTCACGCGGGCGAGCCTCGCGTGGGGGATCCCCTGGCCGCGCCCGCTCAGCACCGGCGAGACCCAGGCGACCTGGGTGTGGTTCGACGCGCTCCCCAACTATCTCACGGCAACGGGGTTCCCGGAGCCGGGCTGGGAGACGCGCTGGCCGGCCCAGCTGCACATCGTCGGCAAGGACATCACCCGGCTCCACTGCGCGATCTGGCCCGCCATGCTCCAGTCCGCGGGGCTGCCGCTCCCCGCCCGCGTCTGGGCGCACGGGTTCGCCCTCTTCAAGGGCGAGAAGGTGAGCAAGTCGTCCGGTGTCGCGTTCGACCTGGACGCGGCGATCGCACGCCACGGCAGCGACGCGCTGCGCTACTTCCTGCTGCGCGAGATCCCGTGGGACACCGACGGGAGCTACACCTGGGAGCGGTTCGACGAGCGCTACACGGCGGACCTCGCCGACGCCTTCGGCAACCTCGCGTCCCGGGTCCTCGCGATGCTCGCGCGCTACCGGGGCGGCGTCGTGCCCGACGCGGCCGAGACCGAGCTGGACCGCTCCGGCGCGGATGCCGTGCACCGCTATGGCGAGGCGATGGACGCGCTGCTGCTGCACCGCGGCGCCGCCGCCGCGTGGGACCTCGTCAGCGCGGCGAACGTCTACGTGGACCGGCGCGCACCGTGGACCCAGGCGAAGACCGGGGACGCGGCGGGGCTCGATGCCACTCTGGCCGCGCTGGCGCGCACTCTGGAGCGGCTTGCCGTGCTCACCTGGCCGTTCATCCCCGAGGCCGCGACGAAGCTCTGGACGGGCCTCGGACTCGGTGATGCGATCCCCGTCGCCGCGGCGTGGGAACGCGCCCTCGCGCCGCAGGTCGCCGGCCTCCAGACCAGCCGGATCCCCGCCCTCTTCCCCAAGCCCGAAACACCCGCGGCAACGCCTCCGTAATGTGTTGGCACGTAATCACTTACGACGGATCTCGATCCGTTGGTTGACAGTGTTGAACGGCGGGGTAGCTTTAGTCTCTTGAGTTCCGGCCGACGCCCCATGCGGTCGGAGGATTTCGCATCTCGAAGGGTCTTCCCTGATGGCACAACGCCGCTGGACGGTGATGGTCGTTCCGCACGGCGAGGGCGCCTCCAGGTCCGTCTCGGTCTCCATGGCGGTCCTCAAGCTCCTCGCGGGCGTGCTCACCGTCGTGGTGGCGTTCCTGCTGGCGGCGACGTTCGGGATCGTGACGCGCACGGTGGATGTGGCGAACAGCCAGCGCCTGGAGCGCGAGAACAAGGCACTCTCCGAAGAACTCGTTCAGCTCAACCAGCACGTCGCCTCGCTGTCGGACACGCTCGGGGTGATCTCGCGCCGGGACGAGCAGGTGCGGCTGGTGGCGGGACTCGAGCCGCTGAACCCGGACGTGCGCCGCGCCGGCGTCGGCGGCCCCGAGGGCGTCTGGCCGGAGCGGGAGCGCCTGCTCGCGGAGGGCGGCGTGACCGGCCGCGAGGCGTTGCGGGTGCGGATCAATCTGGACGCGCTCATCCGTCGCGCGAACCTGGTGTCGGAGTCGTTCCGCGAAGCCACGGACAGCCTCACCACGCACGTCCAGCGCCTCGCCGCGATGCCGAGCATCAGCCCGACCGAGGGCTTCCTGACCAGCAACTTCGCCCGGGTCCGGTACCATCCCATCCTGCACTACGACCGCCCGCACGAGGGAATCGACATCACCGCGGCGTACGGGACGCCGATCATCGCGCCGGCGGCGGGCAGGGTGGTGAAGGTGGGTTGGGAGAACGGCTACGGGCTGACGGTCGAGATCGACCACGGCTTCGGCATCCAGACGCGCTACGCACACCAGTCGCGCACCGCCGTCGCGGTGGGCCAGCAAGTCAAGCGCGGCGACCGCCTGGGCTTCGTCGGCAGCACTGGACTCTCGACCGGCCCGCACCTGCACTACGAGGTGATCGTGGACGGCCGGCCGAGCGACCCGATGCGGTTCATCATGCCGAATGCGATCGCGGACTGAGGGCTGAGGGCTGAGGGCTGAGGGCTCACGAAGAGACGAAACCCCGGAAGCTGTTGCTTCCGGGGTTTCGTCTTGGCTCTCAGCCCCTAGCTCTCAGCCCTCAGCTACTAGGGTCGCTTCGCCGCTCCCGGCGCGGCGGGCGCGGCCGGCGCGGCCGGCGCTCCGAAGTTCACCTTCGGCGCCTCGGCGGCCCCGGGGGTCGTGAGTTCGAAGTAGACGCGGGCGTGCTTCCCGATCAGCTTCGCCGTCAACACCTGGGGGAACTGCCGGATGTAGCTGTTGTACCCCTGCACGGCCGTGTTGTAGTCCTGCCGGGCCGTGGAGATCCGGTTCTCCGTCCCCTCGAGCTGATCCTGCAGCGCCTTGAAGTTCTCGTTCGACTTCAGCTCCGGATAGGCCTCGGAGATCGCGATCAGCCGCCCCAGCGCTCCGGTGAGCCCCTGGTTCGCCGTGGACATCTGTGCCAGGTCGCCGCTCTGGATCGCCCCGCCCAGCTTGGAGCGCGCCTCCGCCACGGCGATGAAGACGGTCTGCTCCTGCTGGGCGATGCCCTTCACCGTCTCGACCAGGTTCGGCACGAGATCGGCGCGGCGCTGCAGCTGCACCTTGATCTGCCCCTCGAAGCCGTTGACCTGCTCATCCAGCGTCTGGATGCGGTTGTAGCCGCAGCCGGTCAGCGCGAGTGCCAGCAGGGGGACGAAGAATCGGGTCCGACGCATGAAGCCCTCCGTAGGAGTGGACAAAGCTAAGAGCTGAGAGCTGAGAGCTGAGAGCTACGCTCTACCCTCTCATTCCAAGTCGTTCACGTAACTCACAAACCGCTCGGCCGCCGCCAGGTACGCGCTCGCCACGGGGTCGTAGGGCCGCAGCGCCGTCGGCTTCGCACCGCGCCGCTCCGCGAGCGGCCAGTCGAAGGCCGCGGCGTCGAAGCCGGCCCGGCCGGCGGCCGTGCGCACCAGGTCCTCCGCCGATGCCGCCACCGCCTGCCCAGCCAGCCGCAGGGCCGACCGGAAGAAGGTCAGGAACGTCCCGGTCGCGTGGGCCAGCAGCTCCCCGAGCGCCTTGCCATTGCCCGCGCGCGCCGTGTACTCGGCGCGCAGACGGATGAGCTTGCCGCGCGCCTCGCGCTCGAGCTCGGCGCGCACGTCGGCGCGGTCCGTCGCGAGGCCCGACACGACGTCGCGGCCGGCGAGGAGCCGGTGCCCATCACGGATGTCCTCGATCTCCATGGGGAAGACGTCGGCCGAGGCCGCCCACTCCGGCTCGGTCTGGATGAGCGGCGCCGCATGGCCCGCCTTCCGCCACGTCGCGAGCGCGGGCGCCGCCCGGTGCAGCGTCTGGGCCGACGCGTCACGCAGGACGATCAGGACGTTGACGTCGGAGTAGCGCGGCGACGCCGCACCGCGCGCCGCCGAGCCGTACAGCATGAGCGACACGAGCCCGTCGCCGAGTGCCGCCGTCAGGTCCTTGGTGAGCGTCGCCAGCGCTTCCTGCATGTCCGCCATCTAGAACCTCCCCGAGGCGCCGCCGCCCGAGAACCCGCCGCCACCACCGAACCCGCCGAACCCGCCGCCACCCCCGCCGAAACCGCCGCCGCCACCGAAGCCGCCCCCGCGCCCACCGCCACCGAGCAGCGATCCCCACAGCATCGCGCTCAGCAGTCCGCCGCCCCCGCGCCTGCGGCTGGCCAGGATCATGACGAAGACGAAGACCACGATCCCCCACGGGAAGCGTGTCCGCGAGGTGCGCTGCGGCGCCGGCGCCGTCGGCACCGGGGCGCCCGTCAGCTCGAAGTTGAACTCGCGCGCGTACGCCTGGCCCAGCACGGCCACGCCCTGCACGAGCCCGGCGCCGTAGCTGCCCTGCTCCACCGCGGTCCGGCCGATGGCATCCCGCACGCGCCCCGCCAGGGCGTCGGTGACGAACCCCTCGGCGCCGGTCCCGGAGGCGATCGCGACTTCGGCCTTGCCGTCCCCCGGCCGCTCACCGGGCACGAGCAGCAGCACGACGCCGGTGTTGCGGCGCGTGTCGCCGGCGGCGCCCTGCGCGCCCACCTTCCACTCCCGCCCGATGTCGCGCGCCACGTCGATGGCCGCACGACCGCGGACGTCGGACAGGGTCACGACCACGATCTCGCCGCCGCTCTTCTGCCGCACCTCATCGATCACGCGCGCCATCGCGGCCGCCTCGTCGGGGCGGACCGTGCGGGCGAAATCGTTCACGTAGCCCGTCGGCGACGGGATCTGGAGCTGGAGGAGGACTGCCAGCAGGAGCGGAATCATCGTGGGGGAATATACGAGGGCTGGACGGACTGCGTTTCACGGCGAAAAGACAGCGCCCCGGCAGAGGCCGGGGCGCTGAAGGAAACCCGTTGCTGCGTAACGCGTTATGGCGCGGTCCGCGGCGGTAGCCTGTCGATGAGGACCAGCGCCGCCGGTGCCAGGAAGGCGGCCGTCTGCGGCGCCTGGCTGCCGGCGACGGACCGCGGCACCAGCACGACCGTCATGGCCGTGCCCGCGACGCGGTTACCCGGAAGCGGGTTGGTCGTCGAGGTACCCACGGTTCCGGTGGGAAGGTTGACGGTGAGGAACGGCGTCTTGGTCCCCGTCGCGGCGAACGCCACACGGTAGTCCAGGTTCGTGACCGCCGGCGGTCCGGCCGCGGCCGGGCGCGCCGTCAGCAACGAATACGGCCGGACCTCGAGCAGGTTCACGTTGGTGAACGCGGCGGTGGTCGCGTTCGCCACCCCGACGGGTGTCGTCGCCGCGGGCAGCGTATCCACGAACACGTCCGGGGTGGCCGCGCCAAACGTGGGCGCCAGCGTGTTGGCCAGATCCACGACCCGGACCGCGAACTGCGTGGCCCCGATCGTGGGGATCACGTCCTGTGTGATCAGCGCCTGGATCTTGGGGGTCGCCCCGGTGCGCGAGTATCCGTACAGGAAGAAGGTGTAGTTCTGGCCCGAAACGAACGTGAAGGTCGTGTCGAGCAGGATCGTCGAGGACACCGTGGGCGTCCCGCCGTTCATGAAGACGCGGATCTGGCGCGTCCCTGCGGCGACGGCGGTGTACACCGGCAGGAAGCCGTTGTTGGGCACACCGTAGACGAGCCCACCGGAGCGGAACGTCGCCTGTTCCGCGTTGGGCGCGTTGCCCACCACGTCCACGACACGGAAGTCCACGGCCCCCGTATCGGGAACGAGGTTGATGTAGCGCATGCCGGCGACCGAATCCGCCGCGAGAATGCCGCCGCCGGCGTCACTCTTGAAACACGCCGCAGTAGAGAACGCGAGCAGACAGTACGCACCGACCAAGGACAGTTTCATGTCGCGACTCTCGTCGTCAGAGGGTTGAGATCCCTTGAGTCATCGTTGCTACTGGCCCACGGGCGGCGGCGGCGGTGGGGTGACATCCCCGCCCTGCGCGCTCCCGATCAGGCCCTGCTTCACCAGGAAGCCGACGAACGCGGCGGTGACCGACCCCGCGAGTATCACCGTGCGCGGCGCCGAAAAGCGCTTCTCGCGCGACAGACCCACCCAGGCGGTATTGACCCGCACCTGCTCGCCGCTCCACGGGGTCGCGCCGCCCCGCGTGCTGATCGTCCGTTCGACGCGCAGGGTGTAGACCGAGTCGGTGAGGGAAACGAGCCACCCCTCGACCCGCGCGACTTCCGGCCCGACGTGGTCCGCGAGCTGCACGCGGCCCAGATCGGTCAAGTCGAGCGCCATCCGCGTACCCGGGGCTGGCGCCGACGCGATGCTCGTGTAGGTGTAGCACCCCGTCAGCGCCATCAGCCACAGTACCGCCAGGAACGAGCCACGCAGTGCCAATCCGCCTACTGTACCCCGTACGTGCCGACCGGGGCGGCCCCCGCACCGCCACCGCCGTACCCCACCGGGTAGGCCGGTGCGTTCGGGAACGTCTGGCGCGAGTCGATCTCCTGGTATGGCACCATCCACTGGATCGGCGTGCCGGCCGGCAGGTCCTGCCAGCCCCGGGCGTCCGTGAACCCGACGTACGGGCCCGTCCACCCGGCCTCCAAGCGCTTCTCCCACTTCATCGCCTCCATGATCGTACCGCACGTGACGGTACCGGCGCTGCGGTTGGCCGCGATCAGCGGCGTGTGCGGCACGCAGTGCACGGCATCCGGGCCGATAAGCTGGGCTGCGGAGACGATGGCCATCCCCGCGAGCGGCGGCAGGCCACCCCGCGCGACGCGCGTAAGGTCGATGAGGGTCGCCGCGCCGGCGAAGTTGCCCGCCCGGATCATCCCCTCGGCCGCCAGCAGGTTCAGTTCGGCCGTGGCGATCATGATGAACGGACCGTTGCGCGAGGGAGCGCAGAACAAGGCGGCCCACTTCTCGTTGTCGTAGAAGGAAAAGGCCAGGGGATCGCCACCCCAGTCCGGAGCGGACCGGTTGCGGATATACACCCCGGCCGGCATCGGCGTTCCGCACGCCTGACCCTGGCCGACGGCCTGCTGGACCGCGCGGGTCGCGCCCGCGGGGAACCGCCTGTCCGGCGTCCGGATCAGGAACGGCGCCTTGGTGGCGTACGAGGTGTTGAGCCAGCACACATAGGGCTGGGTCGCACACCCGGGGAAGCGACCCGTGGCCGTGACGGAGTCGGTCGTGGTGGTGTCCGCCATGCCGATCATGAACTGCCACTGCTCCTGCCACTGGTTCGCGTTGCTGGCCTGGGACTGGTTCGAATACCATGCCGCGTCCCAGCCGTTCGTCGTGCTCATTGTCAGCACAAAGTCGGTGGGCCACGCCGCCGCAAAGGCCTGCGCATCCAGGATGATCTGCACCCAGTTGACGGCCGCGCGGTCAGCGGCGTTGCGCGCCACGCCCGACGCGATCTTGGCCTTGTAGCCCTTGACGAGCCCGATGAACTGCGCCTGCGTCATGGCGATGCCCGGGTTCCCGAACCAGTTCCCGGAACCCGGGAGCGGGAACGCCGCCGCGGTCGTGGCCGGCGTCGCGTAGGTGAGGGCCGAGTCCAACTCACGCATGGCATAGCGGTTGACCGAGTCGTACGGCACCATCGGCAGTGGCGTCGGGTCACTCGCGTTGTCGTTCGGGCCGATGATGGTGCCCTGGTCGTACATCATCGACTCATAGCCGAGGGCCGCCCCGATGACGAAGTGCGCCATCGCCTTGGCCCGCGCCACCTGGGACGCGCTCGTCGGGAAGAAGGTGAAGGCCGGGTTGTTGACCGAGGACAGGCCCACGGCGGCCTGCCGCGCCGCCCGGTGCAGGACCTGGAAATCGTTGTAGTTGCCGAGGTTCACGGCGTTGTTGCGGCTGTTGTCCATCTGGAGACGCGGGAGGTTGGCGCGCTGCGGGAATCCGAAGTTGGCGCTTCCCCCGAAGTTCTCCATCGCCATGACCTGGGCCTGCACCTGGAGCATGTCGCCGTTCTGCCCCAGCGTGGCCGCGAAGATCTGCCGGTAGGACGCACCGATCAGGGCCTCCACGTCGCCCGGGCGCGCGAGCGCGCGGGCCCGGTCCGCGGAATTCTCGTTCGGGACGTTGAGCAGGTCGTTGCACCCCATGGCACCGGCAGCGAGCAGACCGAGCAGCGCGAATCGAAACGTACGCATCCGTTACCTCCCAACGCGGGGCCCGTCCCGCACGGGCGCCGGAGCGCCCGCGCGGGAAAGGCCGCCGCGACTTTAGAAGCTCGTTTGCAGTGCGAAGGTGAACGACCGGGTGTTCGGGAACTGGAACGCATCCACCGCGTTGATCGCCGCGGAGCCCCCGATCCCGTTGCCGCCGCTACCGCTGACACCCACTTCGGGATCGAACCCGCGGTAGTTCGAGATCGTGAACAGGTTGCGTCCGATGACGCTCATGGTCCAGTTCCCGACGCCGGCCACGGGGCCGACGTTGTACGACACCGCGAGCTCGCGCAGCTTGGCGTAGCTCGTGTTCTCCATCGAGTAGTTGTTCACGTTCAGGATGTCGTAGAACCCGCCAAGGCCGTCGGTCCGGTCGGGCTGCCCGGCGCGCCAGTAGTAGCCGACCGGCTTCGCGTCCCCCACCGGCATGCCGCGCTGGTTGATGTCGCCGGACACGAAGTCGAGGTGCTGCCATTGGCGGCCCTCGTTCCACACCCTGCGGCCCATGACGCCCTGGAGCAGCGCGTACACGGTCAGGCGGCGCCACGCGAAGTTCTGGCCGATCGAGAACTGCCACGTGGGCAGCCCGGTGCCACCCAGCGGCACCTGCAACGCGTTGCACGCGTTCAGCGTGCTGGGCGTGGGCACGGCGCAGAGCGTGTCGCGCACCAGGATCGGGACCCCGAAGTTGGCCATGTGGCCCCACGGCCCGTCGGTGGCGCGCAGGCTGTCCATCCACAGGTTCTTCGTGATGCCGTCCCGCCAAGTGAACTGGTTGGTGTTGGGAGCGTTGACATCTCCGCCGGCCCACACGATGAAGCCGTCGTTGTTGCGCTGGAACGAGGAGGTGGGCCCACCGCAGTCGGTGGAGAAATCCTTCCCGCCCCACGGCGCCAGGTTCAGCTCGCTGCAGTCGGTGACGAACTTGCGGCCCCAGATCTCCGCATACGGGTGGTGCGACTGGGCGAAGTAGATGTCGAACGACGGCCCGTTGGCCGTCCCGCCGCTGAACCGGAACGGCGGCACGAACAGCGTGTCGATCATCGTGCGGGTCCGGTCGGCCGTGAACGTCCACGTCCAGCTGACGTTCCGGCGCTGGACGACAGGGAGGTTCAGCGACACTTCCCACGTCCGGTTGGAGAGGGTGCCGGCGTTCTGCCACTGCGACGAGAAGCCCTTCTCCGCCGGCGCGTTGACCTGGAGGATCTGGTTCTCGGTCACGGACTTGTCGTACGTCACGGTGAGGAGCGCGCGCCGGAACAGCTCGATGTCGGCGCCGACCTCGTTGTCGGTCGTGATCTCGGGCCGCAGGTTGATATTGCCGAGGGCGCCGAAGCTCGGGCCCGCGGAGGACGAGGTCCACGTCTCATACTGGGCCGAGAAGCTCGGTCGGCCGCCGGCGCTGCCGTGCGAGCCCCTCAGCTTGAACGAGCTGAGCGTGTTCTTGGCGGGCCACCACGGCATGAGCGCCAGGTTCCAGTAGCCGGAATAGCGCCCGAAGGTCTGCCGGCGGTTGGCCGAGCCGTACAGGGAGGTGCCGTCGTTGCGCACCAGCGCGTCGACGCCGAACCGGCCGTTGTAGAAGTCGAGCCCTGCGCCCACGAAGTAGCCGTTCTGCCGGACCGAGGTGTACGACGAACCGACCGACTGGCCGGTCGTCGCGTTCCCCAGCTGCGGAACGCCGACCACCCCCATCGTCGCGGCCGAGCCCGAGCGGGCATCCGCGTCCTGCTGCTCGTAGGAGGCGCGCAGGCTCATCCGGCCCGCGATGTCGCGGGTGAGGTTGGCGCGGAACGTGGCGGCCAGGCTCCCGTTGATGCCCTGCGTCCGGTTGTTCGCCTCGAAGATGAATCCGTTGTTGGTCGTGCTCGACGACGTCGTGCGGTACCCCTTGTCCCGGAAGTCCCGCTCCTGGCTGGTCTGAAGGTCGTAGCTGAAGTTGCCTTCGAGGTCCACCCAGTGCGCCGGCGCGAAGCGCAGCGTCAGTCCGCCGAGAAACCGGTCGGCCGTCTGCTGGTCGGGCTCCATCAGCAGGTTGATGAGCGGGTTCGGGTTCTGGGCGCCGGAGGCCTGGAGGTCGCTCCGGACGAACAGCCGGCCCAAGGTGTCGCGGGCGAGCAGGTTCGTAATCGCCCGCTGCCGCGTCAACAGGAAGAACACGCCCCCGGAGCCGCCGGTCGTGCCCGTCTGGAGGCCGTCCGTGGCGTTGCGGGAGACGTAGGTCCGCAGCGACGCCGTCCAGTTGGTGCCGATGCGCTGGTCCACGTTCACGCGGGCCGAGTAGCGCTGGAAGCCGTTGAGGAAGCGGATCGAGCCGCCCTGGTCGAGCGCCGCGACGCTGGCGAAGACCGTGGTGTTGGCGAACCGGCCCGTCATGTCCAGTGTGGTGTTCAGGAACGTCTGCGGCTGGACCGTCGCCCCGACCACGTTGTACGTGCGACCGGGGAGGAGCTGCGCCATGTACGCGCTGCGGAGCGTCTGGGACGAAACGCCGCTGGTGGAGAGGTCCAGCGTGAAGGTCTGGGGTGAGGAGGCGAAGTCGCCCGGCGGGTTGTTGACGCGCAGGGCCTCCGCGTTCCAGTCGACCGTGGTGGCGCATACCTGCGCGAGGCCGGTGCAGAACCGGGTGTTCGTCGCGTCCATCAGGAGGGCGGTCGTCGTGGCGGGATTGAACGAGTGCTCGATGTCATTCCCGCCGGTCTCGGCGCGGACGTTGAAGCTCATCCCATCCGAAGCGCGTCGGCCGCTGCGCGTGGTGATGGTGATGACGCCGTTGCCGGCGCGCGCGCCGTACAGCGACGACGCCGCGGCGCCCTTCACGACCTCGATGTTCTCGATGTCGGCGGGGTTGATGTCCGGCAGGCTGCCGGTGATCGCGATGCCGTCGACGATGTACAGCGGCTCCTGGCTGCGGCCTACCGCATTGATGGAGTGGGGACCGCGCAGGATGACCGCCGGCGCCCCGCCGGGACGGCCGTTGCCCGACGTGATGTTGGCGCCGGGCACGCGCCCGGCCAGCATCCGGAGCGGGTCGCTCGATACCACCGGCACGTCGGCCATGTCCACCGTGGCCACCGTGAAGGGCAGGCGCGCCCGCTCCGTGCCCTCCATCACGCCGCTCACCACGATCTCGTCGAGCCGGTTCACGTCGGTCGCGAGCGTGAAGGCCACCGTCTGCTCACCGACGGAGATGGTGATGGGCCGGCTGCTCGGCCGGTACCCGATCGCGCGGACGCGCAGCTGCAACTGCTGGCCGCGCACCCGGTCGCCGGGGATCGTCAGCACGAAGCGGCCGGCGTCGTTGGTCGCCCCCTGTGCCGCGAGCTCGACGATGTAGACGTTGGCCCCGACAACGGCCTCACCGTTGTCAGCGCGAACCGTACCGCGGATCACCGCGTTCTGCGCCAGCGCCATGCCCGGCGCCGCGGCCAACGCCGCGAGCGCGAGACCGGCAACGGTGCACAGCATGCCCAACATCGGACGTCGCATTCGCGTGCCCTCCCTCTCCGGACGGAAAAAGGACTTCTGCATCCACAAAGCAGCCGTCACGCAAGGCTGGTCGCCCTGGCGCTGAAACTCGCCCGGACGTTATGGCCTCGGTTGTCGGCTCAATACTCAAGCACTTCGGGATGTTGCGGCCGCACCCGCGACCGCCGGGGCCTTCCGCAACGACTCTAGAGTGCGCCCCCCCGCCCGATTCCGCAAGAGGGGGTTCCCAAGCCCGGGGGCAGGTTGCGGCGGCCGCGCTGCCCCGGTAAGAATAGGCCATCCGGCTTCCACGCGAACCGTTTCATGACGACACGCACCCGACCGGCACCGCCGGCATGAACAGCGCCCCGAAGGGCCTCGCCAAGGCGACGTACGCGCTGGCGGCGGCGCTGCTCGTAGCGGCGGCGCGCCCCGCGGCGCTCATGGCGCAGACCGCCACGGTATCCGGCTCGCTCATCAATCAGGAGTCGCAGGGGCCGATTGAGGGCGCGCGCGTCTCGATCCTCGGAACCAGCCTCGCCGCCAGCACAGACAGCGCCGGACGCTTCGAGCTCGCCCGGGTGCCCGCGGGCGTCCGGGTGCTCCAGGCGCGCGCGGTCGGGTACGTCGTCGCCTCGTGGGTCGTGGAGCTCGGGGAGGGCCAGGTCCTGCGCCAGGTCTTCGCGATGGCGCCGCGGGCCGTCGAGATGGCCGGCGTGACGGTGACCGCGCCGGACGCGCGCGACAACTGGCGCTCGGAAGCGGCATTCGAGCTGCGGCGCGGGCGCGGCCAGGGGTTCTTCATCACCCGCGAGCAGATCCGCCAGCGCAACGCCACCACCATCACCGATCTGCTCCGCACCGTGCCGGGGGTCATGACCAACTGCACGGGGCGCGGCTGCACGGTGACCATGGAGCGCTCGACCCGGCCGTGCCGCCCCGAGTATTTCCTCGACGGCTATCCTGCGACGTTCTCGACCGGCCCGAACTTCCCGATCCAGCAGATCCGCGGCGTGGAGATCTACCGCAACCGCTTCGAGACGCCCAACGAGTTCCAGCTCCCCAACCTGAGCTGCGGGGTCATCGTCCTGTGGTCCATCGAACCCGGAACGCCCCTTGAACGCCGCTAGCCCGCGCGCCGCCTTCGGCGGTCTCATCGCCGCCGCCCTCCTCACCCTGCCCGCGCCGGCCCGGCCGGCCGACGCCCCGCAGGACGACCTGCGCGCGGCCCGCACCCGCGGCAGCCCGACCGCGCCGGTGACCGTGTACGAGATGGGGGACTTCCAGTGCCCCGTCTGCGCGCGCTTCGCCCGCGAGACCATGCCCCTGCTCGAGCGCGAGTACATCGCGACCGGCAAGGTGCGGTGGGTGTTCGTGAACTTCCCGCTGCCCATGCACCCCAACGCCGAGCCCGCGGCCGAGCTCGCCATGTGCGCCGCGAAGCAGGACCGGTTCTGGGCGATGCACGACCTGCTGTACCGGCACCAGGACCGGTGGGCGGAGCTGCACGAGCCGGCGACCGTCTTCCTGTCGCTCGCCGATTCGGCGGGCATCGACCGCGAGCGGGTCGTCCAGTGCCTGCGCTCCGGCGCGACGCGCGAACTGGTCCGGGCCGACGCCGAGGGCTCGACCCGCTCCGGCGCTACCGGCACACCCAACTTCTACATCGAGGGCGGGCTCATCCGTGGCGCACTGCCGATGGGCGCGTTCCGGCAGGTGCTGGACTCGATCGTGGGGGTGAAGACGAGGCCGGCGGCGCGGTAGTAAGAGAGCCCGGCGCAGGGAGGAGGGAGGAGTACCATTCGGGCGCGTTCCGGCGCTCGGGCGCTGCGTAACCCACTGAGGGTACTCCTCCCTACTCCCTCCTCCCTGCGCTACGCCGCCTGAATCAGCGTAATCCCGATATCGTACAACGCATGCGTCCAAGCCGTGATCCCGAGTCCGCGGGTCACGTAGAGCCCGCTGAAGGCCAGGCCCGCGATCGCACGGAAGGTGAAGCTCGCGACGGTGAAGGTGTCGCCGAGCGAGCCCACATAGTGAAAGGCCGAGAAGATGACGGCCGAGAGGACGACGGCGAGCGTGCCGGCCCCGCCGGCGCCCATGCCGAGCCCGCCCCGCAGCAGGGCCAGCAGCCCGCCGGTCAGGATCACCCGGAACAGCAGCTCCTCGTAGATGCCGGCTCCCAGCGACGTGACGAGCTGGGTGGGCAGGTCGATCCTCCCGCCGCCGATCTGAAGCAGCTGCGGCGTCCGCAGGACGAGGGACGTGAGGTATCCGACGACGAGACCGAACAGCGAGGCATAGACGGCGCTCTCGAGCCCCATGAGCGCGAACGTCCGTCCCTGGAGCGGCTCCTTTGCGCGGCGCCGGTCGCGCCAGACCAGGATGGCGCCGGTGCCGAGGAGCAGGACATCGAACGCGATGAGCCCGCTGCGGCCGCCGAGCCCGATGAACAGCCCCTTCAGCAGGACGTCGGCGCCGTTGCGCACGCCGGCATAGGGCGAGCCGTTGAGCAGAAGGCTCGTGCCCTCGTACAGGAGCAGGAGGGGCAGCGCGAACAGCACGCTGTAGCGCGCGGCGCGGGAGCGGGCGAGATAGTCTTTCATGGCGGCGACAGGTAACGTACTGCCCGTGTTGACCTTCCTCTATCGTGCCGGGTGGGCGCTCGTCCGGACCGCGGCACCGTTGGCGGCGACCGGGGACGGGAAGTTCGCGCGCGCGGTGCGCGGCCGGCACCGTGGGGCCGCTGCGCTGGCCGACTGGGCCTCCCTCCATCGCGATACGGCCCGGACCCTGGTCTGGTTCCATGCCGCGTCGGTCGGCGAGGGGCGGCAGGCCGAGGCCGTGCTGGTGCGGCTGCGCGCCGTGCGGCCCGAGTGGCAGATCGTCTACACCCACGCCAGCGCGTCGGCCGAGTCCCTGGCCCGCTCGCTCCCCGTCGATTTTGCCGGCTACGTACCCGCGGACACCGTGGAGGATACGGCGCTCGCGTTGGGCGCCCTGAGTCCGCGCGCGCTCATCTTCAGCGCCACCGATCTGTGGCCCGAGCTGGTGCGCCAGGCCGCCGGGCGCGGCGTGCGCCTGGGACTCACGTCCGCGACCCTCGCACCGACCTCCTCGCGCCGCGGCGCCCTCGCGCGCGCGTTCCTTCACGACACGTACGCCGCCCTCGACGCCGTGGGGGCGATCGACGAATCGGATGCCACTGCGCTCACGGAACTGGGCGTCCGAAAGGCCGTCATCACCATTACGGGCGACACGCGCCACGACGCCGCAGCCGCCCGCGTCGCTGCCATCGACCGCACGAGCCCCGCGCTCCGCGCGCTGGGCGAGGCCGGGGTGCCGCTGCTGGTGGCCGGCTCCACCTGGCCCGACGACGAGCGCGTCCTGCTCCCGGCCGTGGCGCTCCTGCGCGCCGCGCTCCCGCTGCGCCTCGTCATCGCGCCCCACGAGCCCACGCCGGAGCACCTCACCGACCTGGAGCGCCGCCTCGCGATCAACCTGCCCGGCGCGGCGGTCGTCAGGCTGTCGGCACTGGAGTCGGACCCCGGCGCCGCTGCCGCCTGCCGCCTGCCGCCTGCCTCCCACTCCCGCCTGCCGCCTGCCGCCTGGGACGTCTGCATCGTGGACCGCGTGGGCATCCTCGCCGACCTCTATGCCGCCGCCTCGGTCGCCTTCGTGGGCGGTGGCTTCCACGAGGCGGGCCTGCACTCGGTGATCGAGCCGGCGGCGCTCGGCGTTCCGGTGGTGTTCGGGCCGCGGTGGCACAGCAGCCGCGACGCCCGGCTCCTGCTGGAAACGGGTGGCGGGACGAGCAAAGCGAGCTCCGATGCGATTGCAGCCGCACTCGGCGGTTGGCTGGAAGACACGGACGCCCGTGAGGCCGCGGGAGCGGCCGCACGGGCGGTTGTGGAATCGGGTCTCGGAGCGGCGGACCGCTCCGTTCAGCTCGTCATCGCGCTGGTGGAAGGCTGACGGGTCGAGCCGACCGCGCCCTTCCGCCGCCGGCCGGTCGCTACCGCATCCCGCCGATGCCAAGCGACGCCCCGACCCCCCAGTAGCTCGTCGTCACGCCGCTCTTGCTGCCGCTGTCGAAGGCCGCGCGAACCGAGAGCACCCGCAGGATCGGCAGATCGGCCCCGAGCGCCCAGCGGAACATGCTGGTGCCGCTGGGGCAGGTGCCCGAGCAATTCGCGTACTGGTAGAAGTTCATCCGCGGAGCGCCCCACAGATTCAGCCCGCCGAACCCGAGCGGCACATGCAGGCCGATGGCCGCACCGACCGGGATCGTGATGAGCTTGCTGCTAGGCACGGTGCCGAGGTAGGTGTACAGCGCGGCATCGTAGCCGGTGATGTCCACGCTTCCGCCGCCGAACGCCGACACGGAGATGTTGTTGGTGCCGCCGCCAAACAGGCGCAGCTGCGCGAGCGCGCTCGCCGTCACCTTGTTCCCAACGCAGCTGAGCGTCGGCGTCTTCACGCAGGTCGTCGTGGAGGAGAGGGAGTTGCGGTTGAGGCCGACGTTGGCGTTCAGCCCGACCGGGCCGAGCGCGAAGCTCACACCGCCCTGGACGACCGTGACGTCACCCGCCGTCTTGGTGTCGGTCGGCCGGCCGAGGTCGGCGTGGACCCGGATGCCCGTGCCGTAACGCGGATTGGTGAACAGCGGCATGCCGGGGATCTGCGCCCGCGCGGCGCCGGCGAGCGCCAGGCTCAGCGTTGCAGCCGCAAGAGCTGTGCGACGAAATGCGAACATGTTGCCTCCGAATGTGGGTCCGCCCGGGAGCGGCTTGCCCCCGGGCGGACGGTATCGCGCGGCGAACATCGCCGCAACCATCAGGGCCGAGCCGGGCTACCGCATGCCGCCGATCCCGAACGACGCGCCGACGCCCCAGAAGCTGCTCGTGAAGCCGTTCTTGCTGCCACTGTCATACGCCGCCCGCACCGAGAACAGCTTGAAGATCGGGATATCGGCGCCGATCGCCCACCGGAACATGTTCAGGCCCGTCGGGCAGGCGCTGCCGCAGTGCATGGCCTTGTAAATGACGTAGCGCGGCGCGCCCCACAGGTTGAGGCTCGCGACGCCCAGGGGGATGTGGTAGCCGATGGCCAGACCCAACGGGATCGTCAGCGCCTTGCTCGTGTCGATGCCGAGTGCCGCCGCCTGCGCCGCCGTCAGCGACGCCGCGTCATAGGCGGTGAAGTCCATGCTGGCGCCGCCGAAGGCCGAAACCGAGTAGGCGGCCCTTCCCCCGCCCGCGAAGCGGAGCTGCGCCAGCGCGCTCGCCGACACCTTGGTCTTGGTGTTGCACGCGGTCGGTGTGGCCTGGCACGTCTGGGCGTCCTTGATGCTGGCGCGCAGCGTGCCGACGTTCGCGTCGATGCCGATCGGTCCGAGCACGAAGCCGGCGCCGGCCTCGATAACGGTGTTGTCCACGCCCGGGATCTGCTGCGAGGTCGGACGGCCGAAGTCCGCGTGGACCCGAACGCCGGTCGCGTAGCGCGGGTTTGTGAACAGTGGCATGCCCGGGATCTGTGCGCGCAGCGCCGGGGCCATCGCGGCCACCGCGGCCGCGAGTGTGAGGGTCGTACGCCTGACTGCGTTCATGTCTCCTCCAAACAAGGGTTGTCCGGGACCACGCCCGGGCCGGTGGAATAGACCGCCGGCCGGTCGCCGGGGCCGTGATGGCCGTCACCCGCCGCCGCGTGCGGTCCAGGTCGCGCGGGGCCGGGGACGCCGGTCACATTCCTGCTACGGCGTGCCTCTCACAACGACGCCGCTGAAGGTCACCGTGGTGCTGGAGACGAAGCCCAGCGTGAGCGCCGACACCAGCACGTCCGACCAGCGCTTGCGCGCGTGGATATCGAGGTTCGCGATCGCGCCGCCGGTGCCGAGCTGACCGCCCAGTGCGTGCTGCAGGTTCGGCGCGGTCGCGCTCGCCAACCCCCAGAACATGTGCGTCGCGCGGAGCGTGACCCGGAACGAGTCGCCGGGGACGGCCTGTCCCGCGGCGGCAGCCATCGTCACCGGCACGCCCAGGGTGCGTGCGTTGAACCGCAGGGCGCAGCCGGTGAGCAGCAGGCACAGCGCCGCCGGGGCCAGCAGCCCGCGGCGTGGCCGCGAATCGAGGTGTCGCACGGGATCCCGGATCAACGTGGGTGATTGAGCGCCGGGGGGCGGGCAACCTGCCTGCCCCCTTTGCGCGTCGAGTCCTACAGGCTCGGCACTCGGAAGTTGAAGTGCGCGCCGACGCCCCAGCCCTTCAAGGAACCGCTCTTGGTGCCCATGTCATAGCCGGCGTGCAGCCCGAGTCCCAGGAGCAGGTTGAAGTTCGCCCCGATCGTGATGCGCGCTTCGTTATTGAAGGTGCAGCCCGCGCCGCAGGAGCCGGTCTGGTAGTACACCTGCGCCCACGGCTTCAGCGGGAACAGCGGCGGAGTGACCTTGATCCATACGCCAGGCATGACCGCCGTAATCCCCGCCCCGGCCAGGCTATAGTGGTAGCCGCCGACCTGCGCGCCGATCGTGAGGGGCAGGAGCCCGCCGCCGATCAGCTTCATGCCGGCCATACCCGCGAAGGTCGTGATGCTGCTGCCCCCAGAGGGCTTGAGGCTGCCGACCGAGGCGCTGATACCGAAGCTGCTGAAGCCGAGGCCGCCGCTCACACCCATGGCCGAGCCTCCGCCGCTGGTGGGCTTGCCGAAGTCCGCGGCCACGCTGATGCCGGTGCCGGTGTTCACCGGGCCGTAGGGGATGCCGGGGAGCTGCGCAGTGGCGACCTGCACGGTCGCGGCGGTGGCGAGGGTCGCCGCCAAGGCGGTCAAACCGAAGCGCTTCATGGACTTCCTCCTCAGTGGGGTACCGGGCCAACCGGCGCCGGAGCTACAAGATAGCACGACGGGCGCGACCGACAATATACACGAGGCCCGCCCTCGTACATCCGGGCGGGCCACGGGCTTCGGGCGGTGACGCCGGTCACCCCGCGCCGATCAGGCGGTTAGTGCCAGAGCGACAGGCCGATGCGGGCGCCGATCACGAACGTGTTGGGTGACAAAAGGCTCGTGTTCTTCAGCTTGTAGCCCACGAACGCCTCGAGCCGGGT
>Ga0315281_10004995_pt1 | contig 19079 bp, 20 predicted proteins | sample YL17G07_0_MG_FD_204540 | JGI IMG/M metagenome (GOLD analysis project Ga0315281, IMG submission 204540) | Sediment microbial communities from Yellowstone Lake, YNP, Wyoming, USA - YL17G07_0 | ecosystem: Environmental > Aquatic > Freshwater > Lake > Sediment | place: USA: Wyoming | collected... | reverse complement strand
TCATGAAGCTCCAGGCAAGGGTAGCTCAAGCATCAACTGGGAAAAACTGGCTACCGCTGTAGATACTCTGGTATTTCTTATGGGCATGAAGAACCTGCCCCAGATAGTGGCTAAGCTGATTGAGCACGGACGCTCTCCAGATACCCCGGTGGCAGTAATCAAAGAAGGCACCACGCCAGAGCAAGAAACAGTGGTTGGGAGTCTTAAAGACATTGTAGCTAGGGTTAGGGAACATCGTCTCAGCCCCCCGGCGGTCATCGTCGTTGGTGAAGTGGTCAGGCTGAGAGAGAAACTACGCTGGTTTGATAATCGCCCTCTCTTTGGCAAGCGTATCTTGGTCACCAGAGCCCGCCATCAGGCAAGCGCTTTAAGCCAGCTTCTCATTGAACGCGGTGCCCACCCTGTTGAGCTGCCAGCGATTAGTATCCAGAAAATAGCTGATAGCGGAGAGCTGGATGGTGCCATCGGTAACCTTCCCACTTACCAGTGGGTAATTTTCACCAGCAGCAATGGTGTTGAAGCGTTCTTTGAGCGGTTAGAGGCTTTGAAGCTGGATAGTCGTGCCCTTGGCGGGCTGAAGGTAGGAGCTATCGGGCCGGCTACCACTCAAGCCTTGAGGGCAAGAGGTGTAACTGCGGATTATGTTCCTGAAGTTTACTCCAGTGAAGGTCTTATTGCCGGACTCAAAAGCTACCCGGTTCGCGGAAAGCGCTTTCTCCTACCACGGGCTGACATAGCTGATGAAGAATTAGCCCGAGGCATCAGAGAACTTGGTGCTGAAGTGCATGAAATAGCCGCCTACAGGACGGTTCCACCGCCCGAAGCCATGGCTCAAGCCAGATGGGTGCTTTTGTCGGGCAAAATTGATGTTATCACCTTCACCAGTTCATCGGCGGTGTCCAACCTAGTGGCTGCGTTTCAGGGAGACCCTACGGCAATAAACAGCACCAGGGTTGCCTGCATTGGTCCCAAGACAGCGGATACCGCCGCCAAAGCCGGGCTGAAAGTAGATATAGTTGCCAGCGAACATACTGTTCACGGTCTGGTGGCGGCTATAGAAGACTACTTTAAGAAGGAGATGTAGATGATTGGCTTTCCTCAATTGCGGTTACGCCGCCTGCGCCGGACGGAGATGCTAAGGGCACTGGTTCGAGAAAACCGTGTTGATACTGGCGATCTGGTTTATCCCATTTTTGTAGTAGAGGGTACAGGAATAAAGCAGGGGATATCTTCCATGCCGGGCATCTTTCGGTTTTCTCCTGACAAGTTAGACTCCGAGGTGGAAGAGGTAGTCAGAGTTAAGATTCCCGCGGTTCTTCTTTTCGGCCTACCTGAGCACAAGGATGAGGTCGGCTCATCAGCCTATGACCCAGAGGGGGTTATTCAGCAGGCAGTACGAACTATAAAAAAATCAGTGCCTGAGCTCTTAGTATTTACGGATGTCTGTCTCTGCCAGTACACCAGTCACGGGCACTGCGGCATAGTGGTTGGTGACCAGATTGATAACGACCGGACGTTACCCCTTTTAGCCAAGACAGCTCTGTCTCATGCTGAAGCTGGCGCCGATATCGTTGCCCCTTCCGACATGATGGACGGCAGGGTGAAGGCTATTCGTGAGATGCTGGATGCCAATGGATTCCAGCACATTCCCATCCTCTCTTATGCCGCCAAGTACGCCTCAGCATTTTATGAGCCGTTCCGTGAGGCGGCGGAGTCAGCACCCCAGTTTGGCGACCGTCGCTCCCATCAAATGGATCCTTCTAATGTGCGGGAGGCACTGCGGGAAGTGGAGCAGGATATCGCTGAGGGTGCTGATATCATCATGATTAAGCCGGCTCTGGCTTATTTGGATGTAATACGCCAGGTGCGTAATACCTTTAACTATCCTCTGGCGGCTTATAATGTAAGCGGTGAGTATGCCATGGTGCAGGCAGCCGCCAGCCAGGGCTGGCTGGACGAGAGAAAGGTAGTCTTGGAGATTCTCACCGCGATTAAGAGGGCTGGTGCTGATATCATCATTACCTACCATGCCAAGGAGGTTGCCTCATGGTTGCAATCGGTATGAGAAGGATTAATTAATGAGAAAGTTAAGTCGTTCTAAGCAGCTTTTTTTAGAAGCTCAGAGTTACCTGCCCGGCGGGGTTGATAGCCCAGTCCGTGCCTTCAAGGCAGTCGGCGGCACCCCACCTTTCATTGTCAAAGCCAAGGGGTCAAAAATCTATGATGCCGACGGCAATGACTATATTGACTTTGTCGGCTCCTGGGGGTCTTTGATTCTGGGGCATGCCCATCCGCAGGTGGTTGAAGCAATAAAGAGGGCGGCGGAGCATGGTACCAGCTTTGGTGCTCCCACCGAGCTGGAGATAACTCTAGCCAAGATGATATGTGCTGCTATGCCTTCCATTGAGATGCTCCGCTTTGTGAACTCAGGCACTGAAGCCACGATGTCAGCACTTCGCCTGGCAAGAGCTTTCACCGGCAAGGATAAAATTATAAAATTCGCTGGTGGTTATCACGGTCATGCCGATGGGTTATTGGTTAAAGGCGGCTCAGGTCTGGCAACCCTGGGCATACCGGACTCTGCGGGTGTGCCCTCAAGCTATGCCGAAAATACGTCTGTGGCACCCTATAATAATGTTGAAGCGGTAAGGCAAATTTTTGAGCTCTATCCCAAACAGATTGCGGCAATAATCGTTGAGCCCATAGCTGCCAACATGGGAGTAGTGTTATCCCAGCCTGGTTTTTTAACGGGGTTACGCCAATTGACCCACGAATTTGGCGCACTGCTTATCTTTGACGAGGTTATAACCGGTTTTCGTGTTGCCTACGGTGGAGCACAGACCCTTTATGAAGTCACCCCCGACCTGACCTGTCTGGGGAAGATTATCGGCGGGGGATTACCGGTAGGGGCCTACGGCGGTAGACGTGAGATTATGCAGATGGTAGCTCCAGTTGGCCCGGTTTATCAGGCTGGAACGCTGTCCGGCAATCCTTTAGCCATGACAGCAGGGATTGAAACACTCAAGATATTGCAGCCGCCAGGGACCTATAAGCAGTTAGAAATGAAATCAGCAAGTCTGGAGGAAGGCATTACCAAGGCTGCCTCCAAGGCTGGTATTGATTTCTACATATCGCGCGTCGCATCACTGCTTACTGTGTTCTTCTCTAATACTGCGGTAAACGATTATGAATCCGCCACTCAGGCGGATACGGCATTCTTTGGTAGATTCTTCCAGCGATTGCTCTCCGAGGGCGTCTACTGGCCACCTTCACAGTTTGAAGCGGCTTTCGTCTCTCTTTCTCATAGTGATGAGGACATTCGGCTGACGAACGAGATAATAGAAAGGGTATTGAATCAACTGGGGCTTTGAATCAGCATTATCTTTCAGTTTAACGCTCAAGAGGAAAAAGCCTCACCAAAAAAGAGAAGCCATTCGCATTGAGTAGCTACAGTTTATAGTTCTCTCCTAGTCACGATTCCTTAAAGAAGTGGTCAACTGCACTCCGCAGTTCTTTATTACTGAACGGCTTGGTTAGGTATCCATCGGCACCCATAATATCCTGGCTGAGCTTCTTATTGAGGTCATAGCCTACAGCCGTAATCATGACCACAGGGATTTCCTTGGTAGCCTGGTCCGTCTTAATTACATAGCAGGCAGTAAGTCCATCCACCTTTGGCATCATCATATCCATCAGAATAATGTCCAGTTTGTGGCTGCGAGCCATATTTAATGCCTCGGCACCATCTTGTGCCTCGAGCACGGCATAATCCTTGCCTAGTATTCTACGTACCAGTTGCCTAACTCCTGGTTCGTCATCGACAATGAGCACTTTCTTTTTATTCGTTTCGTCCATATTTTAGGCCTTTGTCAGTGCTACTTCAGCAATGGCTGTTTTAAGGAATGCGGTGATGACAACCGGGTCGAACTGAGTGCCAGTGCAGCGCTTGATTTCGTCTAAAGCTTCTTTCCTAGACATGGCTAAGCGATAGGGACGCTCGGACGTCATGGCGTCAAAGGCATCAGCCACCGCCAGGATTCTAGCCGCCAGGGGTATGTCACTGCCCACCACAACTTGATGAAGTCCGGTGCCGTCATAATGGTCGTGGTGATGCTCAATCATCTCGACCACCTTCCCATTAGCCACAGGCTTGACAATGCCAGCGCCCACTTGGGCATGAATCATAATGTGCTCATACTCCTCACAGGTTAGTCTGCCTGGCTTATTTTGAATAAGTTGGTCAACCGCAATCTTACCGACGTCATGGAGTAAGCTCCCCCAGTGCAGGTCCTCCATGTCATTTGTCGATAGACTAAGTTCACTACCTATAGCTGAGGCAATCTTGGTCACCCGGCGCGAGTGACCGGCAGTGTACCTGTCCTTGGCTTCAAGGGCAAAGACCAGCGCCTCGATGGCACCAAGGAAAAGCTTTCGAATCTCTCTCGTCTGCTCCGCAACCTTTTCCTCCAGATGTTGCTGGTACTCTCTAATTTTAAGCTGTAGCCGTCTTTTCTCGAGAGCACTTTGGACGCTTAGGGTAACCTCGTCTAAGTTAAAGGGCTTGCAGATATAATCATCGGCTCCATGCTTTATACACTGGATGGCAGTACCAATTTCGGTAATAGCCGTAGCCATAATGACCGCGGTGTCAGGGTAGGCGGCCTTTATTTCCGGGAGGAGCTCGATTCCCGATTTACCCGGCATCTTTATATCCAGAATCACCAGTCCGATTGGACTGCTTCCCAGCCTGCTTAAGGCATGCTCGGCAGTATCCGCTTCCTCGCACCAGTAGCCTTCGCTTGATAGTTTCTGACAAAGAAGCTTTCTAATTACTGCTTCATCATCAAGGACAAGCACTCTTTCCTGTTGGTCCGTCATATCCATATCGCTGTTTAACCCCTATCTACTCACAATTGGAATATCTAATTTAGACCTTTAGACCCAAGACCGTTCTGACTATTGCTCTTAGCTCGTCAGGGGTGAATGGTTTAGACAGATACGGTCGGTTAGTCTTTTCTAGAAATGCCTTGGTATTGCCACTCAGGACATCTCCGGTGCTGAATATAACCCTACTAACCATCCTAGGGTGCTCCTTCTCTAAGTGCCCGTAGAGTTCCATGCCGTTCATCGCCGGTGTCCTGATATCAACGAGGCAAAGGTCATACTCCTTTTGATGCAATAGGTCTAGAGCAACCTTTCCGTTAACAGCAACCTCCACCTGAAATCCTTCAGCACTGAGTGTCCTCGTGCAGACCTTAGCGATGACCGGTTCATCTTCAACTACCAAGATGCTTCCCTTATTGCTGTTAGCTTGTACCATGACGCACCTCCTACTTTGGTCAAGGACTGGAAATAGGTAGTTCGACAACAAATGTGGTTCCCTTACCCAGCTGGCTTCTGGCAGATATGCTACCGCCATGCTCAGCCACTATCCCGTGACAGATGCTCAAACCAAGCCCGGTTCCTTTACCCACTTCTTTAGTGGTAAAGAAAGGGCTGAATATTCGGCTCAGGTTTTCCTTTGAAATACCCGGGCCGTCATCAGCGAATGAAATCCTGACAATACTGTCAGAGCTTTTGGTAGTAATAGTTAGCGTGCCCCTATTATGTGCCTCAATCATGAAATACTCAGCGTTGATGATGAGATTGAGGAAGACCTGCCGTATCTGGAAATGGTCAATCATGGTTTGCGGGAGCTTAGGGTCAAACTGTTTAATGACCTCAATATTACTTACCTTTTGTTCATAGGCACGTAATCTCAGCACGTCCTCAATAATGCCATTTATCTGGCTCAGCTGCTTCACAGGCGCATGCTTTCGGGCAAAGGTGAGGAGGTTTTTGACTATGCCAGCGGCGCGCTGAGCTTCGCCGTGGACAAGTCCCAAATCTTCCTTGACATCATCAGCGGTATCCTTCCTCTCCATGAGCAACTGGGAAAAGCCGATAATGCTTGTCAGGGGATTATTAAGCTCGTGAGCGATGCCAGAGGCTAGCTCACCAATGGAAGCGAGCCGGTCAGTCAACATAAGTTGCTCCTGCATTCCCTTGCGCTCGGTGATGTCCCTTACGATTGTGATGTGACCAGCCGGATTGCCCGAAGCATTCTTTAGCACACTGGTACTTAACTCGCCGGGAAACTCAGTGCCATTAGCTTTAAGCAGGGTGTATTCCATGCTTCTAATTCTTCCCTGTTTTATAGCTTCCCGCATGTTGGTTGTTATCCTTTCGTGGTCGCGGGGGGCAACAAGTTCAAAGGCGTTTCTCCCTAAAAGCTCATCCTTGGAACTAAACCCATGTATCGCCACCATTCTTTGGTTTACTTCGGTGATGACGCCATTCAAATCAATAACTGATATCCCGTCGGTCACAGACTCAAACATTTTCCGTAACTGTTCTCGACTCTCTCTTAGCGCCTCTTCCGCCTGCTTGCGCTCGGTGACATCCATAAAGTTCCCCAGTGTAGCCCGTTTTCCTTTATAAATGACCGGAGCAACTGCTTCCATAACGACCTTTATATTACCGGCCTTGTCACAGACCCTGAATTCATAAGGCTCCAGACGCTCACCTTTCAACATTTTTGTAGCGTTTTCTCTTACCATTGCTCTGTCTTCAGGGTGTACAAGACCGAGAGCATTTCTAGCCAGCAGTTGGTCTTGGTTAAGGCCGGTCACTTCCATAATCTGCGGATTGATTATTTCGAACTTTCCGTCCTGGACCACATAGACGCCAATTTGGGCGCTGTGGATGAGAGTCGTGGCAAATTCCTCCGCCTGCTTGCGCTTGGTGATGTCACGGCAGACGCTGAGTATAAGGTCTTCGTTACCCACTTTAATAACGCGGGAATGTATTTCAACCTGCATTGAAGTCCCATCTTTCCTGAGATGGACACTTTCGAAGGTAGCTTCCCCTTTGTCCATGATTTCTTTTACCTGTGAGTCGAACAGCTCGGCAAACTCCGGGATAGTGAGGTCCCATCCATTTATTGCCATCAATTCTTCTTTATTGTAGCCCCGTGATTTATAGGCCACTTCATTTACATAGATAAGACTCCCATCAGGGCGATATAAAAAGATGGAGTCAGTGGCAGCGTCCAGGAGCTGTGTTTTGAGATTCAGTTCCTCCCTTAGCCTGCCTGCCGTGTGTTGCTTGACTTCCACTAATCTCATGTGCTATCCTTCTAGCTTTTCCGAGTTACTGCGTTGACATGACTGGTCTTCGTCTTAATGCTCTCTACTTGAGCTGCGGTAAATAGTCTCCAACCCCGCCAGTCCCTGTACTCAATATCGCTAAATACTCCGTCCTTTAACCATCTGAACAGGGTATTCTTACTGACGCCGACTATCCGGCAAACCTCGGTTGTTCGGTAATAGGTCTGACCATTGATAACCACAGGCATATTTTCGTCTCTTAAAACCACTTGGGTATAGTATAGCCGATTTTTGCCTTGTGGCAAATCCTCCATTTGTACCTCCCCGGCTCATACTTTAGTCCTAGTCTTGTCGGCACCTCAAGCAACTTCTTGGCGCTTTGATAGACTTCTTGAGCCAAGGCGGGGTGAAACAGAAGATGTTAGCAAAATGTTAGCAAAGGAGGGTGATGTTAAGAGTGAGCCGCACAGGACTCGAACCTGTAACCTGCTGATTAAGAGTCAGCTGCTCTACCAGTTGAGCTAGCGGCCCATGAAGCTAAAACTCACCACTCTGTTGACATAAGGGCTTAAGTTGGCGTTAAATTGGCGTTAATTTTTTGAGCTACCCCTGCCGGCAGCACTTCGTCCAGTAACGCCATGGCGTCCTCTTGCATACCGCTTATTATATGGCTGTAAACGTCCATTGTAAAGGCTACTGAGCTATGCCCTAAGGCTTCAGAGATTACCTTTGGCTTTGCCCCACGCAGTAACATAAGGCTGGCAAAGGTATGTCTCAGGTCATGGAATCTTACGCCATTAAGGCCCGCCTGTTTTGCTATTCTGGCAAAGGTATGGCTGACTACGCCTGGGTCAATTGGCTTACCCGCCACACTGGTAAAAACGAGGTCGTCTAAAGTAAGCGGCTTTCCTAATTGCTGGTAAAGCCATTCCCTCTCTGCTTTGTATCCTCTTAAGAACAGTGCCAGCTTGGGCGTCATGGCGACACGGCGCCGGCTGTGGGCCGTCTTAGGCTCTTTGAACACGCATATACCCCGCCTCTTATAAAGCACCTGGCTAACCGATATTGAGAGCATATCAAGGTCAACATCTCTCCACCTTAAGCCTAGTAATTCAGCCTGTCTAAGTCCCGTGCTCACGGCGGTATAGACTACCGGGTAATAGTAGTTATCTTGTGCGTTCTCAAAAAGGACTTCAACTTCACTGGGGGTCAAGGTTCGCATAGCTTTCCCTTTCCATGACGGCGGGTCTACCAGCTCGCAGGGATTGCGCCCTAGATAGCCTTGTCTCACGGCGTATTTTAAGGACTGAGATAATACCCGGTGGTGATAATGCACCGACCGGGGTGATAACCGCTCGCAAGCCTTGCCGTAATAGCTCTGAATTGCCTGCGGGTGAAGGTGCTTTAACTGGACTTGTCCTAAAGCGGGTATTAGGTGAGTCTCTATAATGCTCTGGTGGCTGTCCAGTGTGCGCTGAGAGCAGTTAGTCTTAACGTAACCTTCAAGCCAGTTCTTTAGATGCTCTGCCACTGTGAGGCGTCCTGGTGGGGTATAGACGCCTTTATCAAGGCTGGACAATAGCTCGGTTAAGCGCCTCTGTGCGTCACCCTTGCGACCTCTTACTGTTTCAAAGTGTCTGCGGGGCTTCCCGTCCGGGCCGGGACCGGTGTAGATTTGAATTTGCCAGGAGTTTTTACCCTTTTGACGTATGTGACCTCTCATGTTGCACCTCCTGTTTTCGATACATAGAGATTCTTTCTATTTCCTCCGCTCCGATATGTATTCACTGACCAGACGCTCAAAGCTCTGGCTGCCAAGTCTGCTATCGATAAAGTGGAGAAACCATTTCCAGCCGGCAAGCTCCATGTCTTGCCCGGCATCCCTTGCCTTCCACAACGTGGGAAGGAGTTCCTGGGCAAAGCGTAACTGTGCCTCTGCCTCAATCGCAGGCATCTCACCCTTAATGTCCTTCATAAGCTCAGCGTTTAGCGCCGCCCGGTCCAGCCTCTTTTCCCACTTCTGCATGGCCCTGACCGTTGGGGGCTCGATGTTAAACCTCTGCCTGATCCGCTCTTTGATTATTTTCCATCCCTTCCCCTCAGCACGTTCGTTTAGAACGAACAATTTAACATCTGTTTTAAACCGTGTCATTGGGCAATCTCCTTTTGGTTATTGACAATAGTTCGCATATGTGATACCATCAATGCATGACAGATTGTAGCTAATACATAACAACCACGAACTTATTATACCATGTAGTTCGTTATTTGTCAAGAGCTGAGGCATAAAGAGGAGGAAACCCTACAAGCAAGAGGGGGGAGTAATTTGGCTGATGTTAGTCAACAAACGAAGGAAACCGTGGATAGGTTGTGCTTAAGCATTCCCGAGACAGCTAGGATGTTGGGCATCTCGAGGGGCCTCGCCTATGAACTGGCCCGTTCCGGACAGATACCAGTTCTTCGTCTGGGGAAGCGCTTGCTGGTACCGAAGATTGCTCTGGAACGTCTGCTGAGTCAGCCAGATGTTACCTTGAGACACAAATAGTTGAGGGGGCAGCCTGACGGGGTATGGAAGAAATGGATAAAAAGAAAAGGAAAACTCTCTCTAGAATCAGATATGAACAAAAGCACCCAGTAGTTAGCTTCAGGGTTTCCTAGGAGCTCTACGATAGGCTGCAGGCAGTCAAAGATGCAGAGGGCAAAAGTATCACCGATGTACTGAAGGTCGGGGTAGGTCTTCTAGAGGTGAAGGTGAAAAAAGACAAGGAAATATGAGACCAAGCCTATGGGGAGGGGCGGCAAAGAGGAGTCGAGGAAGCCAAAGATCGCTACGCAGTGACCTATCCATGCAGGGTCTGTGGCAAGGAGATAGTAGTAACTAGTGACCACGCAAAGAGGGCTATTAAAACATATATGCGTGAGCATGGATGGGGGCATGCCAACTGTGTTAATCGGAGATACTAATCAAATCAGTTTTTAAAGTTCTATCGGTTCAGGAACATCAGCCATGACTAAGACTTATTTGGAAGGCGACGATATTCAGAATATGGAGAATGCGGCAACTAATATGCGAGATAAGTTGCTGATCAAACTCCTCTTTCACCTTGGTCGCCGGATTTCAGAAGCCTTATCCCTGAGTGTGGAAGACATCGATTTTGCTCAAGGCACGGTAACCATTGAGCACCTTAAATCACGTATGAAACTCACTTGCCCCCAGTGTGGTGCCAGATTGGGAAAGAGTCACAGCTTCTGCCCAAAGTGTGGCATCAGGGTAAAGGAGGCAGTAGCCAGGAAGCAGGAGCACCGGAGAATGAGAACCCTACCCCTGGACAGCGATACTTTAGGGATGCTGAGGGATTATATCAAACGGGGAGGCCCTGTAAAACGAGAGGGAAAGACACTTCTCTTTGGCATCAATCGCCACCGGGCCTGGCAGATTGTTAGAGAATGTGCCGAGAAAGTTGGTCTACCTAAACTGGTTAATCCGGAGACCGGAAGGGTACACAATGTTAGCCCTCATAGGCTGAGGGATGCCTTTGCAGTTCACGCCATGAAACTTGATGACTCTGGTGATGGATTGAGACTTCTTCAAGAGCAGCTTGGGCATATTTCCTTCAACACCACCGCCAAATACAGAAAGGTAGCCGGGGAGGAGCTAAGAGATTGGTATGAAAAACTATGGGGGAAAGACGCAAAAACCAAGTAAATCACAGACCAGGTCGCCCTAGAGCTATACCACAGGTGTTAATCCCTGTGGTGCTTACCCTTTATAAAGGAGGGTTGGGTTATCGGGCTATCGCCCATGAATTGAGAGCAGACGGCATTTCAGTGGACTGGAGTACGGTTCGGAGGCTAATCAAAGCCAAAATTGATACGGCCGCCAACGAGAGAGAGGCCTCTGAAGGGTTTTAACACTATTTTGACACTAGGTGTTGGCCACAACATGACAATAAGTATTCTCTGTCATCCCAAACACGCCTAGAATTCAATCTAATAAATAGCCTCATTCTCATTTCTTGGTTACTGACTGTCCAGACCAAAATCCATGGAGTGACCGTAGAATAACTCCCTGCCCAGGCAGGGAGTTTCTTTTTAGCCAAAAGCTCACTTCGAGATCTAGCACCAAAATCAAATTCCATACCCTTTTCAAAGTATTATCTCCTCGGGAAAGTCGTTTCACCCACCTAATTTTCAATCCTGGCGCGTCTGGCGATAACCCTTTCAGCGACCGCTAAGCCAGACCGGTAGAATTCACCCAGTATCCTTTTCTTTAACCTTTGATGTCTCCTTGCTCTGGGTGGAGAGAGGATAATTTAGCTAATTTTTTGAATTTTACTTAATGTTCTTTTGTGTAATGATGATATTGTAAGCAAATAAAGCAATTTGGAGGTCAAAAAGCCTAAATTACCTACCTATTACTAGGTAGCTGGACTGGCACTCCAGAGCAACTTACCAACCGATAGCAGATACCGAATAGGTTAGAAGCCGAAAGGAACAAGTCTATCGTCAATAGCAAGCCTTGTGTGTGGCTAGGTGTGCCATACGCTAAATCTAAAGCCTAGAGGTGATAAATAAGCGATGGACACACCAAACTATATTAAGGCATTACTTCTCCCCACTAATGGGAATAAACCCCGTGCTAGACGGGTGTGGGGAATTGACCTAGAGACTATCTGGCTTCCCTTCTTTACAGCCACCAACACGACGGGTGATACCGCTATACCAGCCGACGCACTTGGAGCACCCCTACGGTTAGGCTATAACGCTGACGGCAGTGTCAAGTTTAGCAAAACAGGGCGACCTGTTACCAAAGTCGCAAAGGACATAGCCGATAGCGTTAGACTGGTGAAGGATAACTTCACCGCTGGACTTATGGCGTATGCCAATGGCGTTATTACCGATAATCCCGATGGTTATAAAGCACAGCTAGAGCTGGCAAGGGAAGCGGGACAGCCTATCCACGACAAGGATAGCGTCAACTTGAGCAAGGCTATGGCTGAAGCTATGGCTCAATCGGTAGAGGAAGCGGAGAGGAAAGCCAAAAGAGGCAGAAAGGCGGTAGCAGTAACCGCCTAAATTAGGCTCTAGCGTATGGCATACCTACCCACACACAAGGGAAAGTGAGGGAAGATGACACAGCCTAAATGGGCTACGCCTAGCCGTCAAACTCAACTTGTGTCTATCTTCCTACGCAGTAGGGGCTTTTGTGTCTTTGGACACCCTCAATGCTCTATTCCAGAGCATTATTACGAAGTCTACATTGAGGGCTTAATAGCCGACTGGCAAGCCGATGACCGCCAACAGGACACAGCCGACTGGCAAGAGGAACGCAAGCGGTTACACAGCCTAGCCGAAAGGCGATACCCAATTAGAGGGCAATTCAGCAGTATTGCCAAAGACATCTACTTTGCCGAGCAACCTCTATTTTACTTACTAGGCTATGGCATAAGTGGACTAACCTTCAAGCCTTTTGCTAGGGTGAGGTTAGCCAGTAGTTTTGTCAACCTCTATGTAGACTTGGGTGATAGCCTAAAGCAATTGAGCAAAAACAAGAGACGCAAGGCTATCAGATACGGTAAAGCACTACCTACTGAGAAGCAAAGGGAAGTAGAGCAAGTTATAAGATTAGCGGTTAAGCACTACCTAAACCACTAAAACAAAAAGGCATCCCGATTACTGGGGTGTCTTTTTGTGTTTAGACTGCTATTTTTAAGAGGGGCTTCGCCCCTCTTTTTATTATCCCCCCTCTCCTTGAGAAGGAGAGGGGGCTTTTTATTACCCCCCTTCCCCTTGTCAAGGGGAAGGGGGTCAGGGGGATAGGTTGCTAAACAACCTCGTTAAGCAATAGCTACCGACTGGTCAAAGTGACCGGCGCTGCCACCGTGAAAGGAGGGTAACATGCCCATTGACCTTGGTCCCACCAACCACCACGCAGGCGTGTGCATCTCAAGGCTTCGCTGGCTCTCCTCACTATTGAAAGAGATTTTAAGGAAGGAGGGCATATGGGAAGACCTAATCCAGGAGATGTATGCCGCAGCCTTTTTCGCATGGAAGCAGGGCATGGATGATGTTGAGACCCGCCGCTATGCTATGAGATGTCTTCATGCCTTCCTAAAAGCCTATGGTTTCCAAAGGTACCGGAGCGGGTACTTCAAGTTTGAGAAACAGCTACCCTACAACCTCTCTGGAGACATAAATGGAGACATGCCTGATGTTGTTCCTTATTCCTCCGCTATATTCTCCTTTGACACCGACCACTTGGAAGAGAAGATTTTGGACTTTCTCAAGAAACACCCTGAAGGACTGTCAAGGCGCAAAGTCAGCATGAGGTTTCAGATTCCTGTCAATGAAGCCAGTATGTATCTGGGTTACCTGATAAAGAAAGGATTTGTTGTAGAAATAGCACGGGAAAACACTCGAGGGCGCCCTCTTACTCCGTTGCTGGTCGCGCTTGAGCCAGGTCAGACATTGCCGGAGCCGAAGATGGTCAAGTCGGCACAAACAGAGCGGATAAGACATGCTTATTTCGTGGAGGGGAAGAGCATTAAGCAGATAGCGAGGGAGTTTCACCACTGCCGGCGGACAGTGCGAAGGGCGATAAAAGCCGTAGAGCCCAGCAACCTTTGACTAGCCAGAGGGAAAGGGATTGTTTATCAACCTCACCCCGGTTGTCCCCCCTCCTTCAAATGAGAGGCAGAAGGTATCAAAACATTCACCATCCTGAAAAGTCGCCCAGAATTTGATTCTGGAGCGTCTCCCGCTATAAGCTAAAGGCTCTCCCGTGGGACTGACCCCCTGGGGAGAGCCTCCTTTTTTGTATCGGACTGCACAAATCAAGCGAATGTGACCCAACAATTGCCTCTTTTGTTATATCTGATAACCTAGCTAGAATATGTCTCCCCTCATGGTGCGACGAGAAGCGTTCAAACAAGATGAAAGTCCTTTTGAAGCTTAGTAGTTGGGAGCCGGCAGCGAGATGTCTTGACAAGTGTATACAATTGGTATACACTACTAAATAAGGGGGATTTCTAATGCTGCGTATTGAATCCCTGGAAATTGATGACCATGTACTGGACAAGATAGAGTCTAAGCACGGGGTCACTTTTGAGGAGGTAGAGGAGGCTTGTCTATCAGAGAGACGGCATGTCAGGTGGAGTAGAGAAGGGCTGTACAAGCTATTCAGCCAGACAGCAGCTGGACGCTATATCCTAGTGGTACTGGTAAATCTGGGAAGAGGCTGCTGGAAGATAGTCACTGCTAGGGAGATGACCGATAGCGAGAGACGGCTCTACAGTAAGACAACTGGAGGTAAGTAAGATGGCTGATACAGATAAGGAAGTGGAGAGAATTGAACAAGGCGACGCCTGGGACGCGACCGACGCGGTCGTGCATGTAGAGGTAAAGAAACCACTAGACAAGGTAATTCCCGTCCGGCTCCCTTCCGACAAGTGGGAACAAATCAGAGAAGAAGCAAGAGAGCTCGGCGTTGGTCCTACTACTCTTGCCCGAATGTGGATTTTGGAGCGGCTGCGGCAGCGAGTGAAGACTTAGACCAAACCGGTGCGGGGACTTCTGACCTTTCGGGTAGGGTGGATTATAGATTATAATCAGATGCCATCTAGAAGCGGCACAACTTCAGAATAGATAAGAGTTCTTTGAGATTCACCGTGGCTACCCCGACCACGCTATCGCCACCTCCATAATACACGTAAAGCATGTCCTTCAGAATCACATTCCCGCATGGAAAGACGACCTTCGGGACCTGGCCTTCCATCTCGTATGGAGCCTCCGGTTCGAGGATTGGATAAACAAGCCGGGCGAGGACTTTGGCCGGGTTTTTCAAGTCAAGAAGCACCGCCCCTACACGGTAGACTTTATCCTCAGAGACACCGTGGTAAAGCATGACCCAGCCTTCTCTGGTCTTGACTGGGGGACCGGCTGCTCCCACCTTTTCGCTATCCCACCACCCCCTTCTCCGCTCTATCCAGCGGTGCTCATCAAGCCAGACATTGCCTTTAAAATTGAGGTTGGGGCTGAAATCATAGTCAATGCCGTTACCAAACCGGTGAACGCAGACGTACTTACCGTCCAATTCCTGCGGAAACAGAAAGGCGTCCTTATTGTCAATTTCAGGAGGAGTGATGACAACCGGCTTTGACCAGTTCCATTTTTGACTCAGAAAGTTTGTAACGGAGATGGAAGTCACGGCGACTCGCGGGTGTTCCCGGCCATTGTAGGCGGTGTAGAACATATAGAGCTTGGTACCAATCCTGGTCAACCGCGGGTCTTCACAGCCCGAATTCCCGCCAGGCACGAGCTTTTGCTCAAATGCTTCACGTGGGGTATAAATGGGCTCTGGAGAACGGTAGTCAATGTGGATTCCATCCTGGCTTGAGGCATAGCCGAAGACCGATGTGTTGTCATCAGACATCGCCCGATAGATGATATGAACCTTGCCCCCGAGGTATATGGCAGCGGGGTTGAAGGCGGCCTTGCTTTCCCAGGTGTGCTCCTTAACTGGCTGAATGATTGGGTTTTCTGGCGCTCGCTGCAATTTAAGCATCTTCGGCTTCTTCAGGAGTAGCCCCAATATAAGGGGAAGTCTGGTCGAGGCAACGCAGCAGGTGGTATCACTGGCGCCGTAATAAATATAAAGGCGGTTTCGCCTGACCAGCGCTCCAGAGGGAAAGACCACATTGGGTACAAGGCCAATCCTTTCATAATATTCCTCTGGGGCCAAAATGGGCACTTCGATTTTTCCAAGTATCTTAAACGGGTCTTGCAAATCGAGAAGGACGGCTTCCACTCCCAAAAGCCGTTCTCTTGATTTCGAAAAGTAATCCCTGATGTAAGAATAAAGCAAAAGCCAGCCGTTTTCCGTTTTTACAGGTGGGGCACCAACTTCGATATGGTCTTCAGGCCTGCGCTGCAGAGGTAGTGCATATTTCTCGTAATTCTCATACCATGCCTGCCAGTAGCTTTCTGACCAGATATCCTCTTCTTTGTCAAAGCTGGCCAGACATATTTTTGCTGGCGGCTGGTCGGTATGAGCAGTCAGGATGGCATATATCTTTCCGCCTATCCTTTGCGGGAAAAGCGCCATGGCTTTGGCGTTAAACGGTGTCACCAGATGTTTCTCCCGAACTCTTTTCAGGCCCTTGCTTATCGCCAGAGCGACCTTAATCCCCTCCGGTCTCGGGGGCCAAGCAGAGAGGGCGGTATAAAAGATATAATACTTGCCGTTAAATTTCGTTACCCTGGGGTCTTCGCAGCCGAAGCGCTCCCAGGAGTGCTCGGGGAAGATAAACCGTCTTCGTCCAGAAAAATGGAGGCCGTCCTTACTTTGGGCAACACCAATACTGGAAACAGGAAGCCTGGCCCCGGTCAGGCTACTGTAATAGGGTAGGGACAATGTTCTATAGATGAGAGAAACGCCCTCCCTTGTCTTAACCGGGCAGCCGTTGAAGACTGCCTGCGCTTCCCAGAAGTGGTTCCCCTTTGGTTTCAAGATCGGGTTTTCTTCCAGTCTTTTAGCTAGCATGCTACCTCATTCCTTGTCACTAAGAAATCTTGCAAAGTCACGGTGCTCAACTTTCAAGCTTTCATTATTCGGAACATCTTGGTCCCGCATCTGGGGCATATCCCCTGGATTGCCGGTCGGCCATTTTTCAAGGTTATCGCTACGGGGTTTTTCATCTCCCTCTTCGCCCGGCACTTTACACAGTATGCCCTTATTCGTTTTATTTTTACCGGCGTAACCGGGGTGATGCTGACCGCTGCTGGTGGCGCACCGACCAAACTTGGCACTGCCTTTCGTCCGCCGACAAGCTGGTCAAGAAGTTTATCTAGTTTTGCCGAAGCAACGCAAGCCACTCTGTCGGCTCCACCGTAGTAAACCAGCAAACGGTCTTTAATTACCACGGCTCCGCAGGGATAAGTAACACCGGACTTCCACCCCTCATTTTCGTACCATACTTGCGGCTCTAAGATTGGCTCCCCAGACCGCGCCAAGACCCTGGTCGGGTTTTTCAGGTCAAGCAGCATTGCCCCTATCTTATAGCGACCAGGGTCACGCTCACCAACACCGTGGTAGATGAGTAGCCATCCGTCCTCTGTCTTGATCGGAGGAGCACCGGCACCAACCTTCCGACTATCCCAGTAGGCTGCTCTCGGTCTTATCTTGAATTCCCCTTTCAAGAACCTGGTTGTGCCATCAAAATCCAGGTCATCAGCAAAATCAATCAGGATATTAGGGAAAATTCGATGGAATATAACGTACTTGGATTTTATCTTCTCCGGGAGAATACAGGCGTTCTTATCTACGACCTCAGGGGGAGAGATAAGCACCGGCTTCTGCCATTGCCAATTCTTGGCAAGAAAATCGTTAATGTGTATTGAGGTCAGTGCCACCCGCGGTGGGCTGTATCCGTCAAAAGCAACATAAGTCATAAATAACCTGTCATCAATCTTGGTCAGTCTCGGGTCCTCACATCCACCCCATCCCCCTCCTCCTGACACATATTCCTCTTCTTCCTCCTCGTCCTCGGCAGAGAAATAGGTGATTTGAGGATTAATTGCTGCTGGATAGACCAAGCCAGCGCCTTCAAATGGCTCTGTAGGGACGTATATCGGTTTGTCCAGCCGTTCGTCTATATGGAATCCATCAATACTTGAAGCATACCCCAGAACCGATACATCTGAGTCCCCAATTGCCCGATATACAATGTGGACCTTTCCCTGCTCATAAATAGCCCCGGGATTAAAAGCTGCTTTTGACTCCCACCAACGCGCAGGCTGTGGCTCAAGAATAGGATTCCCATCAAACCTCTCCAGAATAGGGACAGCTTTTGTTTCCCTCTCCGGAACAGGGACAGCTTTTATTTTCCTCTTACTCACAATCTTACCTATCATATCACCCCTCCTTTTTAAAATTGAAGCTGTCTAGGAACACATACTCATCGGGCACGTTTGCCAACAACTTCTGCGCCTGCTCCTTTAATGTCTTAGCCATCGAACACCTCCCTCACTTAGTATTTCCTATTTCTCCCATTTTCCAACACCGCGAGCACTAAGCCTGTTTCTCGTCGGCAGCAGTTGCAGCCCTTCGGTCATGGTCTCTACCGAAGCAAGCGCCTGGACAGTCAGTTTCGCTAACTTCTGGCGGTCCCTTGCCCGAAGGACTACGACCACGTCAGGTGGCCCCTCGACAACGTCTACCATCAGGACACCAGGCTTTCCTCGCAGTGCTCGAACTACCTGCTCCTGCTTCTCATGTACCACGTTCAGAAGAACGTAAGCTTTGGCACTCATGCCAGCTACCTCTTGTCTCTCGCCTAACCCGGTCAGGCAATAGGGGCATCGTCACCGCCGGACTTTTCGTAGGTGTCCACGATCCCTTGATATTCCTTTTCTACTGAGTGCTTAATCATAGCTTGTCGCTCTCTTTCTCCGGCTCGTTCACATGCGCGCAGGGCTGGCAGTTTTCCTTGAACCACAGGCTCATTTCCCGGGGCTCACCCGTTCTCAGTATCCCGCCAGCGCACAACACAGATACGCGGTGGGCTGTTTCCACCACCCTCTCATTATGGGTAATTAACAGGACAGACGAGCCCTGCTTATTCATTTCCAATATAGCACTTAACAGAAATGGTAATGACAAAATGTCTATACCAGAGTCAGGCTCATCCAATATAGCCAGTTTGGGACGCATGGCCAGGATAGAAGCCAACTCGATTCGTTTTCTTTCCCCGCCGCTCAACGTGTTGTCAATATCCCTGTCTAAATATGCAGCCGGCTCCAACCCCACTACCGATAAATAGCGTTCCACCTGCTTGACACCACGGGCGTTGCCGCTCAGCATAAGATAATCCCTGACGCTCAGCCCTTCAATTCTGGCTGGCTCCTGCCAGGCGAGACTTCTTCCTTCCTTGG
>Ga0315281_10004993_pt1 | contig 19086 bp, 24 predicted proteins | sample YL17G07_0_MG_FD_204540 | JGI IMG/M metagenome (GOLD analysis project Ga0315281, IMG submission 204540) | Sediment microbial communities from Yellowstone Lake, YNP, Wyoming, USA - YL17G07_0 | ecosystem: Environmental > Aquatic > Freshwater > Lake > Sediment | place: USA: Wyoming | collected... | reverse complement strand
GGGTTGGTCGAGGCCGGGAGAGGACCGCTGGCGGGGCGGGTGGTGGCTTCTGCGGTTTGCTTTGGCGCGCCAAAGCAAACCGCTGAAGCGAAGTTTAAAGTTAAAAGTTTAAAGTTAAAAGTTTTGGATAGGATTAGAGATTCAAAAAAACTTAGTGTTTTACAGCGCGAACGCTGGTATGAAATTTTAACCGTGTACCCTGCTATTAAATGGGGGATTGGAATAGTTTCAGAAAAAATAATTGATAAGATAAATATTTTTGAAGCCACAAAATTAGCCATGAAAAAGGCGGTTGAAGCGCTGGATATTGAACCGGATTATTTACTTTTGGATGGCAACTTTTTATTACGGGAATTGCCGATTAGTCAAAAAGCCATTGTCCGTGGCGACGAAAAAATATTTTCTTGTGCCGCAGCCTCAATTATCGCCAAGGTAACGCGGGATAAAATAATGCAAAAATATGCAAAAAAATACCCGCAATACCGCTTTGAAAAACATAAGGGTTATGGAACAAAAATTCATTGTGAAACTTTGAAAAAGCACGGGGCGTGCAAGATTCACAGGAAAACATTTAAGCCGATTAGCTTTTTAATAAAAAAATTTTAGTATAGCATGTTTTATTTTTTCTTGCCAAAATAAAATTTACCTGCTATATTATAGTTAATGTCATTGCGGTTTTATTCCAGAATCTTTATTAAGATAGGATTCTGAAATAAAGCTGTCTGCTACTGGGCAGTTTTAGGATGACAGAAAATAAATCTGCCATTTTTATTTATGCCAACCCAAAGACAAAGACATACTAAGTCCAGAAGGAATAAAAGGCGCTCGCATCATGCGCTGAAGGTTTTAGGTTTGACCAAATGTTTAAAATGCGGCCGGCCGATTAAAGCGCATCTTGTTTGCAGAAATTGTGGTACCTATTGCGGTCGAGAAGTCATTGACGTTTTGAAAAAACTGACCAAGCGCGAGCAGAAGAAACGCAAAAAAGAGCTACAAGAACAAGAAGAACAGGCGAAGACAGAGAAACCGCTAGATGCAGCGGAACTTAGTAAATAACATTATTTAAATGGCTAATCGACATCTTGCACGTTCCATTGCCATGCAGACACTCTATGAGTGGGATTTTTGGGGAAAAGATAAAGTCAAACTGCATGAAATAATTGAGAAAAATCTTATTGAGTTTGGCGCTGGATTGGAAAATACCGATTTTATTAAACGGTTAGTCAATGGGGTGATTGATAATCTGCCCAAGTTAGATAAAATAATTGAAAAATCAGCGCCCGAATGGCCGCTGGATCAGATTACGATTATTGACCGCAATATTCTACGTTTGGGACTTTATGAACTTTTGTTTGGAGATCGTAAAGAAGTACCACCCAAAGTGGCAATTAACGAGGCGATTGAGTTGGCAAAAGGGTTTAGCGGAGAATCTTCTGGTAAATTTGTTAACGGAGTTTTGGGAACCGTTTACCGCGAAATCGGCGAGCCGCAGAAAGATGAGTAATTATTAAAATATCCAATATCTAATTTTTAATTTCTAATCCAGTCCCGCGAAACGGGACATCATTGGGAATTGAAAATTGGTAATTGGAAATTGTGTAATGCGGGATCTATCAGCGTTAGAAGATAAAATCGGCATAAAATTCAAAAACCAAGATTTGCTAAAACAAGCCTTGACCCATCGTTCTTATCTAAATGAAAATCCTGATTTCAAGCTGGACCACAACGAACGCTTGGAGTTTTTGGGTGATGCGGTGTTACAAGTTGTTGTGACAGAACACCTTTTCAGAAAATATCCAAATCCTGAAGGTGAACTGACCAATTGGCGAGCAGCGCTTGTTAATGCCAAAAAATTAGCCGAAGTGGCAGAACAAATTAGTTTGAACGATTTTATTCTATTAAGTCGGGGAGAAGCCAAGGATATTGGTAGAGCCAGACAATACATTTTAGCCAACGCTCTGGAAGCGCTGATTGGTGCGATGTATCTGGATCAAAAAATAGAGTCGGTTAAGTCTTTTATTGAAAAAAATATTTTAACGCAGCTGGATGATATTTTGGCCGTAGGCGGTTATCGCGATGCCAAAAGTTTATTTCAGGAAGAATCTCAAGAAAGAGTAGGTATTACTCCCAGTTACGAAGTTTTAAATGACTGGGGGCCAGACCACGCCAAACATTTCAAAGTCGGAGTTTTTCTGGAAGAAGAATTGGTGGCTGAGGGCGAGGGTGCTTCAAAACAAGAAGCGCAGCAGAAAGCGGCAGAGGAAGGATTGAAGGCCAAAGGTTGGAATAATCATAATTGATTTTTCTAAAATTTGACATTAAGGGATTTCTAATATATTTTAAGAAACATGTTAGTAATTCGTCTTGCAAGGATAGGCAAAAAGAATCAACCGAACTTTCGGGTAGTTTTGGCTGAGAAAGGAAGTCCGGTCAAGGGAAAATTTATCGAGATTTTAGGAAATTGCAATCCGCGGCTTAAAACCAAATTTTTGAAAGCCGAACGCATAAAATATTGGTTATCCAAAGGCGCGCAGGCTTCGCCGACTATGCACAATATGCTGGTTAGCGAAAAAATAATAGAAGCGGCTAAAGTCAAAGCCTGGCGGCCAAAAATGAAATCTCAAGAAGCCAAATCGGCGAGCGAGCAGCTAAAAGAAGTAAAATCCGAAACCCCAGCTAAGGCCGCGCCAAAAGAAATTCCCGTGGTCATTCAGGCAGAAGAAACGAAAGCAGAATAGAATCAAAAAAGGTCCCAAGCGGGGCTTTTTTGATTTTGAGAGTAGCTGTTTGACACCAAAATTTCAAAATGCTATAATGCCAATAATGGTAGTAGGCAGAGAATTCTGGGTCGACTACTACGGAAGTTTATCAGTAATTTAAAATATTCACACGAGAAAGATATGGCTAAAAACGCAGATCAGGAGTTTGTCGAATTTGTGATCAAAAGCATCGTGGATCACCCGGACGATGTGAAAACCGACCGCTCGGTTGATGAAATGGGAGTTCTTTTAACTCTCAAAGTCAACCCCGAAGATATGGGTCAGGTTATCGGCCGTGAAGGTGGCACTGCTCGCGCTATCCGCACTCTTTTGCGAGTTATTGGCGCTAAGCACAATGCCCGCGTCAATTTCAAGATTGAAGAGCCGGTGGGCGGACGAGTGATGCGACCGCGCAGCGATGCATCTTCAGCTGCTCGCGATGTTGATCAGGTAGTCGACGAACTGAAACTGTAATTTCAATCGTATTCAAAAACAAAAAGCCACAGAAATGTGGTTTTTTGTTTTTGAGTAATAATGTTAAAATTATAATATGAGGTTTGATATAATTACAATTTTTCCTAAAATCTTCGACTCCTATTTTGGCGAGAGTATCTTGAAGCGCGCGCAAAGCAAAAAATTGATTGAAATTGGGGTACATGATTTGCGGCAGTGGGCGGCTGGTAAACATAGAAGTGTGGACGATAGTCCGTACGGCGGCGGGCCGGGGATGATTTTTAAAGTCGAACCGCTTTTTAAAGCTGTTGCGACTTTTAAAAAGTTAAAAGTTAAAAGTTCAAAATTAAAAATTAAAAGAAGAGTAATTCTTTTTTCTGCCAAGGGCAAACAGTTTGTGCAGGCGGATGCTAGGCGATTAGCAAAATACGACCAGCTGATTTTAATTTGTGGGCGTTACGAAGGGGTGGATGAACGGGTAGCCAAGTATATCGCTGACGAGGAGCTTTCTGTGGGTAACTTTGTGTTAACGGGAGGTGAAATTCCTGCTATGATTATAGTAGATACAGTTTCAAGGCTGATACCGGAAGTTTTGGGGAAAAAGGAATCATTGGAGGAGGAAAGCTTTTTAAAAGTTCAAAGTTCAAAGTTCAAAGTTCAAAGCTATCTTGAATATCCCCAATACACTCGTCCAGAAAAATTCCGCGGCTGGAAAGTGCCGGAAGTGCTGTTGAGCGGGAATCATAAAAAGATTGAAGAATGGAGGGAAAATAATTAAAAAATTAAAAATCAAAGTGTAAAATTTAGGTATCAAAAATTTGTAAAACAAATTTTTGATGATTTTAAGGTTTTGAATCGTCATTTTACATTTTGATATTTACATTTTGAATTTTATGCTTTATATCGCCGCCGATCACGCCGGCTATCCATTAAAAGAGGAATTAAAGAAATTCTTAGCTAAAGAAAGCTATGAAGTTGTAGACTTGGGGGCCGACCAGCTCAATTTGCTTGATGATTATCCGGATTACGCTAATAAATTATCCGAGAAAGTGTTAGCAACCGATGAGTCGGGCGGAATTTTGATTTGCGGGACAGGACAGGGTATGTGCATTGCGGCAAATCGATATGAAGGAATTCGCGCCGCTTTTATTTATGACGAATTTACTGCGAGAACCGCTGCTGAACATTTGGATGCAAATGTTGTCTGTTTGGGCGCGCGGGTAACCGATGAAGAAACTGCTAAAAAGATTGTCAAAATTTGGTTAGACACGGAATTTTCTGACGACGAGAGACATAAAAGGAGAATAGAGAAGATAGATGCCGAGTGATATTTAATTTACTAATTTTCAATTTTCAATCAATTTCCATTTTTTTAATTTAGAAAAAAGTCCCGCTAAGCGGGACTGTATTGAAAATTGGTAATTGAAAATTTTATGCCTGAAATTATTCCCGCTATCATTGCCAGAAGTTTTGATGAGTTGAAAGAGAAAGTTAAGCTGGTTGAGCCGTATGTTTCAACCGTTCAGCTTGATATTATGGACGGTATTTTTGTGTCAAATGAAACATGGAGGACGCCGGAAGATTTAAACAATTTAGAAACCAATTTATTTCTGGAAGCGCATCTAATGGTGGTGAATCCCTATGATGTCATAGAAGGATGGCTGGCTAGCAAGGTAAGAAAGGTTTTAATTCATTGGGAGTCACTGGATAAGCGTGTTGATTTTGAATTGTCAATTATTGATCTAATGGAAAAGGTTCGTTTGCAAAATAAAAAACTAGGTATTGTTTTAAATCCTGAAACGCCAATGGATGTTTTAGATAGCTTTATAAGTCAGATTGATCTAGTAATGTTGATGGGAGTCAGTCCCGGATTTGCCGGTCAACAAATTCAGCCGGGCGTTGTCGATAAAGTTCGTCAATTGCGGCAAAAATATCTGAATGTTAAAATTGAAATAGACGGTGGAGTAAATTCACAAAACGCCAGGCAATTAGTATTTGCCGGAGCTGATTTTTTGGCGGTTGGCGCCTCGATTTTTGAAAGCGGTGATATCGGAAAAGCGATAAAATTATTAGAGGAATCAATAATATAATATTTTATTATTTAAGTAGAGAAAAACTATGTACAATATTTTTGATGATAGAGAATTAGAGAGTTTAAAAAATAAAGAGCCAGAGCGATTTAAATATCAACCAGAAGGCGGTGCCTATTTAAATTTAAAAGGTCTGGAATTAGCGCCCATTATAGAAATTGATATTTCAAAAATACAGCAGCTGGCCAAAATCGTGCGCGGGTTGGCTTTCGCGGCCATTGATGGCATTAAATCCGGCCATCCGGGCGGCTCGTCGTCAAAAGTTGAACAATTACTCGTATTACTTTTCAGTGGCGTTTTAGCGTTTGATCCTTTGAATCCAAAAAATCCCGGACGCGACCGAGTGGTTTGGTCAGCGGGTCATTGCACACCATTGCATCACTCTATTTTAGCTTTGATTTATGAGTGTCTGGAGAAGCAAGGTAAAAAAATAGATAAAGATGTGTTGGGCTATTCTACGCCCATGTGTTTGTGTCGATTTCGCCACTGTGACGGGCCCTCTGGCCACGTTGAATCGCGCTACGCTTTGGCTGATGCTTCCACCGGCGCTTCTGGGCACGGATTTTCAATGGCATTGGGTTTGGCGATACTGCAAAAATCAAACGGGCTTGACGGAAAAGTTTTTGTGATTGCGGGAGACGCTGAAACAGAAGAAGGTATGAGCTATGAGGCGAGAAACAGCATTATTTCTATGGGAGCTGACAATATTATCGTGACGCTTGATTGGAACGGTTTTGGAATCGACGGTCCGATAACAGATGTCATCAGCTCACCATATTTAAATCACTGGTTTGCGCTGGGCTGGAATATAATCGAAGTTGATGGTCACAATCCAATGGAACTGGCCTATGCTTACAAAAAAGCGGTGGCTGGTTTTGGCAATAGGCGGCCGACTGTGGTGATGGCGCATACAATCAAGGGAAAATTTTACGGCAAGACCGAAGGCACGGCCGATTCGCACGGCGCGCCCGCCCCACATCCGGAATACATTGAAATTATGAAAAAATTAGGATTTGATATTCCGGGGGTAGAAAATGAAGTAGGCAAAGATATTGAAGTTGTTGTCTCAAAACTGGATCAAGATCTGGTTTCTTATGTGGCGCAGAGACTAGCAGTAACAAAAAATAATATCAAAGATGAAAATGAATTAGTTGAGAAAATTAAGACAGCCTTGGCAGGACGGCCATTAGTAGATTATAAATTCATCAAACGGCCGGATGTTTTGCCGCCGGAATTAGTTTTCAAAGAAGGCGAAAGCGTGCCGATTCGAAAAGCGACCGAAGCGTTTTTTAAATGGCTGATGGACCAGACTGCGTTTTTCTATCTCGGTTCCGGCGATTTGGCCAAATCTATTTTGACGGCCGCGGGTGAGAATGTTTATGGCATAATTAACGCAAAAAATCTTCTGGGCCGTGGTTTTCGTTTTGGCATAGCAGAACAAAATATGGCAGGATTGGCCACGACGCTGACGCAAGATATTTTGCCGGGCGGCTGGCAGGCGATGAGCGTTTTTTCCACCTACGGCGTTTTTACCTCTATTATGTCAAATCCAGTGCGCATGGCTTTGATCAATAACGAGGTTAATCCAAAAAGCAAGGGATTCTTTATTATGATGGCCGCGCATGACGGTCCAGAGACCGGTGAGGATGGACCCACGCACCAAGGTATGTTTTGGATGGCACTTTTTGACGCGTATCCGGGCATAAAAGTTTATAAACCCTTAGACGCCAACGAAACAATTGAGATGTTGTTTTACGCCATGCAAAAAGGCGAACCAGTTGCTTTGTCTGTTATGCGGCCGGGTACGCCGGTGTTTAAACGCGGGCCCGCGGCTGGCTCTGGTCAGAATTATGTCGTGCCGCCGGCGCGCGAAGCCACAAATGGCGCTTATGTTTTTAAACCTTTTGTTGGTAACAGCAAGAAAAAAGTTGTTTTGGCAATTTGCGGCGGGCAAGTTATGGCCAATGTTTTGACAATTTTGCCGGATTTGATAGGAAAGTTTGATATAAAAATTATCGCCGTGACTTCACCAGAACTTTATGAGGAGCTGATGAAAAATAATCCAGTCAAAGCCGAATCAATTTTATCGGATAAAGAACGCGAATATGTCGTGACTTTGCACAACGGCTGGTCTGGTTTTATGGATCGCTTTATCATGCCGGGCGACTATCCTAAGCGTACTATCGAAATTGATAAATTTTTGAAAGCCGGCCCGTTGGCAGAAGTCTACAAAATGGCGAAATTTGATACAGAAGGATTGAAGGAACAGATTTTGAAAGCGCTTTCTTGATTGTCATTCCGGCCCTGAGCCGGAATCCAGGTTAAATTTTGAATTAATTTTATGTTTGACGTTATAACTTTCGGTTCAGCCACTCGTGATATTTTTGTGCGGAGCAAAGATTTTAAAATTTTGGATTCATCTGAGTTTGTCACCGGCAAAGCTATTGCGATTGGTGCAGGTTCCAAAGTCAAAGTTGATGAGCTGATTTTTGCTTCGGGCGGAGGCGGCGCCAACACGGCCGCAACTTTTGCGCTGCAGAATTTAGAAACGGCCTATGTTGGTTTAGTGGGCGATGATCCGGGCGGCAGAGAAATTGTGAGAGAATTGGAGGATTTTGGCGTTAGGACAGCTTTTGTTAAAGTTACCAGCCGCGCCAAAACGCCATATTCCATAATTTTGTCAGCGCCAAGGGAAGAGCGCAGTATTTTGGTATTTGAGGGTGCCTCGCATCTTTTGAACAAAAAAGACATTCCTTGGGATAAAATTAAAGAAACTAAATGGATTTATATCGCCGGTCTTTCTGGCGAATCAGCAAAAGTTTTTGAACCGCTGGTTAATTTTGCTGCAGAGAACCAGATTAAATTAGCCGTAAATCCAGGCCGTGACCAGTTGGGCGAAGATTTAGACGTTTTGAAGTCATTGTTAAATAAAATTAATATTTTGATTGTCAATCAGGAAGAAGCCAGTTTAGTGACCGGCGTTGATTATAAAGAAGAGGAAGAACTATTTAAAAAATTTGACGAGCTGGTACCCGGAATCGCGGTAATGAGCAAAGGGCCGGAGGGTGTGGCAATATCGGATGGAGAAAAAATTTACCGCGCCGGGATTCCCAGATCGGACTATGTTGACCGAACAGGTTCGGGCGACGCGTTTGGTTCTGGTTTTGTTTCGGTGGTAGTTAGGGGCGGCTCGATTGAAGAGGCGATTCAGCTTGGCACAGCCAACGCGACCTCGACTATTCAGCAAATCGGCGCAAAAAACGGCCTGTTGCGCAAAGGCGAATGGGGGGAATGGGAAAAGGTTGAAGTAGAAATCAGTCAATTAAGTAATTAGCAAATTTTTATGCCAGAAGAGCAATCAATTCAAAAAATCGCAAAACTTTTAAGAACGTCCGATAACGTGCTGGACAATTTATTCTCTAAGATGGAAAAAATAACCGGCAAAAAGGGCGTGGCGCAGAAAATTTATGAAGAAAATGGAGTTATAATCAGTCGTAAATTAGAGGAGCTAGGAATTCAAAAAGATAAAGCCGACGCTCAATTCGTTGAGGCGCAACTTTTGGAAAAAACCAAAGAAGCCGACAGCGCTTTTTATGAATTTTTAGGCAAGCCCGATTTCAGCCAGCAGGCCTGCTGCGGCACGATGATTGACGTGATTAAATCAATAACTAATTTAAAGCCCGGTTATTTCTTAAAGCAGGAAAAATTGCGCAATTTTTTGGTTTTAAATCCGCCAAAAAACATTATGGCGGCACTTGGTTATACCGACGTATCAAAGTTAGTGGCAGAGGAGGATCTATATGAAATTTTTGCCGCGTTGCGCTTTGTGGAGGATGAACGTTGGCTAAACGAGGTATTTTTCCGGCCGTATAACGATTTAAATGCCGATAGTTTTGAGGAAAGAAAAACGGAAATAAAAATTTTAGGAGAGAAATGGCTGGCGATTGCCGAAAAATTCGTCGGAAAAAAATTGCATAACATCAGTCATCTAAAAGAGGTTGGTCTGGTTTTTATCATTCCGGTAAAGAAAGAAAATTTTGCGGGTCAATCCCTGGAAACCTTCAGCCTGGTTTTACATTATCTGCATGAGATTGATTTTTATTGCCAGCTTTTCAGAAAATACGCCGAGCTGCCAAATTTCGGCGCTAATATCGTTAAGTTGTTGTCAGGGGCGGTGGGGAGCGGCGGAATGTCGGGGGCGGGGTTTCAATGGCGGATAATTCAGCGCTACTTAGCCAAAATTGATCCACAAGATCCAAGACTCTTTGAGCCGCATGTGAATCCAGAAACGGTCCATTGGCTGAAAGCCGAAAAAGAAATGGATGCAATGGCTGAGAAAAATCCTCAAACGAAACTTGATTTTTGGCGGGGGATTGATGATTTCGTCGGGGAAGTTTTTCCGGCTGGCAAAAAAGGCGAGGAGATTGTCAGTTTTGACTTATTGGATAATATTTTGTCTTTGACTCACGGCGGTTTAGGCAAATATTTGTATCACCAGCAAGAAGCGTTGTGGAATAAAATTTTTATTGAGTTTATGGGGGAAGAAAAATTGGAAGAGCTGATTGTGGAAAATATAGAAAAAGGCTTTGTACAATTATGAAAGAAATTTTAAAAAAAGCTCAGCGTGAAAAATATGCCATCGGCTCGTTTAATTTTTCTACTGCCGAAGTTCTGAAAGCGATTGTCGCGGCGGCTGAGGAATTAAATTCACCGATTATTGTTTCTACGTCGGAAAATGAAAGTGAATTTATCGGCTTGCCCGAAGCCGCAGCGCTGACAGGCGCCTGGCGGCATGGAACAAAGTTGCCGATTATTTTGAATTTGGACCACGGAAAATCCTTGGAAAGCGTCAAAAAGGCAGTTGAGGCGGGATACAACGCGGTTCATTTTGACGGCTCGGCGTTAAGCTATGATGAAAATATCGTTCAAACAAAAGCGGTTGTTAGTTATGTCAGGGATGTTGAAGAAAAATATGACCGCCAGATAATTGTGGAAGGCGAGTTGGGTTATCTGCGCGGCTCTTCAAGCGTTCATAAAGAGGCATTGGAAATCAAACAGGAAGATTTAACGAGTCCCGAGCAGGCGAAGGATTTTGTTGAGAAAACAGGCGTTGATTCCTTGGCCGTAGTTATTGGCAACGCGCACGGAGTTTTTGCCAAGGGCGAGGAAAAGCTGAATTTAGAAAGATTGGCGCAGATTAAAAATACCATTGGCGAAAGTGTGTTTTTGGTGTTGCACGGCGGTTCTGGCATTCCGGCCGATGACGTTAAAAAAGCGATTGAATTAGGAATTGTGAAGGTAAATGTTAATACAGAATTGCGGATGGCATATCAGGAAGGATTAGTTGAAGAGTTAAAAGAAAAACCAGCCGAAACCACGCCTTATAAGATTTTAGAGACGAGTTTTGAAGGGGTGAAAAAAGTGGTAGCAGAAAAAATTAAATTATTTGGGAGTGAAAATAAAATTTAGTTTATGGAAAAAGAAAAAATTCCAGAAGTAGAAAGTATTAAGAAAGAAGAGGAAGAAGTGATTGATTTGGAAAAAAACGAAGAAGAAAAAACTTTGGTTAAAGAAACTCTGGAATTTTTGTATGAAGTTTTGGCGGCTGATAAAGTGGAACTAGAAAAAACTGACGATGAAAATATTCGGCAGAAAATTCAGGCAAAAATAGATGACATAGAAATGCAGATTGGCGGGTTTAAACAGGTTTTGGGTGAGGAATAAAATTTAAATTTTAATTATGGAAAATCAACTTCAAGAAAATCAGCCAACTCAAAATCAGCCAGCTGAAAATTTTACCCCGAGCTCAATCGAGGGGCCGCCAAAGCCAAACAAAAAATTGGTCGCCATTGCGATTACCATTTTTATTTTCGTACTTGCAGCGATTGGTGCGGGAGCATATTGGTGGCAGGCATCAAAATTGCCCAGCCAGAGAGCTTGCACCATGGAAGCCAAACTTTGCCCGGACGGTTCTTATGTTGGCCGTGCAGGCCCAAATTGCGAATTTGCAGCGTGTTCCAGCGGAGGAGAAGAAGCCTGCAAGAATCTTTGCGGCGATGGGACGTGTGAGGAAGTGGTTTGTATGGCTATCGGTTGTCCATGTGCCGAATCCGCACAGTCTTGTCCGCAGGATTGCGCAGAAGAAGCTTGTGCGAATGAAGACGAAATGTGCGGCGGAATTGCCGGGATTCAATGTTGTTCTGGCTTAAACTGCGAGCTTCAAGGAAATTATCCTGATGCGTCTGGAACTTGTGTTAACGAACAAACAAAGGGCTGGCAGACTTATCGGAATAATGAGTATGGGTTTGAGGTGAAATATCCGACCGGATGGGGAGTAAAAGATGAATCTAAATTATTTTATGCATATCCTTCTATTGCTATCTATAAATTAGGCTCCCAAAATGATTCTCTAGTCACTAGTATTGCTATTTATCCGGAAGGTTGGGCAACGGACCTCCCTGGTGGTCAAACAGCCGAATCTAGTATTGTTTTAAAGGAAGATATTTCTGAAAAAACTGATTTTTTATTAGACAACGGTGATCTGTGGGCTATTTATTTACGTTTTAAATCTCCACCTGAAACCTGGGTTGATGATAACTTTATTTTTGCATCAGTTGAAATTAAGAATGAAAAAGTTTACGCTATAAAAAATGGTCAAAAAATTTATGATTATTCATGGGGTGCGGACGAAAGTAGTTTTATTGAAGGAAGTATAAATTTAGATGATCGTATGATTGAAGAACAAATTCTTTCCACTTTTAAATTCATTAAATAAAATAATTTTAAATGTTACTTTTCTGACCGCAGAAAAGTAACCAAAAGACTGCGCGCAAGGCGCAAAATTTTGATAAAATCTGGCTCGCTGCACGTAAAAATTTACTATGCATCATCGTCCATAGCACGTAAATTTTTACCTTCCGCTCGCCAAGATTTTTTTAACAAAATTTGCGCCAATGCGCGGAGGATAATTAATAAAAATATGCCAAAAGTTTTTGTAACGAGAATGATTCCTGATGCCGGAATCAAATTAATGCAAGAAGCCGGTTTGGATGTTGAGGTCAGCGATTTTAACGGAGTATTGCCAAGACCGCAGTTGTTAGAAAAAGTTAAAGGCGCGGACGCGATTTTGTCGCTTCTGACCGATAAAATGGATGCGGAATTAATGGATGCCACTGGGCCGCAATTGAAAATCATTGCCAATTACGCGGTCGGCTACGATAATATAAATTTAAAAGACGCAGCGGGGCATAATGTTATTATTACAAACACCCCGGGCGTTTTGACCGAATCTGTGGCCGAACACGCGATTGCTTTGATTTTTGCTTTGGCGCATCGGATTGTTGAATCAGACCAATACATGCGCGATGGGAAATACGTCGGCTGGGCGCCGATGCTGTTTTTGGGTAATGATTTAATTGGAAAGACACTAGGCCTGGTTGGTATGGGCAGGATTGGCGCGAATGTCGCCAGAAGATTATGTGATGGTTTTGGCATGAAAATTTTATATTTTGACCGGGCGCGCAGCGAAGATCTTGAAAAACAATACAAAATGGAATTTGTTGATTTGGAGACATTGCTTAAAAATTCTGATTTTGTTTCAATTCACTTGCCGATGACGCCCGAAACCAAGCATTTGATAGGTGAGGCGCAATTTAAAATGATGAAAAAAACCGCTTATCTGATAAATACCGCTCGAGGCCCGATAGTGGATGAAAATGCGTTGGTGTCTGCGTTGAAAAACGGCGATATCAAAGGCGCGGCCTTGGATGTTTATGAACAGGAGCCAAAAATGGCGCCTGGTCTGGCCGAATTACCCAATACGGTTTTGACTCCGCATACCGCTTCCGCTACCGAAGAAACCCGTGGCGCAATGAGTGAACTGGCGGCAAAAAACATTATTGCGGTGTTAAAGGGAGAAGTGCCGATAACGCCTGTAAAATTATGAAGATATTTTTGGAACGTCCAAAATGCATCGGCTGTGGTTCTTGCGCCGCGGTCTGCCCGCTGTATTTTGAAATGGTGCAAGATAATTTATCGCACTTGAAAAATTCAATTAAAAACGGCGAAAACGAAGAGCTGGAAGTCAGTGATTTGGCTTGTGCCAAAGATGCCGCGGAAGTCTGTCCGGTACAGATAATAAAAGTGGAATAATCTTTTAAATTAGCAGATACAAAAACGGGCTGAATCTTGCCCGTTTTTGTTTTTTGTGATAAGCTGGATTTATTATGTTAGAACTTAAAGCTAAACTAAGGCAGGAATTTGGCAGAAAATTAAATAAGCAAAGAAGGTCCGGACAAATTCCGGCTGTTATTTATGGCCACGGAATAAAGTCAGAACCTCTTTATGTTTCTTTAAAAGAATTTGAAAAAGTTTTGAAAGACGCCGGGGAATCAACATTAGTGAGATTGGAAATTGGCAGCAAAAAGCACAACGTTTTGATTCACGATATTGCCAGCAATTCTTTGAATGGCGAAATTTTACATATCGATTTTTATGAGGTCAGAATGGATGAAAAATTAAAAGCCAAAATTCCTTTGGTTTTTGTGGGCGAATCATTAGCTGTTAAGTCAGAAGGCGGAGTTTTAGTAAAATCAGTTCAAGAAATTGAAGTGGAGGCTTTGCCGGCTGATTTGCCAAAAGAAATTTTAGTTGATATATCTTCGCTGAAAACTTTTGAGGATAAAATTCAGATTAAGGATTTATCTGTAGCCGGGAGTGTAAAAATTTCAGCCAAGCCGGAAGAAATTGTGGCCTCGGTCGTGCCGCCTCGCTCAGAAAAGGAACTGGAAGAGATTGAAACTAAGGCGGTTGAAGAAGTGGGTGAAATTAAGGTCGTTGGCGAAGAAGAGCGAATAGCCAAAGCAGAAGCGGAAGGGCAATTTCCAGAGGAGAAAAAAATAGAAGAAAAGAAAACCGAGTAACTATTTTTAATTTTTTTCTCTCTTGATGAAAAATTTTAGTTACTATTATAAAGTAAACACAAGATTTTATTTTGCAGTCTTGTGTTTTTTTTATTTTGTCGCAATTGTGTTTGCTAATAAAACTTTTGCTTCTTCGCCAATCGAGAACCAAAAAAATGAATTGCGCCAGAAGATGAACACAATTCAGGTTCAGATTAATAATTACCGTCAAAATATTGCTGATATTAAGCAGCAGAACAAAACCCTAAAAAGAGATATTTTATTAATGGATGCTGAAATTGATTCTATCGGGTTGCAAATTGAAAAGATCGGTCTAGCAGTTGAAGAAACCGAGGCTGAAATTGCCGACACAGATATAAATATTGCGATGATTGAATCCAGGACCGATCAGGAAAAAAAGATACTAACCCAATATATCAGAATAATGTATGATTTCGACCAACAAGATTTGCTGGCGACAATTTTGACTAGCGGCAAGCTTTCCGATGTTTTTGAACGTGTTAGCGCATTTCAAGATGTCCAGCAAAAAATTCAGGAAAGCATGGTTTCTGTAAAGCAAATGAGAGCGGATTTGGAAGCAGACCGTGCCGACTTGGAAAATAAACGAGGAGAACTTAATCAATTAAGTGTTTTGCAGCAAATTCAGAAACAATCATTAATCGCACAAGAAGATGATAAAAAAGATTTGCTGGTTCAAACCAAAGGACAGGAAGGAAATTATCAGAAACTAATGACCAAAGCGCAGTCCGATGCCGCTTCAATTAAAAAAAGCCTTTATTTGTTAGAAGGGATCGGTCTTTCAATGCCGCTTGAGGAAGCTTATCAATATGCAAAAAAAGCATCTGATGAGACAGGAGTACGTCCGGCGTTTCTATTAGCTGTTTTAAAAAACGAATCCAGTTGGGGCGAAAAACCCGGTACTGGTTTTTGGCGCCAGGACATGAATGCAAAAGATAAAGACGCCTTTGTTCAGATTTGTGAGAGTTTAAATCTTGACCCTGACAAAATGCCGGTTTCGCGAAAGCCGTCTTATGGATGGGGTGGCGCGATGGGACCGGCTCAATTTTTGCCCTCAGTCTGGTTGCAATACAAAACTCAGATAGCTCGATTGACCGGACACCGTACGCCCAATCCCTGGAATATTGAAGATGCATTCGCGGCTGCTTCTTTAAAATTAGCTCAAGCAGGGGCTGATAGTAATTCAACTGACGCAGAATGGAAGGCAGCGCAGATTTATTTTGCGGGTAATAATTGGAATAATTCCACATACTATTTTTATGGCGATCAGGTAATGGATATGGCAGATATTATTCAATATCAATTGGAGGCGATACTTACATGATTTTTAATTTGAAAGCAAAAACCCCGCGTTGGCGGGGTTTTTGCTTTTTTTAATCTCAATTAATTTCAAAGAGAAGGAGCTAAAAGAACGTATTTGTGGAGATTGTTAATTTGTTTGTCGCTTAACTTTTGCGCGCTGGCAACAGCTTCCTTTATTAAATCTTGAGAGAATGTTATTTGGTTGCCGACTTTTAAGATATCCGGATGTGTCGTGTGTTTTTGCAGATAATCTTCAATGTAAATTTTTTGTTCTGCTTTCAGTTGTCCGGCCAAGTCACTTTTGTCTTTTAAATACTCTTTTAGTGCTTGTCTTGCCAGATGTGTAGCGCCGTTTCCTTTTTGGGCGGTAGCAATAATATTGGAATTTTCTACTTTAATTTCTGGCTTAGCAACTGGAATCGGTGTTTTAACAGTTTCAGTTTTAGCAGGAGAAGATACGGTTGGTTGTAATGGCGAGGCGCTTGGCAGAGGAGACATTTGTTCGTTGCCTTCAATGGTTGGTCTTAGCAATGCTGTTCTTTCCTGATAATTTTTATACAGGTAGTAAGCGCCAGTAGCGAGCAGAATGACGATTAGAGTAAGAACTATTTTTTGACTGTTTCTTTTAAGCCAATTACTTTCTTTAGGGCCTTCGATGAAATTTGGGCCCGGCATATCAGCCATATTTTTTTTCTGATCTCCTGGAGTTACCAAAAGCGAGGTGCGAAAAGATGGCACTTGGCTTTTGGTTTTGACAGGGGAACAGGCTTTTTGATTTTATCTTTCGACCTTTCCCCTCCAAAATTACTTTTTTAATTAGCAATTTTTAAGAACTTTTTTCAAATGCTTTAACAATTCCTTCCAACTTTCCTTCCATTATTGTTTCCAAATTATGCCAGCTTTTGCCAATTCGGTGATCCGTGATGCGATTTTGAGGATAGTTATAGGTTCTTATTTTTTCGGAGCGGTCGGCGCTGCCGATTTGCTGGCGGCGTAAATCGGTTAAAGATCCGGCTGCTTTGAGCTGTTCCATTTCAAATAATCTGGCACGAAGAATTTCCAATGCTTTTTCGCGGTTGGCACGCTGAAATCGTTCGGAGCGACAAGAGACGACAATACCTGTTGGTTTATGGTGAAGGCGCACGGCCGTCTCCACTTTGTTTACGTTTTGGCCGCCTGGGCCGCCGGAACGTGAGAATGTGACTTCAAGATCGCTTTCTTTAACGGACATTTGTTTTGATTCAACTACAGGCAGCACGGCAACGGATGCGGTTGAGGTATGCACGCGTCCGTTTTTTTCAGTTTTTGGAATTCGCTGGACCCGATGGACGCCGCTTTCATTTTTTAGTTCATCAAAAACGCCTTTGCCTTTGATTTCAAAAACTACTTCCTTGAAGCCGCCCAGCGACGTTTGATTGGAATCCAAAATCACGCAATTCCATCCTTTTGACAGAGAGTATTTGCTGTATAAGCGGAAAAGATCGGCTACAAAAATTGCCGCCTCTTCACCGCCTGTACCGGCGCGAATTTCCATTATAATTCCGTTTGTCTGACTGTTCATTGTATAAAAGTGTAAAATTTATTTGTTTTTTTTGACGCGCGGCTTTTTTAACTTTTGTTTAGACTGAATTTCTTTCTTTTTGCTTTCTAATTTTCTGAATCGCTCCACGCGACCGGCCGTGTCAATTAACTTTTCTTTGCCGGTATAGAACGGATGGCAAGAGGAGCAGATTTCAACATTAAGTTCAGGCTGAGTTGAGCCAACCTTGAACGTATTGCCGCAGGCGCATTTGGCTACGGCTTCCGGATAATATTTTGGATGAATGTCTTTTTTCATATTTATTTAGTTTATCACAAAATAAATTTTTTGCAAGATTATTGAATTCAAGCCGGCTCAATTGACAATAATATGCTGGTATGATATGATAATTCGCGCAAGGAATGCATTCAATAAAATTACGAGGAGGGAAAGAGATGAGAAAAGTTCTTTTAGGAGTTGGAATCGTTATGGTTGGCATTGCTGTTCTTTTTGTCAGCCAAACGAAAAACACTGAAGATTGCAAGACAGAGGAAGATTGTCCTTTGTTTGTGTAGTCGGTGTCTAGGCTCGGTGAAAAATCACCGGGCCTATTTTTTATGCGGGGATTGATTTATATAAAAATTTAAGATATACTGATTTTATATAATAATTTAATGTTAGAATGTTAAATGGTAAAACACACCGCGCGAGTGGCTGTTTGTTTTTACTACTTAGCTTAAGCTGAATATCTAGATTATGAGTGAAGAAAAACAAGATACAAAAAACGAAGAAATTAAATTACCGTCTCCTGAGGCGTTAGTTGAGGCGGGGGTTCATTTTGGGCATAAAACTTCGCGCTGGCATCCAAAAATGGAAGAATATATCTTAACATCAAAGAGCGATGTGCATATTTTTAATTTGGAAAAAACAATAGCCAAATTTTCAGAAGCGCTGGCTTTTATGAAAAGCGTTGTCGCAAAAGGCGGTATTATCTTATTTGTGGGAACAAAGCCGATCGCCAAAAAATTTATCAAAGATATGGCGAAGACTTTGAATATGCCTTATGCGACTGAACGGTGGCTGGGTGGAACATTAACCAATTTTAAGACGATCAGCAAGCGACTTAAATATTACGGCGAATTAGAAGAGCAGCAAGCCGCGGGCGGTTGGGATAAATATATCAAGAAAGAACGAGTCCAGTTGCAAAAAAGGCTGGCCAAATTGCATAAACAGCTTGAAGGAATAAAAAATTTAGTAAAATTACCGGATGCCTTGTTCGTCTCTGATGCAAAAATAGACAATTTGGCAATTCGCGAAGCAAAACGGATGAAAATTACGGCCATAGCAATTTGCGATACGAACATCGATCCGTCGCTAATTGATTATGTCATTCCGGCCAACGACGATGCGTCCTCGGCAATAAAAATTTTAAGTGACACTATCGTGAATAATCTGAAAGACGTGAAGCTGTCGGTGCCATCACCCGTGGGAGTAAATAATACAAAAGAGCAGAAGAAATAATTACATTTTTAAAAAATATGATTGATGCCGAATCAGTTAGAAAATTAAGGGAAAAAATCGGCGCTTCAATGATTGAGTGCAAAAAAGCGCTGGAAGAGGCTCGGGGTGATGAGGTAAAAGCCTTGGAAATTTTGAGTCGGCGCGGAGCGGCTTTGGCTGAGAAGAAAGCCGAGCGCCAAATAAAAGCAGGTATTGTTGATTGTTATATTCATACGAATCACAAAATCGGGGTGCTCCTGCAGCTTGGTTGCGAGACTGATTTTGTAGCGCGCAACGAGAATTTTAAAAATTTGGCTCATGATTTATGCCTTCAAATTTCAGCGACCAATCATAAAAATATAGAGGAGCTTTTATCCGGACAATTTATTAAAAATCCGGAGAAGTCAGTGAAGGATTTGATAAATGAAATGATAGCCAAGTTGGGTGAAAATATAAAAATCGTCCAGTACGCAAGATTTGAAATTTAATTGCAGTCATTTCTTTATTTTTTCCTTGTAACCTAT
>Ga0315281_10004992_pt1 | contig 19089 bp, 15 predicted proteins | sample YL17G07_0_MG_FD_204540 | JGI IMG/M metagenome (GOLD analysis project Ga0315281, IMG submission 204540) | Sediment microbial communities from Yellowstone Lake, YNP, Wyoming, USA - YL17G07_0 | ecosystem: Environmental > Aquatic > Freshwater > Lake > Sediment | place: USA: Wyoming | collected... | reverse complement strand
CTCCTCGATGTCATAGCCGGGGGCCAGGTTCATCTTCTTGGCGACTTCGAACATGGAGTAGCCGGGCCAAGAGACGCAGATACCGACGCGGACCTTCTCGCCAGCTTGCGCCGACGGGCCGGTGAACAGAACGGCAGCGGCAAGCGCCAGCCCGCCGAGGAGAGATTTCCTCATCATCCGATAATCCCCAATCCAAGGTTGTTGATTCTGAGTGCCGGTTCCGGGTTGCCGGGAACCTTCGCCCGGACTTTAATATGTCCCTTGCCGGGGGTGCAATAACGGATCGCGCCCGCTATCGTTAACGGCGCGATACAACCGAAAAGGAACCAACGATGCAGGAAGTGATCGTGCCGCCGGCCGAGGGCCGGGCGGTCAGGCTGGCGCAGGGCCAGCATATCCGTATATCCACGCCCAAAGGGCGGCAGGCGGCCGATTTTTTCGCCTTCAACGCGCATGATATCGGCGAGTGGCTGTCGGCCAACCACACCTGGGTCACGACCCGCTATGTGGTGCCGCGCCAGGGCGATACCTTCCTCAGCCGATTCCGCCGGCCGATGCTCGATTTCACCAAGGACGGGGCCGGCGGCATCCACGACATGATGATCGCCGCCTGCGACCAGTTCCGCTACGAGCAGTTCGGCTATCGCGGCAATCACGCCAACTGCTCCGCCAATCTGGAGAGCGCCATGCGCCGGCTGGGACATCAGGCGAGCGTGATCCCGCAGCCAGTCAACTTCTTCACCTGTACCAAGGTCGAGGCCGACGGGCGGTTCGTCTCGCCGCCCAATCCGGTGGCGCCCGGCGCCTTCGTCGAGCTACGGGCCCGAATGGACCTGATTTGTGTCGTTTCCTCCTGCCCCTTCGATTTGGCGGTCGAGGGTTGGACCATCAACGCCCCTGGGGGCCCGAGCGAGCTTCTGGTAGGGGTCGAGTAGGGGTGGATTGCGCGCCTTTGTCACAGATATTTAAAGTTTATGAAGCCTATATTGCACCCAGTATGGTGTCATTCGGGGTCATTCGGGGTCAATCGATGAATTATGAGCAGTTTTTCAGCGATCAGGTGGCGGCGCTGCGGGCCGAGGGTCGCTATCGGGTTTTCGCCGACCTGGAGCGCCAGGCCGGGCAGTTTCCCCAGGCCGTTCATCGTGGACCCGACGGCCTCACCCGGAAGGTGACGGTCTGGTGCAGCAACGACTATCTCGGCATGGGCCAACACCCCGAGGTGCTGGCGGCGATGGCGGCGGCGCTCGAACGCTGCGGCGCTGGCGCCGGCGGCACGCGCAATATCGCCGGCACCAACCACGCCCACGTCCTACTGGAACGCGAATTGGCGTCCCTGCACGGCAAGGCGGCGGCGTTGCTGTTCTCGTCGGGTTACGTCGCCAACGAGACCAGCCTATCGACGCTGGCCAATCTCCTTCCCGATTGCGCGGTGCTGTCGGACTCGATGAATCATGCCTCGATGATCCAGGGCATCCGCGCCAGCCGGGCGGACAAACACATCTTTCGCCACAACGACCTGGCGCATCTCGAATCGCTGCTGGCGGCGCTGCCGGCCGGTCGGGCGAAGCTGGTGGCTTTCGAATCCGTCTATTCCATGGATGGCGACATCGCGCCCATCGAGGCAATTTGCGATCTCGCCGATCGCTACGGCGCCATGACCTATCTCGACGAGGTTCACGCGGTTGGGCTCTACGGGCCGCAGGGCGGGGGCATCGCCGACCGTGACGGCTTGGCGCACCGCCTGACGGTTATCGAGGGTACGCTCGGCAAGGCGTTCGGCGTGATGGGCGGTTATATTTCCGCCTCGGCGGCGCTGGTCGATGCCTTGCGTAGTTTTGCGCCCGGATTCATTTTTACTACCGCCATGCCGCCGGTGCTGGCGGCGGGCGCGCTTGCCAGCGTCCGCCATCTGAAGCGCGATCCCGATGGGCTCAGGGTGCGCCACCAGGAACGGGCGGCGAAACTGAAGCGGATGTTGGCGGAGGTGGGCCTTCCCGTCATGTCGTCGGCAAGCCACATCGTCCCCTTGCTGGTTGGCGATCCCAGGCTGTGCAAGTCGATGGCCGACACGCTGCTGACGCGTGATGGCATCTATGTGCAGCCGATCAATTATCCGACCGTGCCGAGGGGTACGGAGCGGTTCCGGTTGACGCCCTCGCCGGTGCATGACGACTCCATGATGGAGGCTCTGGTCGCGGCGTTGCGGCGGGTCTGGACCGAGAGCGGGCTCGAACTGGCGGCGTGATCGCCGCTAGACCACGAGTCCCGAAAACCGGTTCCCGCATTTTTGGATTTGGCGCCGGCTATTTCTTTTAGTGCCCTCGCTTGACGACGAAATGCGACATGGCGCGCAACGGATCGGCGACGGGCCCTAATCCCGCCAGCCGTTCGATGGCGGCGGCGCTGAGCCGGTTGGCTTCTTCTCGCGCACCCTTAAGCCCCAGCAGCGAGACGAAGGTGGCCTTGCCCATGGCCTGGTCCTGGCCGACCGGTTTGCCGATGGCCGCCGCGTTGCCTTCCGTGTCGAGCAGGTCATCGACGATCTGGAAGGCGAGGCCGAGATCCTCGGCGTAGCTGGCGAGTGCCGCTTTCGCCTTGCCCTCGGCGCGGCCGAGAATGGCGCCGGCGGTGCACGAGAATCCGATCAGCGCGCCGGTCTTGAGGCGCTGCAATCGCTTGATGGCATCGAGGTCGAGCTTTGCATGCTCGGCCTGAAGGTCGATCATCTGCCCGCCGACCATGCCGGCCCAACCGGCTGCCTGAGCCAAGGAGAGAACCAGGTCGGCGCGCACGGCGGCGTCGTCATGCGTCGCGGGTTCGGCCAGCACCTCGAAGGCGAGCGTGAGCAACCCGTCGCCGGCCAGGATGGACGTCGCCTGATCGAACTTCTTGTGCACGGTCGGGCGACCGCGGCGCAGGTCGGCATTGTCCATGGCCGGCAGGTCGTCATGGGCCAGGCTGTAGCAATGCACGATCTCGATGGCGGCGGCGACGCGCAGCGCATTTTCGGGCGCCACGCCGAAAAGCCGCGATCCCGCCAGCACCAGAAACGGCCGGATGCGCTTGCCGCCGCCGAGCGTGGCATAGCTCATCGCCTCCGTGACCCGGCGTTCGGCGCCCAAGGCCGTCGGCAACAGACGGCCGAGGGTTTCCTCGACGATTCCCGCCACCGCGCCCAATGCCTGCTCGATGGCCTCGACGCCGCCGGCGGCCACCGAATCGGCCTGGCCGTCGAGTTTCTTCCAGACGCTATCCAGGGCGGTTTGGCGTTTTTCCGGCATTGGCTCGATTCCCCTGCAATTTGGCGGCATCAACCGCCCGTTTTCCTTAACACAAAGCCGAGTGTGGGCGCGAGGGGCACCGCCAACATTGACAGAGGCGAGGCGGGGGCGGCAACTTAGGCCCTTAACGCATAAGGGCGAGGCACCGCTGCGGCCGTCAAGAAGCCGAAATCGGAGGCGTTCCTCGTTGCCATCAAGGGGTGGACCGTTTTGGCAGTGACCGCCGGCGAAGCCGTCGTCAGGATACCGCGCACGGCGGCCTCGCCGCGCAGCGTCACCATATTGGGCTCGACCGGCTCCATCGGCACCAGCACAGTGGACCTGCTCGACCGCAATCCGGGTGCTTTTACGGTCGAAGCCTTGACCGCCAACGGCAACGTGGCGCTGCTGATCGAACAGGCGCGGCGGCTACGACCGCGTCTGGCGGTGGTTGGCGACGAACGTAAATATGCCGAGCTTAAGGCGGCACTCGCCGGCAGCGGCATCGAGACTGCGGCGGGCGAGGCGGCGTTGATCGACGCGGCCGTGCGTCCGGCCGATTGGGTCATGGCGGCCATCGTCGGCGCGGCAGGGCTGGCGCCGACTCTGGCGGCGGTGCGGCGCGGTGTCGTGGTGGCGCTTGCCAACAAGGAATGCCTCGTGTGCGCCGGCGAACTGGTGCTGGCCGAGGTGGCGCGCAGCGGGGCCACGCTGCTGCCGGTCGATTCCGAACATAGCGCCATCTTCCAGGTCTTTGATTTCGAGCGGCGCGAGGCCATCGAGCGCATCATCCTGACCGCCTCGGGCGGGCCGTTCCGCACTCTCGACAAGGCGAGCATGGCGGCCGTGACGCCGGCCCAGGCCGTGGCTCATCCCAACTGGTCCATGGGCGCGAAAATCTCGGCCGATTCCGCCACCATGATGAACAAGGGGCTGGAGGTCATCGAGGCGCATCACTTGTTCGGTATGCCCGAGGAGCGCATCGAGGTGGTCGTGCATCCACAGTCCGTGGTGCATAGCCTGGTCGCCTATGTGGACGGCTCGGTGCTGGCGCAACTCGGCAGCCCCGACATGCGCACGCCCATCGCCTATGCCATGCGCTGGCCGGAACGAATGGCGGCTCCCTCGCCCCGCCTCGATCTCGCCGCCATCGGCGAGCTTACCTTCGAGCAGCCCGACCCGATTCGTTTCCCGGCCTTGCGCGTGGCGCGCGAGGCGCTTCGCGCTGGCGGCGGCAGCCCGACGGTACTCAATGCCGCCAACGAAATCGCGGTCGGCGGCTTCCTCGCAGGACGCATCGGCTTCCTGGATATCGTTGCCGTGGTCGAGGGGACGCTGGCGGCGATGCCGGGGGGGGTGCCTCGCACTCTCGATGACGTTTGGGCGCTCGATGCCGAGGCCCGGCGCGCGGCCGAAAACCTGGTCGCCCGTAGCGGTAATTGACGACGGGTTCGAGCCGGCGGCACGTTACGACAGGGCCAAAACCAAACATGAGACATCGCGGAACCGGGACAGCAGGCCCGATGCCGACACGAGACCGGGAAAACCGAACGCCATTAAGCACGAGGGAGCAACTCGCGCCATGATCCCGAGCATCGTCAATCTGGTCGATGCCTGTCGGCGTTATGCACTGGCCGTGGTGGGTGTGGCGGGCGCGGTCGTCGTGGCCGTTGGTGTATTCGCCGTCGACCGGCTCGGCGTGGACACCGACACGGACAAGATGTTCTCGGCCGAGTTGCCGTGGCGGCAACGGCAGGTCGAGTTCTCCGCCGCTTTTCCGGGAACCACCGATATGCTGGTAGCGGTGGTGGAGGCGCCAACGCCCGAGCGGGCCGAGCGTGCGGCGGCGGCTTTGAGCGAACGACTGGCGCCGCGCAACGATGTCTTCGCCGCCGTTTGGCGACCGGACGCCGATCCTTACCTGCGCCGCAACGGCCTCTTGTTCCTGCCGACCGAGGAAGTGGGGGCCATCGCCGAACAATTGATCGGGGCGCAGCCCTTTATCGGCGGGTTGGCCGCCGATCCCAGTTTGCGCGGTCTCTTCGCGGTCTTGGGGCTGGCGCTCGATGGGGTTGCCTACGGCGCCACCGAACCCGCCGCCTTGTCGGCACCGCTTACCGCCGTGACCGACGCCACCGAGGCAGCACTCGCCGGCGAGGATCGGCCGCTCTCCTGGCAGCGATTCTTTACCGGGCGCGAGCCATTGCCGCAGGATCTGCGCCGCCTCGTGCTGGCGCGGGTCAAACTCGACTACACGGCGCTAGCCCCTGGCGCCGCAGCCTCGGCGGCGATCCGCCAGGCGGCGCTCGACCTTGGCTTCGGTGCCGACAGCGGCGTGCGCCTGCGGCTTACCGGCGAGGTGGCGCTGTCGGACGAGGAGTTTGCCACCGTGGCCCAGAGCATGGGCATCTCGACGGCGCTGACGGTGGCCGTCGTGACATTCCTGCTTTTTCTTGCCGTGGGTTCAGTCAGAACCATCCTCGCCATCTTGTTGACCTTGCTGGCGGGGCTGGTCGTTAGCGCCGGGTTCGCGGCGGCGACGGTCGGATCGCTCAATTTGATTTCGATTGCCTTCGTCGTGCTTTATGTCGGCTTAGCGGTGGATTTTGGCATCCAGTTCAGCGTGCGCTACCGCGACGAGCGCAATCGCGCGCTCGATCTGGCGGCGGCGCTGCGCGGTGCCGCGGCGGGTGTTGGTCGCCCGCTGTCGCTGGCGGCGGGAGCCACAGCGGTAGGTTTTCTCGCCCTGGTGCCGACCGATTATGCCGGCATTGCCGAACTGGGCCTAATCGCCGGCGTCAGCATGATCCTCGCGGTGGTGCTTAACCTCACCCTGTTGCCGGCGCTGCTGGCGCTGTTGCGGCCGGGTGGCAAGGCGACGCCGATGGGCTGGCGCCAGGCGGCGCCGGTGGATCGGTTCCTGGGTCGCCATGCCCGCGCCATTGTCATCGGGGCGGGTTTTCTGGCCGTAGCCGCGGCGGCGACGCTGCCACGCCTCGGGTTCGATTTCGACCCGCTTAACCTGAAGGATCCACGTAGCGAGTCGGTTGGTGCTCTCTTGGACCTGATCGACGACGGCACGCAGACGCCGTTTACCGCCAACATTATCGCGGCCTCGCCAGCGGCGGCGGCGGCGCTGGCGGCACGGCTGGGCGAACTGCCCGAGGTCGGTCAGGCGTTGAGCCTCGCCTCCTTCGTGCCCGAGGCCCAAGAGGAGAAGCTCGCCATCATCGCCGATCTGCGCCAGCTCCTGGGCCTGACCTTGACGCCGCTGAGCGTGGCCGAGGCGCCCGATGCCGCGACGGTCATGGCGGTATTGACGTCAACCGCCGACAAGATCGATGCCCTGACCGCGACCGGCCGGGCCGACCAACCGATGCAGCGTCTTGCCGCCGTTTTGCGCCGCGTCGTGGCGCGTGGCCCTGAGAGCCTGCCGGCGCTCGAGCGCGCGCTCCTGGACGGCTTGGGCGAACAATTGGCGGGTCTGCGACTGGCAATCGAGGCCGGGCCGGCGAGCCTGCAAGATCTGCCGGAGGGTATTCGCGCCGACTGGGTGTCGGCCGATGGGCGGGCGCGGGTTGAGGTCTCTCCCAAGGGCAATTCGCGCGATCCCGAAATCCTGCGCCGCTTTGTCGCCGCCGTGCGGAGCCTGGCGCCGGAAGCAACCGGGGCCGCGGTTTCGATTCCAGAATCGGGGCGCACGGTGGTGGCGGCGTTCGTCACCGCCGGGTCATGGGCGGCGCTCGCCATGCTGGTGTTGCTGTTGCTGGTGCTGCGGCGCCCGCTCGATGTTCTGCTGGTCATGGCGCCGCTGGCGCTGGCCGGGGTGTTGACGGCGGCGACCATGGTTGTTTGCGGGCTGCAACTCAATTTCGCCAACATCATCGCGCTACCGCTGCTGTTCGGCATCGGTGTCGCCTTCGACATCTATTTCGTCACCAATTGGCGCGGCGGGCTTGATGGTCCGTTGCAGTCGAGCACTACGCGCGCGGTGGTCTTCAGCGCCTTCACCACCATGGCCGCGTTTGGCAGCCTGGCGTCGTCCTCGCATCCCGGCATGGCCAGCATGGGCGTGTTGCTGGCGATCGAGCTTGGCTATGTCTTGCTGTGCACGCTGGTGGTGTTGCCGGCGTTGCTGGCGCTGGCGCGGCGTTAGTTTAGGCCGCGCTCAGTTCCCGGACTTTTTGTTCCAGGATCTCGATCAGACCCTTGATGCCGGAACGGGCGATGACCGAGCCGAATTCCGAGCGTCGCGCCGCCAGTTGGCTGAGCGTGCCGTCAAGCAGAACATCGACGATCCGCCAGCTGCCGTCTTGGCGCTGCTGCATCAGGTAATTGAAGGCGATGGGCTCGGCTTGTCGCGGCAGCATTCGGCTCTTGGTCAGGACGCGCCCATCGGCAACCGGCGCTTCCTCGCCGACCTCGAAGGTTTCGCCGTCGTTCGAGCGGAACTGGCTGGCGTAGTTGGCGACGGTGTAGCGGGTAAAATTTTCGATCAGGCGTTGCTGCTCGGCCTCCGTCAGGCCGGCCCACTTCTGGCCGACCGCGATGCGGGTCATCTGGGCTAGGTCGAAGGCCCCGCGAACGGCCGCGTCTAGCCGCTGGTAGCGGCCCTGGTAGCCCAGCGCCGGCCCATCCTTCATCGCGCCCAGCAAGGCGTCATAGAAGCCGCGCACGACATCGCTGGGGCCGGTCCCGGCGGCCCGGACCAGCACGGGGGCAAACGCCAGGCCGACGGCCAGCGTCAAAAATGAACGGCGATGGATCATGCGGCGCTCGCTTTCTTAGTCTTGGCTTCAGCCTTGGCCTCGGCCTCGATCTCGGCGGCCTTCTTCTCGATCAGTTCGACCAGATGATCGACAATGTTGGCATCTTTAAGGCGATGATCGGGCAAGCCGGCGACATAGACCATATGCGTGCCCTGGCCCCCGCCGGTGAGGCCGATATCGGTCTCGCGCGCTTCGCCCGGGCCGTTGACGACACAGCCGATGACCGAGACAGAGAGGGGCGTGGTGATATGCGCCAAACGCTCCTCCAGCACCTCGACGGTCTTGATGACGGGGAATTGCTGACGGGCGCAGGACGGGCAGGCGACGACGGTGACGCCACGACGACGCAGGCCGAGCGTCTTCAGAATCTCGAATCCGGCTTTCACTTCCTCGACCGGATCGGCCGAAAGCGAAACGCGGATGGTGTCGCCGATGCCGGCCCAGAGCAGGCTGCCCATGCCGACCGCCGACTTGACCGTTCCGGCGCGCAAGCCCCCGGCCTCGGTGATGCCGAGATGAAGCGGATGGTCGCAGGCCTCGGCCAATCCATGATAAGCAGCCACCGCCAGGAACACGTCCGAGGCCTTGACCGAAATCTTGAATTCGCGGAAGTCGTTGTCCTCGAGAATGCGGGCGTGATTGAGTGCGCTTTCGATCATCGCCTCGGGGCAGGGCTCGCCATATTTCTCCAGCAACTCGCGCTCAAGGCTACCGGCATTGACGCCGATGCGCATGGAGCAGCCGTGATCCTTGGCCGCCTGCACCACTTCGCGCACACGCGTAGCCGAGCCGATATTGCCCGGATTGATGCGCAGGCAGACGGCACCCGCCTTGGCCGCTTCAATGGCACGCTTATAGTGGAAATGGATGTCGGCGACGATCGGCACCGGGCTGCCCGCGACGATGCCCTTGAGCGCGGCGGTCGAGTCTTCGTCGGGGCAGGAAACGCGCACGATGTCGGCGCCGGCCGCGGCAAGGGCCCGCACCTGGGCCAGCGTCGCCTCGCCGTCGGTGGTGAGCGTCGTGGTCATGGACTGCACCGAGATGGGCGCATCCCCACCCACGGGCACCGACCCGACATGAATCTGGCGGCTGCGGCGGCGGGTGATCTGGCGATAGGCCCGGACGGTCATGGAACGGTTCTCGCTGGGGTGTGGCTCAAAGAGAGGGCCGGCGGTTGCCCGGCCGCCCGAATGCGTATATAGCGCAGGTTCGCTCGCGGCCCAAGAGGGAGCAAGGGCTCGGTTTTGAGGCTGGCGGCCGGCCTAAAGGGGCCTGTCTCGACCGAATCCCTGAATTCTGGCTATAATTGCGGTGGTGGCCGGACCAGTCGGGGTCGGGGCCCAGTCTCGGAGGTGCTTTGGCGTGAAGGTCATTTTGGCACAGCCGCGCGGTTTTTGCGCCGGCGTCGAGCGGGCTATCGAGATCGTCGAGCGGGCCATCGAGAAATATGGACCGCCGGTCTATGTCCGGCACGAGATCGTGCATAACCGCCACGTGGTCGAGGCGTTGCGGGCGAAGGGCGCTCGGTTCGTTGACGAGTTGGACGAAGTGCCGGCGGGCGGCATCACCATCTTCAGCGCGCATGGCGTTTCGCGCACGGTGGTCGAGGATGCCCAGCATCGCGGCCTGCCAGTCATCGACGCCACCTGTCCGCTGGTGTCGAAGGTCCACAATCAGGGCCTGCGCTATGCCAATCAAGGACGCGAGGTGATCCTGATCGGCCATGCCGGCCACCCGGAGGTCGAGGGCACCATGGGCCGCATTCCCGGCCGCATGCATCTTATTTCCACCATCAAGGACGTGGCCACGCTCGAGGTCGCCGATCCGGCGCGGGTCGCCTATGTGACGCAGACGACGCTGAGCGTGGACGATACCCGCGCCATCATCGAGGCGCTGAAGCAGCGCTTCCCCAAGATCGTCGGACCCGACACCAAGGACATCTGCTACGCGACACAAAACCGGCAGCGCGCCGTGCGCGACCTGGCGGCGCTGGTGGATGTCGTGTTCGTGATCGGCGCCCGCAACAGTTCAAACTCCAACCGCCTGCGCGAGATCGCGGCCGAGATTGGCGTACGGGCCTATCTGATCGACGATGCCAGCGCCCTCGATCCGGCTTGGCTCGACGGTGCGGCGGCCGTTGGCATCACTGCCGGGGCCTCGGCGCCGGATTTCCTGGTCCATGACCTGGTCGCCGCCATCGGCCGCCATGTCGCGGTCGAATTGTCGGTGCTGCCCGGTGACGACGAGGATATTAGCTTCCGCATGCCGCCAGAGTTGTCGGATCGTGCTCCGGAATCGACGCCGGCCAAGCCGCGCCGCCGGGTCGCGGTCGAAATCTGAAGAGAGAGCTTAGGAAAGAGTAAGATCATGGGCGTTCCGCTGCGTCAGCAATTCCGCGTCGGGGCTTACGTGCTGGGCCAGCATTTGCGGGGCGTGAAGCGCTATCCGCTGGTGCTGATGCTGGAGCCGTTGTTCCGTTGCAACCTGGCCTGCGCCGGGTGTGGCAAGATCGACTACCCCGATCCGATCCTGAACAAGCGCCTCAGCGTGTCTGAGTGCCTGGCGGCGGCCGAGGAATGCGGCGCGCCGATCGTTTCCATCGCCGGCGGCGAACCGCTCTTGCACCGCGAGATCGAGGAGATCGTCGAGGGCCTTATCCGCCAGCGCCGTTTTGTCTATCTATGTAGCAACGCGCTGCTGATGGAGAAGAAACTCGACCGTTTCGAGCCGGGTCCGTATTTCACCTGGTCGGTGCATCTCGACGGCGGGCGGGCGGAGCATGACAAGTCGGTCTGCCAGGACGGCGTCTATGACCGCGCCGTGGCGGCCATTCGCTTGGCCAAGGCGCGCGGTTTTCACGTCAACATCAACTGCACGCTGTTCGACGGCACCGATCCGGCGGCGGTAGCCCGCTTCTTCGACGACGTGACGGCGATGGGCGTGGACGGCATCACCGTTTCGCCGGGCTATGCCTATGAACGGGCGCCGGACCAACAGCATTTCCTCAACCGGCGTAAGACCAAGCAACTGTTCCGCGACATCTTCGCGCGCGGCGACGCCGGCCGACGCTGGGCCTTCAGCCAGTCGTCACTGTTCCTCGATTTCCTCGCCGGTAACCAGACCTATGCCTGCACGCCCTGGGGCAATCCGACCCGCAACATCTTCGGCTGGCAGCGGCCCTGTTATTTGCTGGGCGAGGGCCATGCCGCCTCCTATGCCGAACTGATGCGCGACACCGACTGGGACGCTTACGGCGTCGGCAATTACGAGAAATGCGCCGATTGCATGGTGCATAGCGGCTACGAGGCGACGGCGGTGAGGGACTCCGTAAGCCGGCCCTTGAAGGCGCTCGCCGTGGCCCTCAAGGGCGTGGCAACCGCAGGCGAGATGGCGCCGGAGATAGCACTCGATCGCCAGCGGCCTGCCGAATACGTCTTCTCGGGCCAGGTCGAGACGGCGATGGACCGCCTACAAGCCGAGGCCAAGACCCGGACCCAGTCCGGCGCCGCCGCGGAGTAGGGATTTGAGCGCCGCCCGGGTGTCGAGCCCCAGGCGCAGCAAGTCCGGCAACTGCCCGGGCCGGCGCAGCAGGGACAGAATCAACGCCTGATAGGCGATGCCGTTGCCGCCAAATGCGGCCACGGCCGCCGCTGGCAGGTCACGCCCGGCACTGTCGGCGACGGCCCGCAGCACGGCGAATGGCAGGCCGGCCCGCGCCGCGACTGCGGCCACGAGATGGCTCTCCATGTCCACGGCCACGGCGCCGGTGGCGCGGTGGCACTCGGCCTTGGCGGCGGCGCTGGCGACGATCCGCCCGCTGCCGAAAACGATACCGCACCTGGCCTCGGGCAGGGCCGTTAGCAGTCGTTGGCGCCAGGCCGCATCGGTGTCATGGCTGGCGCCCTCGCTCAACACCCTGTCAGCGACGATGAGCGAGCCCCTGGCGAGGCCAGGCGCCAACCCACCGGCGACGCCGAAGCTCATCAGCGCCGTGGCGCCGCGCCCGACCAGTTCTTGCGCCAACTGGCGCACACGCACCGGATCGCCCCCGGCCACGACCGTCATGACATCGTCTCGCTTGAGGATGGCGGCCTCGGCACGCAATCCGGTGACGACGCCGATCCGCATCACATGCCGTAGCCGACGCGGTCGGTATTGGCCTGGCGCAGCCGGCGATAGCGTGCCAGCGCCCAGAGCGGGAAGAAGGCCGGGTAGCCGTGATAGCGCAGATAGAAAACGCGCGGGAAACCGACGGCGGTGAAGCTCTGCTCCTCCCACAACCCATCTTTCGCCTGGGTCTTGAGCAGATAGGCGATGCCGCGCTCGGTCGCCGGATGACGCACCTCGCCGGCGGCGATGAGGCCGAGCACCGCCCAGGCGGTCTGCGAGGCGGTGCTGGTCTTGCCCTCGCCGCGCGGCCGGCCGGCCCAGTAGGAGGCGCCGTCCTCGCCCCAACCGCCATCGGCGCGCTGGTGCGACAGCAGCCAGTCCACCGCCCGGCGCACCTCAGGCCCCGTCATGTCCACGCCGGCGGCATTATAGGCGCACAGCACCGACCAGGTGCCATAGATGTAGTTCGTGCCCCAGCGGCCGAACCAGGAACCGTCCTTCTCCTGCTCGCGGCGCAGGTAGTCGAGGCCCTTGGCCATGACCGGGTGCTCGCGGCCGTAACCAAGCTGCGCCAGCATCGAGACGCAGCGCGCGCTGACGTCGGCCGTTGGCGGGTCGAGCAGCGCGCCGTGGTCGGCGAAGGGAATGGCGTTGAGGTAGTGATAGGTGTTGTCGGCGTCGAAGGCGCCCCAGCCGCCGTTGCGGCTTTGCATACCGATGACCCATTCGGTCGCCTTGGCCAAGGCGACGTCGTGGCTGCCGCCGCCGACGCGATCAAGCGCCAGGGCCACCACCGCCGTGTCGTCCACATCGGGATAATGCGGGTTCTCATATTGGAAGGCCCAACCGCCTGGCGCCAAGCCCGGCCGGCGCGCCGCCCAGTCGCCGACCACCTCGGTGATCTGGCGCTGGCGCATCCATTCGCCGGCCCGACCGGCGGCGGCAAGGGCCTCGTCGCTGCCGGCTTCGAGCAAGGCATGGGTGGCGAGGCTGGTGTCCCAAATCGGCGACAGGCAAGGCTGGCAATAGGTGCGCTCGGGATCGAGCACCAAGAGTTTATCCACGGCGCGCCTGGCGGTGATGACGGCCGGATCGTTCTTGGCATAACCCAGCACGTCGAACATCATCACCGTGTTGGCCATGGCCGGATAGATGGCGCCCAGCCCATCCTCGCCATTGAGGCGCTCGATGACGAAAGCCACGGCCTTAGCGATAGCTCGGCGCCGGGGCGCGGCGGGAAAAAAGGGCTCGACCTTGCCCAGGATGGCGTCCACGCCACGAAAGAGCGAGGCCCAGAATCCGCGCCGCGACATGTCGTGCCAATTCCGCACCTGCTCTGGGGCCGTCACGAACAGTTCCTTGACGCCGATGCGCTTCGGGTTTCGCGCCAGCGGCCTCAGGGCCATCAGCACCAGAAGCGGCACCATCACCGTGCGCGACCAGTACGAGACCTTGTCGAGGTGAAAGGGGAACCAGCGCGGCAGCAGCATGATCTCGACCGGCATGACCGGCACGCCGCGCCAGGGCAGTTGGCCGAACAACGCCAGTTGAATGCGGGTAAAGACGTTCGACTTGGCGGCGCCGCCATGGGCCAGGATGGCCTCGCGGGCGCGAACCATGTGTGGGGCGTCGGGCGCGTCGCCGGCCATTTTCAGGGCGTAGTAGGCCTTGACGCTGGCGCTGATGTTGAGATCGCCGTCGTGAAACAGCGGCCAGCCGCCATGCTTGCCTTGTAGGCCGCGCAGGAAGGTGGCGATGCGTGTGTCGAGGTCTGGGTCGATGTCGTCCAGGTAATGCCGTAGCAGCAAGTATTCGGACGGAATGGTGGCATCGGCCTCCAACTCAAAGGCCCAATGCCCGTCCTCGTGCTGGTGGGCAAGTAAGGCCGCGGTGGCGCTGGAGATGGCGCGGTAGAGAGTGTCCGGATTGGTCGCGGGGTTGGGCATGATGGTTAAAGAGCAGGGTGTGTTGTTGAAAAATTAGGGGCTAGAGGCCACTCAGAAGGGCGGCCGCCGCTCTTTTACCAGATTGGATCGCGCCTTCAATGGTCGCCGGAAGGCCGGTATCGGTCCAGTCGCCGGCCAAATACAGGTTGCGCCAGGCCGTGACCGGGCCGGGGCGGCGGCGCAGTTGCGCCGGGGTGGCGGCAAAAGTGGCGCGCTTTTCCTTGACGATGCGCGCGGGCGGCGGCGTACCTCCGTCGATGCCATAGGCCAGCGCCACCTCCGCCCAGAGCGTCGAGGTGAGGTCGCCGGCATCGCGTTCCATCGCCGCATCGGCGGCGCTCACCGTTACCGAGACGATACCATTTTTGGCGAAGACCCACTGCGCCAGCCCGCCGACCAGGCCAAGGATAACCGGTGCATCGGGCGGCGGGGCGAGGCGGAAATGGGCATTCAGGATGGCGCGGAACTTGGTCGGCGCGGTCAGGTTCGGCAACAGGTCGGCCGCGACCGGCGCCGGCACGGCGAGGATAAGGCGATCGGCCGGCGACAGCGCCCGCGTTTCCTCGCCAAGCTCGGCCGAGCGAACCAAGCCGTCGGCGAGATCGAGGCGGCGCAGGCGGCTGCCGAAACGAATCTCGGCCCGGCGCGACGTGAGCTTGGCCAGCGCCGGCGTGACGAAACTCTCCGACAGTCCCTCGCGCACGACCAGGGGCCGGCAGGCATCGGGGCCGCGCCCCAGCGTCAGCTTCAAGACCCGCCATAACAGAGCGGCCGAGGCCGCCTCGGCCTCGGTATTGAGGATCGCCACCGTCAATGGCTCCCACAGCCGGCGATAGATCGTGCCGCGTCGGGCCAGTTCGCCGGCGACGGTGGCCTCGCTTCCGGCCCAGGCCAGGCGCAAGGCGGCGAGATGGTCGCCGGGCCCGGCGCCCGGAACGCGGCGCGTCGGATCGAAGATCCAGCCAAGGCGGTTTGGGCGCAGGCTCCAGCGCTCGCCGGTGGCAAGATCGTGAAAGGGAAAGGCCGGTTCGTTCGGGCCGCTCAGGCTATCGCCGGCGCCGGTGTCTTGCAGATACGAAAGGGCGTTGTCATTGGCGGACAACAGCAGGTGATTGCCGTTGTCGAGGCGGCAATCGAGTTCACGGTCGAAATAGGAGCGGCAGCGCCCACCCGCCCGTGGCCCGGACTCGTGGATCTCGACGTCTAACCCCTGGCGCGCGAGATCGAGGGCGGCGGCGAGCCCGGCCAGCCCGGCACCGACGACGAGGCAACGCGGCGCGCTCATCCCAACAGGCCGTGACGCAAGGCCAACCACAGCTTGACGAGCTTGGGTACGCGCACCGGCCGGTCGAGCGCCTTCCAGCCGCGCGCAGTGAGACCGTCGAGGACGCGGCGATAGACGGCGCCCATGACCGCCGCCGGTCGCATGGCGCGCCGGTCGCAATCGGCCATGGCCTTGCGGGCTTCGTCGTAATGCGCCCGTGCCTGGCCGGCGATCTCAAAGCACACCGCGCCCAGGGCCGGGTGTGCCAGCACGGCGCTCGGTTCGCTCTCGGCGATGCCGTGGCGCGCCAGCATTTCGCGCGGCAAATAGAGGCGACCGACTCGGGCATCCTCGGCCAGGTCGCGCAGGATATTGGTGAGCTGCAAGGCGCGGCCCAGATGTTCGGCGACACGGTCAGCATTGGTGCTGGTGTCGCCGAAGGCCCGCACGGACAGGCGTCCGACGGCGCTGGCTACGCGGGCGCAATAAAGATCGAGCTCGGCCAGCGATGGGGCGCGGATATCCTCGCGGGCGTCCATTTCCATGCCGGCGATCACGGCCAGGAAGTCGTCGCGGCGCAAATGAAACTCGGTCACCGGTCGCAGCAACGCCCGCGCCACGGGATGTTTCGGCTGGCCTCCATAAAGGCGGGCTATTTCCGCTCGCCACTCGTCAAGCTGACGCTGCTTGTCGGCGCGCGTTTGGGCTCCATCGGCGATGTCGTCCACCTCGCGGCAGAAGGCATAGATGGCGTACATGGCCGCCTGGCGCGGGCCCGGCAGTAGGCGCATGGCACCATAGAACGAGGTGCCGGCGGCGCGCACGCGCTCGCGCATCTGCTGTTCGAGATCGGCGGTCTCCGCCTGTTCGTGCATGGCGCCGGGCGTTCCGCTCATCGGGTCTTGCCCGCAATGGCGACCGGGGCGGGCGCGGCCAACCACAGCCCGCGCCAGACGCCGCGCAGGGTCGTGGCCAGGAACCCGGCCCGGGACGGCTTGACGCGCTGGGCCAGGGGATCGCGTTGCCGCAGCATTGCCGTCAACCGTTCGGCGAGCGTCAAGATGGCCATGGTCTCGCAAGTCAGGCGCAAGCTTCCCGCGGCGGGCGGCAGGCCGCGCCCTTCCACTAACAGGGCCTCGGTCCGCCCGAGCATCAGATCGAAGGTCCGCCGCAAGGTCGGGCTGGTGTGCGCCGCTCCCAAGTCCGCCGTCGCCGCGCCCATCGCCGTCAAGTCCGCTTGCGGCAGATAGACCCGGTCAAGGTCGCGATAATCTTCGGCACAGTCCTGAAGATGATTGATGACCTGAAGTGCCGCGCACAGCGCATCGGAGGGGGCATAGGCGGCGGCGGGCGCGCCGTGCAGGTCGAGCACCTGGCGGCCGACGGGTGCGGCGGAGTAGCGGCAATAGTCCATCAACTCACCCCAGTCGGCGTAGCGCTGCTTGGCCGCATCCATTTTGAAGGCCACCAGCAGGTCGAGGCAGTTTTTTGGCGCCAGTCCGGTGGCCGCCAGATCGGCGCGCATGGCGGCGGCGGCGGGCGAACCTTCCATCGCCTCGCCGGTCAGCACGGCCGCCATCAGGTCGAGCCGCCGCAGTTTTTCCTCGGCCGACAGCGCCGGGTTGTCGGCGATGTCGTCGGCGGTGCGGGCGAAGCCATAGAAGGCATGGACATGGGGGCGCAGGTCGGCGCGGATCAGGCGCGAACCGACCGGGAAGTTCTCGCCCGTGGCCGTCTTACCCGAGGGTGTTTCAATCGAGTTCATGCCGCCTCCGACCGGTGGGTGCGTCCCTTCCACTCGCCGCCGCGCCGGGTCCAGTGGCGGAGCGCGGAATCGAGCGTAGCGCCGAGATAGAACAGGGCCACGAGCGGCAGCACCGGCGCCCAGGCGGGCGTCAGCTCATAGGCGCGCAGGCTGGGCAGATAGGCAACGGTCATGGCGATCCAGGTCAGCAGTCCAATTTGCGCCGGCAGGCCGGTCGCACCAATGGCCAGCAGCGGGGGTGCTGCATAGGCGAGCAGCATGCCGAGCCCGGTCCCGGCCAGCAGCAGCGGAGAATAGCGCAACTGGTTGAAGGCGGTGCGGGCTATCAGCAGCCAAATATCGCGGAACCTCGGATAGGGACGCAAGCTCCGCGTCGTGCCGCTCAAGCCCAGCCAGACGCGCCCGCCGGCCTTCACGGCCTTCGCCAGCGCGCAGTCGTCGATGAGCCGGCCGCGAATGGCGGCGAGCCCGTCGATGCGCTCCAGCGCCGTTCGGCGCAGCAACACGCAGCCGCCAGCCGCCGCCGCCGTCCGGCGGTCGGTGCGATTGACCCAGGCGAAGGGGTAAAGCATCCGGAAAAAGAAAACGAAGGCCGGCATCAGCGCCCGTTCGGCCAGCGAGGTGCAATTGAGCCTGACCATCACCGAGACGAGGTCGAGGCTTCCGGCCTCGGCCCGGCGCACCAACGTGGCGAGGCTGTCGTGGGCGTGTTCGATGTCGGCGTCGGTGAACAGAACGAAGCGGGCGCTGGGATGGCCCTGCGTCGCCCGCTCGACGCCCTGCGTCAGCGCCCACAGCTTGCCGGTCCAGCCCGTCGGCAGGGGCCCTGCCGCGATGACCTCGAGAGCGGTACCGCGGCCCAGCATGGCAGCAGCGCGGCGGGCGATGGAGGCGGTGCCATCGCTCGAATGATCGTCGGCCAGGATGATGGAGAGCCGGCCGGGATAATCCTGGCTCAGCAGCGAGGCTACCGCCCGGCCCACCGTCTCGGCCTCATTTCGTGCCGGAACGATGGCCACGACTTCGGGCCAGTGGGCGGGTGTCGGCGGCGGGCTGTCTGGGCTTGCGCGCCAGAATCCGCCGCGCGCGAACAGGAGGTAAAGCCAAATCGCCAGTGCCGCGACGGCGATGGCCAGCGCCGGCGTCATCTCAGGTATCCGTTGGCGCGGAACCAGGCGATGGCGTCGGCCAAGCCGGCTTCGGCCGGCCGGGCCCGGTACCCCAGTTCACGCTCGGCCTTGGCCGAGGAGAAAAACATCTTCTTTTTTGCCATGCGCAGGCTGTCGCGGGTGACAAAGGGTTCCCGGCCGGTGAAGCGGGCGATCAGTTCGGCCACCGCCGCTACCGGCAGGAGCGGTCCGGTCGGCAGCTTGAGGCGCGGTGGCCGGCGCCCGACCAGGCGGGCGATGATGGCGAGGATAGCGGCCAGCGGCAGGTTCTCGCCGCCCAGGACATAGCGCTCGCCGATGCGGCCGCGCTCGAAGGCGAGCAGATGCCCTCTGGCTACGTCTTCGACGCAGACGAGGTTGAGGCCGGTATCGACATAGGCCGGCATACGCCCGGCGGCGGCCTCGACGATCATGCGCCCGGTCGGCGTCGGCTTGATATCGCGCGGCCCGACCGGGGTCGAGGGATTGACGATGATCGCCGGCAGGCCGCGATTGGCGATCAGGTCGCGCACGCGCTCCTCGGCCAGGAACTTGGAGCGCTTGTAGGGGCCGATCATATCGGCCAGCGATACCGGTGTGGTCTCGTTACCCGGCGCGCCATCGGCGGGCAGGCCGAGCGTGGCGACGCTGCTGGTATAGACGACGCGGCGGATCCCGGCGGAGAGCGCCGCGCGCATGATCGCCTCGGTGCCGCCGACATTGGCCCGCTCCATGACCTCGGGGTCGCGCACCCACAGGCGATAGTCGGCGGCGACGTGAAACAGGGCCGTGCAGCCGGCCAGCGCCGCCGCCAGCGAGGC
>Ga0315281_10004991_pt1 | contig 19093 bp, 14 predicted proteins | sample YL17G07_0_MG_FD_204540 | JGI IMG/M metagenome (GOLD analysis project Ga0315281, IMG submission 204540) | Sediment microbial communities from Yellowstone Lake, YNP, Wyoming, USA - YL17G07_0 | ecosystem: Environmental > Aquatic > Freshwater > Lake > Sediment | place: USA: Wyoming | collected... | reverse complement strand
GGCCAGGCCGGCGGTAACGGCGGCCGCAAGCATCGGCGCGGCGCAGCGGCGCGCGAGCGCGGCGCCGCCGACGGCGAATACCAGACCCAGCTTGAACAGAATGTTCGAGACCAGGGCCAGCACGATCGCGATCGCCGCCTGCGCCGGCTGCAGTTTGCCCAGATCGTACAGGCGCAAGGTGGAAAGCGTGATCGCGTCCACATCGGTGAGGCCGGACACCAGCGCCACCGCGTACAGGCCGCGGCTGCCGGCGACGTCCGACAACCATGCGGAAAAGAGCAGCACGACGCCGAACAGCAAGCCGAATCCCAGCGCAGTGCGGATCTCGGTCGGATTGCGGATCTCCGGCACCACCAGTGCGGGCTGCTGGCGCAGCTGGCGCAACCAGTAGAGGACGCCGGCCGCGCTGCAGGCAAGCGCGCATACCAGCGCCGGCGCAAGCTGCGGCAGGATGCCGTGTGAGACGACGCCGCTCAGCACCGCCAGGCGCACCGGCACTACCAAATTTGCGGCGAGGATCACCACCGCCGACAGCTGCAGCATGCCCGGGTCGCGCGCATGGCGCGCGTAGACCATGCTGGTGGCGGTGCTCGAAACCAGTCCCCCGAACAGGCCCAACAGCAGCACGCCATGGCTTCCGCCGGTGATCCGCAGCGCGACATAGCCGGTCAGACTGATGCCGGAGATCAGCACCACCATGAGCCAGATCTGGTGCGGGTTGAGGGCGTTGTACGGCCCAAAGTCCTGGTCGGGCAACACCGGCAGGATGACGAAGCTCAGCGCGGCGAACTGCAGGATCGAAAACAGGTCCTGGCGTGTCAGGCTCTGCGACAGGCCGCGCAGTTCCGGTTTGAGATAGAGCAGCAGGGTGGTGATCACGCCAAGCATCACCGCGAGCGTGGGATAGCCCAGCCAGATCAGAGCGCCGAGGGCGTAGCAGACACACACCGCCGCCACCGACGTGGTGCCGGGGTCGGCGGCCGCGTCGCTGTCGCGTGCGTAGGCGGCGATCATCATCAGGCCGACCAGGGCAAGGCCTGCCGCAAGTATCCATGGCGAACCGGTCTTTTCCGCAACGAGGCTGGCAAGCGTGCCCAGGAGCGCGACCAGGGCGAAGGTGCGCAGGCCCGCCTTGCTGGCGGGATTGCGTTCGCGCTCGAGGCCGATCAACAGCCCCAGGGCCAGACTGGTGAGGAAGGCCGGCAGCGGCGCCAGCCCCGTGGCTTCAAGAAAGCCCAGGTTCATGCGGCGTTCTCCCACTCCTCGACGATGAGCTGCACGCTCTGCACTCCATTGTACTCGTTCACCGCCAGCCGATAGGCGGCGCGGATCGCCGCGCCCGCCGGCGCGAGTGAATTGAAGCGTATCGCATCGAATAGTCTGCCGTCCTTCTGCAGGCGCAGTTTCAGATGCTTGTCCCCTACCACGCGCTGGCTGGCGACGGCGAAGCGGTCGCAAAACAGCGGCTGCGGGAAACCCTGGCCCCAGACCTGGTGATCCAGCATGCGTATCGTGTCCAGGTTCACGTAGGCCGATTCCAGCGGGCCGTCGGTCTCGACGCTGCGCGCGAGATCGGACGCGGCGAGCAGCCCGCGCACCGTGCTCTCGAACAGTTCGCCAAACTGCGCCAGGCCTTCGCTGCGTATGGTGAGGCCGGCGGCGGCGGCGTGACCGCCGAAGCGCAGGATCAGGCCGGGCGCGCGCTTGGCGACAAGATCCAGCGCGTCGCGCAAATGCAGGCCAGGGATTGAGCGTCCGGATCCTTTCAGTTCGCCGGCACTGCCGGCGGCGAAGGCGATGACCGGCCGGTGCAGACGATCCTTGATGCGCGCCGCGAGTATGCCCACCACACCCTGGTGCCAGGACGGATCGAACAGCGCCATGGTGTAGGCCGCTTCTGCGTCTGGAACCGCATCCGCACCCAGACCAGCGCCCAATTCCTCCAGCATCGCCAGCGCCTGATCCTGCATGGCGCTTTCAATTTCGCGCCGCTCGCGGTTAAGCCGGTCGAGTTCCTGCGCGATGTTGAGTGCGCGCGCCGCGTCGTCGGTGATCAGGCACTCGATTCCCAGCGCCATGTCCGCGAGGCGCCCGGCGGCATTGAGCCGGGGCGCGGCGGCGAAACCGAGGTCGAAGCAGGACGCGCGGCGCGCCTCGCGCCCGGCAACGCGCAGCAGCGCGGCAATGCCGGCCTGCATCCTGCCTTCGCGTATGCGCTTCAGCCCTTGCGCCACCAGGATGCGGTTGTTGCGGTCCAGTCGCACCACGTCGGCCACCGTGCCCAGCGCCACCAGGTCAAGCAGCGCCGCCAGGTTGAACTCGGGGCGGTCCTTGAAGTGGCCGCGCCGGCGCAGCTCGGCCCTCAGCGCCAGCATGACGTAGAACATCACGCCGACGCCGGCGATGGCCTTGCTCGGGAAATCGCAGCCGGGCTGATTCGGATTGACGATGCAATTCGCCTGCGGCAGGGTGTCGCCCGGCAGGTGGTGGTCGGTGATCAGCGTGGCGATGCCGAGCGCGTTCGCCCGCGCCACGCCCTCGTTGCTGGCGATGCCGTTGTCGACGGTGATCAGGAGGTCGGGGCGCCGCTTCTCACGCGCGGCGAGCTCGACGATTTCCGGAGTCAGTCCATAGCCGTATTCGAAGCGGTTGGGCACGAGGTAAGCCACGTCGGCGCCGAATGCGCGCAGCGCGCGCACGCCGACGGCGCATGCCGTGGCGCCGTCGCAGTCGTAGTCGGCGACGATCAGCAGGCGCTGCTTCGCTTCGATGGCATCGGCCAGCAGCGTTGCGGCACGGCCTGCATGCAGCAGCCGCTCCGGCGGAATCAGGCCCGAGAATTCGTTCTCCACCTCGCTCTTGTCGCGCACGCCGCGAGCGGCATACAGCCGCGCGAGCACCGGATGCAGGCCCTGTTGCATCAGCATGTCGCGGGTGCGCACCGGGGTCGGACGGGTGATGATGCTTGTCATGGTTATGCGAAATCCGGCAACGGCTTTACCCGGCGCCAGAAGCGGCGCAGGTCGCCGCGGGTAATCTCCGCCGAGAGCGCGCCCGCGGACCCGAGCGCATGCACGCTGACCATGCCGACGCGATCCTGCCGGAGCGCATGCAGCAGGGGCGCAAACCAGTCGCGCTCGAGCTGCTGCAGGCCTTCGCGCCAACCCCCGGCATCACCGTAATGCGCCGCGCCGCGCAGCCGGTCGAGCAGGACCAGGTTGACACCCTCACTGGCGCTTACGCGCAGCAAGTCCGCGGCGCCATCGGGCACATCGCGCGCCGCGATATGCGCCGCCTGCGCCAGACCCGCGGCGAAGGGATCGCCGGTCCAGACCGCGTCGCACGGCGCGGACACGGGGTCCTGCAGCCTGCCGCCGCCCCAGAGCCAGATGCTGTTGATAGGCAGTCGTCCTGCGCCCTCGCGCTCTTCGTTGACCGGGTGGCGGTGCAGCAGCATCTGGATCTCGTTCAGTCGCGCGCGCCAGATCCCGGCGTTGTCTCCGCGCGGCAGCAAGGCATCGATGCTCCTGCCTGCAGCTTCAGGCAGGGTTGTCGTTTCCAATTCCGGCGCGGCCTCGGCGCGCAGATACCAGCGGTCCGGCCGCAGCGGATGAAAACGCAGGCCGTCTTCCGAAAAATGCGTATTGAGACTGCCGGTGAGGCTCTCCGCTTCCTGCTGCGATAGCGGAAAGGCGCTGCTGTCGGCGAGCACCAGATGGTTGCCGTCGAGCCTGAGATGCACCGGGTCCGCGCGCAGCCAATGGTGGGCGTCCGGTGCGCCGCCGTCGGCGAGCAGGCTGTACGGCGCGACCGGCCAATCCCCCTGCCGGTCCACGTTGAACTGCGCGCACAGCCACGCTTCGGCCGACCCGGCTTCGCTATGTGTCCGCCGCCCCTTGCCCAGCAGCAGCTCCAGCGCCGGCGTCCGGAGTTCGCGATAGAGGTCGCGGAAATCCCGGTCGGGCCAGAACAGATCGGAAACCAGCAGTCGGCAATGCATGTGAAAGTTTATCACCCCGGCATACGGATAAGGCCGGCGAGAGTATGTCAAAATACCGCACGCTGCGTGTCGGCGATGGCGCGTGCGAAAACGACAATGACCCGACTCCCCTACGAACTGTTCATCGGCCTGCGCTACACCCGCGCCAAACGCCGCAACCATTTCATTTCTTTCATCTCGCTTACCTCGATGCTGGGTATCGCGCTCGGGGTGGCGGCGCTGATCACGGTACTGTCGGTGATGAACGGCTTCCAGAACGAGCTGCGCACGCGCATCCTGGGGGTCGCCTCGCATGTGCAGATCAGCGGGCCGGGCGACGTTCTTGCCGACTGGCAGGCAGTCGCCGCGCTGGCCGCCGCCAATCCGCGCGTGATCGCGGCGGCGCCCTATGTAAACGTGCAGGCCATGCTCACTTTCGACGGTTCGGTGCGCGGCTCCGTCATCCGCGGCATCCTGCCAGAGCGCGAGGAGCGGGTGGCGGAGATCGGCAGCCACATGAAGGCCGGCACGCTGGCCGCGCTCCGGCCCGGCGAGTTCGGCATCGTGCTCGGTAGCGAACTCGCGCGCTCTCTCGCCGCGATTGCCGGCGACAAAGTGACGCTGATCGCGCCGCAGGGGCAGGTGACGCCGGCGGGCATCGTGCCGCGCCTGAAGCAATTCCGCGTGGTCGGAATTTTCGAAATCGGCATGTTTGAGTACGATTCGGGCCTCGCGTTGATCCACCTCGAGGACGCGCAGAAGCTGTACCGCATGGAAGACCAGGTCTCGGGCGTGCGCCTCAAGCTGCACGACCTGTTCCAGTCGCGCCAGGTGGCGCTGGAGCTGTTGCCCGCGCTGGGGGCCAACGCGTACGTCAGCGACTGGACGCGCAGCCACGCCAATTTTTTCCGCGCGGTGCAAATGGAGAAGAACGTGATGTTCATCATCCTGCTCCTGATCGTCGCCGTGGCCGCGTTCAACATCGTTTCCACGCTGGTGATGGCGGTCACCGACAAGCAACCGGACATCGCCATCCTGCGCACCCTGGGCGCCGCGCCCGCCGGCATCATGGCGATCTTCATCGTGCAGGGCGCGCTGATCGGCGTCATCGGCACGCTGATGGGCGTAGGCGGCGGCGTGCTGCTCGCGCTTAACATAGACGTGGTGGTGCCTTTCATCGAGAGCCTGTTCAACGTCCACTTCCTGGCGAAGGACGTGTATTACATCAGCGACCTGCCCTCCGACCTTAGGGGCGGCGACGTGATCGTAATCGCTGCGGTGTCGTTCTTCCTGAGCCTGCTCGCCACCCTTTACCCGAGCTGGCGCGCGTCGCGGGTGAACCCGGCCGAGGCACTGCGCTATGAGTGAGCTCGTTCTCGGCTGCTCCAGGCTCGCCAAGATCTACCCGCAGGGCGCGGCCGAGGTGCCGGTTCTGCTCGGCGTGGACCTGGAAGTACGCGCCGGAGAACTGGTGGCGATAGTCGGCGCCTCGGGCTCGGGCAAGAGCACTTTGCTGCACTTGCTCGGCGGCCTGGACAGCGCGACTTCAGGTGAGGTGACCATCCTCGGCCGGCCGATGCAAAGCCTGACCGAGGCGGCGCGCGGCCGGCTGCGCAACGAATCACTCGGCTTCGTCTATCAGTTCCATCATCTGCTGATGGAATTCAGCGCGCTGGAAAACGTGGCCATGCCTCTATTGATACGGCGCATGCCCGCGGCCGAGGCGCAGCGCCGCGCTGCGGCGATTCTGGAGGAAGTGGGCCTGGGCAGCCGTCTGGCGCACACCCCAGCGGAGCTGTCGGGCGGCGAGCGCCAGCGCGCGGCCCTGGCGCGGGCGCTGGTGACCCGGCCCGCGTGCGTGCTCGCCGACGAGCCCACCGGCAACCTCGACCGGCATACCGCGGCCCAGGTGTTCGAGATGATGCTGGAGCTCAATCGCAGCCGCGGTACCAGCTTCGTCATCGTCACCCACGATCCCGGCATTGCCGCGCGCACCCAGCGCACATTGCGCCTGCAGGATGGGGTGCTGAATCCGGACTGAGCCGATTGCTGGGTATGCTCGCGTGCCGCTCAGTGCGCCCCGAGGCTCCGCTCGATCGACTTGCGCCCGTCGGGTGTGGTCATCACCACCAGCGTATTGCCGGGATGAACGCCGAAATCCTCCGCCGGGTTGAACTCCCACTTGTTCTGCGCGCGTATCGCCAGCAGGATGACGTCGCGCCGGTTCAGCTTGAGCCCCGCTATAGTGCCGGCGCCAAAGGTCTCGGGAACCCGTACTTCCTCCACCCGCAGCGCATTGTCCGCGCGCAGCATCTCGTCGAGGAAGCTCACCACCTGCGGCCGGATCATGGAAGAAACGATGCGCATGCCACCGGTGAAATCGGGGGAAACGATGGCGTCGGCGCCGACTTTGCGTATTTTGTCGATGTAATTGACCTCATGGCAGCGCGCCACCACGCGCGCACCCGGGTTGAGGAGTTTGGCCGAAAGCGTGATCACCAGGTTCTTGCTGTCTTCTCCGGTGACCGCGAACACCCCGGCGGCGTGCTCGATGCCGGCCTCGATCAGCGCGCTGTCTTCGCTGCTGTCGGCGTGAGTGCACAGGGTGTCCGGATGCCGCTCCAGATAGAGCTCGATCGCTTCCTTGTCGCTCTCGATGACGACGTAGGGGCGCCCGGTGACCTCGAGTTCATGCGCGACATTGGTGCCCACGCGCCCGATGCCGCAGATGATGTAATGCCGCCGCAGTGCCGCGATGCTTTTTTGCATTCTTCGCCTCCGTAGTGCCTGGTTCATGTCGCCTTCGAGGATGAAGGCGGTGAGTGTGGAAATCATGTAGGTGGTCACGCCGATGCCGACCAGCGCGATACATATGGTGAATACGCGCCCGCCGGGCGAATGGCTGAGATCGACGATTTCCCCGTAGCCGATGGTGGCGACGGTGATAAAGGTCATGTACAGGGAGTCCAGCCATGACACCTGCGCGCCGCCGATGATCTTGTAGCCGACCATGCCGATCACGTTGACGCTGGCCAGAGCCAGCGCCGGGGCGGCAAAGCGCTGGTAGATGCGCTGGGCGAGGGTGTCAGTTTGCATGTGCGTTTCGCAGCTGCCGGCGTTTGCGCCACGCGCGGATCACATAGGCGCGCCATGCGATCTGCACGCAGGCGTAACCGAGCGCGGCCAGCATCAGCGCCAGCGCCGGCAGTCCCACGGCGAGCGGCATTCCCATCGACAATATCCAGGTCAGGAAAGCGTCGAGCGAATCGCCCAGCCGCGACCACTGCAATTCGGGCGGCGGGCCGAGTGCTGTGCCGTCGCCGTCGATCATCAGCCTGCCTATCAGGTAGGCGAGCACGTACAGCGGTCCGATGGTGAAAGGATTGGTGTACAGCGTCGTGGCAAGCGCAACCGGCAGGTTGACGCGCAGCGGCACCGCGAGCAGCGCCGCGGTCAGCATCTGCAGCGGGCCGGGGACCAGGCCCGAGAACATGCCCACTGCGACGCCGCCGGCCACCGAGTGCCGGTTCAGGTGCCACAGGTTGGGATGCCGCAGAAAACCGCCGAAACGGGCGATATGCCGGTTGTTGCGCACGCTTTCGTGGCTCGGCAGGTATTTCCTGAAGAATTTGCGTGGCATCGAGCGCGCAATGAATATCGCGGTTTCCAAGGCGCAATTGTAAGGCAATTCAACCGCCGCGACCCTGAACCGTTAAGCCTGGGGAAGCTCCGAACAAATCCGTGACGCGATCGGAGCTTCCCCTGAATCGGGGGATTTGCGCGGGGCACGGCCTCTTGTTCAGGCGATATCTGGATGCGATCGAACATCATTGGCTTTGCTCTCGGTGTATTCCTGTTGCAGCAACAGCCGCAGTTGCCGTCGCTTGTCTGGGCCGTCCTGCTGCTGCCGGTCCTGGCCGCATGGCGGTGGCTCAGCCTGCGCGGCGCCAACGGCCGCGGCACGGCGCTCGCCGCCGCGCTGCTGGCTAGCGCGATGTTCGGCGCGGGCGGATTTTTCTATGCTGCTGCCTGGGCGCAATGGCGGCTCGCCGATCGCCTGCCGCCGCAGTGGGAAGGCGTGGATCTTGCCGTGACGGGCGTGGTCGCGGGGCTGCCGCAGCCGTTCGAGGGTGGCGTGCGCTTCGATTTCGACATCGAGCAGGCCGATCCGGCCGCGGCGCGCCTACCTCGGCGTATAGCGCTTTCCTGGTACAACGGTGCCAGCCGTGAAGAGTTTCAGGACATCGCGCCGATCCGCGCCGGCGAGCGCTGGCGGTTCGCCGTGCGCCTGCGGCGCCCGCACGGCAGCGCCAATCCGTACGGTTTCGATTACGAGTCATGGCTGCTGCAGCGCGCCATCAGCGCCACCGGGTACGTGCGCCCCGGCGGCACTCTACGCGTGGTCGATCTGGTGCCGCGACCGGCTTATGTGATCGAGCGCATGCGGGAAATCCTGCGCGAGCGCTACTGGGACTCGCTGCCCGGCTATCCCTACGCCGGTATCCTGATCGCGCTCGCGATAGGGGATCAGAACGCCATCGACGCAAGGCAATGGCAATTGTTCGCGCGCACCGGTGTATCGCACTTGATGTCGATTTCCGGCCTGCATGTCACCATGGTGGCGAGCTTGTTCGCGGGACTCGTCCACTGGCTGTGGCGGCGCTCTTCGGCCCTGATGCTGGCGCTGCCGGCGCGCAAGGCTTCGGCACTGGCCATGTTTCTCGCCGCGCTTGCCTATTGCCTGATCGCCGGTTTCGCGGTGCCGGCGCAGCGCACGGTGTACATGGTGGGCGTGGTCGCTCTTGCGTTGTGGGCGAACCGCATCGGTTCGGTCTCGCGTGTGTTGTGCCTCGCGTTGCTGGTGGTGCTGTTGCTCGATCCCTGGGCGGTGCTCGCGCCGGGCTTCTGGCTTTCTTTCGGCGCCGTCGCGGTCATCCTGTACGTGGTGACGCACCGGTTGCGCGAGAGGCAGCGTCAGGCCCCGGGCCAAAGCCTCGTCCAATGGGGACGCGTCCAGTGGGCGATCACGCTCGCCCTGGCGCCACTGCTTCTGGTCTGGTTCCAGCAGATGTCCTTGGTATCGCCGCTTGCGAATGCCATTGCGATTCCGCTGGTGAGCATGGTGGTGACGCCGCTCGCCTTGGCCGGCAGCGTGCTGCCCCTGGATTTGATCCTGAAACTCGCGCACGCGGTGATGGCAGCGCAAATGTGGTTGCTTGAATGGTGCGCCGGACTGCCGCTGGCGGTGTGGCAGCAGCACGCGCCCGCAGCCTGGACCGTGGCGCTGGCTCTTGCCGGGATCGCGTGGCTACTGTTGCCGCGGGGCGTTCCGGCGCGCTGGATGGGTTTGCCGCTGCTGCTGCCGATGTTTGCCGTGGCGCCGCCGGTCCCCGCGCAGGGGGCCGCGTGGATCACGGTGCTGGATGTAGGTCAGGGGCTGGCGGTGTTCGTGCAAACCAGGCGGCATGCCCTGCTCTATGACACGGGGCCGGCGTACAGCCCGGAGGCCGACAGCGGCACGCGCGTGATTCTGCCGTATCTGCGCGCCTCCGGCATTGCAGGCCTGGACGCGATGATCGTCACCCACGAGGACAACGACCATGCGGGTGGCGCCGTGTCCGTGCTGACGAGTCTGCCGGTCGGAGTTCTTTACTCCTCGCTTCCGGCAAGCCATCCGGCTGTGCTCGCCGCGCCCGCATACCGGCTGCCGTGCGCGGCGGGACAGGGCTGGGATTGGGACGGGGTGCGTTTCGACTTGCTGCACCCGGCCGCAGACAGCTATGCCATCGACGGACTCAAATCCAACGACCGCAGTTGCGTGCTGAAAATCACCACCGCACACGGCGCGGCGCTGCTCACCGGGGACATCGAGGCGCGCTCGGAGCAAGAGTTGCTGCAGCGTGCGCCGCAGGCGCTGCGCGCCGATGTGCTGGTAGTGCCGCACCACGGCAGCAGCACTTCCTCCACGGAGGAATTCATCGCCGCAGTCATGCCGCGCTGGGCCGTGTTCCCGATCGGCTACCGCAACCGCCTCGGCCATCCGAAGGAGGAAGTAGTGGAACGCTATCGCTTGAGCGGCGCGCAGATGCTGCGCACCGACAGCGCCGGGGCGGCGCTGGTGCGGCTTGAAGATGAGGGGGTCAGCGTGCGGCCGTACCGCGAATTGCGCCAGCGTTACTGGTATGCGGACTGAAGGCTTGAGACCCGTCCGCTCGCCACTGGCCGGCATAAACCCGGTTTTATGGTAATATGGAAAAATGAAAACGACGCTGGAATTGCCCGATGAGTTAATGCGGCGCATCAAGCTGCGCGCGGTTCACCGCAACCAGAAACTGAAAGATGCAGTCGCGCAGCTTCTGGAAGCCGGCATCGCCGCCTTGCCGTCAGCCGAGCCGCCCGGGCGCCCACCAAGGCCGGTACGGCTGAAAAAGCACCGGCCACCGACGATCGACGATATCGAGGCAGCGATAGCCGCCGGCCGCGATTAGCCGACTCCAGCGCATGGTCGTCGTCGATACGAATGTCCTCGTCTACCTGCTGATCGAAAGCGATCGCACCAAGGAGGCACAGGCCTTGTTCGCGAAAGATTCGGACTGGCGCAGCGACGCCTTTCTGCTGGTCGAATTCAGCAACGTACTAACGACCTATCGGCGCATGGGGGCCCTGAGCGGCCAGCAGTCCGAGTCCTTGCTTGCCGAGGCTGCAAGACACGTGCGCGAGCTGCTGAACGTTCCGAATTTACAAGCCTTGCGCTGCGCGGAGCGCTTTGCGGTGTCAGCCTACGATGCCCGCTTTCTCGCGGCGGCGGATACTCTGGGCGTGAAACTCGTGACCGAGGATGCGAAACTGCGCGCCGCCGCGCCCGCGCTGACGCGCTCGATGGCGCAGGCGCTCGTTTAGCGTGCGATCGAAATGACGGAAGAATTCAGACAGAACCAAGTTCAGTGCATCACCCCGAGCGGTCTGCACCAAATGGCTTATACCGAGTGGGGCGATCCCGCCAATTCCCGAGTGCTGATGTGCGTGCACGGACTGTCGCGCTGCGGGCGCGATTTCGATTCCCTGGCGCGGGCCATGTCCAGCCATTACCGCGTGGTCTGTCCCGACGTGCCCGGCCGCGGACTGAGCGGCTGGCTGAAAAACCCGATGGAATACCAGGTGCAGACCTATGTCGCCGACATGGTGACGCTGCTGGCGCGCGTCAACTCAGACTGCGTGCACTGGGTCGGCACCTCAATGGGCGGGATGATGGGCATGGCGCTTGCAAGCCTGGCCGAGACGCCGGTGCAAAAGCTGGTGCTGAACGATGTCGGGCCGATCGTCACCGCCGTGTCGCTCGCGCGCATCGGCGAGTATCTGGGCAAGGCGCCGCAGTTGCCCGATTTCGCCGCGGCGGTTCAGTACATACGCGCAGTCAGCGCGCCCTTCGGGGCGCACAGCGATGCGGAATGGTCCGTCCTCACTGAGCATGTCACGCGCAGGCAAGCAGACGGCAGCTACTGCATGCACTACGACCCGGCCATCGCCGTGCCCTTTAATGCTGCGGCTCCGGACAACGACATCGAGCTTTGGCCCTACTACGATGCCATCCGCTGTCCAACGCTGGTGATCCGCGGCGCCTTGTCCGACCTGCTCAAGCGCGAGACCGTGCAGGATATGGCCGGCCGCGGCCCGCGCGCAACAACGGTGGAGATCTCCGAGGTCGGCCATGCGCCAACGCTGATGCACGCGGACCAGATAGCGATAGTGCGCGATTTTCTGCTCGCCGGCTGACATTGCCTACTCCGGCAGTCTCGCTGCCGGGTCCTGCCGGTAGAACAGCGTCAGCTGCGCGTACAATGCCGGGTAGGTCGAACACACTGCCTGCGGCAGGGTGAAGAAGGCTTCGGAGAGGACGGCGAAGAACTCCGCCGGTTGTTCGCTCGCATAGGGGTCGATCAGGGTGTCGATGCCGCGGTCGACCTGGCCGCAGAATTCGTCGTAGGCCGTATCCCAGGCCGCCAGCCAGCGCTCGCGTTCCATATCGGCGTGCGGCGGCGGAAAATCTTCCATATCGCCGCGGGCCATGTGCAGTTTGTGCGCGAACTCGTGGATCACCACGTTGTAGCCGGCCTCGCCCAGCACCACGTCCTCCCACGATAGAATCACCGGTCCGCCGGGCCAGGCTTCGCCAGAGAGCGCGTCGTCGTATTCGTGCATCACGCCGCTCTCGTCCATGTGCTCGCGCCGGACCTTGAACTCCCCCGGGTAGATCACGATCCCGACCCAGCCCCGGTAGGCGTCCAGTCCGAGATTGAGGATCGGCAGGCAGGCCTGTACCGCGATCGAAAGGCGCACCGGATCGGTGAGGGCGAAGCCGCGCGCGCCGTGCATCTGCTTTTCGTCCAGGAACAGCAGGGCGCAATCCTTCAAACGCCGCTTTTCCTCCTCCGTCAGCCGGTGCAGGAAGGGCAGGCTGCGGATCACCTGCCGCCACAGCGCCTCATCCAGCACAAAGCGGCCCAGCGCGCGCCTTCTGCGCCAGGTTCTGAAGAATTCAAACATCAGGAGATTATCGCCGATTTGCGTTTGGTCACGGCCGGGTGCGCTGGTCGAGCGATATAATCCGCTCATGGACAGGGTAGTGCAGACCGCACACGTCGATTCGCCCGGGCCGGCGCTGGCTTCGATGGCCGCGGGCTTGTCCGAGTCCGACGCCGTCCGGCTGAGGAGTGCCTGCGAATTCGCCCGGTCCGTCTACGCGGACAAGCTGCTCGGCACCGGCGAACCGGCGCTGGAACACGCGCTGGGCGTAGTTTCTTCCCTGGCGGCACTGAGGCTCGACGTCGAGACGCGCATGGCCGGCATCCTGTTTGCGATGCCGCAGTATCTCGCCGACAGTCGCGACAAGCTCAGCGCCGCCTACGGCCCGACCGTTGCAGCGCTGGTGACAGGCATTGCGAAGCTGAATCAGCTGCGGATGATCACCCGCGCACTGGCGGGACAGGAAACCGGCGCGGCGCGCAACGCCCAGGCCGAGGTGCTGCGCAAGATGCTTCTCGCCATGGTCGAAGACATCCGCGTCGTGCTGGTGCGGCTCGCGAGCCGCGCGCAGACGCTGCGCTTCATGGCGCGCTCGCCCGACGCCCTGCGCCGGCCTTATGCGCAGGAGACCCTGGACATTTTCGCCCCGCTCGCCAACCGCCTGGGCATATGGCAGCTCAAGTGGGAACTCGAAGACCATGCCTTCCGTTACCTCGATCCGGACCTGTACGAAAAGATTGCGTCGATGCTCGACGAGAATAGCGATGAACGAGAGCGCTTCATCGCCGGCGCGATGGCTGTACTCGAGGCGGAATTGCGAGCGGCGGGCCTGCACGCCGAGGTGCAGGGGCGGCCCAAGCACATCTACAGCATCTACAACAAGATGCGCGGCAAGTCGCTGGACTTCTCCGAACTCTACGACGTGCGTGCCGTGCGCGTGCTGGTGGACTCCGTGACGGACTGCTATACCGTGCTGGGCTTAGTGCACAACCTGTGGACACCGATCCCGAAAGAGTTCGACGATTACATCTCGCGCCCGAAGAGCAATGCCTACCGTTCGCTGCACACGGCCGTGGCCGGGCCCGACGGGCGCGCGCTGGAAGTTCAGATCCGCACCCACGACATGCACCGCCACGCCGAACTGGGCGTGGCCGCGCACTGGCGCTACAAAGAGGCGGGCGCCGGGCGGGCGGCGGTGCGGCCGGACCCCTTCGACGAGAAAATTGCCTGGCTGCGACAGGTGCTCGCCTGGCGCGACGACGTGGTCGAATCGGTCGACTGGGCCGAGCAGTTCAAGCGGACGGCGCTGGACGACACGGTCTATGTGCTCACGCCGCAGGGGCGGGTGCTGGATCTGCCGCAGGGATCGACGCCGGTGGATTTCGCCTACCACCTGCATACCGATCTCGGCCATCATTGCCGCGGGGCCAAGGTCGACGGCGTGATGGTGCCCCTCAATTACAGGCTCAGCAACGGTCAGCGGGTGGAGATCGTCGCCGCCAAGAGCGGTGGGCCAAGCCGCGACTGGATGAATCCGGCGCTGGCGTACATCCAGAGTTCGCGCGCGCGCAGCAAAGTGAGGCAGTGGTTCAACGCGCAGGCGCTGGCCGAGACCGTCGCCCAGGGCCGCGCCATGGTCGAACGCGAACTGCAGCGCGAGGGCATGACCGGCGCCAATCTTGACCACTTGGCGCAGCAGCTCGGCTACGCCAGAAGCGAGGAATTGTTCGCCGCGGCCGGGCGCGAGGAAATCGGGGCGAAGTTGCTGCAGACCGCGCTGCGCGGCGCGATGCCGGCCGTTGCGGAGCCGGAAGCCTTTCTGCCCGGCAAGATCAGGGCGGCAGCGACAGGCAATGGAATTCTCATCGTCGGCATGGACAAGCTGCTCACTCAACTGGCCAAATGCTGCCGGCCTGCGCCGCGTGACGCCATCGCCGGCTTCGTCACCCGCGGCCGCGGGGTGTCGATCCATCGCCGCAATTGCCGCGACCTGCTGCGCCTGGCCGAGCTTCAGCCCGAGCGCCTGATCGAAGCCGGCTGGGGCCAGCAGAAGGAGGGCGTGTTCTCGGTCGACGTCGTGGTGCAGGCGAACGACCGGCAGGGATTGCTGCGCGATATCTCGGAGCTGCTCTCGCGCGAGAAGATCAATGTCACCGGGGTCAGCACGCAATCGAAGCAGCATATGGCCTACATGTCCTTCACCGTCGAAATCTCCGACCTGGAGCAGTTGCAGCGAACGCTCGCGCTGCTGAGGGACGTGCAGGGCGTGCTCACTGCGAGCAGACGATAGTGGAAACCGAACTCAAGCTATTGCTCGCGCCGCAGGATTTGCGCCGGCTGCTCGGCGATCCGCGGATCCGGGCCTTGAAGCAGGGGCGCGCGTCGACCCGCCGCGTGCGCAGCGTCTATTACGACACGCCCGAGCGAACCTTGCAGCGAGCCGGACTGGCGCTGCGCCTGCGCTCGGACGGCGGACGCTGGCTGCAAACCTTGAAGACCGAGGGCGAGGCCGCAGCCGGGATGCACCTGCGTGAGGAATGGGAATGGCCGCTGCCCGGCGAGGCGCTCGATTTCGGGCTGCTCGCCACTACTCCCGGGGCGAAGCTGTTTCGCGGACCGAGCCTGCGCGCGAAGCTCGCGCCGGTTTTCAGGACCGAGTTCGAGCGCACCAGCCTGCACCTTGGCTTCACCGACGGCAGCCTGGCCGAACTCTGCCTTGACAGCGGGGAAATCCGCAGCGGCCGGCGCTCAAGCGCGATCAGCGAGGCCGAACTCGAGCTGCTCGCGGGCAGCCCCGCGCGCTTGTACGAACTCGCGCTGGAACTGGTCGAGCGTGTGCCGCTGCGCCTGGGCCAGGCGAGCAAGGCCGAGCGCGGCTATGCGCTGGCGCGAAACGTTCCGGCGCGCCCGGTCAAGGCGCGGCAGCTGGAGCTCGACGGCCAGGGCAGCGTGGCCACCGCTTTCGTCACCATTGTGCGTGGCTGCATGGCGCATCTGCAGTCGAACGAGACCGGTTTTCTCGCAGGCAGGGATCCGGAGTATCTGCATCAGCTTCGCGTCGCCCTGCGGCGCCTGCGCGCCTGCTTCAGCCTGTTCGAGGCGGCGATCCCGCAGCCCGCGTTCGCATCGGTGACGAGCCAATTGCGCGAGCAGAATGCGGCATTGGGAAAGGCGCGCGACTGGGATGTGTTCGTGCACGAAATGCTGCGCGCCCTGCGACAGCAGCGTGCCGACGAATCGGCGGTGATTGCATTCGAGCGGCGCTGCCTCAGATTGGGGCGTGTACACCTGCGAAGCGCGCAGGGGGCGGTCGCCTCTGCCGCGTGGCAGCGCGTATGGTTGGAACTTGGACGGCTGTTGGCCGAAGGCGCGTGGATGCAGGAGCAGGCGACGCTTGCGCTGCCGCTGGAGAGCTTCGCCGCAAACCTGTTGCAGCAGCGCGCGGCGACGTTGAAAAAGCGCGGCAAGAGCCTGCGCGAGCTCGATGCCGCGGGGCGCCATCGCCTGCGCATCGCGGCCAAGAAACTGCGTTACGCGGCGGAGTTTTTCGCCGCACCATTCCCGAAACGACGAGTGCGGCCATACATCCAGTCGCTCGCCGGGATACAGGAGGTCCTGGGCGGCCTGAACGACGCGGCGACCTTGCTGCGGCTGCTGCCCGAGGCGCTGGCGCGCGCGCGCGCGCCCGATGCGCGCGTCGCCGGCATGATCCAGGGCTGGAGCGCGGCCAGCACCCATCTGCAACTCGACGCGCTGTACCGGGCATGGGATCATTGGCAACGGCAAAAGCCATTCTGGAAGTCAGCGCATGTAATTTCCGAAAGGGGGTAGTCATGTTTGAATCCGCAGAGCTTGGCCACAAGATCACGAAAGAGACTTATGCCAGACAGGAGCCCAAGCTGCGCGAGGCCCTGCTCAACGCGCAATTCGATTTGGCGCAGGCGCGCAAATTCCCGGTGCTGATCCTGATCGGCGGCGTGGACGGGGCCGGCAAAGGCGAAACGGTCAACCTGCTGAACGAATGGATGGATCCGCGCCACATTCAGACGCGCGCGTTCGGCGACCCCTCGGACGAGGAAGCGGAGCGGCCGCGGATGTGGCGCTTCTGGCGCGAACTGCCGCCCAAGGGCAAGATCGGCATCATGTTCGGTTCCTGGTACACCTCCCCGATCGTGAGCCGGGTGCTGGGGCAGACGGACGATGCCGCCCTGAAGGGCAGCCTGGAAGAGATCGAGCGGTTCGAGAAGATGCTCTGCGACGAGGGCGTGCTGCTGCTCAAATTCTGGTTCCACCTGAGCAAGAAACAGCAGAAGAAACGCATGCAGCAGCTGGAGAAGGATCCGCGCACGCGCTGGCGCGTCACCAAGCTCGACTGGGATCGCTTCAAGATCTACGACACTTTCCGCCAGGTCTCGGAGCGCTCGCTGCGCGAAACCAGCAACGCCAACGCGCCCTGGACCGTGGTCGAGGGCATGGATGCGCGCTATCGCAGCCTGACCGTGGGCAAGATGCTGCTCGACGCGATGAAAAAGCGGCTGGAGAAGAGCAGCTACAAGGAGCGGCGGGTGCAGGTGCCGCCGCTGCCGGAAATGGACAACCTCGGGCTGCTGCGCAATCTCGACATGACGCAGAAAATCCCCAAGGAAAAGTTCGATACGCAGCTGGAGAAATGGCAGGGCCGGCTGAATCTGCTGTCGCGCGACAAGAAATATTTCAAGAAGCACTCGCTGATCCTTCTGTTCGAGGGCTCGGACGCGGCGGGCAAGGGCGGGGCCGTGCGGCGCATCACCGCAGCCATCGACGCCCGCCATTTCCAGGTGGTGCCGGTGGCGGCGCCGACCGAGGAGGAGCGCGCGCAGCCGTATTTGTGGCGGTTCTGGCGCCATGCGCCGCGGCGCGGGCGCATCACCATCTTCGACCGGTCCTGGTATGGGCGCGTGCTGGTCGAGCGCGTCGAAGGTTTCTGCGGCGTCGCCGACTGGATGCGCGCCTACAGCGAGATCAACGATTTCGAGGAGCAGATGGTGCGCGGCGGCGCGATCGTATGCAAGTTCTGGCTGCAGATCAGTGCGGAGGAACAGCTCAAGCGCTTCACCTTGCGCCAGAAGACCAGCTTCAAGCGCTTCAAGATCACCGAAGAAGACTGGCGCAACCGGAAGAAATGGGGCGAATACGAACAGGCGGTATGCGACCTGATAGACCGTACCAGCACCGAGATCGCGCCCTGGACCGTGGTCGAGGCCGAGGACAAGTATTTCGCGCGCATCAAGGTTCTCAGGACGATCGTCGAGCGCATGGAGCAGAATCTGTAGCCGGCGGCGGGGGCGCAGGTTCAGAACGGAAGCCTGGGCCCCAGCGACAGCCTTTGTGGTTGGGAGGGCCGCTGCGTTGCGAGCCCAGCGTGCCGTTTTAGCTCCAAATCAAAAGGCGAGGACAACATGAGGAGAAGGAGATGAAGATGAAGACAGGGACAGGCATTGTGTTGTGCGCGACGCTGCTGGTGTCCGCGGGCCAAGTTCTGGCCGAGGACGCGGCGACTTATGCCACGCGCAGCCTGACGGTGGAAACCGCGCTCAAGGCGGCGCAGGCCGCACTGAAGAAATGCCGTGACAGCGGCTGGCAGGCTGCGGTGGCGGTGGTCGACCGCAGCGGCGTGCTGCAGGTGCTGCTGCGCGACCGTTACGCGGGGCCGCATACGCCGCGCACCGCAGGCGGCAAAGCCTGGACCGCGGTGAGTTTTCGCAGCAACACCGGCGCGCTGGTCGATCTGACCCAGCCGGGCAAGGCCCAGAGCGGCCTGCGCAATCTGCCCCATGTCGTGGTCCTCGGCGGCGGCATGATCATCGAGGGCGGCGGCCAGATGCTCGGCGCGATCGGCGTGTCCGGTGCACCGGGCGGCGAGGCGGACGAAGCCTGCGCCAAGGCCGGAATAGCGGCGATCCGCGAGAGTCTGGAGTTCTAGCCGCGCGCGCCTGGCGCGGAGCCAAAGGCGGTACTCGCGGGTTGCATGATCCGTTACAATCGAGCCACCCCGCGGGAAGCGAGAGAGAATTGGAACAGGCACCCAATCCGGAATTCGACCGGCTGACCGAGCGTCTGAACGAGGCACGGCGTCTGCTATCGCGCCACCGGCTGGTGGAAAACCTGATCAACCGCCAGGAGATGCCCAAGCACACGCTGGTCGAGAACATCGTGCAAAAGCAGAATCTGGACGAACTCGGCCGATTGCTCAACGGGCTCGACGCCGTCGACGCCGCCCGCATCCTCGAGGCCCTGTCGCCGGAAGACCGCCTGCTCGCCTGGGAGCAGATAAAGGTGGACCGCCTCGACAGCATCCTGCTCCTGCTGCTCGACGACGTGCGCGAGGAACTGGTCAATGCCTCCAGCCACCAGAGCGAAAAGGTCTCCCTCAACGTTTTCGAACTGCACGACGGCCGGCTGCGCCAGGTGAAAGTGGCAAACAAGGCGGATCTCGCCGGCATCAAGCCGATCTGGGTGGACCTGGTGGCGCCGTCCACCGAAATGCGCTATTGGGTCGGGCAGTTCTTCGGGCTTGATCTGCCCGACCCGGACAGTCTCACCGACCTTGAA
>Ga0315281_10004989_pt1 | contig 19099 bp, 25 predicted proteins | sample YL17G07_0_MG_FD_204540 | JGI IMG/M metagenome (GOLD analysis project Ga0315281, IMG submission 204540) | Sediment microbial communities from Yellowstone Lake, YNP, Wyoming, USA - YL17G07_0 | ecosystem: Environmental > Aquatic > Freshwater > Lake > Sediment | place: USA: Wyoming | collected... | reverse complement strand
TATTTAAATTATCCTCATAATCATTATCTGCTTTTTGTAAACAATCATCTAATAACCCATTATTAGTTTTTTTATCATCATAAGTTATAGTTTTATTCTCAAAAACTTCTTTAATCTTTTTCTTTGGAGGTTCAATTATAATCGGGCTTGATTTTACCATCTGTCCTTGACGAACAGCAAGTGTCCCTATATTTGTAGTAGAATCAGGAATATACATTTCCACACCACCGCGATCAAGATTAACCAACCTAATTAAGTCTCTACCCATTTCTTCAGAGGTCCAATACCAAAGTTCTGCATCAAAATACTTTAACGAAGATATATATTTTAATTCATCTACTGTAGGTAATCGCCAATCACTATATCCGCCTATCTTTAAATTCCTGATATAAGTTTTCGATTTATGCCAATTTAACCCACTTATCAGTTTAGTCCACATTAAACTATTTCGTACATCTGTTATCGTACTATCTCCATTTTCTATATAACAAACTCTTGACACTTTGCGTGTCCTTATGCTACAATGATTTCATGATGACTTTAAAAACATGGCGTACAGATAAAAAAATATCACAAGGAACGATAGCAAAGATGACAGGTGTATCAAGACCTCATATTTCAGACATTGAAACTGGTCGGAGATACCCGTCAAGATTAGTTGCTTTAAAGATTGAACAGGCAACATTTGGGGCAGTAACTAAAGAGTCCTTGCTTTATCCTGAAGCAAGCCGAACTGGATAAGGTTAAAATGGCACGACCAACTAGAAAAACTGTTTTGTACTTCCCCCATTCATGCAATCACGGTCAAACTATGTTTATTCTTGAATCTAAGTTTGGGATTGTTGGGTATGCTTTCTGGTTCAAACTCCTTGAAAATATAGGTAAGACAGAAGGTCATTACCTAGATCTTAATGATGAGATAACGACAGAGTATCTACAGGCAATAACCTGTACCCAACCTGTAGAATGCCAAGACATCCTCGATTTACTATCTAAATTGGGTGCTATTGACAAAGCTTTATGGCAAAATCGTATCGTATGGTCAGACAACTTTATCAAGGGTATTGCTGACGTCTATCGGAATAGACGTGTAGAAATACCAACCAAGCCGAATTTCTACAGGCAGAAATCCACTGTAGATGATATATCTACAGTGGATAATCCACAAAGTAAAGGAAAGGAAAGTAAAGTAAATAAAAGTAAAGAAAAACACACACTAGTCCCCTCAAAATCCGAATCTGAATTTCAAGACCCTAAAAAAGATGGTGTGTGTGTTTTGGAAGATTTTGAAGAAGGATTAAAAACAAAACAAAGCGAAAGACCTTCAACACCCGCAATCGTGAGTACCCAAGCCGAAAGCGTGAGCGTAAAATGTGTTGATTCTAAGAATGAGTCCGATCTATTTGCCAAATTTTGGAATGCCTACCCTGCCAGACGTGGCGTGAAAAACGGTAAACCAAAGGCGATAGAGGCGATGTATAGCTTGTCTTTAGAGGACCAAGAACTTGTTTTGATAGCAGTCGATCATTACGCTAATCACCCCGACATCAAGCGAGGAATTGGGATTAAAGACCCTGTTAATTTCCTACAAGATGGGTGGCGTGACTTTATTAACAAAATTGAAGTTGAGGACGAAATCCCTCAATGGAAAAAGGTTTTGGCGGAATTATGACGGATAAAGCGCCGTATAAGTTAGTTTTGGAAGAATTGTTTGAGTTTTTTTCAATCAAGCAGTTCTCGAAAACCTTTATGAGTTTTTGGCTGACAGAGATGCAACGACATGATGTCGTTGACGTTTTGGCATTGCGCGATGAGATTTTTCTGAATTTCGATAGACTGCCTGTCCTGAAAGTCCAGATTGAAATTATTACTCGAATCGCTAATAACCGCAAAAATGCTGAATATTTAAGACGTAAAAAAGAAGTCAAAGAGGTTTTTGACGAAGAACGTATGCCTGAAAATGGAAGGCAATGTTTCAGGCTCCTTCACGACCTTTTAGACGGCAAGATCGACAAGGCGACTGCTGACACTGAATTTGACAGGATATGCCAATCATGAATCCTGCAACTAAAAAACAGGAAGAGACAGGTATTCGTAAGAGCTTAAAATCATACCTGTTAGCTATGGGGTTTTTAGTTGAAACGAACTTTCAAGGGCTTGGAGCTGTGCGGGGCAGACCTGACTTGAACGCCAGCAGGGATGGTAAGACGCTTTGGATTGAGGTTAAGACCCCTCGTAAAACATCCAAACAGTTTGAGCACCAATCAATATATCAAAGTAAAGTAGAGGCTGTCGGCGGGATTTATTTAGTCATCCGTTCCCTTGAAGAGATGGAACAGATGTTAATTCAACACGGATTTAAATTGAAAGGGCAGATTAAAATGTTTTATAGCAATGTATAGGTAGGTACAAAAAGATGAAATAAGGTGGTCAAAGCAAATGAGTGAAGTATGGATGAGATTTGTTGATATTTTAGGTTATGAATTGGCTGAAAGGCTGCGGTTTGAATTGAGCGGTACGGTTGTCCGCATCCCAAAAAATAGTCCAAAATGTATTATAGTCCCTTTGATTAAAAATGAATTAAAATGCTGCAATTATAAAGATGTTGTTAAAAAATACGGACTAAGCGAAAGTACTGTTAGGCGATATGAAAAATGGAAAATGAAAGACGGAGTATTGATATCACCTAATGGTAAAAAATATGAGATTGAAGGAGATAACGAATGAACGTATTAAAAAATGGAGTTGTTGAATTATTTAAATGTGTAAAATGCGGACTTGAAGTGACTGATTTTTTTGTAGGAGAATATCATCACAAGGGGGACGTTATTGTTTGTGCAAAATGCAGAACTGAGAATGTATTGTTATAATGCCTCAGATTTGCACGATATGTACTCATCAAAAAGCCGATAAAATCAACGAGGCTATCGTTGCGGGTCAGTCGCTCCGTGGCATAGCGGAGCAATACGGTACAAGTGCTACGTCTTTAGGAAGGCACAAATCCCATATTTCTGGGGTACTCATAAAAGCTAACAAAATCAAAGAGATAGCTAAGGCGGATACCCTGCTTGAGCAGATAACAGACCTCAAAAATAAGGCTATGTCTATCCTTGAAAAGGCGGAACAGGGTGATGATTTACGAATTGCCTTACTTGCAATTAAAGAGGCTCGTGGATGCCTTGAGGTGCTGGGTAAACTGGCAGGCGAGCTTGAGGGCAGAGATAACAATACTATTATTAACATCATAATGCCATGACAACTATTGACATAAAGCCAACAAATATATTCAAAAAAAACTATCTATCAACATCTCCAATCCTTGTAAATCGTGGTGGCGCTGGGTCTTCAAAATCCTATTCAATTGCTCAGTTATTGACTATTTTATTCTTAAAAAATACTCAAATAAAAATCCTTGCGCTTAGGAAATCTTCAACATACATCAAAGACTCTCTCCTGAAAGATTTTAAGGATGTTATGGATGACTTTTCTGCAGGTCAATTAATAAAATACAACAAAACAGAGCGGTATTTTTCGTCAGGGAAAAAATTAATTCAACTTGGTTCGGTAGATGATGCGGAAAAATATAAGTCTACGGATTGGAATTACATATGGCTTGAAGAGGCTACTGAGTTTACCTTTGAGGAATTCAAAACCTTAAAGCTTCGAAATCGAACTAAGGCAGTACCAGATCGACCTAATCAGGTGATTCTAACCTTCAATCCGACATCTTCGCTGTCGTGGATTAAAACAGAAATATTAGATAAAAACATTTATGATTACACTGAAATCATCTCGAGTTACAAGGATAATTCCTACTTGCCTGATTTTTATGTAAAAGACCTTCAAGACCTTGAAAAGCAAGACGCTAATTTTTATCGGATATACACGCTTGGAGAATGGGGCATCCTTGAAAATGTTATCTATAGTAATTGGCAGGTGATAGATGCAATCCCAGAGGGTGGCGATGTATTTTATGGACTGGATTTTGGCTTTAACAATCCATCGGCGCTGGTTAAGATAATTGTCATTGATCAAGTGATATATCTTCAAGAGCTGATTTTTGAGAGCGGTTTAACGAATCAGGATTTAATAGATAAGCTCAACAAATTAATCCTGAACAAAAACCAACCAATTTACGCAGACAGTGCCGAGCCTCAAAGAATTGAAGAGATAAGCCGTGCAGTATTTAATATTCACCCTGCTAATAAATCGGTCAAGGACGGTATAGATTTTGTTAAGAGGCAGAAATTAATGATTGAGAAAGACAGCGTTAATCTCATCAAGGAGCTGCAGACGTACTCGTACCGTAAAGATAAAAATAATAATGTCTTAGACGAGCCGATTAAGTTTAACGACCATGCCTTAGATGCTATGAGGTACGGCATTTATACCCATTTAGGGAGTAATTCAGAGCCTAATTATCGTGAATTTGATATGTAATCAAAACCTCCGCCGTCCCGCCACAAATACTGCTTAAATTTTAAAAATAAATAATTAAAAATAATTTCGTATATGAAAAATAAACCTTGACATACCTTAAATATTAAGGTATAATATAATCATGGTAGCAGTGATAAGCATCAAATAAAACGAAACGAAGGAGAATAATATGTTGACATATGATTTCACAAAAGAAAATTCAAATTACCCTGTAGAAACAAAAGATATAGTTACTGGTGATGCTATTACATTTAATAGGGCAGTGTTTAGTGGCAGTTATACAAACGCTAAATATGAGGGCGTAGAGGTAATTGAGGCTCAAATATTGAAAGAAAGTTATGGTAAAGACAAACAACAGCATACATTCACGTTATTAAATCTTAAAACAAGCAAAACTTTTAGGATTAAAGGCAGAAATATATACAGTTTAGGCGTTTATCGTAAATTATGGGCAGATGAAGAGGAAAGGCAAAAAATAGCTGATGAAAAACATGAAAGAGGCAGCGAAGCTAGAGATGCACGACGTGAGCGTAAATTAGAATCTTGTTATATTTAAATTAGCAATTTAAATAAAGAGGAGCGGGGCTTTTATACCTATAATTTTTATAGGTTATTGAAAAGTACGAGGTGAAATTATGAAAACTAAAGATATTGTTATAGAAATTAAAACACATTGCATGAATTGTGATTATAGAGGTACGATTAGGGAATTTAAATATGTTGCTTATGGAGAAAAAGGCAAGTCTAAGACTAAGGAATGCCCAAAATGTGGATTTATTGAAGAAGAAGAGGCTTATTCTTTATCGCTACCAAAGAAAATCGTAAAGCAAGAAATACCTAAGCCCGAGAGGAATTTTTCAATAAATTTTAACGCATCCGAACTGGAATTGTTTAAAGAATTGAAAAGAGATAAAAATATCTCAGATACTATTCGTGAGTCGTTGGGCTTAGTCTCTTTCAATCATAATCCAAGAAATAAAGAATTGATTGATCAAAAAGATAATGCAATCTTAACAGTGTCTTTAAGTAACCGTGAATTTGGGAATATCCGCAAAAAATCCCGTGATGGAAATAGAACGATGGCTAATTTTATAAAATCCAAACTATTCAAGAAAATCAAATAATATTGTCAAAGATAGCAGTGATTGTCGTGTCGTTAAGTATTATTATATCCAAGTAATATGTTTTAAGGAGATGGTGTGCTAAATAAATACTTTCCTACGCTTTCTAAAATTTTTCAGCCAAATAAAAAATCAGTTCCGCCCCTGCAAGGTGATAATGTCTTTTGGAATACTCTAAGACAGCAAAGCGCAGGCGGTGGCATCACTACCCCGTACTCTCAAGCCGTTTGGGTATATTCTGCTTTAAGTACTATCGCAAATAATATATCTCAAGTACCCCTTAAATTCTACACAGGCTCAAAAGATAAATCAAACGAGGTTACAACTGGCAAGGTCTTTGACCTATTTAACAAACCCAATCCATATATGTCCATTGAACAACTAATAGAAATAACTCTGATCAATCTTGGTCTTTATGGCGAGGCGTTTTGGATATTAGACGGCAGGAAAAATGTAACTCAAATCCCTTCTGAGATATGGACTTTTAATCCTACAAGATTTGCACCTGTTATCTCTAACGGCATGATTACAGGATGGACATATATAAATGGCTCAAAACAAATCCCCTTGCAATCTTGGGAAGTTATACATTTTAAACATGCTAATCCTTATGACGATATCAGAGGTCTAAGCCCGCTTGAAGCGGTTAAAATGGGTATTGATCAAGATTATTATGCAAGCCGATATAATTCAGCGTTCTTTGCCAATGGCGCAACTGTAGGCGGGTTTATATCTTCTGAAAAAAATTTGACTGATGATCAATTCAAACGATTGGTTGGACAGTTTGAAAATAGACATAAAGGCGAGAGCAAGGCGCATAAAATCGGTATTCTTGAAGGTGGTATGAAGTTCATACCTACCCGCTTAACCCAAAAAGATATGGATTTCATACAGCTAAAAAAGTTGACTCGTGAAGAAATATTTGCAGCCTTTAAGGTCAATTCTGTTGTGCTTGGATTATATGAAGATGTCAAGAGTTATGAAGGCATGAAGACTGCGCACAAAGCATTTTGGCAGGAATGTCTAATACCTAAGATGAATTTGATAGTTAATACTATGTGGCATGTTTTATTAAATGATATAGACGGAGGCAAGACATGGGCTGAGTTTGATTTAAGTGGCGTGTCCGCTTTGCAGGATGATTTTAACTCTACGATTATAAATGCTGAGAAATTAAAAGGTATGGGCTTTGACCTTGTAACGATAAATGAGCGGTTGAAATTAAATATGCCTGATGGTGCTTGGACTAAAAAACAAGACCAGACCCCGCCTGTAAAATCAATTGAGACTGAAATCATTATTAAATCTGTTCAAACGAATGACCGACACATATTAGATGTATATCTTGACCGCCTGCATAATGAATTTAATGCAGATTGGCTATTTGGTCCAATAGAAGGGCTTTTAAACTCTGCTGCCGACCTTAAAACAGTTGGCGATAGACTTATAGAGGTATATCTTAAGTATGATAAGGCGCTGGTAGATTTGCTTGCTTCTGCCTTTACAGCATCTTATTTAGTAGGTGAATACGAGTCGGTATTAAATCGATCAAGTAATCTCAAATCAACAACAAAGGCAAGTGAAGCCGATTATAAAGACCTACCATTTGCAGAGGCGATTGAATATTTTAAAAATAAGCTCAACAAACCATCTAATTATTGGTATGATTTTCTAAGAGACCAGCATTCAAGGGCATTTGTAGTTGCAGGTGCTACTCATTCAGACCTTTTATCTGACTTAAGGAGTGCTGTAGAAATGGGACTTACGGAGGGTACAACTCTTACTGATTTTCGCAAAGATTTTGACAGGATAGTTGCTAAGTACGGCTGGGATTATAAAGGTACAAGGGGATTTAGAACGGATGTAATATTCAATACAAATATATCTACCGCTTACTCTGCAGGACAGTATAAACAATCAATGGCAGTAATAGATAAATTTCCAATATGGAGATATAAGACGGCTGGTGATACAAGGGTTAGACCTTTACATGCTTCATGGAATGGGGTAACTCTAAGACATGATGACCCTTTTTGGAACACGCATTATCCACCGAATGGCTGGGGATGCAGGTGTTATGTGACTTCATTTATGAAGGGAGAAGTACCGCTATCTAAAGCACCTGATGATGGCACATATGAGTGGATTAATCCAAATACAGGCAAGGTTTCAAAGATACCTAATGGGATCGATGCAGGGTGGGATTATAACGTTGGTGAGGCTTGGGGTAAACAAACATCAGAGCAATCTATGAGTGCTTGGAAGGCGACTGGGGAGAAGAGATGGAAGAGGCTAACAGAGGTAAGTTATAAGACATTAAATAGACCTGAAAATATTGTTTTTAATAGTATCGATATTAAACCTATTAAACCTATTAAACCATTAAGTACAGTTGATGAGATTAAAGATTATTTAATCTCACTTATCGGAGCTGATGAGAAGATATTTAACTACCCTCAAGGTGATTTTAATCATTCAGTGATTGTAAACGCAGAGGTTTTAAGCAGACATTTAGATCTAGATAAAACCCCTTATTTGCCTTTTTTGATAGAAGCCCTTAATAATCCTTATGAGATATGGTCGTGTTTTGAACAAGACACTTTAACAGGCAAGGTAGAGCTAAGAGAAAGATTAATTGCAGGGTTTGATATAGATAAGGATAAGGGATTGTTAATAGTCTTTCAATCATTGGATGGGCGGATGGAGTCATGGACAATGATACCTACATCAGATAAAAACTATATTAATAATCAGAGAGTAGGAAATTTAATATGGAAAAAAGATTAATGGAAGCCCTCACTCCCTCTATAGCAGGGCGGGCATGCAAAATCATTCAATCAACGCTATAGGTTTTATGATATTGCAGTGATTAATATTAACACAAACATAAGGAAAAAGTAAATGGCAGGCGCAAGCGTAACTATAACAGGGATAGAAGGGTTAACGGCTCGGCTTAAGAAAATAGAGTCCAATATCCAAAATGCCAAGCCTTTACTAAGCGAAATTGGCAAGATTGTAAGAGATTCAGTGGTTACTAACTTTGATTTAGGAGGCAGACCGACTAAGTGGATACCTTCTATTAGGGCTTTGAAAGATAACGATAAAACATTGATAGATACAGGCAGATTACAAAGGTCTATAAATTATCAGGTATCAGGCAAGGATACGGTAAGTGTTGGTACGAATGTTGACTATGCTGCGATACATCAATTGGGCGGTGTGATACGTCATCCTGCAAGGAAGCGGGTGTTGAATTTCAAGATACATAAAGGCGGAAAGAATAAGGGCAGGATATTATTTGCAAAGGCTAAAAAGGCGAATTATCAAGAGACAGTTCAAGGCAAGGCTTATGATATAAGAATTCCAGCCCGACCATTTTTGATGGTGCAGGAAAGCGACAGAATACGGATGAAACAAGCGGTAATAACGCATTTAATTAAATAAACGGAGGTTTTAGAAATGGAACAGGTATTAAAGGCATTAGAAGAGACAAAGGATTTAATGACTGATAAGTTTGGCGAATTTGAAAAGAGAATGTCAGCGATGGAGACATTGACGAAGCCACGCAAGGTATCACTCCCGGGAGTTGATGAGGGCAAAGAGTCATTCTCTTTTTTAAAGGCGATTAACGCTATTCGTTCAGGCGATTGGAAACATGCTGGTTTTGAAAAAGCAGTTTTTGACGAGACCGAAAAGAAAGCAGGCTCAACAGGCTCAGACTCCGCAGGCGGGTATATCGTGCCTTCTCAATATGTTGCGTCAATTATTGAAATGTTGATGCAAGAGTCCATTATTGCAAGCATGGGAGCAACTTATCTGAATAATCTATCTGCGTCACCTCTTGAAATTCCAAAACAGACAGGCGGAGCTACTGCTTATTGGGTGGATGAGAACGCTGATATTACATCCTCTGATTTAGCCTTTGGGCAGTTAAGTCTAACTCCTAAGGCATGTGCAGCGATGATCAAGATGTCAAATAGATTGATTAAACTTTCTAACCCATCGGCTGAGGCAATGGTTAGAAGAGATATAGTTAATGCTTTAGCTCTTGAGATAGACAGGGCTGCTTTACGTGGTAGCGGTATCGGTTCAGAACCAAAAGGTATTAAAAATACTTCAAATATAAATACCCTTGCGCTTGGCACAAATGGCGATGCGTTCACACTTGACGCAGTTGCTGACATGATTGGTAAGATTGAAGACTCACACGCTTTAAGAGGCAAGTTAGGCTTTGTTTTCAATGCTAAGGTTAAGCGTATGATGTTTAAACAAAAGGTTGCGCAATATTCAGGAGACACCGCAGGTATGCCTCTTTTAATGCCAATGAGCGATGTCAACTTGAAGAATTTAATCGGCTATGACTTTAAGACTTTCTCAGGAATTCCAACTGATTTAACCAAAGGTTCAGGCTCAAATTTATCAGAGGTATATTTTGGAAATTGGGAAGAGTTGATCATCGCAAATTGGGGTGGGCTTGAAATTATGGCAAGTTCAGAAACCTCCGATGCTTTTCAGAAAAATCAGACTTGGGTAAGGGTTATTCAAGAGTTAGATATGGGTCTAAGACACCCAGAGAGCTTCTGCTTATGTTCAGATGCTGAAACTGTTTAATTAGTATATAAAATTGGAGAGAATATAAGATGAATCACACATTAAAGGAATTTGTTAAATCGTTGGTAGGAATTCGTCCTCAGGCGATAAACACAGCAACATTGACTAAGGGAGAGATAATTGACCGAACAGGTTTTAGAGACTCGGTTGCTATCTTAACACTTGGCGGATTGACACCATCTAATACTACTGCTATCTCAAGCGTTTTACAGATGCAGGAGTCAGACACTGCTACAGACGGCGGGTTTGCTAATGTTACTGCTGCAGTAGCAACCAATGCTATTAGCAATAAACGGATGACTGTAGTGTTTGGTTCTGATCTTGAAGCTACAGACACTATTGACTTAAAGATTGATGGGGTATCAATAACGCAAGTTCCATTTAATGCAACGCATGCGCAGACATTGACAGATTTAGTTACCGCAGTGAATGCCATTGCAAGTGGTGTGCTTACAGCGACTGGCGCAACACGCACTTTGACTTTAACAGCCAATAAGGCAGGTATTGATTTTGTAGTTTCAGATGTTGTTTGCGGAGGAACAGCTCCGACAAGCACTATTGCAACTGCTACAGCGCATTCAGGAGTTAATGTCATGGAGCTTGGTGTTAATTTGAAAGATATCTCTAAGAAATATATCAGATTTAACGTAACCCATACTATCACAGGCGGAGGCTCAGCACTTAACAGCGGAGTAACCATGTTGTTAGGTGGAGCTGGTGAATATCCTATATAATAATTAGTCAGCACAGGGTATTTATACCCTATTTAGTCCATAGCTCTGATGGATTACCTCCCTAGTCCATCGGGGCGCTCCTTTAAAGAGGTATTAAATGACAACAAATAAAATAATTAAATCGCAAATAAGTACCGTTAAATCAGTGAATGAAACTGACTTTATAATTAGGGCCGTAGTCTCAACTGCTGAAGTGGATCGATATAATGAGGTTATAGATATTGGAGCTTGGTCAAAGGGATTAGACCGTTATAAACAGCACCCTGTACTTTTAAGCTCACACGATTATAACGGTCTGACTAGGCAGATTGGTAAAGCGTTACATATCGGGATTGAGGGTAATTCTTTAGTCGCGGAATTTAAATATTTTGTAGGAGAGGGCAATCCTGAAGCAGATTGGGCATTTAATTTGGCAAGTAAAGGCATCGCTGCTTTTTCTGTAGGTTTCCTGCCGCTTGAAACAGATAACAATAGCCAGATTGCTAAACGTGTTTATAAACAGGTAGAACTTATAGAAATATCTCAAGTCTTAGTTCCAGCAAACCCAGAGGCGCTGCAGAAACAGTTGTTAAGCGAAGACCCTTTAACAAGAGAATTAGCAGAGATGGTGCGAAAAGATTTTAAAGGTGAAAAGGACAATGAATCTGTTGGACCAATAAAAGATATTCCCTGTGATTTAGTGCAGAGGCTTGAAGCTGAAATCAAGACGATGAAAGAGGATATAGATGTTTGGAAAAAGGCAATAAATACAAAACAGTCTGTAACTTTAAATTTACTTGAAGAAATAAAGAGATTTAATCTCTCTCTTGGGGTTGTTTGATGCAATTAACAGATGTCGATACGCTTAAATTATACGGGAGTATCGGAGGCGATAAGGACGATGATCTGCTTGACATGCTTATTACTCAAGTATCTGCGCAGATACAGGGATATCTTAACCGAGACCTGAAACCTGCAGAGAGGACGGAGTATTTCGATGGAGGAAGCCAAATCTACTTAAGGGCGTATCCAGTTGACGGCTCGGAAAGCATAACAATCAAGATTCATGGAGTTGAAACTGTTGATTATTATATCGATTTAAAGACAGGTATCGTAACGTTTTTATCATCTGCGCCGTCGTGTTATCCAAATTCAATAGAGATTACATATACAGGCGGGTATGTGTCTGTGCCTGATGACTTGCAACTATCGTGCTGTATGCAGACCAATTTTGTATATCGGAGGCGCAAAGACGAGGGGTCAACGAATATTAATATGGAGTCAGGGTCAATCCAAACCCAGCCATCAGGACTTTTGGAGGGCGTTAAAGAGATATTGGATAGCTATCGGAGTTTAGGACATGGATAATATGATAAATAATCCAATATATCAACTAATTATCGGAGGTGCAGCCTCGGGTTTTTGGTTTGTCAAGTGGATTACCTCGCAATTTAATGAAATACATAAAAAGATAGATAAACTAACAAATCAAGATACCTGCTCAATGGCAAGGGATGGCTGCAATAAACGACTTAACCGCATAGAGCAGGTATTAAACGGGAGTTTAAAGGACTAATTATGATTATTACCCTTGAACGATTTCTCAGTAATTCATTTGCTACACATGGAGTTTTGATTAAAGACGACATGCCGTTTGCAGTAACTTTAGAAAGACCGTGGCTCTTAAATAAGGTTAATACCTCCTGTATTCCAGCGGGTGAATATATTTGTAAACGTATAGTATCTCCTAAATTTGGACGTACTTATGAAATAACTGGCGTTGAAGATAGGTCTCATATCCTATTTCATAGCGGTAATTGGGTAGATGATTCAAGCGGGTGTATCATTGTTGCTAAAGAATTCGGAGAGTTATCTAAAGGAATTTTTATATCTGACAGTAAACGCGGGATGACTGAATTATTAACTATAGTTAAAGGGTTAGATGTATTTTCACTAAAAATAATAGATATATGGAGGTTAAAAAATGTTTGAATCAATTTTGCTTAATTATGTAGTTCCAACTGTTGCAACTATCATTGGTGGTTTCTTAATTAATGTCCTATCTAAGGTATCTGAAAACTTGGGGATTACGATTGACGCAAAAGAACAGAAGGCATTGATTGATAACATCACAAGAAAGGTCATGACAATAGAAGAGATGAACGCTTGGAATGTTAAGGTTGGAAACAAACCGATATCAAGTGAAAGAAAGATGGATTTTGTAAAGAATAATATATTTACGGAGATTAAAGGCAAGATTCCAAAGGTTCAGATCGAAGAGCTTGCAACTGCGATAATTGCTGGACTGCCTAAGTTTGGAGCAACTAAATAGGAGAGAAATAATTGTTGCGGAGACAAATTGAGCCTATGGAGTGGTATAAATGAGAATAAATATCCCTGATATAAAGACATCCCTTAAACAATTAATGGCATGGGCAAGGATAACTGCCATTAACAGTGAGAATGACACTGCCGATATTGTAATACTTAATAAAGATTTAAACCCTTTAGAGACCTTAGACGGCGAGGGGAAAAAGATAACGCAAACACATATAAATGTACCAATATTCTACCACTGTTCGCCTGAAGCAACATTGAGAGATAATGGCTCATTGATGGGGGCATCTGATGGATTCAGCGTTGATGACAATGTCATAGTCAAGTTTATAATAGACGATTTTGGGAGCAAGATAGAACATATAATAATGGGGCATCTCGGCAAAAAGAAGTTTTGTAATAAGGTCTTATATCTGATAGATTATTATTTTATTCCTCCGTCTACAAATCCATTATATAAGATTACTGCCTTTAAAATCAAATCTGATTTCACGCTTGATGAATTGCATCAGGATCAAGCTGCAAATAAACTTTCGTTATCTGCAAGACAAGACGGCGGGTTTCATCTTGTAGTTCAGGGTAACCCCACGTCAAATCAAGTATATGTTGCAATGCCCTTTCATGGTGAACTATGGGAATCTATTGATAAATATAGAATAAATCTTGATACTAATACCTTGACATATAAAAAATGGGGTGATACTGCTACTGTTATGTTTGATAACTTTCCTATTAGTCCTGTTGTTGGGAGCGACGAAAATTATCAGCCTAAAGTCAACTCACTTGCCTATGAAATAGTCTCTACCTTACAGGCAAGACGGGGTTATTCAACGGATAGTACAGGTAAATTAGACGAATTTGGATTTGAAATAGAAAGCACGAATGTAGGCGGGGTAAAGAGACTTAATTTCTTAGAGGGATGGATTGAAAGGACTCTGCAGAAATATAGAATCGGCTGGTATTATGCCTCTGACGCTATTAAACATTATACAGATTGGGCATTCCAAGAGACAGGCGGTCAAAATTGGAATCCTGCTGGCACTGGAGACCCTAATGTATGGAAGGTGTATATGCCGATAGTGGCTATTGCGTCAGACAAAATGCTTATTAAATCAATAGATAAGACTACTACTACAGGAGGAGGGAGTACTACTATTCAGGGTAAATATTATAGAGATTTCGAAATAAAGAGGGCATATTGTAATGGCAGTGAGGCTGTATTTTATTCTGCAAATCCTTATTATTATAGAAATGAGACTGTTGGATATGGATTAAATACAAATACATTTACAGAGGAATTAAAGATAGGCGCAGGGGTTATAGAATCTTTGACTTATATTGAGAATATATATCTATTAGATTCATTTAATTTATTATGGGCTGAAACATGGACAAGGGTAGGAGGTCTTATATTTTATTCTGCCAATGATTTATGGACATCAAAGGATTTAATAACATCTTATACAATAACAGCCCCTATTGGATTAGATGCAGCAGGTACTATCAGTGATATTACGAATGGCTCAACAATAGTTTCACAACCATCACCTATGGGGACATGCTCTGAACAATCAAAACCTTATTCTTACTCTACAATAGAAGATTATACATATACAGGAGGATATATTGATAAGCGGACAGGCGAGAAAGATATATTTGTAATGGCTATGGATAATCTGCAAGGCGATGAGAATTTTATAATCATTTATGGATTGGGTTCGGTAGATTATATAGGTAATTATTCAACAGATCAATGGACAATGGATGTGCCTGTTAGCGATAATTATGCCACGACTTTTAAGATGGTATATAAGGTAAATGGCGGTGCTATAACTAAAGTTGACCTTGCAGAAAATACAAGACAAGATACATATAAATGTGTAAAGTGTATGAATTCTTTTGAGGCAGGGATTAAAGAGATTACAGAATACACGACCACCACAAACGGGACTAAGATAGGTAATGTCTCTGTGCAAATTAATGCAGGGTTTATATCATTTACATATTGTGTCTATAATATAACAGACGATGTAGAGACATTCAATAAGCGGGTAATTGGCTTGATAAGCATAAATGATAATAAATATCCAGCTGGAGTGATTAAACAATGGGAATATACGGGTAGTGATTATGATAAAAAATCAGCGATTGGGGTGGTGAGATGACTAAAAGACAAGGAATAATAGATGAATTAGAAAATAGATTAAAGACCGCCTTATCTGATATATCTATCCAAAGGGGTTTTGGGCAGCCGATACCAAAGGATTATCCATCAATATTTATTATTGAAGGTGTTGAGAAAGTAACAGAGCCGTCTCTTGGGATGTATAGCCGTGATTTACTGGCGCTGATTCATTACTTTATTCAGAGTGATGAAGAGACGATGTACGAGGACGCAAATACCGCCCTCATTGACATTCAAGAGGCGGTAGATATAGATTATGATTTTGCTGGACTATCAATAAATTATGGTATTATAGAGACACAGATAATCCCGCAAGGAGACAGGGCGGTTATAATAACTGCCTATCATTTTAGATTTTTAGAACAAAAAATCTTAGATTAAAGGAGCATAAAAAAATGGCAATATCACCGTTTGTGAACGAAAAGACATTAACACTTTCAAAAGGATCATTTTTATTTGGGGACACAAGGGTAATATTAGATCCCTTCGGAAACGTGTCTGCAGGCAATCTAACTATCAAGATTGACTATCAAGATATGATTTCGGGGCAGAGTGGATTTAATGAAATCTACGCAAAGATAAAAATGAAAGAAGAGGCTACTATCAAAATGCAGATGGATAACCTCACAACGAAAAACCTCTCAAAGTTTTTGCTTGCAAATCCAGCAGCGTCTATAGCGCAGGCTGCGGGTACTTTAGTCGCTCAATCGGTAATTGTAAATAAAGGGCAGCTGGTGCAGTTGGGCGAGCTTAACGGTGATAATATTTTTACTCCGTCATATTCGGTATCAGAAGTAATCGTGACATCAGACCCAATAGGTACAACCTATGACGTCAATGTAGATTACACCCTTGACGAAAAAAAGGGCAGGATATATATATTACCAACCGGTACCATAACAGATGGTGCGGCCATCTTGATAGGGTGTACAGTTGCAGCAGATACTACTAAGATGATTAAAGCAGGGTCTAAGGGACTAATAACAGGACATATTTTATATATCGGCAACAGTCCGCAGGGGCGGACTGTCGAGATCGCAGGCTACGGGCAGTTGACACCAGATGGAGACTTGCCGTTAGTTGACGATAAGTTAGTCAAGATAGGATTTACCTTTACCTTTTTGCGACACGCTGATTATGCAGCAATACTCGAAATGTTGGTAGATACAGAGCAGATATAATAATAATCATCAGGGCAGGCTATTAGTCCTGCCCTGACAATAAATAGGGAGATACGATGAGAAACTCAAAGATAATAAAGATAGGTGATAATGAAATAACGATAAAAGAATTAAGGATAAAGGACATATTCGGTTTTTTTAATAGTGGTCAAATGCAGGAATCGAGCATGTTAGAGTTGATAAAGTCAACGCTTTCTGAAATATCGGATATAACAATTGAGCAGTTTGATGACATGTCATTTTCAGAGATAAATCAGTTGATCGAGGGCTTTAAGGAGGTCAACAAAGATTTTTTCGCCCTTCTCTCCGTACCAGAGGTGAAGACGGTGCTGGAGACGATAAAAGGACATATTTTCAAAGGCTTACAGACGCAATTTGCAGGCTTATCACAGCAGGGCATGGACAAATAGTCTGGGAATATGGATATGGATTCTTTGCCATAGCCTTAGAATGTTATAAAAAAGAACACCAAGAGAGATTTAAGGAGATGGTCTATGCGTCAAGGGCGGGAGCTTCTGGCGTAGATATAGAGGGGATGTTTAAGAAAGATGAAGAGGTGGATGATGAATTAGATAATTTTATGGCATGGAGAAAAGAAACTACTTAGCAAGTCCGCCTTAGTGGCAAGTTCTTTAGTCAACTCGTCTTTAAGTTCAAGTTTTTTCTGTAGAGCAGTATCTTTAGCCTTAGTTTCAATAACATCAAGGCTTGCGATGATAGCAGAGGATACCTTCTTTGCCTCTTCTTTGCCTATCTTTTCTTCAAGCAAATATAAAATCTCTATCGGTAATGTAGTTGCCATGATTTATTATACAGGATAAAAAGGAGAAATAAGCAATGGACGATAAAGTACAAATAAAAATAACCTTAGAAGATGCACTGTCAACAGTCCTAAAGGGGGTAATAGGGACAATTGACCAGACGGTAAAGAGTACCTCATTTTTGGATAACGCCCTTAAAGATGTAAGCGGTAAGTTTAAAGAGGCAGCGCAGACTGCAAGCACGTATTTAAATACATCATTCAAGGCTACCACAGAACAGATGAAAGGTATGAATGATATGATAAGGCAATTGGCTAAGGCATATCCTGATATGGCGAATGAATTTAGTAAAGAAATAAAAATGAAAATGCCAGAGTTTAAAACTGCGCCAGTAAATGAATTTACTGGCGCTATAAAAAAGACGGGGGAGGCATTAAATAAAACTGCCCAAAATGCGGATGGGTTAAAAGGTTCTGTTTCAGGTGTAAATCAAGTGATGGATACGCTTAAAACAATTGCTACTGGTTATATCGCAAAACAACTTGCAACAAACTTTATAGATATTGCTTCAAGTGCAGAGAAAACAAAGCTCATGCTTGACGGGGTAATGGGTTCAACTCAATCAGCTGGAACTGCATATAAATGGCTGTTAGATACTTCTTCTAAAGTGCCTTTTACAATGGAGGCTTTGCAAAATTCATTCATAAAACTAAAAACAGCTGGACTTGATCCTATGGACGGGGCGCTCAAAACTGTTATGGACTCAATCTCATTTTTTGGTGGGAGTTCGGAAGATTTAAAGTTGGCGACAATGGCAATGCAACAGATGGCGGGCAAAGGTGTAATTTCTATGGAGGAATTGCGACAGCAGTTAGGGGAACGCATACCTACTGCAATGAAGGCTATGGCTCAAGGGCTTGGTATGACTATGCCTGAATTGGCAAAGGCAATAGAGCAAGGACAGGTTACAGCAACTGATGGAATGAAGGCTATGTTATCAGAGTTGCAAAAAATGCACGGAGGGGCAACTGATAAAATGATGTCTGGCTGGGCTGGACTTGTTGCACAAATGAAGACAGCATGGTACCTATTCGTGGTGGACGTGGCAGACGCAGGTCTGTTTGATACGCTTAAAAATGCGTTGAAAGGCTTGTTTGAGGCTATTAACGCTCTGAAGCAGAGCGGGGATATGCAGGCATGGGCAAGCAGTATCGCTGACGCTTTTAGCTTAATGGTTACTATTGTAAAGACTACGGGGAGTGTTATCTTTGGCTTTTTATCAGAATTTAGAAGGGAGATAATACTGGCAATAGAAATATTTGTCTTGTACAAAAATGCTATGATGGGGATAGCTATCTCAGCATTGATAGTCAAGGGCGTAGTAGCTCTTGCTGGAGCAATGACTGTATTGAGTAGTGCTTTCACAGGCGTTCAGATTACATCTGCCCTATCTATAATAGCGATAAATGGTTTTACTGCCTCATTGGTAGCGGCAAGGGTCGCAGCTATAGCGCTATATTCAGTCGCTCCGTACTTAGCAGCTATAGCTGGAGCAATATATATCATACATCAGGGCTTTCTGACTTATGAGGCATCAAAATTTGCACTTAGTCGGTCTGATTATTATGCAAACGAGGCTAAGAAACTCAAGGAATATGCCGATATCTCTATTAGATCGAGCGTCGAAATAATCGCAATGCAGGAAAAAGAACGTGAGGCATATTTACTTACACTAAAAAGTCATAGAGAT
>Ga0315281_10004988_pt1 | contig 19099 bp, 16 predicted proteins | sample YL17G07_0_MG_FD_204540 | JGI IMG/M metagenome (GOLD analysis project Ga0315281, IMG submission 204540) | Sediment microbial communities from Yellowstone Lake, YNP, Wyoming, USA - YL17G07_0 | ecosystem: Environmental > Aquatic > Freshwater > Lake > Sediment | place: USA: Wyoming | collected... | reverse complement strand
GCGGCGCGCCACGGGAGGATGACGTGGAGACCAGGACGCACACGGCGGAACAGGTGATGGCCATGGCGCTGGAAGGCCGGTTCACGAAGGCCGAACTGGCCGAGTTCCTGTCGAGCGAGCGCCGGCGGTCGTTCCTCAACGCCTGCGCGCGCATCGAAAAGCAATTCACCGAGGAGTGCGCGGCAAAAGGCGAACCGTGCCTCGAGTCCGGCTGCTCGCTCGGAGGCGAAATCTGCCTCCAGCCGCTGCTGCACGCCGGTTCCGCGTACCACAAGGCCTGCGCCGCGGCCTGGCTCCCGATCTTTCGCGATCCGCAGAACCGCGCCGCCTGACCGTCGATTCAGAACTTCAACAGCATCGACGTCTTCTGCAGCGACAAGACGGGCACGCTGACGACGGGCGAGCATCCTTTTTCAGCCGAACGCGCCCTCGAGGATCGACAGCCCGCGGGCGACGTCGTCCGATGCCGTCGTCAGCGGCGGCAGGAACCGCACCACGTTCTTGTGCGGGCCGCATTTCAGCAACAGCAGCCCGAGATCGCGCGCGCGATCGATCACCTGCTGCGCCAGCGTCGCGTCCGGCTGCTTCGTGGATCGGTCCGTGACGAGCTCGATCGCGAGCATCGCACCGAGTCCCCGGACGTCACCGATGGCGGGCACGCGGGCCTGAAGCGCCATGAGACCGTCGCGCAGCTGCGCGCCGAGGCGCGCGCCGCGCGCGACGAGGTCCTCCTCCGCACAGACGTCGAGCACGGCGAGCGCCGCCGCGCATGCCAGCGGATTGCCGCCGTAGGTGCCGCCGAGACCGCCGGCGGCCGGCGCGTCCATCATGTCCGCCTTGCCGACGACCGCCGAGAGCGGGAGTCCGCCCGCCAGGCTCTTCGCCATCGCCACGAGGTCTGGCTCGATGCCGGCGTGCTGGTACCCGAACATCCGGCCCGTGCGGCCGAAGCCGCTCTGCACTTCGTCGAGGATCAACACGATGCCGTGACGGCGGGTGAGATCGCGGAGGCGTTGCAGAAACGCTGCCGGCGCCGGGATGAAGCCGCCCTCGCCGAGCTGCGGCTCGATGATGACGGCAGCGACCTGATCCGGCGTCACCTCGGTCGCCAGCAGGTCTTCGAGCGCACCGAACGCGCGATCCGTCGTCCAGCCGCGATACTCGTCAGGGAACGGCGCGTGATAGACCTCGGCCGCCAGCGGGCCGAAATTCTGCCGATAGGCCGGGTTCGATGCCGTCATCGTCAGCGCGAGCTGCGTGCGCCCGTGAAAGGCGCCGCTGAAGGCGATGACGCCGGACCGCCGCGTGTGCGCGCGCGCGATCTTGACGGCGTTCTCAGTGGCTTCGGCGCCCGTGGTGAACAGCGCGGCTTTCTGCGACGGGCCGACGAGCGCGCACAGCCGTGCCGCCAGCTCGACGTAGCTGTCGTACATCAGGACCTGGAAGCAGGTGTGCGTCAGCCGCGACGCCTGGTCGCGGACGGCCTGCACGACGCGCGGATGGCAGTGGCCGACGTTCAGCACGCCGATGCCGGCGCAGAAATCGAGGTACTCCTTGCCGTCGACGTCCCAGACGCGGGATCCCTCCGCGCGGCTGATGAAGATCGGATGTGTGCTCGCGAGTCCGCGCGGCACCCATCGCTCGCGCGCCGCAACTGAGCCGTACGTCTCCTGCCGTGTCAGGGCCATGGGGTCATCTCCGTGAGGAGAGTAAACCACATTCGCTTTTGCGTGCGGTCGCGTCTTGGTGGCCACCGACGAATGATTACTGCGCGAGAGGCGCCCAGCTCTGCAGCGTGCGGATGTAGTTGCCGCGCTCGGCGATCTCCGAGTCGCCCGGCTGGCCGTCGACGCGCCCGCGGAACGCGTCAATGGTCGCGAACGCCTTCGCTTCCATCCAGCGCTGCAGCCCCTCGCGCATCGACGCGAAATACGGCGGCCCATGCCGCATGATGGCCGAGACCATATGGACCGCGTGCGCGCCGGCGAGCAGCGCCTTGATGCCGTCGGTCGGCGTGTTCACGCCGCCGGTGAGCGCCAGCGAGCAGCGCACGCGCGAGTGCAGGAGCGCCATCCATCGAAGCCGAAGCAACAGCTCCGCGCTCGTCGAGAGCTCGAGGTGGGGCGCCGCCTTCATTTCGCGGATGTCGATGTCCGGCTGATAGAACCGGTTGAAGAGCACCAGGCCGTCGGTGCGGGCCTGATCGAGCTGCCACGCGAAGTGACCGAACGCGGTGAAGAAGGGGCCCAGTTTTACGGCGATCGGTATCGTCAGGCTCTGCTTCAACTCGACCACGACGTTGCGAATCTGGAACTCGATGGCCGCCGCCGACTCGTCGGGGTTCGTCGCGACTTCGTACATGTTCAGCTCGAGCGCGTCCGCGCCGGCCTGCTGGATCCGCAGCGCGAACCTCAGCCACGATTCGCTGCTCGTGCCATTGAGCGACGCGATCACGGGGATCTTCACGGCCGCCTTCGCGCGCTGCAGGTGCTCGAGGTACTCGTCCGGGCCGAGCGCGTACTGATCGGGCATCGGAAAGCCCGCCAGCGTCCCGGCAAACTGCTGGTCGAGCGGATCCATGTGGTGAATCCGTCCGGATTCGGCCATCGTGATCTGCTCCTCGAACAGCGAGCGGAGCACAATCGCCGACGCGCCGCCGTCCTCGAGCCGCTTGACCGTGTCGAGATGATCCGCCAGCGGCGACGCGCCCAGCATGAACGGATGCGCGAGCGTCAGGCCCAGATAGGTCGTGGACAGGTTCATACAGCCCTCCGCTGTTCGTGAGGAGCGGGTTCAGCGTCGCGGCGCGGATTGACGGCCGGCCGCTTGACGATCGACGCCCAGTGCGTACCCAGCGCCGACTCGATCTCAGGCATGGCACCGCGAGCGGTGCCGGGTTTCCGGCACAACGCCCGCCCCTCTTCATCTCCTGCAAGCCGCCTGCTCAAGTCCGCCTGTGCCCGCGGGCTCTTTGAGGTGGAATCGCTGTTGCGTGGTCAAGTTGATCGTGCATGTAGTCTTCAACGGCCGGCCCGTAGAAACCCCTGCGGGCGTCACGGTGCTGCACGCGCTTCGCGCAGCCGGTGTGGAGGTGCCCGCCTTGTGCCACGACGACCGACTGCAGCCGTCGGGCGCGTGCCGGATGTGCCTGGTGCACGTGGAGGGATCGAGCCACCTGGTCACGGCCTGCACGACGCCGGTTGTCGCGGGCATGGTCGTCGAGTCCCACACGCCCGAGATTGAAGACGCGCGGCGGTCGTCGCTGACGCTGCTCGCGTCGCGGTATCCGGCCGAGGCGGTGCGCCGCGATCCCGATCACGAATTCCATCGGCTCATCCACGACTACAGTCTCGAGCGAGCACTGCACGACGGCCTCACGGATCCGGGTCTCGTCGATCGGTCGCACCCCTACATTGCCGTGGACATGGCGCGGTGCATCGATTGTTACCGCTGCGTCCGTATCTGCGACGAGCTGCAGGGCCAGTCCGTGTGGCACATCCGCGGCCGCGGCCTCGACACGCGGATCCGGCCCGACGGCCCGAATCTGAGAGAAAGCTCGTGCGTCAGCTGCGGCGCCTGCGTGGACACGTGTCCCACCGGCGCGCTGGAAGACGCAACCGTGACGTTCTCCGTGCTCGGCGCTCCGTCCAACTGGACCAGGACGACATGTCCCTACTGCGGGGTTGGCTGCGAGATGGAGGTCGGCACGCGCGACGGGCAGGTCGTCGCGGCGCGGCCGGTGGCCGACGCGCCCGTCAGCAAAGGGCACCTGTGCGTGAAGGGCCGCTACGCGTTTGGGTTCGCGTCCGCGCCGGATCGCGTGACGCAGCCGATGATCCGCGACGGTGCCACGTGGCGCCGGACCTCCTGGAACGAGGCACGCGCGTTCGTGGTCGGTCGCCTGCGCGATCTCATCGCGCGACACGGCCCGGACAGCATCGGCGTCCTGGCGTCGGCGCGCGCGACGGACGAAGAGAACTACCTGACGCAGAAGCTGGCGCGCACGGTCATCGGCACCAACAACGTGGACTGCTGCGCGCGCGTGTGTCACGCGCCGAGCGCCGCCGGCCTCAAGCAGATCCTCGGCGCCGGCCTGGCGACGAACTCGTTCGACGACATCGAGATCGCCCGCACGATTCTGATCTGCGGCGCGAACGCCACCGAGAGTCACCCCGTCGTTGGCGCGCGGATCAAACAGGCGGCCCGCCGCGGCGCCCGGCTCATCGTGATCGATCCGCGGCGGATCGAGTTGGCGGAGCATGCCGACTGTCATCTCGCGCTTCGGCCCGGCACCAACGTACCGCTGCTCAACGCGATCGCTCACACGATCGTTCGAGAAGGCCTCGGCGATCGCACGTTCATCGATGCGCGTGTCTCAGGGTTCGAGGACTTCGCCTGCGCCGTCGCGGACTGGACGCCCGAGCGGGCTGCGGCGATCTGCGGCGTCGACGCCGAGTCGATCCGTCGCGCGGCCAGACTGTTCGCGTCCGGATCGCCGGCGATGATGTTTCACGGCCTGGGTGTGACCGAACACGTCCAGGGCACCGACGGCGTCATCGCGTTGATCGACCTGGCGCTGCTCACCGGCAATCTCGGCAAGCCTGGCGCCGGCGTCAACCCGCTGCGGGGCCAGAATAACGTGCAGGGCGCCGCCCACATGGGATGCGACCCGGCGACGCTGACCGGCGCGAGGTCCCTCGAGGACGGGCGAGAGGCGTTCGCGCGGCAGTGGGGCGTGCCGCTGCCGGCGACGCGCGGCCTCACCATGCTGGAGATGATGGACGCGGCGGCGGCCGGTCGGCTCAAGGGTCTGTGGGCGATTGGCTACGACGTGCTGATGACCAATCCCAACGCGACCGAGACCGCCCGCGCGCTCGGCGCGCTCGATCTGGTCATCGTCCAGGATCTGTTCCTCACCGAGACGGCCCGCGAGTTCGGGTCGGTGTTCCTGCCGGCGTGCTCGTCGTACGAGAAGGACGGCACGTTCATGAACGCCGAGCGGAGAATGCAGCGCGTGCGCGCGGCGCTTCCTCCGGCGGGCGCCTCGAAGCCCGACTGGGAGATCCTCTGCGAGATCGCGCGCGCGATGGGCGGGGCGGGATTCTCGTTCACGAGCCCGGAGGCAATCTGGGACGAAGTGCGCGCGCTCTGCGACGGCGCACGCGGCATGACCTACGCGCGGCTCGATCGTGGCGGCCTGCAGTGGCCCTGCCCCTCGGAGGACCATGCAGGCACGGCGATCCTTCACACGAACACGTTCGCGAGTGGCGCGCGTGCGGCGCTGCGCGCCATCGAGTACCACGCGACGCCGGAGACGACGGACGCGGAGTTTCCGTGGCTGCTGATGACCGGCCGGTCGCTCTACCAGTTCAACGCCGGCACGATGACCGGGCGGACGCGCAACGTGGATCTGAGGGGCGAGGACCTGCTCGACGTCTCGCCGGCCGACGCCGAACGGCTGCAGGCCCGCGACGGCGAGCCGGTCCGCGTCGTCAGCCACTACGGGTCCGCCGTGCTTCCGCTCCGGGTCAGTGCGACCGTGGAGGCGGGGCAGGTGTTTGCGACCTTTCAGACGCCCGGCGTCCGGTTGAACGCGGTGACGGGACCGCACCGCGACGCCGCCGCCGGCACCCCCGAATACAAGGTGACGGCCGTACGGATCGAGCGCGTCGCTACGTGAGGCTGAGCGCCCCACCCGGCGGTCGGGCCGCGGCTGGCGGATTCCCGTGGCGGCAGCCGGTACGAAGGTTGCGGGACGTCCGGTGAATCGCCGCGTTTCCGTACCTGACCGGAGGAGGCCAGACTATGAATCGACCCGTTGAGATCCGATTCCGCCACATGGCGTCCAGCGCCTGGATTGACGCGGATCTGCGTGCGCGCGCCGAGAAGCTCACGACGTATTGCCAGCACATCCTGGCGTGCCGGGCGACCGTGGAGATTCCGCACCGGCACCATGAGACGGGCAACCGGTTCCACGTGAGCCTCGACCTCACCGTGCCGGGCGAGGAAATCGCCGTGACCCGCACCGCCAACCTCCACGCCTCGTCGCGGCAGCTGGACGCGCGCGCGTTCGTGAAGTCGTTAGAGGTCGAGGGGATGCGCAAGGACATCCGGGTCGTCATCAGGGAGACATTCGACGTTGCGCGCCGCCGGCTCAAGACCTACGAGCGCCGCCGCCGCGGCGACGTCAAGACGCATCGGCCCGCGCGGCGGACGCCGCGGGCGGAGCGCATCGCCAGTTAAGGAGATCATCATGGCCGTCACCGCATCGGTTCAGGAGTTTCTCAGGCAGGCGAACGTCGCCTACACCGTGTTCCCGCATCCGCCGGCATTCACGGCCCAGGAGGAAGCCGCCGTCACGCACGTCCCGGGACGCGATTGGGCCAAGACGGTGATCTGCTTTGCGGATGGACAGCCGATTCAAGCGGTCGTTCCGGCCGATCTCGCGGTCAATCTGGATGCGCTGGCGCTGCTCGCCGGCGCCGGGACGATCCGGCTGGCGCGCGAGGACGAGCTGGACTGGCTGTTCCCCGATTGCGAGCGCGGCGCGATGCCCCCGCTCGGCCCGCTGTACCGGCAGAGCGTCTTCGTGGAAGAGGCCCTGGCCGATGAGGATCGCATCGTGTTCAACGGCGGCACGCACGGCGACGCCGTCGTGATGCGCTACCAGGACTTCGTCGCCCTGACGCGCCCCATCGTCGGGCGCTTCGGCCAGCCGATCTCGATGTGAGGCGCCGCATTCACGCGGACATCCGCTTCCAGAGCCGGTCCAGCCCGAGCAGCGCCAGGCCGAACGGGAGCGCCGCCGCCCACGACCGCCAGCCGATGGCGGCCGTGCCGAACAGCCGCTGACCGGTCGCGGTGTAGTCGATCGCCGCGATCAGCAGCGCCTCGAAGACGACGCCGCCCAGGATCAGCCGGTTCGCGAACAGCCTGCGGGTACCGGCCGCTGCGGTCTCGCTCCGGCACGCAAACACATTCGCCATCTGCCCGACGACGATCGCGCTGAGGCACGCCGTCGTGGCCTGCAGGTACAGCGGATCGGTGGCCGCCAGCGGGACGCCCCAGTGCCATCCACCGCCGGCGAGGACCAGCGCGTACGCCGTCATCGCGCCGATCGCCTCGATACCCCCGAGCAGCACGTACGCGCGCGTGAGCAGCCGGCGGTCCACGAGCCGGTCGGCGGCTGTCCGCGGCGGCCGCGACATGACGCCGGGATCGGGCGGCTCCGCACCGAGACCGAGCGCGGGCAGCATGTCGGTGCCGAGGTCGACTGCCAGGACCTGGATGATCGTGAGCGGCAGCGGAATCCGCAGCAGCACGAACGCGAGGTACGGCACGAGCTCCGGGACGTTCGACGTGAGCACATAGGTGGTGAACTTCCGGATGTTCGCGAACACGCCCCGTCCTTCTTCGACAGCGGCGACGATGCTGGCGAAGTTGTCGTCGAGGAGGACCAGGTCGGCCGCCTGCCGCGAGACGTCGGTGCCGCTGATGCCCATCGCCACGCCGACGTCGGCGGCCTTCAGCGCGGGTGCGTCGTTCACGCCGTCGCCGGTCACCGCCACGATCTCTCCGGCCTGCTGCAGCGTACGCACGATGCGCAGCTTCTGCTCGGCCGAGGCGCGGGCGAAGAGGACATCCGGGCGGTTGAGGAGAAAGCGGAGCTCGGCGTCCGACAGGCCGTTCAACTCGCCGCCGGTCATCACGACTGGCGCGTCGGAGGTGACAAGCCCGATCGCGCGGGCGATCGCGCGGGCGGTGTCGGGATGATCGCCCGTGATCATGATCACCCTGACGCCGGCCGCGCGGCAGCGGGCGAGCGCGTCGGCGACCTCGGGCCGCGGCGGATCCTCGAGGCCGACCAGGCCGCACAAGGCGAGCGACGTTTCCGCCGTGCCGCGATCGACCGGGCCGGTAAACGTGCGGTACGCGAGCGCGAGCACGCGCAGGCCTTCGCGGCCCATCAATGACTCGGCGTCGCGCGCGGCCTGCCGCTGCGCCTCGTCGAGCGGCGCCACGCCGTCGGGGCCGACGACCGACACGCACAGCGGCAGGACGGTCTGCAGGGCGCCCTTCGTGTAGAGCACGCGGTGGTCGCCATCCGCGTGCAGCGACGACATGCGCATCCGCTCGGCGTCGAACGGGAAGAGATCGACACGCTCGAGCGCAAGATCCGGCAGCGCCCGGCGCCCGAGGCGTACGAGCGCGACCTCCATCGGATCGCCGAGCCACTCCTGATGCGGGCCGCGCTTGACGGTCTCGGCGTGAATCGCGGCGGCGAAGGCGTGGCGGTGCGCGGCGACGAAGTCGGGGCGGCCGGCCGCGTCGTCCGCGTCCACGAACGCGCCGGCGACGAAGAGCCGGCGCACGCGCATCCGGTTCTCGGTCAGCGTGCCGGTCTTGTCGGTGCAGATGACGGTCGCCGAGCCGAGCGCCTCGACGGCGGGGAGGTGGCGCACGAGCGTGCGGCGCGCGGCCATGCGCTGCGCGCCCATCGCCATCGAGAGCGTCAGCGTGGGCAGCAGCCCTTCGGGCACGTTCGCCACGATGACGCCGATGGCGAAGATGGCGTTGTCCTGCCACGGCAGATCGATCGCGCGGCCGACTGCGAAGAGCGCCGCGCCGAGCAGGATCGACAGCAGCCCGATGCGGCGGCTCAGGCCGGCGATCTCGCGCTGCAGCGGCGTCACGCGCTCGGGCACGGCCTGCGTGAGATGCGCGATGCGCCCGAATTCGGTCCGCATGCCGGTCGTGACGACCACGGCCAGCGCTTCGCCGGCGGCCATGGACGTGCCGGCGAGCACCATGTTGCGCTGCCGCACGCGCGCGTGGTGCGCGGCGTCGGGATCGGGCCGCGCGTCACGTCCCTGCGCGATCGACTCACCGGTGAGCGCGGCGTTGTCCACGCGCACGTCGTAGGCCTCGACGAGCCGGCAGTCGGCGGGAATCTGATCGCCCTCCGCGAGCGCGATCACGTCGCCGGGCACGAGCGCGGTCACCGGCAGATCGACCATCGCGCCGTCGCGCCGCGTGCGCACCGTGGCCGGCAGCAGGCGCTGCAACGCGTCGAGCGCGCGGTACGCGCGGCGTTCCTGCCAGAACGAGAAGAAGCCGTTGACGACGATGACGGCGACGATCGCCTCGGCCATCGTGTCCATGCCGCTGCCGGGCGCGCGGCGGGCGACGAGCGCGGCCAGGAGGGCGGCGACCCAGAGGATCAGCGCGAAGAAGTGCGTCAGTTGCCGGAGCAGCTGGGACGCGGGCGAACGGCGCGGCCCCCGCACGAGCGCGTTCGGGCCGAACTCGCGGGCCCGGGCCGCGGCCTCCTCGCGCGACAGGCCGCCGAGGCTGCTGTCGAGCGCCGCGAGCGCGGCGCCGGCGTCCAGGTGGTGGATCGATTCAGTGTGCGACACGTGTCTGCCGTGTGTCTTCGCAAGGCTGATACCGGGCCGACCTTTTGCACGCTGATCGTCAGCAGGGCGCCTTGCGGGGCCGGGCGAGAACGGCTCCCCAGCCGGGCTGCCGAATTGTCGGCAACGTGCGCGCGTCCGCTGGCGGTGGACCGATGGACCTCACGCGCATACTTTGTCCCGTCGATTTCTCCGAGACGTCCGCGCACGCGGTCGAGCAGGCGATCGCGGTCGCACGCTGGAGCCACGCGCGGATTACGGCGCTGCACGTCTGTAATCCGGCGTTCATGCCGGTGCCCGGCCTCCCGCCGCCCGCCGAGCGCATGACCGCGGCGGAACTCCAGCGCGCGCACGGCGAGACGCAGACGTATTTCGGCGCCGCCGCGGCCGCCGGCATCCCCGTCGACGTCGTCGTCGAGGTGGGAGAGCCGGTCCGGCACATTCTCTCGCGCGCCATTCACCTGCCGGCCGACCTGATCGTGATGGGCACGCACGGTGCCAGCGGTTTCGAGCACCTCGTGCTCGGTTCGGTGACGGAGAAAGTCCTGCGCCGGGCGACGTGCGCCGTGCTGACGGTCCCACCGCGCGCGCAGGCGACGTCGACGCTGCCATTTGCGCGCGTGCTCTGCGCGGTGGATTTTTCGGATCCCTCGCTCGCCGCGCTGGGGCTGGCGCAGTCGCTGGCGTGCGGCGCGCAGGCGGCGCTGACGGTGCTGCACGTGATCGAGTGGCCGTGGGACGAGCCGCCGGCGCCGGACTTCACGCAGCTCCCGGCCGAACAAGCCGCCGCGCTCGCCGAGTACCGCCGCTACGTCGAGACGACGGCGCTCGCCCGGCTGAAGACGCTCCTGCCGGAGCCGGTGCAGCAGCGCTGCGCGGCGCGCGCACGTCTCAACCACGGGAAGGCGCACGTCGAGATCCTTCGCGTGGCCGCTGAAGAGCGGGCCGATCTGATCGTGATCGGGGTCCACGGCCGGAACGCGATCGACATGATGCTGTTCGGATCGACGGCGAATCAGGTCGTCCGGCGGGCGACGTGTCCGGTCCTGACGCTGCGGAAATAAGCCATGCGCCTGTCCGATGCGATCGCCAGGGTCGTTGTTGCCGGTGCCTGGGCTGGCGCGTGGGCCGGCGCGGTCGCGGTCCCGGCGTTCGCGCAGACCACAGGCACGCCCAATCCGCCGCTCGTGATTCAGTCGGTCGAGGGACGCGACGTGTTCGAGTTCTATTGCGCGACGTGTCACGGCCGCGACGGCACGGGCGGCGGGCCCGTGGCGCCCGCGCTCGCGGTGGCGCCTCCCGATCTCACGCGTCTCGCCCGTCGCCGCCGCGGCGCGTTTCCGCGCGCATGGGTGGAAGCGTTCGTCACGCACGCCGCCGCCGCGGCGACGCCGGCGCACGGCAGCCGGGACATGCCGGTCTGGGGTCCGGTGTTTCGCGGATTGGATCCTTCCGACACGCGCGCCGCCATTCGCATCGCAAACGTCGTGAAGTACGTCGAGTCGCTTCAGATGAAGTAGCGTTCACCGAATCGAAAAGTCCATCACGACCGTCACGAGTACGTCGACTGGCGCATTGGCCAGCCGCCCCGGCGCGAAGCGCCACTCGCGCACGGCCTTGATCGCTTCGGCATCAAGACCGGAATCGAGCGAGCGCGCGACGCGAATGGCGTCGGGCCGGCCGTCGCGCGTGACGACGAGCTCCAGCCACACCGAGCCCTGGATCTTCGCGCTCAGCGCCTCGGTCGTGTACGTCGGCCTGGTCTGCGAGAGGATGCGCGGCGACGTCACAGCGCCGCCAGGGCGGTAGATGCCGCCGCCGGTGCCTCCGCCCGACCCCGGTCCGACGCCCGGTCCGGTGACGGATCCGATTCCGGTCCCGACGCCAGTGCCTACGCCGCCGCCGGACCCCGGGCCCTGGGACGTCCCGAACGACACGCCGCCGGTCGGGAGTCCAGGTTGGTCCATCGTGCCGGATGCCAGCGGTCGCGCGTCGAGCAGTACTCGCGGCAGGCTGTCGATCGGCGCCGCGGTGTCGATCGCTGGCGCGATCCGTCCGGGGCGCCGCGTGCGCAGCGTCGCCGCGTCGCGGCCTCTGCCCTCCGCGCGCCGGATCGGACCCGGCTGCTGATTCCCGCCGCCGCCACCGCCGCCGCCCGGCAGTCCGTTCGGGATGAACACGATGCGTGGAAGCGCCACGGCAACGATGTCCGGCGGGGCCGCGGTGTTCGGCGCGGGCGCCGGCGCAGTTCGCGGAAGCGCGAGCAGGAGCGCGCTGAGCGCCAGCGCGTGCGCCAGTCCGGCGACGGCCCATTGCGCACTGCGGGTTCGCCAGCCGGCAGCCGGCAAACGTGGCGGCTTGCGGTCGAAAAGCTGGTGACCCACTGTCATTCGAGAGAAGCAATGCGACTGCCCGCCGGCGTGGGGCAATGCACTTGCACATCAGACGATTGGTCGCCCTGAACAGCCGGAAGTCTGCGGAATTCATCGGACTTGCGCGGAGCTCTGCCGACAACACGGCAGCGCGTCGAGAACCCGGCGGCGACCTGACCGGGGGCGTTATGAGACTGAACGAAGTCATGACCGCTGGCGTGCAGACTGTCGCACCGACGATGGCGGCCGCCGATGCGTGGGAGTTGATGCGCCGCAAACGGATTCACCACGTCGTGGTGACACACGGCGCGGACGTGGTCGGCATTCTGTCCGATCGCGACGCGGGCGGCCGCGCGGGCGCGACCGTGCGGGCCGGGCGGATGGTCGCCGAGTTGATGACCAGTCACGCCGTCACGCTCGCGCCGACGGACACGGTGCGCAAGGCGGCGAATCTGATGCGCGGCCGGACGATTGGCTGTCTGCCGATCACGGACACGCGCGGGCGGTTGGTCGGGATCGTGACCGTGTCCGATCTGCTGGAGATCCTCGGCCGCGGCGTGGATCGGACGGTCCAGCCCGAGCGTCCGATCGCGACGCATCGCGGGCCGCATCGCAAGCGCCACCGCGCGTACGGCGTGTGGTAGTCCCGTGGTCGTTGACGATCAACGCGACGTCGTCGCGTTCCTCGCGACGCCGGCCGCGTACGGAGTCCGAGCGGCGCCTGTCGACGCTGTTGAGCGCATCGACACGCACATCAGCATCGTGTGGCTGGCCGGCGACCGCGCCTACAAGCTGAAGCGCGCGGTGCGCTTCGACTACGTCGATTTCTCGACGGTCGAGCGGCGGCGGACGGCGTGCGAGGCCGAGGTGCGGCTGAATCGCCGGACGGCGCCGTCGCTGTATCTCGGCACGCGGCCCGTGACGCGCGAAGCCGATGGCTCGCTCGCGATCGACGGCCGCGGGACGCCGGTCGACTGGCTGGTCGAGATGGCGCGGTTCGACGAGGCCACGCTCTTCGATCGCCTCGCCGACGGCCGCCGCCTGGATCTGGAGTTGATGGAGGGGCTGGCGGAGGCGATCGCCGGCCTGCACGCGGTCGCCGAACCGCAGACGGATCACGGTGGACGCGACGGCATGGCGTGGGTGATCGACGGGAATGCGCTCGGCTTCGCGGAGCACGGCACGGGCGTGCTGGATCCATCGGCCTGCGCGCGTCTCACGGCGTCGACGCGCGCCGCGCTCGGCCGCCATCAGGATCTGCTCGAGACCCGGCGTCGTGGCGGCATGGTGCGCCGGTGTCACGGCGACCTGCACCTTCGGAATATCTGCCTCGTCGGCGGCCAGCCGACGCTCTTCGACGCGATCGAGTTCAACGACGAGATCGCGTGCGTCGACGTGCTCTACGATCTGGCGTTCCTGCTGATGGATCTGTGGCGCCGCGATCTGCACGCGCACGCGAACGTCGTCTTCAACGAGTACCTGACACGCACGCTCGATCTGACGGGGTTGCCGGTGCTGCCGCTGTTCCTCGCGTGCCGCGGCGCCGTGCGCGCGAAGACGAGCGCGACGGCTGCCGCCGTGCAGCCCGACGAGACGCGCCGCCGCGAGCAGCAGGCGGCGGCGCGCCGGTATCTCGCGCTGGCGCAGACGTTCCTGTCGCCGCGGTCGCCGGCGTCTCCGCGTCTGGTGGCGATCGGAGGACTATCAGGATCGGGGAAGTCGACGGTGGCGCGGCGGCTGGCGCCGGAACTGGGCGCGCCGCCCGGCGCGCTCGTGCTGCGCAGCGACGTCATCCGCAAGATGCTGCGGGGGGTGCCGCCGCTGACGCGTCTCGCCGAAGAGGCGTATGCGCCCGAGGTCTCGCGGTGCGTCTACCGGACGATCGCCGATCGCGCGCTCGTCGCGCTCAGCGCCGGCCACAGCGTCATCGCGGACGCGGTGTACGCGCTCCCTGGCGAACGCGACGCCATCGCGGCCGCGGCGCGCGCGGCGGGCGCGCGATTCGACGGGATCTGGATCGATGCGCCGCCGGCGATCCTCGAGCGCCGGATCGCGGCGCGCCAGGCCGACGCCTCGGACGCGGATCCCGGCGTCCTCCAGCGCCAGTTGCAGACGAACGTGGGCCGCATGGACTGGACGCGCGTGGACGGCTCGGGTGCCGTGGACGGCGTGCTCGCTACATCGCGTACCAGTCTCGGCGGCTGAGCGGAAGGCCGCTGGCGCCGTTAGCGGGCTTCACCAGCAGCGTCTGATACAAGAGGTAGTGGCCGATCCGGAACCGGTACGCCGAGCCGGCCATGAACAACCGCCAGAGCTCGTACGCGCCCTCGCCGGCGGCGGCGATCGCTGCCGCGCGATTCGCCTCGAGCCGCTCGCGCCAGCGCCGCAACGTCAGGACGTAATGCTCGCGCAGGTTCTCGACGTCGCGCACTTCGAAGCCGCACGCCTCGGCCGCGTCGGCGAGGGAGCCGAGGCCGGGCAGCTCGGAGTCAGGGAAGACGTAATGATCGGCGAACGACGGACCGCTCCTGGCCTTCGACGCCGGCGATTCCCCGATGCCGTGCAGCAGGAACGCGCCGCCCGGCCGCAGCAGCCGCCACGCGGCGCGGAAGTAGTCGGGCAGGCGCGCGACGCCCACGTGCTCGATCATGCCGACGCTGGCGATCTTGTCGAACTCGCCGTCGCCCGGCATGTCGCGATAGTCGCGCACCTCGACGCGGCACGCCGTATCGAGTCCGGCGGCGCGAATGCGGCTGCGCGCGAGCAGGGCCTGCGGCTCGCTCAGCGTAATGCCGGCGGCGTCGGCGCCGAAACGACGCGCGGCGTGCATGACGAGCCCGCCCCATCCGCAGCCGATGTCGAGGAGGCGCTCGCCGCGCTGGAGCCGCAGCTTCAGGCAGATGTAGTCGAGCTTCCGCTCCTGCGCGGTCTCGAGGTCCTCGGCCGGATTCGAGAAGTACGCGCAGGAATACACCATCGCGGGATCAAGCCACGCCGCGAAGAACTCGTTCGACGTGTTGTAGTGGTAGGTGACCGTCTCGCGGTCTCGCGACGCCGAGTGGCGGGTGCCGTGGACGTCGGCGGCATGCCACGCGGGACGGGCCGGCGCGATCGATGGCAGGGACAGAAGCGCGCGCGCGGTCCACACGCGATCCGCGAGCGACCGATCGCCGGTGAGATGATCCGCCAGGTGGAAGCTGGATTCGAGGTCGCCTTCGATCGCGAAGTCACCCGAGAGAAATGCCTCGCCGAGCTCGACCTGCGAGTGATGCAGGAACATCCGCCGCAGCGCCCCGGGGTGGCACAGGACGACGGTGAAGCGCGCCGCGGCGGAGCCGTCCGGCGCCCAGACGGATCCGTCCCAGAATCTGACGGCGAAATCTGGAGCCGCATAGCCGCGCGTGAGGCGCTCGAAGATCCGCACGCTGGTGCCGACGGCCGTGTCGGTCGCGGCGGTTGCGCGACCGTGATGCGGCGCGATTGGACCGACGACCTCTGATTCTGGCTCGGCGAGTGTGGTCATGGCAGCGCTCCCGGCGCCTGTGAACGCAAACACAGTGCCGCGGCTGCGGCGAGGCGCGCCCGTGTCGAGGCAGGGCAATTGCAGCACCTGTCATGTTGGCGGGACATTTTCCGGGAAACCGGCGATCTGCACGAGAAGCCATCCTCTGGAACTGAAGACATCGCCCCGCTCGATCGTGGACCACAGGAGTTGAACATGGCGACAGCAACACTCGACCCACCGCTCACCAGCGAACCTGCCGGCACTGGCGCGCGCGTGATGAACGCGGTCCGGCAGGCCGCGCACGCCGCCCACGAAGCGAAGGTGTTCACTTCGCTCGCGTCGGATGCCGTCGAGGACGGCGTGCACGCGGCGAAACGGGCGGTGACGCGCAGCGCCCGCACTCTCGAAGACGCGCGCGACACGGCGGAATACCGGATCAAGCGCGCGCCGTTTGCCGCCGTCGGCCTCGCCTTCGGCGCAGGCGTCGTGCTCGGGATGATCGGCAGCACGGTCGCGTTCGCGGCCAAGATGAGACGGAAGGCAGGGTAGGCGTATGACGGTGAAAGACATCATGACCCGGGAGTTCGGCGCGTGCGCGCCGGAAGACCCGCTGTCGACGGCCATCCGGATCATGGCCGACCGCGCTTGCGGCTTTGTGCCCGTGGTCGACAGCCACGGAACGCTGGTGGGCGTGGTCACCGACCGCGACGTCTGCAAGGCCGTCCACGTGACGCAGCACGCGGTCGCGCACATCGCCGCCAGCGACACGATGTCGCATCCGGTGATGTCGTGCTTCGTCGACGAGCCTCTGCAGGCCGCGCTCTCGACGATGGCGAAGCATCGGGTACGGCGGCTGCCCGCGATCGACCGGACGGGGCATCTGCAAGGCGTGCTGTCGATCGACGACATCGTGCGCGCGTCCGATCGCCGCGGCGCGCCCACGAGCGAAGACATCGTCGCGGCCTTGAAGCACATCTGCGCGCATCGGCGCGTGGAGGTCACCGCGTAGGAGGACATCGTGCGTTTCAAGAATCGCACCGACGCCGGACGGCAGCTGGCGGCGCGTCTGGAACGCTTCGCACGGCGATCGGACACGATCGTCCTCGCGCTGCCGCGGGGCGGCGTGCCGGTGGCCTTCGAGATTGCCTCGAGCCTCTCGCTGCCGCTCGACGTATTTCTCGTGCGCAAGCTCGGGGTGCCCGGTCACACCGAGCTCGCGATGGGCGCCATCGCCGCGGGCGGCATCGAGGTCCTGAGCGAGGATCTGATCCGCGATCTGGGGCTCCCGCATGCGCTCGTGCAGCAGGTGGCCGTGCGCGAGCGTCTCGAGCTTGATCGACGCGACAAGGAGTACCGCGGCGGCCGGCAGGCGCCCAACGTGCGCGATCGGAACGTGATCCTCGTCGACGACGGGCTGGCGACCGGATCGTCGATGCAGGCCGCGATTCTCGCGCTGCGGCAGCACGCGCCGGCGTCGATCGTCGTCGCCGTGCCCGTGGGCGCGCGCGACACCTGCGAGCGGCTCGGCCGTCTCGCCGACACGGTCGAGTGCCTCTCGATGCCGGAGCCGTTCCAGGCCGTCGGGCTCTGGTACGAGGCCTTCGACCAGACGAGCGACGACGAAGTGCGGCGTCTGCTGGCGGCCGCACAGGGCGTGTCGGTGCAGAAAGCGCCGGCCGCCGGGCCGTCTGACGTGGCTGCGCTGATTCGGCGCCGCGCGCTGCCGCTCACAGGCAGCACGACGGACTACGACGCCCTGCTCGAGGGGATCGGCGACGCGCGGGTCGTCCTGATCGGCGAAGCGTCGCACGGCACGCACGAGTTCTACCAGGAGCGGGCGTTCATCACCGAGCGGCTCATCCGGGAAAAGGGATTCATGGCCGTCGCGGTCGAGGCCGACTGGCCCGACGCGTACCGCGTGAACCGGTACGTCCGTGGCGCGAGCGCGGACGAGGACAGCGTCGACGCCCTCGGCGGCTTCGCGCGCTTCCCGGCGTGGATGTGGCGCAACGCCGATGTGCTCGACTTCATCGGCTGGCTGCGCGCCCACAACGAAACGAAACCGGCCGATGCACGCACGGGTTTCTACGGGCTCGACCTGTACAGCCTGCGCGCGTCGATGGAAGCGGTGGTCGCGTACCTCGACAAGGTCGACCGGGAAGGGGCGCGCCGCGCGCGCGCCCGCTACGCGTGCTTCGACCGTTTCGGCAACGAGATGCAGGAGTACGGCTACGCGACGAGCGCGGGGCTGACGGCGACCTGCGAGCGCGAGGTCGTCTCGCAGTTGCTCGATCTGCACCGCCTGCGCGCCGAGTACGCGAGCCGGGACGGACGCGTGGCGCGCGACGACTACTTCTTCGCCGCGCAGAACGCGCGGCTGGTCCGCAACGCCGAGGCGTACTACCGGACGATGTTCCAGGGGCGCGCCGACTCGTGGAACCTGCGCGATCGGCACATGGCGGAGACGCTGCACGAGCTGGTGGACTTCTTGAGTCCGGCTGCCGCCTCTGCGCCCGGCGCTCCGGCGGGCCACGCCGAAGCAGAGCGCAGGCGGGAAGCCGGACACCACGGCAATGCCCAGCCGCGCGCCAAGGTCGTCGTGTGGGCGCACAACTCGCATCTGGGCGACGCGCGCGCGACCGAGATGGGGCACGGCGGGGAGCTGAACGTCGGGCAGCTCGTGCGCGAGCGGTTCGGCGCCTGCGCCGTGAACATCGGGTTCACAACGTACACGGGGACGGTGACGGCGGCGACCGACTGGGACGGCCCCGCGCACCGGCGGCATGTCAGGCCGGCGCTGGCCCACAGCTACGAGCGGCTGTTCCACGAGGCCGGCATCCCGCGCTTTCTCCTGCCGCTGCGCACGGATCTCGAGCTGGCGTCCGCCCTCGCCGGGCCGCTGCTCGAGCGCGCCATCGGCGTCATCTACGCGCCGCAGACCGAGCGCCGCAGCCACTATTTCCGCGCGCGGCTCGCCGAGCAGTTCGACTACGTGCTGCACTTCGACGAGACACGCGCCGTGGAGCCGCTCGAGCGCACCGTGCACTGGGACGCCGGTGAAGTGGCGGAAACCTATCCGTCGGGGTTGTGAGTATGTCTACCCATTCTCCTGTTCACGGTGTGTGCGCCCTGACGTCGGTGCGGATCGCCGTCGGCACGGCGTCGTTGCTGGGTGATCTGGCGTCGCCGGCGAAGCCGTCCGGGATCGTCGTGTTCGCGCACGGCAGCGGCAGCAGCCGTTTCAGCACGCGCAATCAGCACGTCGCGCTCACGCTCCAGCAACACGGCCTGGCGACGCTGCTCATCGATCTGCTCACGCTCGACGAAGAAGCCATCGACAGAGAGACCGCGCATCTGCGCTTCGATATCGACCTGCTCGCGAGCCGCGTGGTCGCCGTCATCGACTGGCTGCGCCGCTGGCCGGACACGTCCACCCTGCCGATTGGCCTGTTCGGCGCCAGCACGGGCGGCGCGGCCGCGCTCGCGGCGGCCGCCGCGCGGCCGCTTGATGTAGGGGCGGTGGTCTCGCGCGGCGGGCGTCCGGACCTTGCCGGCGTCGCGCTGCCGCTGGTCGTCGCCCCGACGCTGCTCATTGTCGGCGGTCGCGACGTCGAGGTGATCGCGATGAACCGCGACGCGATGTCACGCATGGCGTGCGAAGTCGTGCTCGACATCGTTCCCGGCGCCACGCACCTGTTCGAGGAACCGGGCACGCTGGACCGCGTGGCCGAACTCGCCACCGCGTGGTTCGAACGCTACCTGCCCACCACCGTCAGGCGGCACTGACCTCAGCCCCCCACGCCGCCGAT
>Ga0315281_10004986_pt1 | contig 19100 bp, 14 predicted proteins | sample YL17G07_0_MG_FD_204540 | JGI IMG/M metagenome (GOLD analysis project Ga0315281, IMG submission 204540) | Sediment microbial communities from Yellowstone Lake, YNP, Wyoming, USA - YL17G07_0 | ecosystem: Environmental > Aquatic > Freshwater > Lake > Sediment | place: USA: Wyoming | collected... | reverse complement strand
GCCGACGAAGACACCGTCGACGCCGAGCTGCATAACCAAAGCTGAATCGGCCGGCGTCGCGATCCCGCCCGCGCAGAACCAGACCACCGGCAACCGCTGTAGCTTCATCACCTCTTCGACGAGCTTCACTGGCACGCGGTACTCCTGCGCCTTCTCCTCCAGGTTCTCCCTCGAGAGCTCGGCTATCTGGCGCTTGGTGAGCCTGATGTGGCGGACGGCCTCGACGATGTTGCCCGTGCCCGCCTCACCCTTCGTTCGAATCATCGCGGCCCCCTCGTTTATCCTGCGCAGCGCCTCGCCCAGGTCTCGCGAGCCGCAGATAAAGGGAACCTTGAACTTGTGCTTGTCGACGTGGAACTCCTCATCGGCCGGCGTCAAAACTTCAGACTCATCGACCATGTCCACACCCACCGCCTCCAAAATTTGGGCCTCCGCGAAGTGGCCTATTCTGCACTTCGCCATGACCGGAATGGTAACAGAGTCCATTATCTGCTGGACAACCGCCGGGTCGGCCATTCGAGCGACGCCACCTGCAGCCCTGATGTCAGCTGGTACAGCCTGCAGCGCCATGACCGCCACCGCACCGGCCTCTTCAGCTATTATCGCCTGCTCTGCGGTGGTGACATCCATTATCACGCCGCCCTTCTGCATCTTGGCGAACCCACGCTTCAGGCGCTCCGAACCAACAGTTATCTCCACAATATCGCCTCAAACTACAATGACTTTGGGAACTATAAAAATTAGGGGAGCCGTGTTCTTAAAGCAGCCTCATAAAGTTAGGATATAAAATTCTTGGTTGTTTTGGTAAGTTTTATTGATGCCCCAAACAGAATTAATTGGTGCTTAAATGGTCGTGCACATGGCTGAATGTGTTCTCGGCGTTTTCGCGTTCGACGATTCAGGCGAAATGCTCAACTCCGTGCAGTTCCCGCGCGAAGTCGCACAGGTTGCCGGGAGGCTCGCGAGCGTCCAGATGGGAGTGCCGACCGAGGAGCACCGCGCGCTCATCACGAAGCTGATGCGGAAGAAGTCGAATGAGTTCGTCGTCGAATCGGAGGAGCTGGCGAATCAGCTGAGCAAGGAGTTCAAGCACGCTCGGTTCGAGGTCGCCATGCCGAACAAGGCGGGAGAAATATTGAGGAGCGATCTCGAAAAATTTGCTGTCGAGGCGGGCGTTGAAAACGTTGAAAAATTTGTTCACGATGTCAACTTTCTGCTCACCCGCGACAGCCTACACAGGGAGGCGACACAGCGCGACAAGCTCATCATACAAGCGATAAACATGCTCGACGAGATAGACAAGACCGCAAACGTCATCTGCGGGCGCGCGCGCGAGTGGTACTCGATCCATTTTCCTGAGCTGGACCGCCTAGTGCCGGAGCACCAACACTACATGAAGCTCGTCCTCACGCTCGGGCCGCGGGAGAAGTTCGAGCCCGCCGCGATAAAGGCTGCGGTGGAGCTGCCCGATGAATTTGTGCAAAAAATCGCCGCTGCTGCTCAAAGCTCTCTCGGCGCCTCGTTCGACCAGCTTGACATCGATGCAATTCAGGGCGCTGCTAAAGAAATTTTCTCGCTTTTCGAAGCACGCGAAAAAACATTGGGATACATCGATGGGCTGATGGCACAAATAGCGCCAAACATCCGCGCGGTCGTCGGGAGCTCGATCGGCGCTCGGCTCATCTCCCTCGCAGGCGGGCTCACGAACCTCGCGCGCATGCCATCGAGCACACTCCAAATCCTTGGCGCTGAGAAGGCGCTGTTCAGGGCCCTTCGCAGCCGGGCGAGGCCTCCGAAGCACGGGGTCATCTATCAATATCCGGATATTCGTGGCGTTCCAAAGTGGCAGCGCGGCAAGGTTGCCCGGGCTCTAGCCGGGAAGCTCTCGATAGCTGCACGTGTGGACGCTATGTCGGGTGAATTCATCGGGGAAAAGTTGGTCGCCAACCTCAGAGCTAGGATATCCGACATCAAGACGAAGTACGATAAGTCGAGGGAAGAGAGATGACAAAAATAATCGAGCACGAGCGGTTCGCGGGCGTCTACTGGGTCGAGTTCAACGACGGCACGCAGAAGCTGTCGACCGTAAACTCCGCGCCCGGCACACAGGTCTACGGAGAAAAGCTCATTGAGATCGAGAGCGTGGAGTACCGCCTCTGGGACCCGTACAGGAGCAAGCTGGCTGCAGCGATCGTCAGGGGAGTAAAGGACGTCCCCATCGCATCTGGCTCGAAGGTGCTCTACCTTGGCGCGGCGAGCGGAACCACCGTTTCACATGTCTCCGACCTGATCGGTCCGGAAGGCATGGTCTACTGCGTCGAGATATCGTCGAGGCCAATGCGCGACCTCCTCCTCGTTTGTAACAGTAGGCCCAACATGGTGCCGATGCTGGCGGACGCAACGAAACCGAGTAGCTATTGCTCGCTCGTCGGCAAGGTGGACGTCATCTACCAGGACGTTGCACAGCCGGAGCAGAGCGAGATACTGTTCGCAAACGCCAAGGCTTTCCTGCGCGAGGGAGGGTACGCGATGCTCGCGTTGAAGGCCAGAAGCATAGACGTGACAAAGGAGCCGCGAGAGATCTTCCGCGATGAGATGGAGAAGCTCGAGCGAGAGTTCGAGATTTTGGACGCGAAGGTGCTCGAGCCGTATGAAAAAGACCATGCGATGTTCTTGATGAGGAAAGGTGAGTGAAAACAAGTCAAAACTTCAGGCGACCGCCTCGAGCGGCGGCTTCGACTGAAACACGAAGCCAGGCTGATCCTCCTTCCAGTACCACGGCATCGCCCGATAGTAAATCACGTAGTCCTCGAACGTCACGCGGTACGTTGGGTAAATCGAAACATTTGTCGTCGCGGCCGCAGCTCGTACCAAAGCATTTTCGGGAACAACCACCGGGGTATCGCCGCTCATCCAAGTCCTCGAGCGCAGGTAGGCCAGCACCTCTGTGTTCTCGTAAAACCAGCCATTATCGTGTGCATTCTCGACGGACGGACAGGTGGTTGCACTGCCAAGGTTATCTAAATTAATAGTTATGTCAGTCACGATCCAAGCATTACTAACCTTTCCGATGTTATCCATACTCTCGTAGTTCTCGAATTTGAAACTCACCTTGACGCCAAAGAGGTTCGCTCCACCTCTGTACCCTATCTGTACTGTATTCTCATCTAGGTTGTAGCGTAAAACGTCTAGCAGGTTGTTGTTATCGTCTTTTATCGGTTTGTTTTCATGTACAAAATTTTCAAGCACGAAAAAGTACGCTGCTGCTATCGCGGTTGCTTCCTTCGCATTTTCTTTCGCAAAGTTGTAGAAATCTGGCGGCGTTGCATTTTCAGCTGCAGGAGGGCGGCGGTTCTCACCTCCTATCAGAAAAGAGCTCACAACTACCTTGCCACTTGCACTTTGGAAATAGACGCTACCCCCAGGCACAGGGTTAAAATTTTCCTTAATCAACGGGACGTTCGCCGTAGCGTAGTAGCTCATGCCCGACTGCCTGCCAGCTTTGATGTGCACGATGAATGTTGAAGTATTATTATCTACCATCAGCTCATAATCGCTACCGCCGAGATTTCGTGGAAGTAAAAAGCTGGGCTGTTCGCGCGAGAATGCTGTGAAAGAAATTCTGGCCAAATCATTTGCGAGGGCCTGCGCCTGTTCATCGACTCTGGCTTCAAGCTGCCGGTTGTACTGCATGATGAAGATGCCTGCCAACATCGCCGCTACGATCACTCCGAATAATATGTAGAAGGGCATATGCTCGGCATCATCCACTGATCGTCACCCCATTTTCCACCCGCTCGAGCGTCAGCGTCACCATGCCGTTTGTGATTGCTGAGCCGAAGACATTTTCCATAACACTGTGATTTTCAGTATTACGCCCATCGACGAAGACCATGACTGATCTGTCGTCGAACTGCAACTCGCAGTCGGGAGGCACGTTTATATCAAAGAACTCCTTTGTACCAACGTCTTTGCTCGCTAAGACATCTATTCGTTCCGCCAGCTCCTGTGCTTTGCGCTCGAAATCGGACTTGGCGCTGCCCCTGCTGTAGCTTACATAGATCATCCCAACTATCGACAAAAATATTACCGCAAAAACGACGCCCGCGAGCTGCTTGAACGCGACCACGAGATCACTTTTCCATAACTAAAAATAACATTCTTAACTATTATTTCCTCCTCAAGGCCTCCGGCGCAGTGACCTGCTCGACCTTCGTCGGCTCGTCCAGCTCCTTGTTGCGGATGAAGCGATAGAGGTAGCCGCTCACCGCCGCCTCGAGCCTTTCCTCGTGTGTGATTAGCAGCACCTGCTTCACTATCTCTGGTATCCTCTCGCGAAGTGCGACAGCCAGCTCTTGAATCCCTTCGGAGTCGAGGTTGTGCGTCGGCTCATCGAGCACGAGCCAGTTCAGCGCAGGTGCGAGGACGATGGCGAACGCTATCCGCAGCGCAAGACAAGCACATGTCCTCTCGCCTCCGCTCGTCAGTCCCTCGACCGCTACCCAACCGCCCGTGCGGTTCTTGAGCTGCAAAACGTAATCATCTTCAACTGCAAGCCTTATGCCCGTGAAGTCACCGTATGGGTAGATGTCCCTCCACAGCTCGTTCATCGCCTCGTTGACCGTCTCCACGAAATCTCTGCGCATAGTCGTCTGCGTCTGTGCCAGCGCATTTTGAATAACTTGAAGCGATTGTGTGGCCTGCTGCAGATATTTTATCTCCGCGCCGCTGCGCGCGAGCGCCTCCCTTTTCTCCCTGATGCTCTCGACGAGCTGCTGCTTCACGCCCATGAGCTGCTCCTCTGCCGCGAACTCAGTTTTCAACCGCTCCTGCATCCTGCTCAGCTCGACGAACTCGTCCGCCAGCACCTTTGCCTTCACCTCATCGTAGCCCCGCCTGACCTTCCAAAGCTCTTGCTGCACGCGCAGGCTTTCGGCCTGCTTCTGCGTGAGCTCTTTTTCTGACCGCTCGAGTTCTAGCCGCAATTGTAGGGTTTGCTTCGCAGCCGTGAGCCGCTCATTGACGCGATCAACTTCATTGCGGGCACGCTCGAAATCCGAGTTGACTTTCTCAAGATCTGCCTGCGCACTTACGAGTTCGCTTTCGCTCGCTTGGATATTTTGTTTCAATTGTGAAACTTTTTCCTCAATCGATGGGAGATCCTCTACTTCTTTCGCGAGAAACTCGAGACGTCGCTGAGTTTGAAGTTTTTCTTTGAGTTCCACATCCAATTTTTTCAAATTATTCTCGAGTTCGACGGTGCGTTTGGTATATGTAATCGTCTGTTCTTGGCGCTGCTTGAGCAACTGCCGCTTCTTTTCGTTCGACAGGGGGCTCTCACAAACCGGGCAGACGGAGCCGGCTACCGCCAACTCCTCAGAGCTCTGCTCGATGTCATGTAGCCTCGCGCGGCAGGCCGCAAGCTCATCGCTCATCTCTTTGATGTCAAGCTGCAATTTTTCTGCAAGCTTGGCAACATCCTCGAGCTTCACTTTCTCCAGCTCGGAGCGCGCCTCGCGCTTGCGCTCGATGTCATTCTCGATTTCAGCTATGCGGGAGCGCACCATCTCCATCTTTGTCCTGATCTCGCCAACCCGCGACGAATGCTTCGTACACACGATGCCTAGCTCGTCTGCCACGCTGCGCGCATTCACATATCCATCCTGAAGTTCCACGATCTGCTTTTGAATCTCGCTCGGATCGACGTTCGCAGCATCCCTAAGTTTCTCTCTCGTCTGTTCGAGACTACGCTTGAGTTCGTTGACAGTCCCGCTTAGCTCGCGGAGAGATTTTTCAAGCTGCGTCACCTTCAACTCCACCTCGCGCATCTTGCTCATCTGAATCTGAACTTCGTTGAGCTTCGGCTGGAGCTGTTGCAGCTTCACCTGTATGCCCTGCCTCTCTAGCTCCAAGTCTTTCAAATCTTGCTCGAGCGTCGGGAGGGTCGCGAGGGTGGTGTCCCGCTCGAGCTGGGATTTTTCGTCTATCTCTTCCTCGATGCGCTCGCGAATGTTGTTGATTAGCGTGCCCATGTTCTTCCGAGCCCGCTCGAGCTTGTCGATGCCGAGAAGTTCGTCGATGCTCTCCATGCGCCTGCCCCGCCCCAAGACCAAAAAGTAATCCAGACGATTCTGCTCCGAGTAGACGGCCCGCTCAAAGAGTTCGGCGTCCATCTTGAGCATCCCCTCTATCGTCTCGGTGACGCGGGTCGAGCTCGGGCTCTCAATCAGCTCACCGCTCGCCCTCCTGAGCTCCGACAGAGTTGTACCGCTGCCGCGTTCGATCACGCGCTTCACGATGTACTCATTTCCATCCGGTGCGATGAATTGTACCTCGACTTCGGCCGAGTCCATCTGCTTCGGGCGGTCCATTATCATCTGCTCCAGCTTTATCACTCGACCGCGAACGGCAGACAAGGTTCCGAAAAGAGCGTAAGCGATTGCATCCATGACGCCAGTCTTCCCCGAACCCATTATCCCTACGAGGACATTTGTGCCGTCGCCGAACTGAAGCTCTGTATCCTTGTGCGACTTCCAGTTGCGGAGCTTGACCTGGGTTATCATCGCTCTCTCCTCTTCAGCTCTGCGTCGACGAGCTCGTTCACGATGCTTAGCACCCTATCGCGCGCCTCCGCGACGTGATCATCCATCAGGAGTTGGTACAGCTCCCGAACGTCGAATGTCTGCGTCTGCTTCGACTCGCGCAAGTTTTCTTCAAGCAACTGCATCGCCATATCTTCCACGGGCAGCCGACGCTCGCGCAGCTCTCGCAAGAATTTTATTTTTTCTTCAAGCCCAGGAGAAACCAACTCATCCTTACCTATAGAGACAAGCGCCCTGTCGGAAAATTCATCTGCTATTGCGTTCTCATCGAAGTCGCTGCGCGATGATCCCTTCGCAAGCGTTCCGAGCAGCCTCAGCCTGACCAACGGGAGCTTCTCCTTATTTTTTCTCGACTCATCCAAAAATTTCTGTATCTTCTTTCCGACTGTAGCTTCAAGTTGAGATATGGTAGCGTCGTCAAATTTCAGCTCCGCATAGTGAAAATCTCGCACGCTCTTTAGCTCGACGAACTTGTAACTCACTTCCTCCCCGATGTCGAGCATGTAAAATCCCTTCGGCACCTGCGCCTCGATCTCCAAAAGCTGCGTGCGTACTGTGCTCCCGGGGAAGAGCAGGGGCCTGCCATGCGCCCTCGCCTCGGCGTGGTAGTGCATGTGCCCATCGACATAGACGTCGAAGCCACGGGGCAGGTCGGCCAGATCCAAACTTGGGTACTCTTCTCCAGAATAGACGTACTGCCCTACCGCCTGATGGAGCATCAGAATGTTTATCGCATCCTTCACGGGCTTCGGGTTCCATATGCTCATAGCATCTTTCGCATTTCGCTCGGGCACGTTGCCCATACCGTGGATAGCGAGTTTGCCGACAGGTGTTTTGAATATCGCGACGTTATGATGAAGATAGATGATAAGACCAGCCGCCTCCAGCGCTTCGACTGGATTGACGAGGCCCCTTATCCGCCGCTCGTGATTCCCGTGCAGCGCTACGATAGGCACCCCCCTCAGCGAAACGGGAGAGATGTCCTGCATGTTTTTGTCAATCGTCTTCTCCAACTCGACCTTGCTCTGCTCCTGTGCGTGGGGCAAAGCCAAGATGCGCATCGCCCGCGCCCAAACCTCTTGGCGTGGGATGCGGGTGTCAAAAATATCGCCTGGAATCAAAATCATCTGCGCCCCGAGCTGAAGTGCTCTTTTGACGGCTTCGCTCATCTGGTCGAAGGAATCCTGCTCTCGCTCCGTGCCCCACTTCGCCCCGAGGTGCGGATCCGCGATTATAGCTACCTTCAACTTGATTCCTCTTTCCTTATCTTCGAAGCGGCTTTCTTTTTCTTGCCCCAGTCTTTCTTGCTCTCGCACTTTGGCTCCAAACACATACGGTACGGACGCATCCCAGCGCGGTTCACTTGGATCATGGGTGCCGCACAATGCTCGCATTCTTTGTCCAAAGAGACGATGAAGCCAGCCTGCGGGAGTGGGAAAGCATTTTTACAATTTGGATAGTTAGAACATCCGGCAAAGCGCTTGTGCGTCGCGCGAGAGACTATGACCCTTAGCTCCCCACCGCACTTTTCACACGCACCGAGAACCCTCTGTTTGCGTTTCGTCTCCGCATACGCATCGCCGAGGTTTTTGCCTATGTCATCCTGCTCCTTCTTGAACTTCCCCAACATCTCATCCAGCTTCTCCCTCGCCTCTGCAATCACATTATCTTTACTTGTCTTGCCCTCTTGGATTTTTTCCATCTCGCTTTCGAAGTGCGCTGTCAGCTCCTCGCTGACTATCTCGGGGCAGTGCTTCGAGAGCGAGTCGACAACTTCCATGCCGATGTCGGTCACGACGATTTGGTTGCCGAAAATGTAACCTCGCTCGTAGAGCGTCTGCAGGATAGGTGCGCGCGTCGCCTTGGTCCCCAAATTTTTTTCCTCCATAACTTTCACAATCGATGCAGGGTTGTAGCGGGGAGGAGGCTGGGTTTCTTTCTCTTCAAACCGAAGCTCCTCCGGCGTCAGTTGTTGCCCCTCCGACAACTTCGGCAGCGTCACCTCTTCAATCGCGCCGTACGGGCCATAGTATGTCAGCCAACCTTCATCGAGGATGCGCCGCCCCCTTATGTAAAATGGCTGCCCGTTGATGTCGAGTTCGACGCGGACGCTCTCCTTGAGCGCGGGCTTACCAAATATCGAGAGGAATCTCCTGACTATCAAATCGTAGAGCCTCTGTTGAGGTCCGATTAGTCTCTTGGGCCTTTCTCCGGTTGGGTGAATCGGTGGATGTGCAGGATCTGTTTTCGTTCCCTCGGTCGGTACCAACACGGGCTGCTCCAAAAGTGTGTCGATCAACTTCTTGTACGTAGAGATGCCACGCAAGTGTTTGAGTATCGCGGCCAAGTCGATCGTTGGCGGGAATTTTTGGTTAGAAGTTCTTGGATAACTTATGTACGCAGCGTCGTAGAGCTGCTGGGCTATCTGCTGGGTGCGCATCGGGGTGTAGCCGAAACAACGGTAGGCCTCCGCCTGCAAAGCTCCGAGGTCGAATGGTATGGGTGGGTGCTGTTGATATTGCCGTACCTGAATTGATGAAACTTTTGCTTTCTTATCTTTGCAAATGTCTCGAACTTTCTCCGCTTCTCTCTTGTCAAAAAAGCGTGGTGTCGCGTGCTCAGCCACAACCTCTTGGCCATCAAGCTCGAAGAGAAGGCTGATGACCCAGAACGGCTCTGGCTTGAAAGCTTTTATTTCTCGCTCTCGCTCCACTAACACTCTCAAGGTTGGGGTCTGAACTCTTCCAGCCGACAGTTTTGCAAATCGCTGACGTGCTGATTCGACGGCGGCGCTCATCGCCTTGGAGATATTCATGCCCCAATACCAATCGAGCACGTGTCGGGCTATCCCAGAATCTATGAGTTCGAAGTCCAACTTTGGTAGTGGGTTATCGTAAGCCCGGCACAAGTCCTGTGTGGTCAGCGTGGAAAATTTCATGCGCTTCGCGTGCTTGATGGAGTCCTCGCCACACAAAAATTTTAACACGTTGTAGCCTATGACTGCCCCTTCCGTATCATAATCTGTGGCGCTGATGAACTCGTCGGCCCCTTTCGAAAGCTCTTGAATCGCCTCAACGAAAGGTTTGGTGCGCGCGGCTTTTTTATCGACCTTGTATGTCGGCATCCAATCGACATCGTAGACAGGATACTCCTTCATTGGGCGCAAATTTTTTAGGGTGAAGAGGTGGCCAAGCGCGGATGAAACTATTACCTGTTTGCCGTCGCGCTTGAACTCGTAGTAAGGAGCACCATTCAGCTCTTTCTTTGCGACCTTCTCCTCTGCGAGAGCAGTAGCGATTTTAGCCGCCGCGCTTGGCTTCTCACAAATGATAAAAGTCTTCACCATTTTCTCTCCCGCACACTCAAGAAACTTAAGAAGCTTCTACTAATAATAACTTGAGATAGAAAAACGATTTTGTGAAATCATGACCGCGCTTGATTTACTACATGATGCTATCAAAGGGGCCATGAAGGAATTCGGACTGACCGAGCTGACCAAGCCGCAGGAGATGGCGATCCCCGCGATATTTGCCGGTGAAAATGTCCTGCTCATCGCCCCAACTGGCACTGGTAAGACAGAAGCTGCATTGCTGCCCGTGCTCAGCTCATACCTGAAACAGGAATGGCAGCGAGGAGTCAAGATCCTTTACATCGCGCCTCTCCGGGCACTCAACCGTGACATGCTCTCAAGGCTGACGCGCTGGGGGAATTTTCTTGGAATAAAAATAGCTGTGAGGCACGGCGATACTTCGACAACCGAGAGGCGTAAACAGCTTGAGCACCCACCCGATATCCTCATAACAACTCCAGAAACACTCCAAGCGATTTTGCCAGGTCGACGAATTCGAGAACATCTGAGGACAGTGCGCTGGATAATCGTCGATGAAATCCACGAGCTCGCAGAGGACGAACGCGGGGCGCAGTTGAGCATCGGGCTGGAGCGCCTCGTGGAATTGGCTGGCGAGTTTCAACGCATCGGCCTCTCGGCGACTGTAGGAAGCCCAGATACAGTCGCGCAGTTCTTGGTCGGTACGAAGCGCCAGGTAAAAATCATCGACGCCTCCATGGCAAAGCAGATGAAGATTCGTGTGGAAAGTCCGATGCCTACAAAAGAGGACGTAGAGCTCGCGGACAAGCTTTTCGCGGAGCCGACGATGGTAGCCAGGCTCAGGCGGCTCAGAGAACTCATGGACAAGCACACCTCAGTGCTGACGTTCGTCAACACCCGCGAAGCTGCAGAAACTCTCGGATCGAGGATGCGCATGTGGGACGCTGGTTATCCGGTGGCCGTACACCACGGTTCTCTTGCAAAGGAGGTGCGCATTGAAGCTGAGGAAAAATTCAGGAATGCAAAACTCAAGGGCTTGATCTGCACCTCATCGATGGAGCTCGGCATCGACATCGGCGCTGTGGATTTGGTCGCGCAATACATGTCCCCTCGACAAGTCACGAGGCTCGTCCAGCGAGTCGGGCGATCCGGCCACAAAATAGGGGAACTTTCACAGGGCATCGTGCTCGCCGCGAACCCGGACGACGTTGTGGAGGCCGCCGTCATTGCCAAGCGAGCGTTGACGGGGAAACTTGAACAGACAAAAGTTCAGGAAAAATCTTTGGATGTTTTGGCTCACCAGCTAGCTGGGCTTTCTCTAGACGTTAACAACGTCAGCCTAGATGCCGCACATGCGTTGATAACCAGTGCGTATCCATATCGCAACCTCTCGAAGCATGAGCTCGCCGACGTGCTCCAGCAGCTCAAGGCGCGGGGGCTAGTTTGGGTGAAAGATGGAAAATTTGAACGGAGGAAGCCTAGTTGGGAGTACTACTTCACGAACCTTTCGATGATCCCAGACACAAAGCGCTACCGCATCTACGACATCGCCTCCCGTAGATCCATAGGTACGCTCGATGAGGAGTTCGTCGCGGGGAGCGCAGAGCCCGAGATGAGCTTCATCTGCAAGGGGGAAGCGTGGAAAATTGTGTCGATCGAGGAGGACCGCGTGCTCGTCGAACCCGCGGGCGACCCTCTCGGCGCCATTCCTGCGTGGGAGGGCGAACTAATCCCTGTGCCTTTCGAGGTCGCGCAGGACGTTGGGAAAATTAGAGGGGAAGTCTGGAAACGTCTTAAGGCCGGAGGCAGCGCCGAGCAAGTGGCGGGCGAGCTGTGTGAGAAATATCCCATAGAAATGAAGGCTGCGGCTTGGTTCGTGAGACAGATGGAGGAACAATCGAAGGAGAGCCAACATCTGCCGACCGATAATCAACTCGTAATAGAAGCCTATGAACAGTTCGCTGTCCTACATGCATGCTTCGGCTCCCTCGTCAACGAGACGCTCGCGCGAGTCCTAGCTGCGCTGCTCTCATCGAAATTTGGGGCGAGCGTCGGGGTGAAAATTGATCCCTATCGGATAGCGTTCAAATTCCCGATCATCGCCAAACTGGAGCTCGTGGAGCAATCGCTGAGGGAACTCAAGCCAGAACATGTCGGAGGAATTTTGCAGCTGACGTTGGGGGACAGCTCAATGTACAGGTGGCGCCTCATCCACGTCGCGAAGAGATTCGGTGCGATTAAAAGGGATGCTGACCTCTCGCGCATCAGCCCGCGGAGGATCGCAAGAGCTTTCGAGGGCACACCAATCCAAGTTGAAACGATGCGTGAAATTTTGCTCGATAAGCTCGATATCGCAAAAGCGAAGGAAATCGTTGGGCTCATCCAAGATGGAACCATCAAGCTAGCCACTATCACGAGGATGTACGACGAGGGGCCGACGCCGCTGAGCTGGCCGGTGTTGAACGAGCTCGCGAGCGCGGGGGAGCTCGTGGTGCCGAAGAGGGCCGAGCGAGAGATACTGCTGGCGCTCAAGGATCGTCTGCATAGGAAGGAGGTGCGGCTCTTCTGTATGAACTGCTACAAGTGGTCGACGATGACACGGGTCGATCGCTTGCCCGAGTTCCCGACGTGCGGCAACTGCGGCGCGAGGTTGTTGACGACGCTACCTTACGACTCGCGGGAGATGCTAGCAGCGATCAAAAAATATGCAGCTGGCAAGCGAATGAAGGAAAACGAACGAAAACTTGTCACACAAGCTGAGAAGGCCGCTGCGCTCATCCTCGCCAGTGGCAAGCAGGCTTTGATAGTACTGTCCGCGCGTGGGATCGGGCCGAAAACTGCGTCGAGGATTCTCTCGTATCAATTTAAGGACGAAGATGATTTCTACCGCGCAATTTTGCAAGCGGAGCGGCTGTACGCGAGGACGCGTCAATTCTGGGGAGATTGACAAAGGCAAAGTTAAAACCAGACCACACCAACAATCGAATGGATTACATGAATGTAAAAATCAGACCTTGGGGCGTGTTCCAAGAGATAATTGGCGAGCGAGAGCTATCGATGGAGGTCCCAGAAAATTTCACCATCAGTAATTTACTCGTTCGTCTCACAAGTAGCTACGGCAAAAAATTTGGAGATGAACTCTTCCAACCCAGCAGCAAAAATATCAAACCATACATCAAAATCCTTCACAACGGCCATGGCGCGAAACTCGACTCTAAACTCCGCGATGGCGATGTCGTGGCAATTTTTCCGCCGGTTGGTGGTGGTTAGTTGGTTTACGAAAAAATCATTCACGACCCAGTACATGGAGGCATTCGCCTCAGCGGATTGGTTTTGGACCTCATAGACACGCCCGAGGTGCAGAGGCTGCGAAGCATCCGCCAGCTTGGATTAGCGAACCTCGTATTCCCCGGAGCAAACCACACACGTTTTGAGCACACGCTTGGCGTAGCCTACCTCGTCGAACGCTTGGGGCGCGAACTCAAGCTTTCCAAAAAAGAGCTCAACCTGCTCCTCGCAGCTGCTGTGTTACACGATATCGGGCACGCTCCCTACTCGCACACGCTCGAGTACCTGATGACCGACTACCTAAAGAAGGACCACATGGAGCTGACGGGCGATATCATCCTCGGTAAAACTAGCATCTACGGTGAGGACGAACTCAAAAAATTTAACATGCTGCATGTGCCCTCCGTCGTTGATGTGCTCGCGAAATATAGAATCCCGCCGAACGAGGTCGCACAGTTGCTTCTCGGGAAGCACCGCAAACCATATCTCGGCCAGATAATCCATGGCGAAATCGACGTCGACCAGCTGGACTACCTCCTCCGAGATGCACACTTCACAGGCGTGGCCTTGGGGATGGTGGATACCGATCGCCTGCTGCAAACCCTCACCGTATACAATGGTCGCTTGGCCATCGCGAGCAAGGGCATCGAAGCGGTCGAGGGATTGCTCACCGCGCGGGCGCTGATGTACACCTCGGTCTACTACCACCACACCGTCAGGATAGCTGAGCTGATGTTGGCGAACGCTGTTGAGTTTGCGATCGAACAAGGAGGCGGGCGGATAAACAAGGATAACTTCTATCGCTTGACGGACTCCGAGCTACTCGAGCGCCTCAACGAGATTCGAGGTTATCCGCACGAGATCGTCACGAGGCTGCGCTACCGGCAGCTCTTCAAGACGGCGTACGTGGAGGAGCGCAGGGAGCTGTCTCCGGCCGAGAAAAAAAGAATACTCAAGAAATACAGCGGATGGGGCCGCGTCCATGAGCTGCAGAACAAGATCGCCGACAAAGCTGGCGTGCCGAGAGGTTACGTTATATTGGATGTGCCTGTGGTCGACATCCTGATATCCGAGCCACGTCTCGAGAAGGTAGAAGTGCCCGTGCTCGTCGGAAAAAAGCTGGTCGAGCTCTCCGAGCTATCACCGATAGCTTCGGCGCTGAAAAAGAGGCAGGCCCCGCGATACCAGCTCAGGATAGTTGCCGCACCTAAATATATCAACAAAATCAAAAAAGTCGCAAAAAAAATTTTACATTAGCGCCTCGTGGGCACCCTGCCCGTCATAGCCAGTATTATTTTCGTTATAACCCTCCCCCCATTCTGCAGAGTTCTCAGAAACGGATACATAGATAAGTAGTTGACTAGACATGCCCAATTGGCTAGCTACTCTTGCATCAATATACCATTGCCCAGTTCTGACAGACTTTACAATTCCTTCAAACGTAAACGGAACATTTTCTACCAAGGTTATAATTGCGCCTTTTACAATATTACCGGGCGGAGGTTGGACGAACTGCATCCCCTCCAAAGCGACCCTAAGTTTGAGCTCTGGGTCGTTATCCATCATGCATATATTTTCAATTACATTCCAATTTTCTAGAATGTTATCATTGACCCACTCAAGCCCATTTTCAAGTACGACTCTAAGAATACCTGGCACAGATGTTCTCTGATCCACATAAGAAGATTTGATACCAACTGGAGTTACAGTATAAGTCAGAGTTGCGGTCTGATTAAGCGCCGGTGCATTTGAAAGTGTAAGCTTACAATTCTCAAAAGGAAGTCTAGAATGCTCCGTGGTTTTAAAAACGCCCAATAAATATCCAGCCACGATACCTCCTACTACTGTAGCGACTATGGCCAGCGCCACAATCAGTTTTGTTTCTTTTTTCATGTGGTTCGGTCCCGTCTAATGTTGTTTTTAATCTGCCGATTACCTTAGCACATCGCGTCCTCTGCTCGTGAGCTCCATGCGATCGTCGAGGTAGCCTAAAATTTGAAGGCCTTTCACCTGATTTTTAGCGACGATCGTGGGCAGGCCCGCATCGGCTGCCGCCCGATCGATGGTGGCGCCTGAGCTCATGCTCTTGAGCAAAATCCTGCCAGCATCCCCGACGAGGATCTCCTTCGCAAGCTTCTCTTTTATGGCTTGGTCGATTCTCACGCTCATCGCCAAGATGCCATCGACCATCTCAGGGCCTATCTCCACAGCATACTTTGCGACGAGCTGCTGTCTGATCGAAGATGATCCGGCCAACGCCATCTCCACGTTTTCCAGTTCCCTCACCAAAGTGGTGAGCTCGGCGATATCTTTCAGTTTCTTATCGTCCGTTGTGTTGATGTTCTCGCGCAAAGACTCGTTGACGCTCTGGAGTCTCCTTACTTCTCCGCGCAGTTTATCGATGTCCGAGGAAAGTTTCTTCACCCTGAAAATGCCTCCGCCGGAGAACAACATTATCGCGAGCAAAACTAAAATTATCAACACGAGTATTGCTTCTACAACTATCGTGTCTATCGTCACCGACCCACCAATGACATCTATTCATCAGAGGATTTAAGGTTCTCTGATTGTTTTGCTGTACCGCAAGTATTAATACCGCATTCTCGTAAAAATACACGAAACGTTTGTAGAAGGTATTAGAATGGCTAAACGGCAGGAGCCCACAAAATTATCGCCAGAAGAACGTGGTAAAAGTTTTGAGGAAGTTGAAGGCGTTTATCTCCCCCATCAAGCGATAGCCGAAGCCGCGAGATGCTTATTTTGTAACGATGCCCCCTGCACCAAGGAGTGTCCCGCAGGCATCGACATTGCCAAGTTCATCCGGCGAATCAAAACAAAAGATTTTCGCAGCGCCATTCGAACGATAAGGGAAAGCAATGTTTTAGCTGGAGTGTGCGCGCGAGTATGCCCAACAGAAAAGCTGTGTGAAAAGCCCTGTAGCGCCACCGAGATTGTAGAGTCCGCAAATATCGCCGCCCTCCAGCGGTTTGTGACCGATCTCGAGATGAAGGAGGGAATCAAGCTACCTAAAAAAGCGGCACCGACCGGAAAGAAGGTCGCGGTGATTGGCTCGGGTCCCGCTGGTCTCGCTGCGGCGGCGGAGCTGGCTAAAGTGGGTCATGAGGCGACAATCTTTGAAGCGAAATCGTTGCCGGGTGGGGTGCTAACATGGGGCATCCCTCCTTACCGGCTTCCAAAAGACGTGGTGATGGCTGAGATAGACGCAATCAGGCAGCAGCTCGGCGTAGAGATAAAAACCGATATCCCCATCGACGAAAAACTCAATATCGATACTCTATTTGCCCAAGGCTTCGACGCGATCTTTATCGGCGCTGGAATTGGAAAACCATACTTCGTTCGAATGCCCGGAGAAGACCTCGAAGGTGTTTATTCGGCTCTAGAGCTGCTCTCTCAAGTAAATGCTTATCACTCCAAGCCATCTGGAGGAAAATTTCCATTGAGGATAGGAAAAAAGGCGCTCGTCATCGGAGGCGGGAACGTGGCCATGGACGCCGCGTGCAGCCTTCTGCGACTCGGAGCCAAGGAGGTTCACGTTGTTTGCCTCGAATCGTTCGAGGAGATGCCCGCGTTTCCGTCGGAGATCGAATTCGCAAAGGAGGAGGGAATTGTGTTTCACCCCCGATCAAAACCCTTGAAGATAATCGGGGATGAAAATGGCAGGGTGAAAGGTTTCGAAGGCGTCGGTATAAGGTGGAAAGAGCCAAACAATTTTTCACCGTCCAATGCTGTCCTAATCGAGGGGACCGAGTTCAGTCTGGAGGTCGAAACTGTTATCGAAGCCATCGGCCAAGGGCCTGATCCTTCACTGGCCTCAATCCTATCCGGCATACAGACAAAGGGGCGGGGCTTGATCGTCGTCGATGAGGAGACCCGCATGACTTCTCGTGAGGGCGTTTTTGCTGGCGGGGACATCGTCAATGGTGGAGATACGGTCGTCCAGGCAGTAGCCGAGGGGAAGAAAGCTGCTGAAGGGATAATTAACTATTTAAAAAGCAAGGGTGAGAAATAAAAGCTAATCCACCACTCAAAAATAAGGAGGCGATGATGAATGTCGGGTGAAGTTGATCTTTCGGTTGAACTTTGCGGGGTAAAATTTGCTAACCCATTTGTCCTCTCCGCTGGCCCGCCAACGGACGATGTCAAGATGGTAAGACGCGCATTCGAAGCAGGTTGGGCCGGAGCTATCCTCAAAACAACATCCGTCGAGAGCGAGGTAGTGGAACTTGTCTACCCCATGATGGCTGGGTTGGACTTTGAGGACAAAAAAATCATCGGGTTGGGCAACATCGACCTGATTTCCGAGCACCACATCGATGAAGTTGAAGGGAGAGTAGCGGAGCTGAAGAAGGAGTTCCCGAACAACGTCGTGGGCGCGAGTATGATGGGGGCTAAAAAAGATGATTGGCAGTCGCTCGTCAGACGTTTGGAGGCTGCCGGCGTGGACTTCATCGAGTGCAGTTTTTCGTGCCCTCAAGGGTCGATGGGAGAAAAGCCCGGTGCGATGGTCGCGCAGGATCCGAAATTGACGAAGGAAGTAGCTAGCTGGGTAAAAGCCGCTGCAAAAAGGGTGCCTGTATTCATCAAGATTACGCCGATGGTAGCGGACGTAGTGGAGGTTGGGCGAGCGGTGAAAGAAAGCGGCGCTGATGGCATCACGGCCAGCAACACCATACCCGCTTTGATGGGGATCAATCTTGACACGTTCGAACCATACCCCACCGTCGATGGAAAGTCTTCCTACAGTGGCCTCTCGGGGGCCGCAATCAAGCCAATTACCTTGCACATTATCGCAGAACTCGCGAAACACGTTGGACTCCCCATTTCTGGGACGGGTGGCGCCACGACCTGGCAGGACGTGGTGGAGTTCCTGCTCGTCGGAGCCACAAACGTGCAATTCTGTACTGCGGTTATGCGCAATGGGTACCGGATAATAGACGATCTGAAGGACGGCCTCATCAATTATCTAGAGGATAAAGGGATGAGCAGCCCATCTGAATTGATCGGTCGAACTCTCCCCAAGATAGTCACGCACCCAGAACTTTCGCGCGAGTACAAAGTGATCGCCGAGGTAAACCGTAAAACGTGCGTGAAGGACGATCTCTGTTACATAACATGTCGGGATGCTGGGCACGAAGCGATTGAACTAGATAAAGAGAGGTTGCCAGTGGTCGACGAGGAGAAATGTGTGGGCTGCGGGCTGTGCGTGGCAATCTGTCCAGTCTGGGATTGCGTAAAATTGAAAAGAGTGGAAAATAAAAAGAAGTGAGCGATGCTTGCGCTCGCTTGAAGGAAGTTGATTTCGTGGCGGAAACTATCTTGATAGGGAGCGGAACACTGGTCACGTTGGGGGAAAAAAACAAGGTAATCAAAAATGGAGCAGTTCTGATCGAAGGCAACACCATCAAGGATTTTGGAAAGACCGATGAGTTAAAGAGCAAAAATCCAAGATCAGAGTTCATCGATGCTTCTGGTAAAGTGGTGATACCTGGCTTGATCTGTGCTCACCATCACTTCTATTCTACCTTTGCTAGGGGGATGGCCATACCGGGCAAACCAGCAGAGAACTTCGTGGAGATATTGGAGAAACTCTGGTGGAAGTTGGACAACGTTCTTACCAAGGAGGATATTTACTATAGCTCTTTGATTCCCTTGATCGAATGTGTAAAAAATGGGACCACAACGATCATCGACCACCACGAGAGTCAATCCCACCAAAAAGGAAGCTTGGACGAAATTGCCAGAGCAGTGAATAAAGTTGGGATTCGTAGTTCGCTATGCTTGGGGACATCCGACCGGTACGGAAGAGGAAAAGAGGGGCTTGGGGAAAATGAACGTTTTCTTTCTTCTCTCAAATCTAAGCC
>Ga0315281_10004985_pt1 | contig 19100 bp, 18 predicted proteins | sample YL17G07_0_MG_FD_204540 | JGI IMG/M metagenome (GOLD analysis project Ga0315281, IMG submission 204540) | Sediment microbial communities from Yellowstone Lake, YNP, Wyoming, USA - YL17G07_0 | ecosystem: Environmental > Aquatic > Freshwater > Lake > Sediment | place: USA: Wyoming | collected... | reverse complement strand
GCATGGTTGTGGTGGCTCGGCACCAGCGCCAGCACCTTCCTGCCGCTCTCCAGCTTCAGCGTGTACATGATCTCCGCGCCGCGGAATGCCTTGTGCACGACCTCTGCGCGGGTCGGCGCGTCGTCGTCGTGCACCACGTCGTCGGGCCGCAGCAGCACGTCGGCGAGGCAGCCCTTGCCGCAGGCGTCGCAACCGATCTGGCAGGCGCCCGGGATATTGCCTTCGAGAACGCCGAGCTCGATTTCCACGCTCCTCGGATTGAGGACCTTGGCGGGCAGGAAGGCACCCTGGCCGACGAAGTCCGCGACGAAGCGGTTCACCGGGCGGTGATAGAGGTTGTACGCCGAGTCCCACTGCTCGATGCGGCCTTCGTGCACGACGCCGATCTCGTCGGCCATCGCGAAGGCCTCGTTCTGGTCGTGCGTGACCAGCACCGCGGTAGCCCCGGAGGCCTTGATGATGTCGCGCAGCTCGTGCGAGAGGCGCTCGCGCAGCCCGGTATCGAGGTTGGAGAACGGTTCGTCGAGCAGCAGCAGATCCGGGCGCGGCGCGAGGGCGCGCGCGAGCGCGACGCGCTGCTGCTGGCCGCCGGAGAGCTCATGCGGATACTTGTGCAGCAAGGCGGCGATGCCGGTGAGCGAGGCGAGTTCTTGCACGCGCTTATCAGAAAGTTCGCCATGTGAAAGGCCAAAAGCAATATTCCTCGCGGCGCTCAAGTGCGGGAACAGCGCATGCTCCTGGAACACCATGCCGATGCGGCGCTTCTCCGGCGGCAGGCTGGTTTCGGCCGAGGAGACCACGACGCCGTTCAACAGGATGCGGCCGGCGCTCGGCGTCTCGAACCCCGCGATGCAGCGAAGCACGGTGGTCTTGCCGCAGCCGCTGGGGCCCAGCAGACAGCCGATCGTGCCGCGCTCGAGCGAGAACGACACCCCGCGCACAGCCTCCTGACCGCCGGGTTTCCCCTCATAGGAGTGGTGCAGGTCCTGGATGTCGAGCAGCGCTTGCATGGCCGCTATTCTAACAAGAATAATTCTTGTTAGAATCAGGAGTGCTTTATTTTCAACGAGTTGGATTTCTGGGGGCAATCTCCCTGGGGGGTGCGGCGCTGATCCTGCTGCCGATCCTGGCGGTGGTGGCGAGCGTGCTCGGGCCGGCGAGCGAAACCTGGGCGCACCTCGCGCGCACTTTGCTCGGCGAATACGTCCTGAACACCGCGTTGTTGGCCACGTGTGTCGCCGCGGGCGTGCTTTCGATCGGCGTGCTGTCCGCCTGGCTGGTGACCGCCTACCGTTTTCCCGGCCAGCGCGCACTCGAATGGGCCTTGGTGCTGCCGCTCGCGATGCCGGCCTACGTCATGGCCTACGCCTACACCGATTGGCTGCAATTCACCGGACCAGTGCAGACGGCGCTGCGCGCAGCGACCGGCTGGCAGGCGCGCGAATACTGGTTTCCCGAGATCCGCTCGATCCCGGGGGCGGCGGCGATGTTGTCGTTTGCGCTCTATCCCTATGTCTACCTGCTCGCGCGCACCGCGTTCCTCGACGTCTCGCGCAGCGCGCTGGAGGCGGGCCGTCTCGCCGGCTATTCGGCCTGGGGCAGTTTCTGGCGCGTCGCGTTGCCGATCTCGCGGCCCGCGGTCGCGGCGGGCGCCGCGCTCGCGCTCATGGAAACGCTCGCCGATTTCGGCACCGTTTCATATTTTGCGCTGGAGGTTTTCACCACCGGGATTTTCAAGGCCTGGTTGTCCATGGGAGACATGGCCGCGGCAGGTCAGTTGTCCGCGTGCCTGCTCGCCTTCGTTTTCGTGGTCCTCGCGCTTGAGCGCGCCAGCCGCTGCCGCGCCGCGTATGCGAGCACGATGCGCAAGCCCTCGCCGCCACAGTGTCTCTCGGGAACGGCGGCCGCGCTGGCGTTCGCAGCCTGCGCCGTGCCGGTGCTGCTGGGCTTCGCGCTGCCCGCGGGATTACTGGTGCATCTCGCTTGGTCGGACCCTGAAGTCAGTGGCGCGCGACTGCTGGCGCTGATGGGCAACAGCTTCATGCTCGCGGGCATCGCGGCGGTGGCGGGCGTGCTGCTTGCGACTGGCATGGCCTACGCCGCGCGCCTTTCGCGCGGCCGTCTTGCGATCGCGGTTTCCTGGGCGAACCGCGCCGCAGCGCTCGGCTACGCCATTCCCGGTGCGGTGATCGCGATTGGGGTGCTGGTGCCGCTCGGCCGCCTGGACAACTGGATCGCCGGCGGGATCGAAACCGCGTTCGGCGTCAAGCCAGGATTGCTGTTAACCGGGACCATCGTCGCGCTGGTATACGCGTACCTCGTGCGCTTTCTGGCGGTGGCGTTGCAGACCGTGGAATCCGGTTTGGCGAAGGTGACGCCGCGCATGGACGACGCGGCGCGCAGCCTCGGGGCGACGCCCGGCGGGACGCTCGTGCGCGTGCATGCGCCGCTGCTCGCCTCCAGCCTCGCGAGCGCGGCGCTGCTTCTCTTCGTGGACGTGATGAAGGAATTGCCGGCGACCTTCGCCCTGCGTCCCTTCAATTTCGACACGCTCGCGATCGAGGCCTACAACCTCGCCAAGGACGAGCGCCTGGCGGAGGCCGCGGTGCCGTCGCTGGTGATCGTCGCCATCGGCCTCGCGCCCGTGCTGATCGTCGTGAAGCGCTACTTCCAGGCCACCCGGTCGTAAATTTTCTGCGCCAGCGGCTGATTGCGGCCGAGGACAGCCACGTTCAGCGCATCCTGCTTGAAGGCGCCGAACATCTTCAGCACCGGGTTGTCGGGATTCACGCCCGCCACCACCGGCCACTCGTTGTTGCCGTCGGCGAAATAGCGCTGCGCGTCGTCGCTCGCAAGGTATTCGAGGAACTTCACCGCCGCCTGCCGGTTCGGCGCGTGCTTCATCACGCCGGCACCAGAGATATTGACATGCGCTCCCCAACTTTTCTGGTTCGGGAACACCGTGCCCAGCTTGGCGGCGATTTCGCGCTCGTCGGCCTTTTCCGAGCGCATCAGGCGCGCGTAGTAATACTGGTTGGTGAGCGTGACGTCGCATTCGCCCGCGGCCACGCTTTTAAGCTGATCGGTATCGCCGCCCCGCGGATCGCGCGCGAGGTTCGCCTTCACCGCCCGCGCCCACTGCTCGGCCTTCTGCTCGCCGAGGTGGTCGATGATCGCGCCGAGCAGCGACAGGTTGTACATGTTGGTCGAAGAGCGCATGCAGATGCGGCCTTTCCACTTCGGCTCGGCAAGCGACTCGTAGGTGGGGACTTCAGCCGGCTTCACGCGCGCCTTGTGGTAGGCGATCAGCCGCGCGCGCAGCGAGAAGCCGTACCAGAGCCCGCCCGGTTCGCGCAGGCTCGCCGGAACGCGCGCATCGAGCAGCGCCGATTTCACCGGCTGGAACAAACCGAGCTGTTCGGCGCGCCACAGGCGGCCCGCGTCCACCGTCACCAACACGTCCGCGGGGCTGCGCTCGCCTTCATTGCGGATGCGCTCGATCAGGGGATCTTCGCCGGCTTCGATGCGGTTGATCCTGATACCGGTCTGCTTGGTGAAATTGCTGTAGAGCGCCTCGTCGGTCTGGTAATGGCGCGAGGAATACAGGTTGAGAACCCTGCCGTCTTGCGCGAGCACGGTCGCGGAAAAAAGAAAGGAAGAAACCAGACAAAGGTTTTTAGTAACAGTCACTTGAGCTCCATCGAGCGGGTGGAGAAGAAATGATAATTCTTCTCATCTAATAAAGTCAATGAGAATTTATATCATTTGATCTGGGTCAAATTTGGGGCTCCAGGCGGCGCGCGCCGTTGAAACGCTGCGACCAGTACGCGTTTTTCAGGTCTTCTATACGCACGCGAGCACCGGCCTTGGGTGCGTGAACGAACCTGCCGTCGCCGAGATAGATCCCGACGTGCGAATACGGGCGCTTGAGCGTGTCGTAGAACACCAGATCGCCCGCCTGCAGTTCCGCTAAACTGACTGGCGCGCCTTTTTCGCTCTGCGCGAGCGTACTGTGGGGCAGACGGACGCCCCAGGCCTCCAGATAGACATGCGCGACCAAGCCGCTGCAATCGAACCCCGTCACCGGTGAGGTGCCGCCGTAGCGGTAGTCGAGCCCAAGGGCGAGCAGCGTCTGCAGCAGCGCTTCAGAGCGCTCCGCACGGGGAGGGGTTGGCTCAACTGAGGCGCATCCGGAATTCAGAATAATAAAAGCAATACAAAACAGTATATTGCGATTCATAATTGAAGTAATATAGTGCATATAGGCCGTGAGAGCAACCACTAACCCAAGGCCTGCGTTAAGACCTTCATGAAGCGTTTCCTGCTGCTCCTGTTGTTCGTCGCCCCGGCCGCGCTTGCCCAAGGGGCGCTCGAGGTAATTCCTCTTCGGCATCGCACGGTTGACCAGGTGCTCCCGGTGCTGCGGCCGCTGCTGGAGCCCGGCGGGGCAATGTCAGGCCAGTCGAATCAACTGATCGTGCGCACCAGCGCGCGCAATCTTGCCGACATTCGCGCGGCGCTCGATGCGATCGACATTCCGGCAAGACGTCTGGTCATTTCGGTGCGCTTCGACTCCGTTGGCGAGGCAACGCGAGGCGGGCTCGAGGCGGGTGGCACGATATCGAGCCGCGGTTCGCGCATCGAGATGCGCGTCGAGGACACCCGCGCTTTGCGCGAAGATCGCGTCGACCAGCGCGTCCAGGTCCTCGAAGGCGGGCGCGCGGTCATTTCCACGGGCGAATCGCGACCGCTGCGCCAGCAACAGGTCATCCGCAGCCCGGCCGGTACGGTGATCTCCGACAGTACCGTGGTGCAGGAGACTGCGACCGGGTTTGAGGTCGTGCCGCGGCTCTCCGGGGCGACCGTGTTCCTCGAGATCGCGCCGCAGCGCCAGAGCTTCGCCACCGGCGGCTCGGGCGCGATCCAGGCCGAGCGCTCGGCCAGTACATTGAGCGGCCGGCTCGGCGAGTGGATCGAATTGAGCGGCACGGGACGCAGCGGCGCAAGCGGCGAGCGCGGCGTCCTCTCGGCGCGGGAACTGCGCACCACCGAAAGCCGGCGCATCTGGGTGAAGGTCGAAGAGGTCGCGTACTGAACGCGTTGCAACGCGTATTCGCGGCGGCGGGCCCGCTTGCCGCGCAGGTCGAGGGTTACCGTCCGCGCGCGCAGCAGATCGAGATGGCGCAGGCGATCCTGGATGCCATCCAGTCGGGCAGCATGCTCGCGGTGGAGGCCGGCACCGGCACCGGAAAAACCTTCGCCTATCTCGTGCCCGCGCTGCTTGCCGGTGGCAAGGTGATTGTTTCCACCGGTACCAAGACCCTGCAGAACCAGCTCTACGACCGCGACCTGCCCGCAGTACGCAATGCGCTTGCTTCGGGCTCGGTTGCGGCGCTGCTCAAGGGCCGGGCCAATTACGTGTGCCTGTACCGCCTCGAAAACGCGCGCGCCGAGGGGCGCCTCGAATCGCGCGAGGACGTGGCGCGGCTGCGCAGCATCGCGCATTTTGCCGCCACCTCAATTACCGGCGACCGCGCGGACCTCGCCGAAGTTCCCGAGGACGCCCCGGTGTGGCAGCACGCCACTTCGACGCGCGAGAATTGCCTGGGCCAGGATTGCCCGAAATACAAGGACTGTTTCGTGATGCGCGCGCGCAAGAACGCGCTCGCGGCGGACGTGGTGGTGGTGAATCATCACCTGTTTTTCGCCGATGTGGCATTGCGTGACGAAGGAATCTCCGAGCTGCTGCCGTCCTGCAACACGGTGATCTTCGACGAGGCGCACCAGTTGCCCGAGACCGCGCGCCTGTTCTTCGGCGAGACGGTGTCCAGCTCCCAGTTGATCGAACTCGCGCGCGACGCACGGCTCGAACTGCGCGCCGCCGGCGGCGCATCACCGGAACTGGACCGTATCGCCTCCAAGCTCGACAAGGCGGCGCGCGATCTGCGCCTGTGCTTCACGAAAGAGGGCGCGCGCCTGGGCTGGGCGCAGGTGCTGCGCGAAGCAGGGTTTGCGGATGCGCTGCAGGTGCTCGGCCAGGCGCTGGATGCGCTGGGCAAGCCGCTCGGGGAGCAAGCCGAGCGCTCCGAGGGCCTGGGTTCCTGCGCGCGGCGCGCCGCCGAAGCAAAGGGGCTGCTCGCCCGCATCCGGGAGGAAGGGTCCGCGAACGAAGTGCGCTGGGTGGAAGTCTTCGGTCATTCGGTGCAGCTGCACATCACGCCACTCGTGCCGGCGGAGCTGTTTCGCAAGCAGATGCTGGATCATCCGCGTGCCTGGATCTTCACGTCGGCGACCCTCGCGATGGGCGAGGATTTTTCGCATTTCAAAAGGGAGTTGGGCATCGAGGAGGCCGCCGCGCGCACCTGGCCCAGCCCGTTCGATTTCGAACGCCAGGCGCTGCTTTATTCGCCCCGGGGACTGCCCTCCGACCCGAACGATCCCGCTTACACCGAGGCGGTGGTCATGGCCGCGTTGCCGGTGTTGAGGGCAAGCCGCGGCCGCGCGTTTCTGCTGTTCACTTCCCACCGCGCGTTGCGGCGCGCGCATGAGCTGCTCAAGGACCGGATCGAGTTTCCTCTGCTGGTGCAGGGCACCGGATCGCGCAGCGAGCTGCTGGTGCGTTTTCGCGCGCTCGGTAACGCGGTGCTGCTCGGCGCCGCCTCGTTCTGGGAGGGTGTGGACGTGCGCGGCGAGGCGCTGTCGGTGGTGCTGATCGACAAGCTGCCGTTCGCCCCGCCGGAGGATCCGGTGCTCTCGGCGCGCATCGAGTCGCTGCGCAAGGAAGGCGGCAACCCGTTCATGGATTTCCAGCTGCCGCAGGCGGTGTTGCAGTTGAAGCAGGGTGCGGGCCGCCTGATTCGCGACGAGGAGGACCGTGGCGTGCTGGTGCTGTGCGATCCGCGGCTGTATTCGAAGGGCTACGGCCGGACGGTGCGGGCGAGCCTGCCGCCGATGAAACAGACCCGGGAGATCGCCGATGTGCGGGCTTTCTTCGCTACAATCCTGGCATGAAAATCCTTATTACCGGCGGCGGCGGCTTCCTCGGCTTCAGGCTCGCCAAGACCTTGCTGGCGCGCGGCAAGCTGGGCGGCAAGCCGATTGCCTCGATCACCCTGCTGGACGGTGCGTTCGCGCCCGCTGCCGCGCAGGAACCCCGCTTGAAGACGCTCAGCGGCGACATCTCGGATGCCAAAGCGATCGCGCGCGCGTGCGCGCCGGATACCGACGCGGTATTCCACCTCGCGGCGGTAGTCAGCGGCGCGGCGGAGGCCGATTTCGACCTCGGCATGCGCGTGAACCTCAAGGGAATGGAGCTGCTGCTCGAGCAGATGCGTAAGTGCGCTAAGCCGCCGCGCCTCGTTTACACCAGCTCGGTGGCGGCTTTCGGCGGCGACCTGCCGGCGGTGCTCGATGACTCGACCATCGCCAATCCGCAGACCTCCTACGGTGCGCAGAAGGTGATCGGCGAATACCTCGTCACGGACTACACGCGCAAGGGCTTCATCGACGGGCGCTCGCTCCGGTTGCCGACAATCGTGGTGCGCGCGGGCAAGCCGAACGCGGCCGCCTCCTCGTTCGCGAGCGGCGTCATCCGCGAGCCGCTCAACGGCGTGGTCAGCGAATGCCCGGTAGCGCCGGAGACCGGCGTCTGGCTGCTCTCGCCAGGGCGCGTGGTGGACGCTTTCATCCACGCCTGGGAATTGCCGCCGGAGGCCTGGGGCACGCAACGCTGGCTAAATCTTGCGGGCATCACGGCAACGGTCGCCGAGATGGTCGACGCGATGCGCAAAGTGGCGGGGGATGCGGTGGCCAATCGCGTGCTCTACAAGGCCGATGCGCGCATCCAGGCGATCGTAAAGACCTGGCCGGTGCGCTTTCGCACGCCGCGCGCGCTGGCGATGGGCTTCAAGCCAGATGCCGATGTGGAAAGCGTGATCCGCGCCTACATCGCGGATGAGAACATCAAGATCTGACTACCAGTTCGGGTCCCAGAGCTTCCACCATGGGGCATTGCGATCGCCCTTGCCGGTGAGGTAGCGGCTTTCGGGGAAATTCTTGCGCATGACGCGGTCAGCCGCATCGCGCAGGTCGGTCATGCCCAGGGAATCGTAGGCCTTGACCATGATGAACACGGCTTCCTCCAGCGCCAGCGCCTGGGGATAGCTCTGCACCGCGAACTGGGCGCGGTTGGCGGCGGCGACGAAGGCGCCGCGCCTCATGTAGTAGCGCGCCACGTGCACTTCGTACTGGGCGAGCGCATTCACCAGGTAGCGCATGCGCGCCTGCGCGTCCTCGGTGTACTTCGAATCCGGAAAGCGGTTCGCCAGTTCCTTGAAAGCGTCGAAGGACTCGCGCGTGCCTTTCGAATCCCTCTCGGTCATGTCCGGATTGTCGAGCACGCTTAACAGGCCCGTGTTTTCGTTGAAGTTGACAAGGCCCTTGAGGTAATAGGCGTAGTCCACGTTGGCATGGTTCGGGTAGAGCTTGATGAAGCGGTCCGCCGCCGCGATCGCCGAGGCGCGCCCGCCTTGCTTCCAGTAGGCGTAGGCGACGTCGAGTTGGGCCTGCTGCGCGAAGCGCCCGTAGGGATAGCGCGCCTCCAGTTTCTCGAGGTACTTGATGGCCTTGTCCCAGGCGCGCGAGGTCATCGCGTCCTTTGCTTCGCCGTAGAGTTTCTGCGCCGACCAGCCCGCGGTTTCGTCACTTTCCTTGGGCAGCAGGCCGCAGCCGCCAAGCGAGAGCGAGGCGGCGATCGAGACGGCGAGCAGGGCTGCGCGCAGAGCAAGTAAACTGCGTTTCATGGTGAAAAATTATACCGTGGTGGACGAGTCGCTCGCGGCCACGGTTCCCGGCGCGCTCGGCGGGCTGAGAATGGACCAGGTGCTGGTGAAAATGTTCCCGCAGTACTCCCGCAATCGCATGCAGGCATGGTTGAAGACCGGGCATGTCCTGGTCGATGGCATTCATGCGGAGGCAAGCGCAAGAGCGATCGGCGGCGAAAGAATCGAGCTCGCGCCCCCGCCCGCGGCCGACGTCGCGACGCCCAGGGCGCAGCGCATGGCGCTGGCCATCGTCTTCGAGGACGCCGACCTTATCGTGATCGACAAGCCGGTCGGGCTCATCGTCCATCCCGGCGCCGGCAATCCGGACCGCACGCTGTTGAACGGGCTGCTCGCGCACGCGCCGGCGCTGCGCAAGGTGCCGCGCGCGGGCATCGTGCATCGCCTGGACAAGGACACCAGCGGCCTGCTGGTGGTGGCGAAGAACCTCACCGCCCAGGCGCGCCTCGCGGGGCAGCTCGCCGCGCGCACCGCGAAGCGCACCTATCTCGCCCTGGTGCACGGCGAGCCGCCGGCGCGCGGCACCGTCGATGCGCCTATCGGTCGCGATCCGCGCGTGCGCACGCGCATGGCCGTGACCGCCGGCGGCAGGCAGGCGATCACCCATTACAAAGTGCTCGAACGTTTCGGAAAGGGCGCGCGGCCGGGTTTCGCCCTGCTCGAATGCCGCCTTGAAACCGGCCGCACCCACCAGATCCGCGTGCATCTTCAGCACATCAAGTGTCCGATCGTGGGCGACACCGTCTACCGCCGCGGCGCGCGCAGTGGCGCAGTGTTTCAGCGCCAGGCGCTGCATGCGGCCGCGCTGGAGCTTTCGCATCCGCGCAGCGGTAAGCCCATGCATTGGAGCGCCCCGCTTCCTGAGGACATGGAAGAATTGATCGCCGGTTTGCGGCGAGCGGATTCCGGTGCGCGCTGAACTGATCATCCCGGACTGGCCGGTCCCGTCTGGTGTGCGAAGTCTGGTAACAATGCGCGCGCTGGGCGACATGAAAAGCGAGGTCGGCCGGCTGCGGTTGCGTGCGTTGTTGCCGGCGGAGCCGGTCTGGCTGCGGCAGGTTCACGGCGCCGACGTCGTCGACGCAGCATGCGCATCGGCCGGAACGGCCGCCGATGCTTCCTATACCCATGGAAAAAATATCGTCTGCGCGGTGACGGTCGCTGACTGCATGCCGGTGCTGCTTGCGGATGAACGCGGGGAAGTGGTCGGGGTCGCGCACGCAGGCTGGCGCGGCCTGTGCGCCGGCGTGATCGAAGCGACCATCGCCGCGATGGGCGTGCCCGCGGGCCGCATCCTTGCGTGGCTCGGGCCGGCGATCGGTCCGGCGGACTACGAGGTTGGCGAGGAGGTGCGCGCTGCGTTCCTGCAGCGCGACGCGAAATCTGAGTCTGCCTTTACGCCGGCGCGGCCCGGCCACTGGCGGCTCGACCTTTACGCGGTGGCGCGGCAGCGCCTCGCGGCAAGCGGTGTGGCGCGCGTCTCGGGCGGCGGGTTCTGCACCGCCGCTGACGCCGCGCGTTTCTTCAGCTACCGCAGGGACAAGGCAAGCGAACGCATGGCCGCGGCAATCTGGTTGGCGTAGACCTTTTCAATCATGATCAGCGTCGGCACGCACCTTACATACCGCGGTGCCTAGTCGTGGACAAGCAGAGATTCGCGGCCGAGCTCCAGAAATCGGCATCCCGCAAAGGACGCTTCGATGGCGGGAAGGTTGGCGCGGACGAGCGCCTCCAACTCTGCGTTCGAGATGTTTCCTGTCGCCACAAGCAGCAAACGGGAAGGCTGCCCTGCAACCAGTAGCGACTCAACGAAATCGCCGTCCTTGGAAATGACGATTCGCTGCTCGCGCAAAGCGACGTCGCACAGTTCCGCGTCAGACGTGCGATTGGCTCGCGGGAGGTCGAGCGTGTGTAGCGCGTCGTGGCCCGCTTCGTTCAGCCATTCCGCAAGGCGTTTCGGAAGCTGGGCATCGACCAAAAATCTCATGCCGCCAGCGATTCGACCCGTTTGATCTCTGCGAGGCGCGCGGCGTACGCCAGGACCGCAAGAATGTCCTCACGCTCGAGATCCGGATAATCGCGCAGGATGTCTTCGATGCTCATGCCGCTCGCAAGCCACTGCAACACGGTTTCGACCGGATACCGCAACCCGCGGATACACGGCTTGCCGTGGCAGATCGACGGATCCATCGTGATGCGGTCGTGCATGGTCATGCCTCCTCTCGAAGCGCTGCTGATGGCCATCGCCAGTGTATACCCGCGGCGTGCCCGGTCGCGTACAATCCCGGCCCCCATGTCGCCGCTCGGTTGGATCGTGGCAGCAAGCCTGGCGGGCGGAGTCTTTTCCGTCTGCGCCGCCGCGTTCGCGCTCGTTCTGCGCACCGCCTGGATCCCGACCCTGGTGTCGTTCGCGATCGGTGCGCTGCTCGGCGCCGCGTTCCTCGAGGTGATCCCGCATGCCTTCGAGAACGGCGAGCCGCATACGGTCGCGATGTCGATCCTCGGCGGCATCCTCGTTTTCTTCCTGCTCGAGAAACTGCTGCTGTGGCGCCATTCGCACGACGAGCAGGAGATGGCGATCGATCATGGCCATGACCACGGTCGCTCGGGTGCGCTGATCATGGTCGGTGACACCATCCATAACTTCCTCGACGGCATCCTGATCGCGGCCGCGTTCCTGCAGAGCACCCAACTCGGCATCATCACCGCCCTGGCGATCGTGGCGCACGAGATCCCGCAGGAAGTGGGCGATTTCGTGATCCTGCTGAACTCGGGCTACTCGAGAACCAAGGCATTTGTTTTCAACCTGCTTTCTTCCTGCGCCACGCTGGTCGGCGGCGTGCTCGGCTACTACACGCTGCAGGTGGTCGCGGGCTGGACACCGGTGCTGCTGGGCATCGTCGCGGCCAGCATGATTTACGTGGCGGTCGCGGACCTGATTCCCGGGCTGCACCGCCGGCCCGAGTTGCGCGCAACCCTCTCCCAGACCCTGCTGATTGGGCTGGGCATCGGCTGCATCGCCCTGACACGGGGCCTGCTCGGGGGCTTGCATTGATAAGGACGCAAGCCCGCAGGGGGCTTGCGTTGGGGTTTTGTGCGGTGCAAAATTCCGGGTTGACGCGCCAACCAAAGGCCGCTTTTGCCGCCCCACCTGCCCTTCCTGACGGCGACCCCGCCGGAACTACCGAATCCCGCGCACTGGATGTCTGCCCTGTTCCAGGGGGGCGCCCATTTTGGTGTCCTTCAATCGAGCTACATCGCCAGGCAGGCCCAGCTCTGGTCGGCGATGCTCGATCCGCGGACCAGCGCGCAGGCGCTGGCTGAACCGGTGGTCGCGCCCGAGGCGGGCGATCGCCGCTTTGCTTCGCGGGAGTGGCGCGACAACCCGTATTTCTCCTACCTCAAGCAGTCGTACCTGCTGGCAACGGGATTTCTTGCCGATCTTGCCGCGAACGCGGAACTCGATGCCGGTTCCAGGGAGCGGCTGCAGTTCGCCGTCAAGCAGTGGTGTGATGCCATGTGCCCCGTGAATTTTGCCGCCACCAATCCGGCGGTGCTCAAGCTGGCGCTCGACTCCAGGGGCGAAAGCCTCACCCAGGGCGTCGCCAACCTGATCGCGGACGCGCACAAGGGCCGCATCAGCCAGACGGATGAGGCCGCGTTCGAGATCGGCCGCAACCTGGCGCTCACCCCCGGCGACGTGGTCTACGAGAACGGCCTGATGCAGCTGATCCAGTACCAGGCCGCGACGCCGCGGGTCGGCGCGCAGCCGCTGGTGATCGTGCCGCCGTGCATCAACAAGTACTACATCCTCGACCTGCGGCCCGAGAATTCCTTTGTCCGCTATGCAGTGGAGCAGGGCCACACCGTGTTTGTCGTGTCCTGGCGGAACGTCGGGCCGGCCGAAGGACATTACGGCTGGGACGATTACCTGGAACTGGGCATTTTCAGCGCGCTGCGCGTGGCGCGCGAAATCACCGGCGCCGAGCGCGTCAATGCGCTTGGCTTCTGCGTTGGCGGGACGCTGCTCGCCGCGGCGCTCGCCGTGCAGGCCGCGAAGGGCGAGAACACGGTCGAGAGCGTCACCTACCTCGCCACCATGCTCGATTTCTCGGCGCCGGGGCAGCTTGGCGTATTCATCGACGAGAATGGCGTGGCGGCGCGCGAAGCGGTGATCGGCGCCGGCGGCATCCTGCCGGGGGCGGACCTGGCGACGACCTTCAACGCGCTGCGCGCCAACGACCTGATCTGGCCCTATGTGGTCAACAACTACCTGATGGGCGTCGCGCCGGCGGCCTTCGATCTGCTGTACTGGAACTCCGACAGCACCAACCTGCCGGGCCCGATGTACTGCACGTACATACGCAATACCTATCTCGAGAACAAGCTGCGTGTTCCCGCCGCGCTGCACAACTGCGGTGCCAGCGTGGACCTCGGCAAGGTGGACAGGCCGGCGTTCATCCTCGCCACGCGTGAAGACCACATCGTCCCGTGGCGCGCCGCCTACCGTTCGTTGGGGTTGCTGGGCGGCGAAAAGCAATTCGTGCTCGGCGCCTCAGGCCATATCGCCGGCGTTATCAATCCCCCCTCGGGCGGCAAGCGCAGTTTTTGGTTTTCAGAGAATTATTCTGAAAATCCAGATAGCTGGCTTGCGCAGGCGAAGGAAGAGCGAGGCAGCTGGTGGCCGCGGTGGTCGCAATGGCTTGAAGAATTCAAAGGCGGCACGCGCGAAGCGCCGGCGCGGACCGGCAACGCGCACCATCCCGCGATCGAGCCTGCACCCGGTCGCTATGTGAAGCAGAAGGCAAACCAGGAGGCACCATGGAAGAAATTGTCATCGTAGGAGCGGCCAGGACGGCCATCGGAAAGTTCGGCGGCTCGCTCGCCGGCGTTCCGGCGGCGAGGCTCGGCGCGCACATCATCCGCAAGGTGCTGGAACGCGCAGGCATCGCGCCCGACCAGGTATCCGAAGTCATCATGGGGCAGGTGCTGACGGCGGCCGTCGGCCAGAACCCGGCGCGCCAGGCGGCCATCTGGGCCGGGCTGCCCGACATGGTCCCGGCGATGACCATCAACAAAGTCTGCGGCTCGGGCCTGAAGGCGGCGATGCTGGGCGCGCAATCGATCGCCAATGGCGACGCCGACATCGTGGTGGCCGGCGGGCAGGAGAACATGAGCGCCGCGCCGCACGTGCTGAACGGTTCGCGCGACGGCTTTCGCATGGGCGACGCGAAGATGGTCGATTCGATGATCGTGGACGGCCTGTGGGATGTCTACAACCAGTACCACATGGGCGTCACCGCCGAGAACGTCGCCAGGGAATACGCCGTCACGCGCCAAGAGCAGGACGAGTTCGCGGTGAAGAGCCAGAACAAGACCGAGGCGGCGCAGAAGGCGGGCAGGTTCAAGGACGAGATCGTTCCCTACGAGGTTCCCTCCCGCAAGGGCCCGGTGGTGTTCGCCGACGACGAGTTTCCGCGTCACGGCGCGACCATGGAGGCGATGAAGGGCTTGAAGCCCGCGTTCGACAAGAACGGCACGGTGACCGCCGCCAACGCCTCGGGCATCAACGACGGTGCGGCGGCTGTCGTACTTGCGTCTGCGAGAAAGGCCAAGGAGCTTGGGCTCAGGCCCATTGCGCGCATCAAGGCCTTCGCCTCCGCGGGCGTCGATCCGAAGTACATGGGCATGGGCCCGGTGCCGGCCTCCAAGCGCTGCCTCGCGCGCGCCGGCTGGGATCCCAAGGACATCGATCTGATGGAAATCAACGAAGCCTTCGCCGCCCAGGCGATCGCGGTCAACCGGCAGATGGGCTGGGACCTCGAGAAAGTGAACGTGAATGGCGGCGCCATCGCGCTTGGCCATCCGATCGGCGCCTCGGGCTGCCGGATCCTGGTCACGCTGCTGCATGAAATGCAAAAGCGCGACGCGAAGAGGGGACTGGCGTCGTTATGTATCGGCGGCGGCATGGGCGTTGCGCTGGCCGTAGAACGTTAAACGGAAGGATTTGCGATGCAAGTCATGGATCGGCTCAGGCAGGAAGAAAAGACCGATGGCGTGGGCGTGCCCGCCGTTCCCCGGCGCGTGGTGTTCGTCACCGGCGGCATGGGCGGCATCGGCAGCGCGATCTGCCGCCGCCTCGCGCGGGCGGGGCATACCGTCGTCGCCGGCTGCCTGCCGGGCTACGAGCGCAAGGACGAATGGCTGGGCGCCATGCGCAAGGAAGGATTGAAGGTGCATGCCGCCGAAGGAGACGTCGCAAACTTCGAGAGTTGCGCCGGCATGTTTGACCTCGTGCGCGCGGCGGCGGGCAACGTGGACATCCTGGTCAACAATGCCGGCATCACGCGCGATTCGCTGTTCAAGCGGATGACCGAGCGCGACTGGACCGATGTCATCAGCACCAACCTGAACAGCGTCTTCAACGTTACACGCCAGGTGATAGACGGCATGACCGAGCGCGGCTGGGGGCGCGTCGTCAACATTTCCTCGGTCAATGCGATCAAGGGCCAGTTCGGCCAGACCAACTACTCGGCGGCGAAAGCAGGCATGGCGGGCTTTTCCAAGGCGCTGGCGCAGGAGGTCGTGAAGAAAGGCGTTACCGTGAACACGGTCTCGCCCGGCTACGTCGAGACCGATCTGGTGATGGCGATCCGCGCCGAGGTGCGCGCGCAGATCGTGGCATCCATCCCGATGGGGCGCTTGGCGAAACCCGAAGAGATCGCCGCGGTGGTGGCGTTCCTCGCCTCGGAAGAGGCGGGCTACATCACCGGAGCGAACATTTCGGTCAACGGCGGCATGCACATGATGTAGTAGACTGAAAAAGAGGAGGGGAAACGTGGCACAGAAACAACTCGCCGTCGTTACGGGCGGCATGGGCGGACTGGGAGAATCGATCAGCACCAAGATGGCCGATGCCGGCTACAAGGTGGTGGTGACGTATTCGCCCTCCAACACCAAGTACAAGTCATGGCTCGACGAGATGAAGGGCAAGGGCTACAGCTTCTCGGCCTACCCGGTGGACGTCGTGTCCTTCGATGACAGCGCGGCGAAATGCGCGCAGATCCAGAAAGAGTGCGGCAGCATCGACATCCTGGTGAACAACGCCGGCATCACGCGCGACATGACCTTCAAGAAAATGACCAAGAACGACTGGGACGCGGTGATGCATACCAACCTCGATTCCTGCTTCAACATGACCAAGCAGGTGATGGACGGCATGGTGGAGCGCAACTGGGGGCGGGTCATCAACGTGTCCTCGGTAAACGGCCAGAAGGGCGCGTTCGGGCAGACCAACTACTCGGCGGCCAAGGCGGGCATCCACGGCTTCACCAAGGCGCTCGCGCTGGAAGTGGCCAAGAAGGGCGTGACCATCAACACGATTTCACCGGGCTACATCGGCACCAAGATGGTGACCGCGATCCCGAAGGAGATTCTCGATTCCAAGATCCTGCCGCAGATCCCGGTGGGGCGCCTCGGCAAGCCCGAGGAGATCGCCGGATTGATCATTTATCTGTGCTCGGAAGAAGCCGCGTTCGTGACCGGGGCCAACATCTCGATCAACGGCGGCCAGCACATGTACTAGGGAGTAGACCAAATGGCTGCAAATCCAGACGAAAAAACCGAACATCCGGCCCGGCTGATCAAGAAATATCCGAACCGCCGGCTCTACGACACCAAGACCTCGAGCTACATCACGCTCGCGGACGTGAAGCAGATGGTGTTGAAGAACGAGGATTTCCAGGTGCTCGACGCCAAGACCAACGAGGACCTGTCGCGCCAGATCCTGCTGCAGATCATCCTCGACGAGGAGTCGGGCGGCATGCCGATGTTCTCCTCCGACCTGCTGTCGCAGATGATCCGCTCCTACGGCAGCGCGATGCAGGGCTTCATGGGCACGTACCTGGAGAAGAACCTGGAGGGCTTCCAGCAGATGCAGAAGGTGCTGCAGGATCAGTCGCAGAAGCTCTACGGCGACAACTCGCGCAGCCCGAACGAGCTCTGGGGGCAGTTCATGAACCTGCAGGGCCCGGCGATGCAGACCCTGATGCAGGCGTACATGGAGCAGAGCCAGAAAATGCTCGCGCAGTTCCAGGAACAGATGCAGGGTCAGGCGCGCAACGTGTTTTCGGGTTTCACGTTTCCCGGATTTCCTCCGCAGGGCGGTTCCGATAAAAAGCCCTAAAGTCGGGTTTGTTTCCCTCGGCTGTCCCAAGGCACTTGTAGACTCGGAACGCATCCTCACCCAGCTGAGAGCAGAGGGTTATCTCACCGCGCCCGACTACGCCGGCGCCGACCTCGTCATCGTCAACACCTGCGGCTTTATCGATGCCGCGGTCGAGGAATCGCTCTCTGCGATCGGCGAAGCGCTGGCCGAGAACGGCAAGGTTGTGGTTACGGGCTGTTTGGGGTTTAAGAAAGATTTGATAAGGAAAACCCACCCTTCAGTGCTGGCGATCACGGGCCCTCATGACACTCCGGGGGTGATGAAAGCGGTTCACGCGCACCTGCCCAAGCCGCACGATCCCTTTGTGGATCTGATTCCGGAAATCGGCATAAAACTTACCCCCCGCCACTACGCCTATCTGAAAATTTCAGAAGGCTGCAACCACCGCTGCACCTTCTGCATCATTCCCTCGATGCGCGGCGACCTCGTCTCGCGCCCGATCGGCGAGGTGATGCAGGAAGCGGAAAATCTTGTCCGCGCAGGGGTGAAGGAACTGCTCGTGATCTCCCAGGATACAAGTGCTTATGGGGTTGATGTCAGGTACAGAACTGGTTTTCACGGGGGAAAGCCAATCAAGACAAATTTCCAGCAACTCTGCAAATCCCTCGGAGAATTGGGCGCGTGGGTGCGCCTGCATTACGTCTATCCCTATCCCAGCGTGGACGAGGTCATTCCATTGATGGCGGAAGGGAAGATCCTTCCCTACCTCGACATTCCGTTCCAGCACGCCAGCCCGCGCATCCTCAAGCTGATGAAGCGCCCGGCGGCGGCGGAGAAGGTGCTCGCGCGCATCCGCGAATGGCGCGAGGCCTGCCCGGACATCGCCATCCGCAGCACTTTCATCGCCGGCTTCCCCGGCGAGACCGAAGCGGAATTCGAGGAGCTTTTGACCTTCCTCAAAGAGGCGCAACTGGACCGCGTGGGATGCTTCGCCTATTCGCCGGTGGATGGGGCGAAGGCGAATAAGCTGCCGGACCCGGTGCCGGAAGAGGTGCGGGAAGACCGGCGCAAGCGCTTCATGGAGCTCCAGGCGCGCATCAGTGCGGAAAAACTGAAGGCGAAGATCGGCCGGACGCTCAAGGTCCTGGTTGATGTGCCGGGAATCGGGCGTTCCTCCGCGGACGCCCCCGAAATAGATGGCGTTGTGAAATTCAAGGGCGGAAAGCAAGGGGAATTCCTCAACGTCCTGATCGATCGCTCGGACGAGCACGATTTACACGGGAGAGTGGCATGAACGCACGCGACGTAGTAGTGGTATCGGGAGCACGCACGGCGATCGGCGGCTACGGCGGTTCTCTCAAGGACATCGCGCCGACGAGGCTCGGCGCCATCGCGATCAAGGAAGCGGTGGCGCGGGCCGGGATCGATCCGGCGAGCGTCGGCCACGTGGTAATCGGCAGCGTGATCCACGGCGAAGCGAGGGACATGTACATCTCGCGCGTCGCCGCGATCGACGCGGGCCTGCCCGTCGGCACGCCCTGCCTCACGGTGAACCGCCTGTGCGGCAGCGGCCTGCAGGCGATCGTCTCGGCCGCGCAGCACATCCTGCTCGGCGACACCGACGTCGTGGTCGGCGGCGGCGCGGAGAGCATGAGCCGCGCGGCCTACTTCCTCCCCGCGGGCCGCTGGGGCCAGCGCATGGGCGACGGCGCGGTGGTGGATGCCATGACCGGCGCGTTGCACGATCCCTTCGGCAACGGCCACATGGGCGTCACCGCGGAGAACGTGGCCGCAAAGTTCGGCTTCACGCGCGACCAGCAGGACGCCTTCGCGCTGGAATCCCACAAGCGCGCGGCGAATGCGCTCGCGCAAGGTTATTTCAAGGATCAGATTGTTGCGGTCGAACTAAAGACGCGCAAAGGCGTCGAGCAATTCACGGCCGACGAGCATGTGCGCAAGGACCTGACGATCGAAGATTTGCAGAAATTGAAAACGGTGTTCAAGAAGGACGGCACCGTGACCGCCGGCAACGCTTCCGGCATCAACGATGCGGGCGCCGCGATCGTCATGGTCGAATCGAAGTACGCGCAAAA
>Ga0315281_10004984_pt1 | contig 19103 bp, 13 predicted proteins | sample YL17G07_0_MG_FD_204540 | JGI IMG/M metagenome (GOLD analysis project Ga0315281, IMG submission 204540) | Sediment microbial communities from Yellowstone Lake, YNP, Wyoming, USA - YL17G07_0 | ecosystem: Environmental > Aquatic > Freshwater > Lake > Sediment | place: USA: Wyoming | collected... | reverse complement strand
TTGCTCAAATTAACCCTCTAGGAAAGGGCCTTTTCGACGAAGGCCTTCATCGCGATTCTCTTCAGCGGAATCCCATGCTGCGAGAGCTTGGTATAAAGGTATCGCCGCGAGATGCCCAGGGACGTGGCCGCCTCGCCCTTGTGGTAGCCATTTTCCTTCAAGGCCTTCAGCAGCATCGTGCGTTCGGCTTGAGAGGCGTCGCTCGCCTGCGGCGACGATGCCAATGGAGATTTCGGAGTTATGGCGATTCTATCCGCATGCGCCATGGCAGCCGGCGTTTCTTCGAAGAGAACCTTCTTGAAATGGAACGACTTGGGTGTGAGCCGCCCTTTGTGGTGAAAGAGACTCCCGCTTCGGAGGGTGTTCTCCAATTCGCGCACGTTGCCGGGCCAAGCGTAGTCGGTCAATAGTTCCATGGCCTCGGGAGTGATCTCAAAGGGATCGCGCTTCTGTTGTTCGCCGAACTTGTGGAGGAAATAGTCAACCAGGAGAGGAATATCTTCGATACGCTCACGGAGGGGAGGGAGCGTCACCGTCATGCCGTTCAACCGGTAGAATAAGTCCTCGCGGAATTTTCCCTCCGCGATCAGTTTCTGAAGATCTTTGTTCGAGGCCGAGACGACGCGCACGTCGACGTGAATGATCTCGTTGGACCCGATCGGGCGGATCTCGCCCTCTTGAAGGAATCGGAGAAGTTTGGACTGCATGGCCGGACTCATGTCCGCGATCTCGTCTAAAAATACGGTGCCGCCGTCGGCATGTTGGAGAAGGCCTTTCTTGTCCCGGTCGGCGTGGGTGAAGGAACCCTTTTTGTGGCCGAAGAGCTCGGATTCCAGGAGCGTCTCGGGGAGGCTGGAGCAATTTTCCGTCACGAACGCTTGTTTCGCGCGCGGACCCTTATAGTGCAAGGCTCGGGCGATCATCTCTTTTCCGGTGCCCGACTCCCCGAAGATCCAGACGGGGATGGCGGTGTCGACCAGACGGTCGACGAGGGAGAGGACCTCGATCATCTTGGGGGCTTGGCCGATGATCTCGCCGAAGGAGTGCGTCATTTGGATGCGCTGGTCTTGGATTTCGCGCGTCAGCGCGATGATTTCCGTCGATTGTTGAGAAACGGTTTGCGTGAGAGACCGGTTGGAGGTCTTCAGTTCTGCGATCATCTTAGCTTTTTGGAGGGCGAGTCCCGCCTGACTGGCGAATATTTCCAAGAGATTCTGATCGGTCCCTTGGAAGATGTCCGTCTGATAGCTATGGTCAAGATACAAAACGCCCAACACCTCGTCCTTGGTCTTGAGCGGCAGAACGAGGATCGATTTGAGTTCCAAATCCAAGACGCTGGGGGCGTTTCGGAAACGTTCGTCTTGGAGGGCGTTGTCCGCGACGACCGTCGCCCGCGTCTGGATCGCTTGGGAGATCGCCGAAAGGCTCACGCGAAAATCATCCTTATCCAACGCGCTCTTGGAGATGTTGCGGGCGACTTCCACTTGAAAACCGTGGATCAATGCTCCGGCCGCGTCGCTTCGCACCAGGAGAAAACCCCTCTCGGCGCGGGAGAGTTCGAGGGCGGCATCCATGATTTTTGGCAAAACCTCTTCGACCGCTTCCGATGAGAGTAGTTCGGCCGTGATGGCGCTAATACGGTTCAAAACGTCCGTCATAGGACCTCCTTCAAGCGTTGATGATTTTCCTGCGATCCATTTTTGATAATCGGGCCGCCCCTCAAAACTGATTTGGAGGACGACGTTGAGATGGTCGTGAATTTTGCGAAGCAGCGCCCGCAGCGCCTGCTGCGTCTCAAGATCAGCTTGAGAGCTGAGCCTTCGCAGAGCGATCCGCAGAGAAATCCATTGATGTTCCACATCCCAGTCGGGGATTGGTTCGTCCTGGGGCAGGGCGATGGGACATGCCGGGAGGGTGCGGAACTCGTTCTCCGGGCGGCGGATGAGATTGATTTCGAATACGACTTCGCACGCTCGTTGCCGCACGGCGGGTGAGTCGCCGATCTTCTTGGACTCCCGTAGCAGTGGGTCGACGCGGGAGAACTGTCCCACCCAGGCATGGGCGAGAGCGATCTGGAGGAGGTTCAGGGCCCTTTCCTCCGCGTTTCCGAAAAAGAGAAACAATTCGCGGGCCTTCTCGAGTTCCTCGAAAGCGCGGCCGAAATCTCCGCGACGGCATGCGAACACGCCGAGATTCTGATGAACGCGTGCGAGGAGGGCCTCCTCGCGGGCGGTCGCGGCGAGGGTCAAGGCCTCGCGATAGGTTTCTTCGATGGCGTGAAGATTGCCCCCGGTAAGGAAGCTGAAGAAAAGGTTCCCGCGTTCCAAGACGGCGGAGAATTGTCCCGGCACGTCGCCCAGGCTCCGATAGACGTCGGCCGCCCTATCCAAAAAGATTTGAGCCTCTTTCCACTGCCGTTGCATTTTTGCGAGATGCGCGCGATGTCTCAAGATCTCTCCCAGTTGTGCGCTTTGCGGAGGCGTCAGATCTTGGGCCTTTTCCAGATGGCGCTCGGCCCCCTGAAAATCCCCCGTCTCCGTCAAGAGATAGCCGAGCATCGCATGGGCGCGCGCCAGGCGCGGGCGATGGTCCGATCGGTCTTCCTGTCCCGTCTCCAAACAGCGATCGAGGCGGCGCCGGGCCTCCTCCAAGTTTCCAAGATTTTTGTGAGCGACGGCGGTGGACAGCCAGTATTTCACCGGCGCCAGTCCCGAAGGATCGTTTCCGAATTCGGAGAACCAATCCTCCGTCCATGCGAGGGACGATGGAAAATCGCCCAGGCGTCCGCAGGCATTGGCGAGATGGCGGAGAACTTTTTCCTTCTCCTCCGGCGCGGGGTCTAGTTGCAGACAACGCTCGAGCCAGGGGATGGCGTCCTCCTCGCGGTCTTGCGAGGCCATGTGTTCCGCCGCCTGCAGGGGCCACGCGATCCTCTTGGGATGGCGGGGGACGTTGAGGACGTGATGGGTCAGTTCGATCACGTGGTCCGACTCGCCCATTTTCTCCCAATAGGAAATCCATGCCCGGTGGATGTCTTCCGAGCTCGTTCGGAGAGACGCGTATCCGATTGTGTAATGGTCTTGGTTTGCGAGATCGGGGCTCGCCAATCCAAGATCCATGAGGTTTGAGAGAATGGGGCGCAAAGACGCCAGAGAGACCCCTCCGACAGACGCCAGCCGGTCCGCTGCGACGGATGTTCGGGATGCCGAAAGAATGTGAAAGACGTCTCGATCGCGGCGGGACAGGCTTTCGATGCGTTTTCGAAAAAGGACGTCAAAGTCCTCGGGGAGGGCACTATCGAGATCGCGGAGTGAGATGTATTTTCTTTGGAGAAAACCCGATGCCAAGATCTGCCGCAACATGTGAGTCAGGAGCGACGGATTGCCGCGCGTTCGTGCGTGCAATGCGTCAACGGCGTCTCTTTGCAACTCGCGTTTCAGAACGGCGCCAAGAAAACCTTCCGTTTCCTCCCGTCCGAAAGGCTCCAGTTTGAGATTGAAAACTTGTTCCTGTGCCGACAGCGATTCCAAGACCTGCAGTTGATTCGGAGGCAACACGTCGTCATTGTATTCGAGAATCAAACTCCTGAAATCGGATACTCCTTTGAGGAAGCGGCGAAGTTCGGCGAGGCGGGCGGGAGATAATCCCTTCTCCTCTCGAATGAGCTGGAACTCAATGCCCTTTAGGGCCAGGTGAAAGGTCAGTTCGTGCGTGAATCGCGTCTTGCCGACGCCCGTTCGTCCGTGCACCAGAAGGAGGCCGGTCTGTTGTTTGCTTTGCCGCTCCGCAAAGAAATCCATGGCTCGCCGGGTGTCTCCCTCTCTGCCGAAAAGAACGAAGGAATGGAGAGAGAACGTACTCTCGCTGGTCGTGTGGCCCATGCCGCCGTCGAGAGCGTTGATGACGTCGCCGGCAGTGGTAAAGCGCCGGCTGGGATCGGGCTCGATCATGCGGTCGATAGATCTTTTGACGGACGCGGGGAGGGTGATCAGTGAGTTTGCCAATTTCTTGGAATGAGGAGCCAGGAGATCCTTCAGTGTCTTAGCGCCTTGGCGCGGGTGGTGTCCGGTGAGAGCTTCGTAGAAAAGCGTACCCAATGCGTAAAGGTCGCTCGCCTCGTTCCGGCCCTGGCCGTTGACGGCCTCGGGCGCGAGATAAGGCAATGTTCCCCGGATTTTTTTTGTCGGCGATGCATTTGAGGCGAGCGAAGCAAGGCCGAAGTCCAAGAGACGCGCGTGATGGTTGTTATCGATAAGAATATTGTCCGGTTTGAGGTCTCCGTGGAGAATGCCTTGGCGATGAAGATAATCGAGGGCAGAAAGGCACTCGCGGAGCCAACCCAAAATCGCCTCCGGACTCGCGTCTGCGGATGCGTCAAGCAAGGGCCGTCCTTGTATCCATTCCATCCAGAGGGCGGGAGACGGAGCCATGCCTTCGATGTCTCTACCCGTTCTTGAAAATCCGTAGACGGGAACGAGTCCGGGATGACTCAACTTTGAGAGAAAGAGGGCCTCTTGTTCGAGAGTTTCGAGAAGTTCCGGGCTCTTATTTCTGAGAATTTTAACGGCAACACGGCGGTGGGATGGGTCTTGGAGATCCTGGGCAAGATAAACGTCCGCTGCGCTCCCAGACCCGCTCAGTCCCTCAATGGCTAAGATCGACGCTCCCACTGCCGGATTTTATCCGGATTACAAGCCTTGGTCAATGATTCACGTTTTTGTGTCCTTCGGATCGTCGGCGGTCAGGTCGTCGAGATCATGGCGGCCAAGGACGGCATCCGCTTGATTGGCCTCCATTTTGCGGGGCCTTCCTTTCATGAGGGCATGATATGAAATGTGTCAAATTGGAGGGGAATATCTGGACTCTGTCCGGCAAGAGGTCCACACTTTCAACCTGTCTCCCTAAGGTGGTTCCATGAAAGCGCTCCTGAGAAAGCTTCGACGCATGTTTTCCTTCGTATCCACTGAAGAACTAAGAGATGCCTTTCGAGAAATCTGCCGTCAGATCAAAATGTAACTTCAGAGACCGTTGCCGAGACTCCTTCAGGCCCAAGCGAGACTCAATCGATCTCTGTGAAGGCGATTACCAAAATGAGAATTATGTGCTAGCCGGGCTTGGATGACCTCAAAGACCGTCGTTTGGATCTGGAAACCTCTCGCCTCGACGGCGTTTGTGGTCCTTGCCCTTCATTGGGGGGCCTGGAGTTCCTCCTATGGGAGGCTCCTCCTGGTGGCGTTGTGTTGCTCTTGGATCGGCGATATCCTTCTGATCCCCGAGTCCTCCAAAACATTTCTCGCGGGGCTCCTGAGTTTTTTTCTCGCTCACGTCGCGTTTGCCGTGGCCTTTGCCGGGTTGGGGATCGAAACGCGATGGATGAGGCCGGCATCGGCTTTCCTTGCCCTGTCGGCCTTTCTCATCGGGCGCTGGCTGCTTCCGTTCGTCGTCCGAAACAAGCCCTTAATGAAGATCCCCGTGGTGGCGTATATGGGAGCAATCACGCTCATGGTGGCCTTCGCGGCGGGGGCGGCTGGACGATCGGGAAATTACTGGATCGTGATTGGCGCCACCCTTTTCTATCTCTCAGATATCTCCGTCGCGCGCGACAAGTTCGTTTCTCCCGGCTGGCCGAATAAGGCTTGGGGGATTCCCCTTTATTACGCGGCTCAATTTATCTTGGCGTCGACGGTCCGGCCTCCCTAGCGGGACAGCAGTCTGTACGTCCACGAGAGGGATTCCAAACCCGTTGACTTCGCGGCGCCGATTCCTCACTATCGCCCGATATGAGTCTACTTAATGCCCGTCCGCGCCGACTCCGTTCCCGCGACGCCATCCGCCGGATGGTTCGCGAGACGCGGCTTTCGGCCGATCAGCTGATTCTTCCTCTCTTCGTGAAGGAAGGAAAGGGCGGGCCGGTGCGTTCGATGCCGGGGGTTTCTCAACTGAGCGTAGCTCAGACGGTGACGGAGGCCCGTGAGGCGCATCGATTGGGGATTCCGGCGGTGATTTTATTCGGCATCCCTTCCAAGAAAGATGACGAGGCTTCGGGGGCCTGCGATCCCGATGGGATCGTGCAGAGGGCGGTGCGCGCCGTCAAGGATAGGATTCCGGAGATCGTCGTGATGACGGACGTCTGTCTTTGCGAATATATGAGCCATGGGCATTGCGGCATCGTGGAAATGGAAAAAGGAAAGATCCTGAATGACGAAAGTTTGGAGCTGCTGACGCGCGTTGCGGTGTCCCACGCCGAAGCGGGCGCCGATCTCGTCGCGCCCTCCGACATGATGGACGGGCGCGTGGCGGCGATCCGCAAAGGCCTCGACGACTCCGGTTTCGCCGAAACGCCCATCATGAGTTATGCGGTGAAATATGCTTCGGCGTTTTACGGCCCTTTTCGCGATGCCGCCGAGTCGGCGCCGAAGTTCGGCGACCGCAAGACGTATCAGATGGATCCCGCCAACGTGCGCGAGGCGGTCCGGGAAGCGCGATTGGATCAAGAAGAGGGCGCCGACATCCTGATGGTGAAGCCCGCCCTGGCTTACCTTGATATCATTTCCAAGGTTCGGGAGGCGACGAACCTTCCTGTGGCCGCCTACAGCGTCAGCGGCGAGTATGCGATGATCAAGGCCGCGGGTCAAAGAGGTTGGATCGACGAAAAGGCGGTCATGATGGAAAGCCTGCTTGCGATCCGCCGCGCGGGGGCCGATCTCATCCTGACCTATTTCGCCAAAGAAGCCGCCCGGATAATCCCCGGATAATCCCGAGATAATCCCCAGATAATCCGAAGATACTCTACGGCTGTTTTACTTTTTCCTGCATTTTCTTCATCATCTGGGCCGCCGCCGGGGGGAGCTCCATCTTGTGGTAGTCGGCCGGAATTTCAAAGAGAGAAGCCGGTTGGGTCGCCAGTACGACGTTTTTCAGCTCCATGCCGGCGCCTTGTCCGGGGCCCGAATCACCAAGGACTCGAATGACGACGCCATTGAGATCCTTCGCCTTCCAAATGGCGGTGGAGACATTCTGGCCGCCGAGCTGGCCGGTGAGGATGCATTTATCGGTGGGATGATTGTCTATGGCCTCGCCGCTGGAACAGTTCTGAGTCCATCCCGCGGGGACTTCATGGTGAGTCATCGGATTGTAAGGTAACGGCTGCTCCATGTAGGTTTTATTGGGCATCATCATATACATAATGCCTTTGTCGACCCTCTGAATATTCGTCATCGCCATGCCTCCGGTGGAGATGTCCATGCGAACTCCGGCTTGACTCATGTAGATCTTTCCTTGGCTGAACGTTTGACCCTTGTTGACCATGTGAACGTCGGCGCTGAAGTCCGGCAGCGAGGTAGGGAGCGTTTGAGCGGAGGCGATGATTGAAACCGCTAAGGAAAAGCCTGTCAGGACTAAAATAAGTTTTTTCATAGTTCGTCAGTCTGGATCGGCCGCAAAAAAATGTCATGACAATTTTTCAGGTGTCGGTAGAAAGGTCCGCATGGCCGCACCCAAGAGACTTTTTCTCGTCGACGCCTCGGGATATATTTTCAGGGCGTATTACGCAATCCGGCCGCTATCGAATTCCAAGGGTCTGCCGACCAATGCGCTCTTTGGATTTACATCCATGCTCCTGAAGCTTCTGAAGGACGAAAAACCCGACATGATCGGAATCGTCTTCGATGTCGCCCGAAAAACATTCCGGAACGAAAAGTACCCCGAATACAAGGCCAATCGCGACGAGCCGCCTCCGGATCTGGTTCCGCAATTTCCTTATTTCCGAAAAATCGTCAAGGCGATGAACTTGCCCGTCTTGGAGTTGCCTAATTACGAGGCCGACGACGTCATCGGCACGATCGCCAAGAATTTTGAGAAGAAGGGTTGGGAGACGGTGATCGTGACGGGAGACAAGGACATCATGCAGCTCGTGGACGACAAGATCTCTATCTACGATACGATGAAGGATAAAAAGATCCGCGAGCCCGAAGTGGTGGAGAGGTTCGGCGTCGGACCCAAACTCGTGGCCGATATTCTCGCGTTGGCTGGGGACTCTTCGGATAATATCCCGGGCGTGCCAGGAATCGGCGAAAAGACAGCCACGAAACTAATCCAGGAGTATGGGAGCTTGGAGAATGTCCTTGAAAATGCGTCGCGGGTGAAAGGCAAGATGGGCGAGAAGCTCGTCGAGTTCGCTGATCAGGCGAGACTTTGCAAGGAGCTCGCGACGATCGTGACGGACGTGCCTTTGCAATATGATCTCAACGATTTCAAGATCACGGAACCGGATCCCGTTGCCTTGAAGGTGCTCTTTGAGGAGTTGGAGTTCCGGAAATTCCTCTCGGAGCTGGCCCCTCAAAAGACACTCTCCAAAGACCGGTATCGGGCGATCCTGACGCCGGCGGAGCTGGCGGAGGTTGCGCGCGAGTTGGAAGCTTCGGCGGGCTTTGCCTTCGATACGGAAACGACGTCTCTTGCGACGATGAAGGCGAGCCTAGTGGGCGTGTCGTTGTCATGGAAAAAAGGCGAGGCGGTTTACATCCCGGTCGGCCATCTCTATCTCGGCGCGCCGGAACAACTCAGATGGGACGAAGTTCGGTCGGCGTTGAAACCGGTTTTTCAAAATACAGAAATTCCAAAATACGCCCAGAACGCGAAGTACGATTATGAGGTCCTCTTGCGCCACGGAATCGAAGTCCGGGGTCTTTCGGGCGACACGCTCATTGCCTCGTATCTCTTGAATCCCGACGGCACGCATAACCTGGACCAGCTGGCTCAGGAGCATCTGGAGCACCGAACGACCACTTATAAGGAAGTGGCCGGCACGGGGAAGAACGAGAAGAACTTTTCGGAAGTCGAAGTGGAGGCCGCGCGCGATTACTCGTGCGAGGACGCCGACGTGACCTTTCGGCTGGCGGAAATCCTTATTCCTCGTCTCAAAGAGGAGGGGGTGGAGTCGGTCTTCCGCGAGATCGAGATGCCGCTGGTGACGGTCTTGGCCAAGATGGAAATGAACGGAGTGAGAATCGACGAGGGGCGCCTGAAGGCGACGGCGAAAGAATATGAGAAGAAGCTGAGGGAGATCGAAGGCGAGGTTCATCTTCAAGCCGGCGGGGAGTTCAACCTCAATTCGCCCAAGCAATTGGCGGAAGTGCTTTTTGAGAAAATGAAATTGCCCGTCATCCGAAAGACAAAGACGGGTTATTCGACGGATGTCGACGTCTTGACGGAGCTCGCGCAGACCCATGACGTGGCCAAGCGGCTTTTACAATACCGCAGCCTGTCGAAATTGAAGTCCACTTACCTGGACGCCTTGCCCGCTCTCGTCAATCGGGAAACGGGCCGCATTCATACGTCGTTCAATCAAACGATCGCGGCGACCGGCCGCCTGTCCTCGTCGGATCCGAACCTGCAAAATATTCCCATCCGGAGCGAAGAGGGTAAGAAGATCCGCGAGGCGTTCATTCCATCCGATGGCTATTCGTTGATCTCGGCCGACTATTCTCAAATTGAGCTTCGGATTTTGGCGCACCTGTCCGGAGACCCGACCTTGGTGGAGGCCTTCGCCAAGGATCAGGATATTCACAGGGCGACGGCCGCGGGAATTTTTGGAGTTCCTGAAGATCAGGTGACGGGCGAGCAGAGGTCTGTGGGTAAGACGGTCAATTTCGCCGTCCTGTACGGCCAAGGCGCCTATAGTCTCTCGCAGCAGCTCGGGATCGAGGTCGCGGAGGCGGAGAATTACATCCGAAATTACTTCGCCCGGTTTTCGGAAGTGGCGGGTTACAAGGACAAGGTCTTGGAGCAGGCGCGGCGGGAGAAACTCGTCCGTACGCTCTTCGGCCGCCTTCGCCGTTTCCCCGACATCGAAAGCTCAAACAAGATGACGCGCGCCATGTGGGAGCGAACGGCCTTCAACACCGTCTTTCAGGGCACGGCCGCCGACTTGATCAAGATGGCGATGATCCGGATTCAGGCGCGGATCGAGAACGAGTTCCCGTCTTCGAGAATGCTCATTCAGGTTCACGACGAATTGGTCTTGGAGGCTCCGGAGGCCGGGGCGACCGTTTTTTCGGACATGGTGAAACGCGAAATGGAGGGGGTCGCCTCGCTCAAGGTGCCGCTCAAGGTGGATGTGGGGCTCGGCAAGAACTGGGCGGAGGCGCATTGATTCTCCATTTCCTCGTTTTGGAATGTGCCGACATGATGTAGAATCCTCCTCCATGCCCGCTTCCTACTTCAAGACCGACATCGCCTGCCATATCTGGGATCTGAAGTATCGCTATCGGGAGGGGGAGACGTTCGTCGATCAAACGATCGAAGACACGTGGCGTCGTATCGCCAAGGCCACGGCCCGCGTCGAACAGGACCCAAATCAATGGGAAAAGAAATTTTACGGCATTTTGGAGGATTTTCTCTTTTTGCCGGGGGGGCGTGTGTTTGCGGGGGCCGGCACGAACCGCGAGGTCACGCTCTTCAATTGTTTCGTGATGGGCACCATTCCGGATTCAATGGAAGGCATCTTTGACGCCCTGAAGGAAGGGGCGATCACGATGCAGCAGGGGGGCGGCGTCGGTTACGATTTTTCGACGTTGAGGCCCCGGGGGATGGAGGCCAAGACGGCAGGGACGATCGCGTCGGGGCCCGTATCGTTCATGAAGGTATGGGACGCGATGTGCGGGACTCTGCTGTCCACGGGCGTGCGGCGGGGGGCCATGATGGCGACGCTTCGTTGCGATCATCCGGACATTCTCGAATTCGTCGAGGCCAAGCGGGACCGGCGGGAGTTGAGGCATTTCAACGTCTCGGTCTTGGTGACCGATCGTCTCTTGGAGGCGGTCAAGGCCGATGCGGATTGGCCTCTGGTGTTCCAGGGACAGACCCGAAGTGTGGTTCGCTCAAGAGACCTGTGGGACCGGATCGTCCGGTCGGCTTACGACTGCGCGGAGCCCGGCGTCCTCTTCATCGACCGGATCAACCGCCAAAACAACCTCTGGTACCGGGAGGAGATCGCGGCGACCAATCCCTGCGGCGAGATTCCTCTCCCGCCATACGGGGCGTGCAATCTCGGGTCCTTCAATTTGACGGCCCTGGTTCGCAAGCCGTTTTCGGACAAGGCGCAGTTCGACTTCGACAAACTGGAAACGGCCGTCTCCGTCGCGACGAGGATGATGGACAACGTCACCGACATTTCCCGTTTTCCGTTAAAGCGGCAGGAAGAACAGGCGAAGGGCTGCCGCCGTCTCGGTCTGGGAGTCACGGGTTTGGGAGACGCGCTCATCCTGATGGGGCTTCATTACGCAAGCCACGAGGGCAGGGAGCTTGCGGCGAAGATTATGAAGACGATCTGCCATGCGGCGTACCGGACATCGGTTGCCCTGGCCGAGGAGAAGGGCCCGTTTCCATCGCTGGAGACGGAGAGTTACCTGGAAGGCGAATTTATCGAAAGACTTCCCGCTGAAATCCGGACGGGCATCCAGGAAAAAGGGATTCGGAACAGCCATCTCATTTCCATCGCTCCGGCGGGTACGATCAGTCTTTTGGCGAACAACGTCTCCAGCGGCATCGAGCCCGTTCATGCCTTCAAGCAGTTGAGAAACATGATCGAAAAGGACGGAGGCTTCGTCAGCTGTGAATTGACGGACTTCGCCTTCGAGCTTTGGAGGGGGCATCATCTTCACGACCCTCTTCCGGGTTATTTCGTAGAGGGGCCATCGCTGCCGCCTTTGGCCCATCTCGAGATGGAGTCCGCGTTGGCTCCCTTCGTGGATAATGCCATTTCGAAGACCATCGCTATTCCGGAAGATTATGAATTCGAAGCCTTCCGGTCGGTTTTTGAGAGGGCCTATGAGTTGGGGCTGAAGGGCTGTACGGTTTTTCGTCCGAATCCCGTGACCGGAGAACTTTTGAAGAGCGCCGGCTCCTTGGAAACGGAACCGACCTGCTGTCCGGTGTAGCTAGGGAAGCGGGCTAGCCTTTGAACATCATCTTCGTATTGCCGATCGTGATCTCATCGTTCGGCTGCAGGACCTGTTCGCTGACGCGCTTGCCGCCCACGTAGGTGCCATTCGAAGACTCCAAATCCATGAGGACGTATCGGCCGCCCACGTATTGAATCTCGGCGTGCTTGCGCGACACCTTGGGTTCTTTGAGGACGACATCGTTCGACGGCGATCGCCCGATTTGGATCGTGCGATCCAACGGCACGGACTGGATGGGCTTGCCGTTTTCCAATACGATGAGTTCGCAGGCATTTCGGGGTTTTTCAGAGGAAAGTTTGGAGGATTGGGAAACGGCGGACGGCTCTTCGTCGATTTCCGTTCGGTCGGTGTGCCCCTCCAAGCGGATCTTGTCCGTATGTTCCCCGACCACTCTCGGCGGGGGCGAGTGCTCCAATTCGAAGTCATCGACCGGAGCGGGCTGAGGAGTCGGAGGAGCCTGTCTCTGTGGCGGTGGAGGCGGGGCTGCCCGCTCTACGGGTTGAGGAAGCGGCGCAGGCCTGGGCACCGGGGATTGGGGAAGTTCTTCCCCCTCAAAGATCTGTCGATGCCGGCCCAGTCCTTCCGTCAGTTTGGCGAGGGCGACCTCAAGCCGGGCGATTTCTTGGGCCTCGGAGGACATGAGGGATTCGTGGTCCGTCGAACTGAACTCTCCCAAGGCGTGACGAAGGGCCGATTCCTCGATCTTCTCTTTGTGAAATTTGATGTTGGCCTCGACGATGAGCCTTTTTTCAAAAAGCTTCTTCTCTTCGATCTCCAGGCTTCTGCGGAGGGCCACCATGCGTTCCGTTGATTGCTGGATCTTTGCGTTATAGTCGGACCTGACCCTCTGATAGACGGCGTCGCTGACGGCGGAACGCGTTTCTTCCAGTTTTTCCATGCGTTCTTTCAGGGTCTTTCGCTCGACCTTGAGGCTCTCGGCCTCTGCCAACAACCCTTCGTTCAGCGCATGCGAAATCTCTTCGTCGGATAGAATCTCTTTCATCACTCGCTCCAACCCCCACATCTGTTCGCCGGTTGTTTCAGTGCTTACTGCGTCCAGCTTAGTAACTTCTCGATATCAGTGAGTATTTTACGGGAGGGGGCGCATGAAGTCAATTGCGGCGGATTTTTCCAGTCCCAGGAGAGTTCTTGCCGCATCCGCAAAACCTTGTTTCACCGCCGCGATAATCTTGGCGCGGTTGGTTGTCAGACGGTTCACGGTGAGGCGCCCCTCCGGTTGAATAACGATGATTCGTCCCGGGAATGCGCCGGATTCGATCTTATCGACCGTCTCATTATAAATTGCGATGCGTCGCAGAAAGGCGTGCGCCAGCTTGGGGTATTTTTTGGCGTAGAAGCGGGGAAGGATGTTCACGAACGGTATTCTTTTGCGGTACCCTCGGGGCCGTGTGAGGAGGACGTAGATCTCGTCGCAGCCTTCATCCACGGCCTTCTGGATGGGGATGGGGTCGGTGACGCCGCCGTCGATGAAGGTCTGTCCGTCGATCACCACGGGGTGGCGGTAGGCGATCGGCATGGCCGCCGAGGCCTTGAGGGAGTTCAGGACCGGATCTATGTGGGCGTCGAAATATTTGGTCTCTCCGGTCTCGCAGACGGTGGCGACGATGAAGAACTTGGTCGGCGATTTTCGGATCGCGTCCACATCGAGAGGATTGAGCTCCTTGAAGACATGGTGGATCAGAAAATCCAGGTCCATCACGGATTTCTTGGTCGGTAGCCGCTTGAGGTCCAGGAATCGTCCGTCATGGAGATACTGGGTCCAGACGACGGGAAAGAGGTCGAACTGGCGGCTGACCATGTAGGCGGCCGTGCAGGCCCCGGCCGAGGCACCGGCGACCACGTCAAAATCCGTGATCCCAAGCTGGGCGAGCGCGATCATCGCCCCGCACGTATGGGCGCCGCGCATGCCGCCCCCTTCGACCACCAAACCCCGCTTCATAAAATCCTCACTATCCAACATTGCAGATAATTCGACTCCGGAAAGGTCAATAAAACCGGATGGTCCGAGGCGGCGCTTCGCCGCTCCAAGACCTGAACCTCCCGATGCGTGTCCCGAGCCGCCTCAACGAGGGTTTGTTCAAAGAGCTCCGGCGTGAAGTTTTGGGAGCACGAGCAGGTGATCAGAACGCCGTTCTTAGGGAGAATCTTCATCGCCCTCAGGTTGAGTTCCTTATACCCACGCAAGGCCCCCGTCATGTTTTTCCGGTCGCGAACGAAGGGCGGCGGATCGATGATGATGGTTTCGAATCGTTCTCCGCTTTCCTGGCACTCCCTCAAGAAATCAAAACCATTTTTTTCGACGGCGAGGATATTGTCGATCTTGTTTTGCCGTGCGTTCTCTTTCAAAATTGCCAAGGCCGGAGCGGAGCTGTCGACCGCCACGACCTCCTCCGAAGCTGCGGCGACGGGAATCGCGAAGCCTCCTTGGTAGCAGAAGAGGTCCAAGACCCGTCCCCGGGCATGGCGAGCCGCCGCGAGATGATTGTCCGCCTGATCCAGAAAAAGCCCGGTCTTTTGTCCTTCGAGGGGGTCGACCCAAACGTTATAGGGGCCTTGCCGAGTCCAGATTTCTTTCGGCAGCCCGCCGCGTACGATCCCCTTTTGACGAGGCAGACCCTCCAAATCCCTGACGTGAGGTTCGTTTCGTTCAATGATGGCTTCCGGAGAAAAGAGTTCCTCAAAAATCGATATGAGGTCGTCTCGAAAGCGATCCGCTCCGGCCGACAGCGTCTGAAAGACGAGGATCTTTCCGTATTGATCCAAGATGACGGAGGGGAGGAGGTCGGACTCTCCGAAGATCAGCCGGGCGGCGTCTCTGTCTTTCAAGTAGTTTTGCCTGCGGGAGACAGCCTCCTCGACCCTTTTCTTGAGAAACACCCGATTGATCGGTTCTTTTCCGCGGCTTATGAGGCGGATCGAAATCTGTGATTTCGGATTGAAGAAGGCCTGGCCGAGGAACTGGCCTTTTTGGGACTTTAAGACGACGACATCGCCGGCTTGGGCATCCTCGGTCCTAAGGATGTCTGAGCGGAAGACCCAAGGATGACCCGAATGGATGCGTTGAAACCCCTTTTGGTTGATCGTTACGGTACCCAATGTGGCCTCTTTTCAATAGGTTCGTGGCTAAATATTCGAATGGTTTGAATGTGTCCAGAGCGAAGATTCCCAAATACTTTCTTTGACTTAGACCACTTCTGTGCTACCGTTTCTTCATCGGAGCAATGTGTCATGCCTGCCAAATCTTCCAAGTTTTCAAAGGTGAACTTGATCTTGGGTAGTCGGGGAAGCCCACTGGCCCTCTGGCAGGCAAACCACGTCAAGACCCTCCTCGAATCAGAGCACAAAGATCTCAAAGTCTCTATAAAAGTAATCAAGACCACGGGCGATAAGATCCAGAAGAAGTCTCTTGCGGAAATCGGTGGTAAAGGCCTGTTTTTAAAAGAAATTGAAGAGGAGATCCTCGCTGGAAATGTTCACGCGGGCGTTCATAGTATGAAGGACGTCCCTGTGGTCCTGCCAGCGGGTTTGATGATCACAGCCATCTTGAAAAGGGAAGATTCCAGGGACGTCTTTCTCTCCAAAAAGTACGATTCCCTCCTTCATCTTCCTAAAAAGGCCAGGATCGGAACAGGTTCGCTTCGGAGAAGGGCTCAATTGAAGAATTTTCGTCCGGATTTTGAAATCGTTCCGGTGCGGGGAAACATCGATTCCCGGATGCGTAAACTTGGGGCGGGAGGCATGGACGCCATGATCTTGGCGGCTGCCGGATTGGTCAGGCTCGGGATGGGGGCTAAGATTACGGAATATCTTCCCACAAGCCTCATTTTGCCGGCGGTCGGTCAAGGCGCGATCGGGGTGGAGATTCGTGAAGACGACCCGAATACCAAGAAGCGATTCGATTTCTTGAACGATATTGAAACCGGGTTGTGTGTTCAATCGGAGAGGGCGTTCATGGGGACTCTGGAGGGTGATTGCCAATCCCCCATCGCCGCTTTTGCAGAGATCCACGGACAGATGATGAAGCTGACGGGCATGGTCGCCAGTCCCGACGGCCGCGAATTGATCCGGGATCGGGTTGAGGGAAATATTAGGGAAGCCGTCACGATGGGGGAGCAGCTTGCCAAGGACTTGTTGAGTCACGGGGCCAGGGAGATTTTGCGGACTTGTAAAAAGTAGTACTTTTCCTCTTCCCCGGCCCCTCTCCTGCATCATGTAGGAGAGGGGCGCCGAAGGCGGGGTGAGGACCAGAAAATGCAAAAAAAAGGTATCGTTTATTTAGTCGGCGCCGGTCCCGGCGACCCGGGGCTGATCACCGTCAAAGGCGTCGCATGTCTCAAAAAGGCTGAGGTCGTCGTCTATGACTACTTGGCGAATAAATCGCTTCTTCAGCTGTCCCCCAAGAAAACCGAGTTCGTTTACGTCGGAAAGAAAGGCGCCAGTCACACCCAAGGGCAAGACGCGATCAATTCCCTCCTGATCAAGCGCGCGCGTGCGGGTAGGACGGTCGTCCGCCTAAAGGGCGGCGATCCCTACGTCTTCGGACGCGGCGGCGAGGAAGCCGAGGCCTTGGCCGAGGAGGGAGTTCCCTTTGAGGTCGTGCCCGGCGTGACATCGGCCATCGCGGTGCCGGCCTATGCGGGGATTCCCGTAACCCATCGCGACTTCACGTCGGCCGTGACTTTCGTAACGGGTCATGAAAAAGACGAAGAGGGGGCGTCGCCGCTGGATTGGGACGCCTTGGCGAAGATTGGCACCCTCGTTTTTCTGATGGCTTATGCGAATCTCTCTCATATCGTCCAAAAATTGCTCGAGGCCGGATTGGATCCGGAGACGCCCTCGGCGATGATCGAGTGGGGCACGTTGCCGCGGCAGAAGACGGCGTTCGGAAATCTCAAAAATATCGTCGAAACGATCAAGGGGGCGGGCCTTCGTCCGCCGACCGTCTTGATCGTCGGGAGGGTCGTTTCTTTGAAATCCAAGATCGATTGGTTTTCGAAAAAACCACTCCTGGGCAAACGCATTGTTGTCACGCGCGCCCGAACGCAGGCCGGTGATCTCTCGAAGCGACTTGAAGATCTGGGCGCGGAGGTGATCGGCGTGCCGACGATCGAGATCAAGCCTCCGGCGAGTTGGAAGGGGTTGGACCGGGCGATCTTTCGGATTGCGGATTACGATTGGCTCGTATTTACGAGCGTGAACGGCGTGACCATGTTTTTTGATCGCTTGAAGGCAAAAGGAGGCGACCTTCGGGATATGAAGGGCGTTCGTATCGCCGCGGTCGGTCCCACGACGGCGCGGGCGGTGGAAGATCGGGGCCTCCGGGTCGATTGCGTCGCGAAGGAATTTCAGGCCGAGGGGCTCGTCAAGGCGCTCGCGCGGAAAAAAGTCGCCGGCAAAAGATTTCTTCTCTGCCGCGCGAAGGAAGGACGCGAGGTCTTGATCGACGGTTTGAAGCGGTTGAAGGCCCGCGTCGATTTGGTGGAGGCGTACCGGACAACCCTACCCGACGCGGGGGCCAGGCGCTCCATGCGCCTACCGGATGCCGACCTGGTGACCTTCGCGAGTTCCGCGATGGTCGAGAATTTTATAAAAATATTCGGCCCATGCACTATTCCCGTTGCAGCAATCGGGCCGATCACGACGGCGACCGCAAAAAAACGCGGATTGAACGTGGTCGTACAAGCCCCGCGATCCACGATCGACTCTCTGGTGGATGCGATCGTCCTCAAGCTAGGGCACAAGGGGAATCCAGTCTAATCCTGCGGACTCTTCCAATCCGCACATCAGATTCATGTTTTGCACGGCCTGGGAGGCGGCGCCCTTCATGAGGTTGTCGATTGCCGCCAACACGATCACGCGGCCCGTGCGCGGATCGTGCACGGCGCTCAATTCACATAGGTTGGTGCCGCGCACGTTTTTGGTCTTCGGCAAGACGCCTTCCGGCAGAACTCTAACGAATGGCTCGCTCTTGTAGGCGTCGTTCAGTATCCTCAGCGCGCCCTTGGTATCGATCTTTTTGAGGGCCTTTGCATAAATCGTCGACAAGATTCCCCGATCCATGGGGATCAAATGAGGTGTGAAACTGATGACGACCTTTTGTCCGGCGGCGATCGAGAGGGCCTGTTCGATCTCCGGCGTGTGACGGTGTTTTCCGACCTTGTAAGCATGCACCGAGTCGCTGACCTCGGAGAACAGGGAATCGAGGACAGCGCTCCGACCCGCGCCGGTCGCACCGGACTTCGCGTCGACGATGATGCTCGCCGGATCAATGGCCTTTGCCTTCAAGAACGGCGCGAGTCCCAGAATCGTTCCGGTCGGATAACAGCCGGGATTGCCCACGAGGGTCGCCTTTTTGATGGCGTCGCGATTGAGTTCCGGAAGCCCGTAGACGGCCTTTTTCAGGAGTTCCGGGGACGTATGCGCGCCATACCACTGCCGATAGATGTCCGAAGACTGAAATCGAAAGTCCGCGGAGAGATCCACGACCTTGATTCCCTTCCGAACCCAAACCGCCACATGGGTCATGGCCTCGTGATGGGGAAGGCAGGAAAAGGCGACGTCGCAGGCCTTGGCGACTTGGTCGTCGGACAAGGCTTGGAGTACGAGGTTTGTGCGGCCCCCCAAATAGGGAAAAACCTCGTCCACTCTCTTGGCCGCAAATTTCTCAGATGTGGCGTGCGCTATTTCGACGGATGGATGTTGCAGGAGAAGCCGCAGAAGCTCCATCCCGGTATAACCCGTGGCTCCGACAATGCCGACTCGGACTTTTTTCATAGAGGGATTAACGCTTGGAGTACTGGGATCTTTTGCGGGCGCCGCGGCGGCCGTATTTTTTGCGTTCTACGATGCGGTCATCGCGCGTGATCAGACCGGCCGTCTTGAGAGGTTTGCGGTACTCGGCGCTTACTTGGAGGAGAGCCTTTGCGATGGCGCATTTCAAGGCATCCGCCTGGCCGTGCGGCCCGCCGCCCGCGATGCTGGCGATAATGTCGAATTTGCCGCCCGTACTCGTCACGTCAAACGGTTGCTGGACGACGAACCTCAAAGCCTCACGGCCGAAGTACTCTGGAAAATCGCGCTCGTTGACGCTAATGCTTCCTTGACCCGGTTGCAGGAACA
>Ga0315281_10004983_pt1 | contig 19103 bp, 16 predicted proteins | sample YL17G07_0_MG_FD_204540 | JGI IMG/M metagenome (GOLD analysis project Ga0315281, IMG submission 204540) | Sediment microbial communities from Yellowstone Lake, YNP, Wyoming, USA - YL17G07_0 | ecosystem: Environmental > Aquatic > Freshwater > Lake > Sediment | place: USA: Wyoming | collected... | reverse complement strand
ATCCGACAAGACACGGCGATTATACTTACGTTATACTGCTTACGTATGCAGAAAATCTTCTCCGCCCGCCTGGACGAAGCCGCCCTCGACGAGATGGACCGCGTGACCCGCAAGCTCCGGATGTCCAAACGCCAGTTCCTCGAAGAGGCCATCCATCTCCGGGCCCGCGGGCTCAGCGCCGCGCACGGCGACGACATCTGGTCGGAGACGCTCGGCGTCTGGCGCCGCGAGGAAAAGCCGGAATCGACGATTCGCAGGGCGCGACAGGCCTTCCGCCGCACGTTCGAACGCCGCCACCCGGTGAGCCATGCGCGCGTACGTCGATAGCGACATCCTGATCTGGCACCTGCGCGGCGAGCCGAAGGCCGCGCGCCTGCTGCGGTCGCTGTCGGCCGAACCGGCGACCGACCTCTGGGTTGGGGCGCTCCAGCGGGCCGAGGTCGTCTTCTTCATGAAGCCGGGAGAGGAATCCGCGACGCGCGCCTTCCTCTCCCGGTTCAAGACCGAGGCCGTGACGCAGGCCATCGTCGATCACGGCGGGGAATTCTACCGGCGATGGCATCCCTCGCACGGCATCGATGTCAACGACGCCATCCTGGCGGCAACCGCGGCCGCCACCGGCGGCAAGATCTACACGCAGAACGTGAAGCACTTCCCCATGCCGGATGTCGCCGTCATCAGAGGATGGTAAATCGCCTGCATGGCGATCCCGATCGACAAGACGACGATACAATAGCCCCGTGAACGCCGACGATCTCAGATGCTTTGCCCGGCGCGACTGGGCGACAGCGGCCACGCGCAAGCGCGACTACTGGGCAGAGCAGTACCGTGCGCACGGTGCCGCGAGCGCGCGGACGGTGTCGACGGCGCTCCTCCTTCACATGCGGACCGTGCAGCCGGACTTCCCGACGCTCGCGCAGCGCGAGGTGGACCTGGCCGATCATCAGTCGCTTCGGCGCCGTCTGGATCGCGCCGCGCATGCGTTCGCCGGTCGCTGATCTGCTTGCAGACCTCGGGGCGGCCTTCGCGGCCGTCCGCGTGGAGTGGGTGACGCTGTTGAGAATCCAGGAGGCGAACATCGACTTCGCGCGGGTGCGAGGCACGCTGCAGGCGCTCGAGTCGGCGCTGGGACAGAGCGATCTGATCCCTGCGTTCGAACGGGCGCTGGAGCGGGCGCGAGAGGGACGCCGGTAAGGTGGCCCGATGAGTCTTGCTTCCGGCGCGCGCCTCGGATCGTACGAAGTGATCGGCCCGCTCGGCGCGGGCGGGATGGGCGAGGTCTATCGCGGCCGCGACACGCGGCTGAAGCGCGAGGTCGCCATCAAAGTCCTGCCCGAAGCGCTCGCGGAGGATCCCGACGCGTTGGCGCGCTTCCGCCGCGAAGCGGAACTCCTCGCGACCCTCAACCACCCCAACATCGCCACGATCCACGGCCTCGAGGAATCCGACGGCACGATCGCGATCGTGATGGAGCTGGTCGAGGGCGAGACGCTGGCGGACAAGATCGTGGGGACGGGTCTCGGAACTCCGGGAACGCCGAGACCCGTCCCCCTGGCTGACGCGCTCGCGATCGCACGCCAGATCGCCGACGCGCTCGAAGCCGCGCACGAAAAAGGCGTCGTCCATCGCGACCTGAAGCCGGCCAACATCAAGATCACGCCCGATGGGAACGTGAAGGTGCTGGACTTCGGCCTGGCGAAAAGCATGGGAACGGGAGTCGGCCGTGCGGGGGACGGGTCTCGGGGTGATCGTGGGCACCGAGACCCGTCCCCCGGTTCGTCGATCTCGCCGACGCTGACGATGAGCACGCCGTTCGGCGGCGCGCCGGGCGGGACGTTCGAGGGCATGATTCTCGGGACGCCCGGCTACATGAGTCCGGAGCAGGCGCGCGGCAAGCCGGTCGATCGCCGCGCGGACATCTGGGCGTTCGGCTGCATCCTCTTCGAGATGCTGACGGGCACGGCGACCTTCGCGACGGGCGAAACGGTGTCCGACGCCATCGCGGCGATCCTGACGCGCGAGCCGGACTGGACCGCGCTGCCGGCCGATGTTCCGGCGCACGTGCGGTCCCTCCTTCGCCGCTGTCTCCAGAAAGACGTGAAGAAGCGGCTGCGCGACATCGGCGACGTGCGCTTCGAAATGGACGAGGACGCGGCGGGCGCCGCCGCGGCGCCCGCGCCGGTGATCGTGGCCGCACCGGCCCGGCCGGTGTGGCACTTCGCGATCGCGGCGATCGTCATCGCGCTCGTGGCCGCGGCGATCGGCGCCGTCGGCGTGGGGCGCTTCGCGGCGCCGGCGCGTGTCCCAGATGTCACGCGCCTGTCGTTCGCGCTCGGCGACGGCGAGCGGCTCTCCCGGCCCGCTCATCAATCGGTCGCCATCTCACCTGATGGCACGCAGGTCGTCTACGTCGCGAACGGCCGGCTCTATCTCCGGGCGATGTCGGCGCTCGAGGCCCGGCCGATTCCCGGGACAGACTCGTTCGCGGAGAACCCGGCCTTCTCGCCGGACGGCCGATCGATCGTCTATGGATCGCGGACCGACGGCGCGCTGAAGCGCGTGGCCGTGACGGGCGGCGCGGCCGTGACGATTTGCCCGGCCGGCGCGGTGCTCGGGCTGAGCTGGGCGCACGACGGATCGATTCTCTTCGGGCAGGAGCAGGGCGCGAAAGGCATCCTGCGCGTGTCCGCGAACGGCGGCACGCCGGAGGTCGTCGTCGCCGTGAAGGGCCGCGAAGATGCCCACGGCCCGCAGCTGCTGCCGGATGGCGAGCACGTGCTGTTCACGCTCGCAACGGGCACCGGCGCGAGCCGGTGGGACACCGCGCAGATCGTCGTGCAGTCGCTGAAGACTGGCGAACGCAGGACACTGGTCAACGGCGGTGCGGACGGCCGCTATCTCGCCACCGGCCTTGGCTCGCCGCAGCGCGCCGGGCGCGAAGGCGGCCACATCGTGTATGGCCTGAGCGGTGTCCTGTACGCGGTGCCGTTCGATGCGCGGCGGCTCGCGCTGACGGGCGAGCCGGTGCCGGTCGTGGAAGGCGTCCGGGCGAGCGGCGCGCTCTCGGGCTCCATGCAGTTCGGCGTGTCGGACACCGGAACGCTGGTCTACATTCCCGGACGCGCGGCGCCAGTGTCGGACCACAGAGAACTCGGGCTCCTCGATCGAAAGGGCGCCGTCGAGCGATTGAAACTGCCGGCGGGCGCCTACGCCAACCCGCGCGTGTCGCCGGACGGCAAGCGCCTGGCCGTCGCGCTCGAGGATGGCAAAGGCAGCGATGTCTGGATCTACGATCTCTCCGGCGCCAGCCCGATCCGGCGGCTCACGTTCACCGGGCGGAACCACCTGCCGATCTGGTCGCCCGACTCACGGCGCATCGCGTTCCAGTCCGACCGGGAGACCGACGAGGCGATCTTCGCGCAACTCGCGGACGGCAGCGGCACGGCCGAACGTCTGACGAAGCCGGACCAGGGCACATCCCATTCACCGGAATCCTGGTCGCCCGACGGTGCGCAGATCCTGTTCAGCGCAACGAGGGGTTCGACCATCGCGGTGTGGACGTTGTCGCTGGCGGACAGGAAGACGGCGCCCTTCGGCGGCGTGCAGTCGTCCGAGCCCACCAACGCCGCGTTCTCGCCCGATGGCCGCTGGGTGGCGTACTCGTCCACCGAAGGAGGCCGACGGCTTCTCGTGCAGCCCTTCCCGGCGACCGGCGCCAAATACGAGATCGCACCGCAGGGCACGCAACCGATCTGGTCGCCGGACGGTAAGGGACTGATCTGGCCGGGGGACGGGGGGTTCCAGATCGTGAGCGTCACGACGCGACCGAGCTTCACGGTCAGCAATCCGGTCGAGTCGCGCACTGGTGGACTGCAGATGATCGGCCCGTCCGCCCAGAGAACCTACGACGTCACGCCCGACGGCAGGTTCCTCGGCACGATCGCGACCGGATCGAACGCGACCCTGGTGCCTGCCTCGGTGAAGTTCGAGGTTGTTCTCGACTGGTTCGAAGAGTTGAAGGCGAAGGCCGCTACTCGATAATCGCCTGCATCACGGCGTTCTCGAAATCCCGGCGGAGCTGATTCGCCGGCTCCTGAATCATGAGCAGCCCGACGAGCTGCTCCTTGCGATCCACCCAGAAGTGCGTGCCGAACGCGCCGCCCCAGCCGAAGCTGCCGTTCGATTCACGCCGGTTCGCCGAGACGTTGTCCATCACGACTTCAACGGTGAGGCCGAAGCCCATGCCCTTGAGCCCTTGCGCGCCCGTGCCCCCGTACAGATCGCCGACGTGGTTCGAACCCATCATGTCCACCGTCCGCGGACCGAGCAGCCGCTTGCCGTTCAGCGTGCCGCCGTTGACGAGCATCTGCGCGAACGCGATGTAGTCGTCTGCCGTCGACCACAGGCCGCCGCCGCCGGAGAACAACGTCTTCGTCGCGAGCCAGGACGGCGTGTCGATGCGGTTGAGCTTGCCCTCGCGCCGCTCGTACAGCGTAACGACGCGCGCGACGCGATCGTCGGTCGGATAGAACGACGTGTCCTTCATCCCGAGCGGATCGAAAATGCGCTGCTTCAGGAACTGATCGAACGTCAGGCCCGACGTGATCTCGACGATGCGGCCGAGCGTCTCTATCCCGGCGAGCGCGCTGTACTGCCACTTCGTGCCCGGCTGGAAGTCGAGCGGCACGGCGCCGAGCGTCGGCACGTAGGCGGCGAGGTTGCTGCCGGTGCTTCTCGGCGAGATGCGGTTGCCCTCGCGCGATCCGGGGCCGCCAGTCTCGAGGCCGTTGGTGTGCGTCATCAGATCGCGAATCGTCAGCTCGCGCTCGGCCGGCACGGTGTAGATTTCCGGCGGCGGCGCCTGCTGGCCGCGCCCGCCCGGCGCAGGAACCGCGCCCGGATTCTTCAGCATCGCGACCTTGGGGTTCTTGAACTCAGGGATGAAGCGCGACACCGGATCCGTGAGCCGCAGCTTCCCTTCTTCCATCAGCATCAGAATCGCCACGCCGGTCACCGGCTTGGACATCGACGCCATCCGGAAGATCGCGTCCTTGCGCATCGGCGTCTTCGATTCGATGTCCATCAGGCCCTGCGCCTCGAAATGCGCGACGCGGCCCCTGCGCGCGACGACGGTCACGGCGCCGGAAATCTGATTCGACGCGATGTACTGCTGGACGACGTCGTTGATGCGCTGCAGGCGCTCGGACGACATCCCGACGTCTTCGGGCTTGCCGTTGGCGACAACACCAGCGGTCAGCGAAACGGCCAGCAGGACGACGGCGAGGCGGCGAGTCAGGCGCATAAAGAGCCCTCCGAATGCGGATTGCGGAATGCGGAATGCGGATGACGGACCGCAATTGGGGGTAGCTTAGCGCAACAGTTGCTCTTCGATTCAGAGGAATCACGTGCGCTTCTTGACAATTGCGCCCTCCGGGATTACAAACACGGACAATTCCGCACGGCTCTCACTCCCGTTGCCGAAAGGACCGATGATGTCACGCTCAAGATGGAGTCTCCGCCTGTTCGTCGCAGCCATACTCACGCTCACCCTCGCCAGCGCCGCCCACGCGCAGCGCACGACGGGTGACATCAGCGGCACGGTGACCGATGCCACGGGCGCTGTGCTACCGGGGGTGACGGTGTCGGCGGTATGCATCGAAACGAACTTTACGCGCGCCGCCGTGACCGATTCGACGGGCGGGTTCCGGCTGGTCGAGTTGCCGGTCTGCGTGTACCGAGTGACGACCGAGCTCGCCGGTTTCAAGACGATCGCGCGCGAGGCGCCCGTGGCCGCCAATTCAGTGGCCAAAGCCGACTTCAAAATGGAAGTCGGCACGCAGTCGGAAACGATCACGGTCCAGGCCGTCTCGCCGCTCATCGAGTTCTCGGACAAGCTGAACAACAGGATCGACAGCCAGCGCATCGAGCAGATTCCGCTGAGCGGCCGCGACTTCAACTCGCTCCTCGGCATCACGCCCGGCGTGCAGCGCGCGGTCGGCGGCGGGTTCCTCGGCATCAACGTGAACGGCGCGCGCACCTCGTCGAACAACTTCATGATCGACGGGATTTCCAACAACGACCGCTATTACGGTGACACGGTCCTCAATTCGCCTGGCGTCGTCGGTGTTCCAGCGACGCTCGTGCCGATGGATGCCATCGGCGACTTCACGGTGCAGCAGACGCCCTCGGCCGAGTTCGGCGTGAAGGGCGGCGCGGCGATCAACGTGGTGATGAAGAGCGGCAGCAACAACCCGCACGGCACCGGCTACTACTTCCGGCATGACGACTGGACCGACTCTCCGAACTTCTTCGTGAAGCGGGCGGGCGGCGAGACGACCCCGGTGAAGAACCAGCAGTACGGCGGCACGTTCGGCGGCCCGATCCAGAAGGACAAGACGTTCTTCTTCGGCTACTACGAGGGGCAGCGTCTGGCGGTGACTTCGCCGTACGACGTGCACGCGCCGACCACCGTGCAGGTGGCGGCAGCGCGGGCGCGCATCGCGGCGGCCGGCATGCAGACGAGCTCGATCGGCGAGAACCTGCTCAAGTACTACCCGATCGCCGACGCCGCCTCCAATCCGTCAGGGACGGTTCACGTGGGCGCCCCGAATATTTCGAACATGTCGACGTTCTCGGTGAAGTTCGACCATCAGCTCAACGCGAGCAATCTGGTCAACGAGCGCGTGTTCTTCGGCAACAATTACCAGTCGGCGCCGGCCAACAACAGCGGGCAGATCATCCCGCCGAACGGCCCGATCGACATGTTCAACTCGGTGGGCGATCCCACGCGCGTCGCGCTCGTCGGGCTGGTGTGGAACTCGACCCTCTCGAACACGACGCTGCTCGAGACGCGCTTCGGCTACAGCTACTTCTCGCAGACGCTCGAGCCGAACAACAAGATCGATCCCGTGAGTCTGGGCATCAATACCGGACCGCTCGACCCGGAGGATCTCGGCGTGCCGGCCGTGTCGACGCCGTTTGGCGGGATCGGCGGCGTCGGCGGCTACCCGATCACCACGGCGCCGACCACGACGACGCAGATTTCGACGGCGCTGACGCACGTGCGCGGGTCGCAGACCTTCAAGGTCGGCGGCAACTTCGAGCGGGCGTACAACCGCAGCGTGCGCAATCAGGCCCGCACCCGTTTCACCGCCAACGGCAGCACGTCGGCCGACGTCGACGCGCTGGTCGGCCTGCTGCTCGCGCGCTTCGAGAGCGCCTCCCGCTCGTTCGGCAACAGCGAGCGCCACATGACTCAGAATTCATTCGGCGTGTTCCTCAACGATGATTGGAAGGCGACACCCCGCCTGACGCTCAGCGCCGGACTTCGGTACGAAGTCTTTCTGCCGGTCACCGAGCGCGACAATCTGGTGTCCAACTTCTTCCCGGACCGCGGCCTCGTGCAGGTGGGCACCGGCGGGCTGGACCAGCTGTACAACGCCGACAAGAACAACCTGGGACCGCGCGCCGGGCTGGCCTGGGACGTCACCGGCGACGGCAGGACCAGCCTGCGCGCCGGCTACGCGCTGACCTACGACGCGCCGCAGATCCAGACGATTCACCCTGGATCGTTCGCCACCCCGGATCTGGGAGTCTTCAGCGTCGGGCTCACCGGCAGTACCAGATTCAAGCCGGACGATCCGCGGTCGACCTGCATCAATCCCAATAACTCGGCCGCCGGAGGCGACTACGTGTGCGTGCAGCCGGGCGTCGCGATGTACGGATCGTCGCCGACCGGCGCGCCGCCGTTCAACATCCAGGGCGTGCCGGAGAACTTCCAGCTGCCGCGGTATCATTACTTCCACGCGACGTTCCAGCGGGAGATCCTCGGGACCAATTCCGCCACCGTGTCGTACATCGGCTCGCGCGGCAAGGGCCTGATCTGGCGCCACGAGATCAACGCGCCGGTGATCGGGTCGGCGATCACCAGCCCGGATCTCCTGCGGCCGTTCTACAGCAGGTTTCCGACGTTCCGGAGCATCACCGAGCTGAACAACGACAGCGAGTCGTGGTACGACAGCGTGCAGTTGTCGTTCCGGCAGAACAACTGGCACGGGATCAACACGCAGTACAACTACACGTGGTCCAAGTGTGAGGACCTGAGTTCGTCGAACCGCACGACGGGTCTGCAGGCGGAAAATCCGTACGATCCGCAGAACAACAAGGGACCGTGCGACTTCGACGTCCCCCACAACTTCAACATCGGGGGCAGCTTCGCCATTCCCGGGGGCGAGAAGATCGGTGGCGGCGCGCTTCAAATCGGCACCGTGTTCACGGCGCTGTCAGGCCGGCCGTTTACGCCCGGCGTGGGCGCGTTCGATCGGTCCGGTCAGAACGTGGGCCGGCTACGCGCCGACTGCCTGGCCGACCCGATCTACAACTACGACCTCGACTATCTGTTCCCCGATGCGAACACGACGCGCCCGTTCATCACCAACGCCGCCCAGGCGTTCGCCACGCCGGCCAACGGCACGCTCGGCTCGTGCGGCCGGAACAGCGGCCGGCGTCCGCCGATCGCGCAACTCGACGTGAACATCCTCAAGGAGTTCAAGCTGCGCGGGGGCGCGAGACTCCAGGCGCGCTGGGAAATCTTCAACGTGACCAACCGCGTGAACCTCGGCGGCCTGCAGAGCAGCAGCGTCCGCAGCTCGCTCTTCGGCACGATCCAGTCGACGCCGGACGTCGACCGCGGCAACCCCGTCATCGCGCAGGGCGGACCGCGGGCGATGCAGTGGGCGTTGAAGGTCTTGTTCTGAAATTAAGAATTCGGAATTAAGAATTAAGAACTACGATCGGGCGGGTCCGCCTCCGGCGGCCCGCCCTTTTTCATGCCCGCGCGGACTCTGGCGATCGGTTCGGCGATCATCGTCATCGCGCTATTCCTCTGGCACCACCCCTTCGACGCGCTCGCTCAGAGCCGGCCGAACATCCTGCTCATCACGCTCGACACGACGCGCGCGGACCGGATGGGATTCCTCGGGTCCACGCGCGGTCTGACGCCGGCGCTCGACGCGATCGCGCGCGCGGCCACGACGTTCACGCGCGCCTACGCGCAGGCGCCGATCACGACCGTGTCGCACGCGACGATCCTGACCGGCACGTACCCGCCCTTCCACGGCGTCGGCGATTTCGGCGCGCCGCTGCCGGCGTCGGTGCCGTACGTGCCCGACCTGCTTCGACAGCGCGGCTACCACACCGCCGCCTTCGTCGGATCGCTCGTCCTCGACCCGCGCGCGGGTACCGCGCCCGGCTTCGATCGCGGCTTCGACGTCTACGATGCGGGCTTCCGCCTCCGCCTTCGTCCCGGCGAGGATCGGTACGCGACGATCGAGCGGCGCGGTGACGAGGTCGTGGCACGGGCGCGGAGCTGGCTGTCGTCCGCAAAGCAGCCGTTTTTTCTCTGGACGCACCTCTATGATCCCCACGACCCCTACGATCCGCCGGCCGATCTGAAGCGTCGTTTCGCCAGCGCGCCCTACGACGGCGAGATCGCTGCGGTCGATCGGCTGGTGAGTTCGCTCGTCGGCGCCGTCTCCGCTGACACGCTCGTCGTCGTGGCCGCGGACCACGGGGAGTCGCTCGGCGACCACGGTGAGGACACGCACGGCGTCTTTCTGTACGAGGCGACTCTGCACGTCCCGCTCGTCGTTCGGTTCCCGGATCGTCGCGGAGCCGGCGCGACGGTGGCGACACGCGTGCGACTGGCCGACGTCGCGCCGACGGTCCTCGAGGCGGCGGGCGTCGCGATTCCCGCGACCGTGCAAGGCCAGAGCCTGCGGTCCGTGATCGGGAAGACGACGGCGGAGGATCGACCGGTCTACGCGGAGACCGCGTATCCCCGTCAGGCGTTCGGATGGAGCCCGCTGCTCTCGTGGCGATCGGACCGGTTCCTGTTCGTCCGGGCGCCGCGGCGCGAGCTGTACGATCTCGTCGCGGATCCATCGGCGTCGCGCAACATCGTCCAGACGCGAGGCCGCGTCGCCGACGGGCTCGACGCGGAGCTCAACCAGTTTCTGAAAGGCGGCGGGCAGCCGGCGGGCGCTCCGGCCAGGCGCGTCGATCCCGCCGTCGCCGAGCGATTGGCCGCGCTCGGCTACGTCAGCGGATCAGACGCGGCGCCCGCGGCAACAGGCGTCGACCCGAAAGATCGCATCGCCGTCGCGAACATGCTGCACGACGCAGTCGTCGCGGTGGACGATGGGGCGTACCAGAAAGCGGTCCCGCTCCTCGAAAAAGTGATCACCAGCGAGCCGAACATTCCGATCGCCCAGCTCCACCTCGGTGTCGCCAGGGCCAGACAGCGAAATTTCGCGGGCGCGATCGCGCCGCTGACCCGCGCCGTGGCGCTACGGCCCGACGAGCTGCGCGCGCACTACGAGCTGGCGTCCGCGTTGTACGAATCCGGCGATCTGAAGGCCGCTGCGGGACATTACGCGACCGTCGCGTCGAAGATGCCGCAATGGGCCGACGCGCGCTATTCGCTGGGGTCGGTGTACGCGCGCATCGATCGTGTCGCGGACGCGATCGTTGAACTGCGTGCGTCAATCGCGCTCGAGCCGCGCCACTTCCGCGCGAACCTGCTGATCGGCCGCATCCTCACCTTGCAACACGACACGTCGGCGGCGACCTATTTGAGGACGGCCGTCGACGTGCAGCCTGATTCCGCTGAGGCGCGTCAGTTTCTCGCCGACGCGCTGAAGATCAGGAAGTGAAGAGTCCGCGAATTACGGAAGTGATTTCAGGTACGCGGTGACGGCGTCGGCGTCGTCGGCCTTCATCATGTACGCCGGCATCGGCGCGCCCGCGCCGCCGCCGCGCGGATTCTTCGCCGTCTGCAGGAACTTCGAGAAGCCTTCCACCTGCCAGCGTGCCCATAGCGCGCTGGTGGACGTGATGTCCGGCGACTTCTGGTGCCAGCCCTTCACCGGCGTGGCAGGCACGCCGACGAGCGTCGCGCCCTTCATCCATTGCGCCTTGTCGAACTCGCCGGCCTCGGTCTTCGGCGTGTGGCATTCCTGGCAGCGCGCGACTTCCTCGACCAGGTACTTGCCGCGCTCGATCTTCGCGTCCTGACCCCGCATCGGCATCGTCATCGCCACAACCACGGCTCCGGTCGCGGCACACATCAACACACTGCGCACAGGGAATCTCCTCATGCGCAGCATGCTACATCATCGTCGCGTCCGCGTCAGACCGGCCGGGCTTGTGACGGCCGTCCGTCGCTACGGCTGCGGACGGCGCGGATCGCAGAGCGGCCTTTCCGGCACGACGGCGTCCTTCTCGTTCCACAGCGTGCCGATCACGTAGGGGCGCATGATATCGCCGTGCTCGAACGCGACGAGCACTTCATCGTCGAGTTCGGGCAGCACGAAGAGCGCGCGGTCCGCACGCACCGTGCGCAGCAGCGTGTGAAACTCGCCGTCGCGCGTGAAGCGGTGCGACACACCGATGACGTAGTACTTGCCGGCGAATCGCTCGTTCGGGTGTGCAATCTCGACCGGCGCGCCGGCGCGCAGATCGGCGCTGCCGTCCACGTCCGCTTCAGCGGCCAGATCCTCCGCCGTCAACGCGGTCAGCGTCCCGAGCGCGGCACCGTACGACGCGGCATCGCCTTCGAGCGTCTGCGCGAAACCAAGGTCCACCGTTGTGCCGGGCGTTGGTCCGTTGCTCGCCGCGGGCGACAGCGGAATCACCCGCCGCGTCGCGGTGCCGACGATCTCCTCTTTCCTCTCCGGATCCCAGCCTCGCACTCTCACCTTCGACACCTGGTTCGCCGACGACAGGCGCGGGTGAAAGAGGCGCAGGGCCACGCGCGTGGCGCGCCGCGCCGGCGCGCAGCCGAGCGCGATCGCTGGCCCTTCGAGACGGCGGCTGAAGAAGAGCGTCGTATCGTCAACCCTGACGTCGTACCCGATGCGCGCGGCGCGCACCCGGATGAACTCGAGGTCCGTCTGGTTGTGCTGAAAGACGTGATCGTATTTCGCGCCGGCTTCAGGGCCGCTCGGGCCGAACGCGAGGCCGGCCTCGCCGGCGAGCCTGCCGGCGATGTCCGCGTCGGACATCTTCTCGAACGTGCGGCTCTTCCTGCCACGGGTGAGACGGTGCAGCCGGTTGAACGCGCGGACGACCACCGTCGATTGCCCCCCAGTGTCGTACGCGGGCTCGATGCCGACCACCTCGCCCTTGAAGATCGTCGACACACCGTCGCCGCCGCCCACGGCGTCGACGGTGACGGCATCGCCGGCCGCCGGCGTGCGCGCGCGGCGCGTCTCGAGGACCACGGTCGCGGCATCCACGCCGGTCGTGTCGCCGTCGACGACGATGGACTGCACCCGGCCTTCCGGCAGAGTGCCGCCGGCGATCGCCGCGCGAAGGCGCGCCTGCTCCGCGCCGGCCGCGGCCGCGCATGACATCGCCGCAATGAACACCAGCGTCACAATCGTATTTCGCATGGCCAGATGATACAGCCGCCAGGAGTAATTGACTCCGCCCCCACCTGGTTTGCGGTTTGCTTGCCCCATGTCGCAATCGGATCTCCCGCCGACGTACCGTCGTCCGGACGCGCGGGAGACGATCGCGCTGCCACACCGCGAAAGGAGCTCACGATGAAACGCAAAGTCCCGCGCGCGAGCCGTTTCACGCGGAGAAATTTTCTCAAGACGACCGCCGCCGCCGGCGCGGCCGCGTTCGCCGGCGCGAGCCCGGCCGCCGCGCAGGCGCCGGCGCCTCCCGCACGCTGGGACCGCGAAGCCGACGTCGTCGTCATCGGCTCCGGCGCCACGGGACTGCCCGCCGCCCTCGCCGCGCGCCAGCGCGGCGCGTCGGTCATCGTCGCGGAAGCGAATTTCGACGTCGGCGGCCACGGGATCCTGAGCAGCGGCAACGTCGCGCTCGGCGGCGGCACGAGCCGCCAGAAGAAGTACGGCATCGCCGATTCGCCCGACCTGCTGTACTCGGACCTCACCGACTGGTCTGTCGTCGAGCCGAACGGATTTCCCGACTACCGCTACAACGACCGGGAGATCATCCGCGCGTTCGCCGACAACGCCGCCCCGACGTACGAGTTCCTCGTGGCGCACGGCGTGACGTTCGTCGAGAAGGCGCCCGACAACGCCGGCGCCGGCGCGACGGGCAATTCCGCGCCGCGCGAGAACCACGCGGCGCCGCTCGACTTTCCGCTCGTGCAGACCGGCAAGCCCGTGGACCCGAGCGCGGCGCGCACCGGGTCGTCCGGCATCGGCGTGATCAGGCCGCTCGAGGCCAGCGCGCGGACGCTCGGCGTGGAAATCCTGCTCAAGCATCGGATGACAGCGATCATCCGCGAGCATCCGTCCTCCGGACGAATTCTCGGCATCTCCGTCTCGACCGAGGGCCGCACGCTGAACATCCGCGCGAGGAAGGGCGTCGTCATCGCGACGGGCGGGTCGACCAGCAACGTCAACTTCCGCCGCATGTTCGATCCGCGCCTCACCGAGGAGTACTGCGGCGTCGCGGGCGAGCCCTACACCTCGCAGGACGCGAGCGGCGAGCTCGCCGCAATGGCGGTCGGCGCGTCGCTCTGGGGCGGCTTCAACCAGACGGCGGAGTTCGGCCAGCACCTCACCAAGCCGGGCCGCGTCGGCTGCCAGTACGGCTACTCCACGCTCACGTGGGAGCCGGGCAGTCCGATCTTCCATCGCGCGCGCGCCATCGGCCTCCGGGTGGCCAACTATCAGAACGTGATCATGGTCAACAAGGCCGGCGTGCGGTTCTACGACGAGACCGTCCCGCAGTACACGCAGAACAGCTACGGCATGATCAAGGACTACGTGCCGCACAGCTGGCGCAACGCGGCGAAGGTCGAATACAACCCGCGCAACTACCTCAACGCCGCGCTGGCGGGCGTGCCGGGCGAGGCCGTGAACGGCGGCGGACCGATCTGGGCCATCTTCGATGCGGACGCCGTGACGCGCGAGAAGTGGACCGTGGCGCCGCCCTATGTGGACACGGCCGCGGGGTTCTTCTTCTCCGCCGGATCGATCGAGGAGCTGGCAGACCGCATCGTGAACAAGTACCAGACGCCTTCAATGCCGGCGTCCGCGCTGCAGCGCACCGTGGCGCGGTACAACGGCTTCGTCAATGCGGGCACAGACGAGGATTTCGGCAAGAGCGAGCCCAGATACAAGATTCAGACGCCGCCGTTCTACGCCGCCTGGGCGACGCCGGTGCTGCATGACGCGCGCGTGGGTCTGCGGATCAACGCGAAGTGCCAGGTGGTGGACATGCAGGGCCAGGTGATCCCGGGCCTGTACTGCGGCGGCGAATCGGCGGGCGGCTTCAGCCTGCACGGCCTCGCGCGCTGCACGACGCAGGGCCGCATCGCCGGCCTGAATGCGGCCGCCGAGCCGTAACCGAACCTCCGTCGTCCTTGTCGAATCAGATACGCTCTGATAGTGTTCGGTCATGAAGACACTGACCGTCACCGAAGTCGCGCGGAACTTCAGTGCCGTCATGGATGAAGTGGAACGCGATCAGGAAGACATCATCCTGGTGCGCAACCACAAGCCGATTGCCCGGCTCGTGCCGGAATCGGCCGCGCAGAGCGCCCTCGAAGTGCTGGGCGATCTCTACCGCACGCTCGACGACGACACCGCCGACGCGCTCGCGCAGGCCATCGGGCTCGCGAGAAAAAGCAAGGGCAAGACCCTGAACGCGCTGCGCAACCCATGGGGTTCCTGATTGACACCAGCCTGTGGATTGCCATCGAGCGGGGCACGCTGAGCGCCGCCGACATCCATGCCATCACCAGACAGGCGCCGGTCTTTCTGTCGCCGGTCAACCTCGCCGAAATGCGCTTCGGGATCGAGTTGATGACCGACGCGAAGCAGAAGCAGCGCGCGATGGCGACGTTCCGCCGCATGCGGCGCAAGCCCCTGCTCCGCATCACCGCGGACACGGCCGAGGTGTTTGGGATTCTGGCTGGCAGGCTCACACGATCCGGTCGCGGGCATGCCTTTCGTATCCAGGACCTGTGGCTCGCCGCGCAAGCGGTCCAGCGGAAGTTCACGCTGTTGACGGCCAATGCCAAGGACTTTCAGGATGTCCCGAACTTGAAGGTTCTGGTTGTAGACCTGCGGTAGCAGCTTCACTTCTTCCCGGGAGCAGGAAACCACCATGATCACTAGACGCGATTTCGTGAAGTCCGCCTCCGCCTCGCTGGCGGCCGCCTCCCCTCTCGCCGCCCTCGGTCGGTCCACGGCCGCCTCCGCTCAGGCGCCGACGGTCCTCGCGCCGCGCACCGTGCGCCCGGTGGTGATCTCCGACTATTCGGGGTGGGAGTTCAAGAACGGGGGCGCGGAGAACGCCGTGCAGCGCGCGTTCCGGCTGATCACCGAAGGCAAGGACGTGCTCGACGCGTTGATCGCCGGGGTCAACATCCCGGAACTCGATCCGCTCGAGACCGGCATCGGCTACGGCGCGCTGCCCAACGCCGACGGCATCGTCCAGCTCGACGCGTCGTGCATGCACGGTCCCAAGAAACGCGCCGGCTCCGTGGCGTGCATCGAAGGCGTGCGCACGCCGTCGCTCGTCGCCAAGGCCGTGATGGACTACACCGACCACCACCTGCTGGTCGGCGCAGGGGCGCGGGACTTTGCGCGCGCCATGGGCTTCACCATCGAGGACGACCTCAACACCGAGAACTCCCGCCGCCTCTGGCGGGAGTGGAAGCGCCGTGTGGACCCCGAACACTGGCTCGACCCGGACGGAAAAGAGCGGCAGCCCAAGCCGAAGCACGAGCGCGACCCGGGCGACGATGCCGGCGCCGCGAGCGCGCACGTCCTGCGCGACGAGCGCTGGGAGTCTCGCGCGCTGACCGCCGGCCGCGCGATGGTGCGCGAGGGCCTGATTTCCGAAGGCAGCTTCTGGGGCACCATCAATTGCGACGGAATCGGCCCCAACGGCGACATCTGCGGCGTGACGACGACGGGCGGCCTGGCGTGGAAGATTCCGGGGCGCACGGGCGACTCGCCGATTCTCGGCGCGGGTTTGTACGTCGACAACGAAGTCGGCGCCGCGGGCTCGACCGGACGCGGCGAGGCCAACCTCTACAATCTCTCCTCGTTCCTCATCGTCGAGTCGATGCGGCGCGGCATGTCGCCCAAGGACGCCGGGATGGAAGCGCTCAAGCGCATCCGTGCGAACACGATCGAGGCACGGCTCCTGAACGCCAGGGGCAACCCCAATTTCAATATCCGGTTCTTCGTGCTCAACAAGCGCGGCGAGTACGCGGGCGTCGCGATGTACCACGCGGGGGAAACGCAGTACGCCGTGTGCACGGAGAACGGGGCGCAGACGCGGGAGCTCGAGCCCCTGCTGCCCGGCGGACCCGACGATTAGAGGGCACCATGAAAAAGATCCTGATCATCACGGCGCTGCTGGTGACCGGCGTCGCCGGCAGCGCGCGGGCGCAGGCGCCGATTGACTGGAACACCGTGGAAGCCGAGACGCTCCGGCACTTCCAGGCGCTCGTCCGGATCGACACCACCAACCCGCCGGGCAACGAGACGCGCGCGGTGGAATACCTGAAGCAGGTACTGGACAAGGAAGGGATCCCGTACCAGGTGTTCGCGGGCGACGCGAACCGCGCGAACCTCGTCGTGCGCATCAAGGGGAACGGGACGAAGAAGCCGATCCTCGTGATGGGCCACACCGACGTCGTCACGATCGATCGCAGCAAGTGGATCGATCACGGTCCCTTCAGCGCGGACATCGCCGACGGCTACGTGTACGGCCGCGGCACCGTGGACGACAAGGACAACCTGGTCGCCAGCCTCATGCTGGTGTTGATGCTCAAGCGCACGAACGCCGCGCTCGATCGCGACGTCATCTTCCTCGCGGAGTCGGGCGAAGAGGGATCGCCCGACGTCGGCGCGCAGTTCATGGTCGACCAGCACTTCGACGCCATCGACGCGGAGTACTGCCTGGCCGAGGGCGGCGGCCCCAGCCGGACCGGCGGGAAGTACACGCGCGCCAACATCAGCACGACGGAGAAGGAGCCGCGCGCCGTGGAAATCATCGCGCGCGGGCCGGCCGGGCACGGCTCGGTGCCGCGCCAGGCCAACGTCATCGCCCACTTGTCGAACGCCGTGGCAAAGGTGGTGGCGTGGACGCCGCCCACGCGGATCAACGAGACCACCGGCTCGTACTTCCGCAAGCTCGCGGCCTCGGCGCAGACGCCCGAGGCGGCGAGGCGCTACCGCGACGTGCTGAGCCCGGATCCGAAGGTGTCGAAGCCCGCCGCCGACTGGATGCTCGAGAACGAGCCGGAGCACTGGTCGATGCTGCACACGTCGCTCGTGCCGACAATTCTGACCGCGGGCTACCGCTACAACGTGATCCCGTCGGAAGCCAAGGCGACGCTCGACGTCCGCCTGCATCCCGACGAGGACCAGTCGAAGTTCCTCGACCAGATCCGCGCCGTGATCAAGGACCCGAACGTCGAGGTCCGCTGGGCGCGCGACCGGTACCGTCCGGCCGGCGCGTCGCGGCTGAACACCGAGCTCTTCGCGGCGCTCGAGGCCGAGACGAAGAAGCACTACAACGTCGACGTGCTGCCGACGATGAGCACGGGCGCGAGCGACAAGGCGCAGATCCGATCCAAGGGCGTCCAGTGCTACGGCATCGGGCCGGCGCTGGACACCGAGGACGGCGCGAAGGGGTTCGGCGCGCACAGCGACCAGGAACGGATTCTCGAGGCGGAGCTCCACCGCTTCGTGCGGTTCCAGTACGACGTCGTGATGGACGTCGCGCGCGCGAAGTGACGGATGACGCGCGGATGCGGCGGCGTGACGATCTGATCAGGGCCGGCCGTCGCGGCTGGCCTTCAGGATGCCGATGGGGGGCGTGAGGCTCTCCGTCTTTTCTTTCACCGGCGCGGCCTGAATCTTCCGCACCACGTCCATGCCCGCCACGACGCGGCCGAAGGCGCCGAAGCCCTGGCCGTCGGCGTTGCGCCTGCCGCCGAAGTCCAGCTCGGGCTGATCGCCGATGCAGATGAAGAAGTCGGTGGTGGCCGTGTCCGGGCCGTTGCGCGCCATCGAGATCGCGCCGTCCACGTGCTTCAGCCCCGTCGCGTTCGTGCGCTCGAGCGCAATAGCCGGGACATCGCGCCTCGCGCCCCTGATCCCGCCTTGAATCACCTGGATGGGAAAGTCCGCGCGCAGTTCCGTGTCCGGCCGGACGGCGCGGTGGAAGCGGCCGCCGTCGTAGGCGCCGTCGTCGACGTACTTCAGGAAGTTCGCGGCGGTGATCGGCGCGTGCGCCGTGTCGACCTCCACCGTGAAACGGCCGAGCTCGGTGTCGACGTTCACGCGCACGGTTGACGGGCGCGGCTGCTGCAGCGCCAGGGCCACGACGATCGCGAGCCACCACTTCATGACGGACTCCCCTCCCAACGTCACTTGATCGGCTGCAGCCCCTGGGGGTCCGGCCTGTAGATCAGGTACCGGATGTCGCCGTCGAGGCTGCTCCACCAGTGCGGCACCTTGCCGGGAATGATGATGATGTCGCCGGGCACGACGCGGCGGCTCGTGCCTCCCTGGATCCCGCTGCCGCGCAGGTTCGGCCGTTTGGTGTTCGGGCTGACGCCGTCGCTCCGCTCGTCCACCAGCGTGCCGCCGGTCACGAGCGTCCCCGTCCCCTCGAGCATGTAGTAGATTTCCGTCACGCTCGTGTCGTGAAGGATGGCGCTGCCCGGCACCGCTTTGGGACGGAACACGCCGTACACACCGACCTTGTAGCCGCCGACATCGGCGACGCGGATCGGCAGATCGCTGACCTGGCCCTTCGGCAGTTTGTCGATGAATGTCTTGACGTCGGCGGCGGTGATGGCGACGGCCGGCGGCGGCGTCTGCGCGGCGGCGTACGACGGCGCGAACGCGATGACGGCGGCGATGACGAGTTTCAGCATGACCGTGCTCCTGTTCCCGCGGGTGGTGAACAGCCTATCGCGTGCCGTGCGCGAGATCGACTTAAAATCACTTGCGCGGATGTCGGGCGAATCATGTTGCGCACTGCGCGAGAGGGAAACCGAAGGCGTATGAGATCACGGGCATGCATTGCGG
>Ga0315281_10004982_pt1 | contig 19104 bp, 17 predicted proteins | sample YL17G07_0_MG_FD_204540 | JGI IMG/M metagenome (GOLD analysis project Ga0315281, IMG submission 204540) | Sediment microbial communities from Yellowstone Lake, YNP, Wyoming, USA - YL17G07_0 | ecosystem: Environmental > Aquatic > Freshwater > Lake > Sediment | place: USA: Wyoming | collected... | reverse complement strand
CCATTGGTATATAGACCACGGGCCCTGCAAAATTTCTTTTGCTTCGGCAACCCGGCTATCCCAATGGGACCCGTGGCTTTCCGTCCCACGATTGCTCGTGGTTTGGCTTTATCGTCAATATAATTAAGAGCAAATCTAATGCCAATAACGGCTTAATTAATTAACCTATTGATTTCTATATGTAATTTTATAAATTGAATTCTTGACGAAAGACCAAAACTAACATTTTTTGTCATAATAATAAGAGCATTTCATATTTAATCCCTCGAGCAATATTCGCCCCTGTACTTGCCCCCGATTCTGCCTCAACCATGCCATTTAGGTCTTTTGCTTGTCCGACTTAGGCTTTTAATCACATCTTCTCGATCACCGAATACCGACATTCTACTTCTTTCATCCCTTCGGCCCAGAACCAGTAAGGCATGCTCTTTTCTAAACCTGAACCTGCAACATAAGGTTTCCCAGATGTATCGATCGCATGGACCACAACAGGTCCAAGGTGACCTCCTTTAAGTGCCCGGAGATCGTCAAGTGCCTCATGGCATGCCTCTTCCAAAGTTGCACCTTTTTTGATGTAGGCGATGACGGCACGGGATGTGCCCGCTCGGATGGTCATTTCACCGGTATGAGTGCATGCTACAGCGCCATAACGGTTATCGACATATAAACCTGCTCCAATTATCGGTGAATCCCCAAGGCGACCAGGATATTTATAAGCCCAGCCTGAAGTACTAACACCACCAGCAAAATTACCGTCATTGGTTCGGACCAAGAAGGCGGTTGTTCCGTGCACGGTGCTCGAATCTGTAGATCCTGGAATCAAAGAAGCCAGTGATACATTTGGCCATCGCGCAAGAACCTCAGGCGGCACATGCTCTCTAACCCAATGTTCATAATCGGCCTTAGCCTCATCAGATAAGAGATTACCCTTCCTCTCACCTATTTCGGCGGCGAAAATTGCGGCTCCTTCGCCTACAAGCATTACATGAGGAGTTCGTTCCATGACCTGGCGTGCAACTGATATGGCGTGGAAATAGTTTTTCAAAGCGCCCACTGCTCCCGTGCGCAGGCTTGCGCCGCACATGATAGCAGCATCGCATTCCATTTCCCCAAGAACATTCGGGGCTCCGCCAAATCCAACGGATCTTACCTTTGGGTCGAGTTCAACTACGCGTATACCCGCTTCAACTGCGTCAAGCGCAGTACCCTTGTTCACCAAGGTGTCAACCGCTGTCCGGATGCCTACGCCCCCTTCACCATTTGTTAGAACCACTGCTCCCATTTGTCCCTCATCAATTGATTCAAACAATTTTCTCAATGGATAATAAAACTCTTTTATCTCATCGTAACCAACAATGAAAATTATATATTAGACCGAAATTCATATGCCATTTCTTTTTAAGCGCAATCGTGAGTTTCAAATATCGCCAGCAATAAGGAATTTCAAGCTTTTCGAGGAGGATAATGAGTCATCACGAACTCGGTCAGAGTTTGCTATGTGGTAGAAAATTTTTCATTCGGCGTGACATTTTTGTCAAATCTGAATTTTGTCAGTGATGGAAGATTTTTAAAAATATTATGAGATTTCGGTATGTTACAATTATCTTAAGCCATGGCTTCATAATTGCATATGTTACTTTTGACTATCTTGAATCGAATAAATCCGAAAAGGAGGCCGATGTGAAGAAGCTTTTAAGAATAATGGAAGGCTTAGCTATAAATGTTGGGTTCATACTTTTTGCATATTGCATGCTCTATTTATTCAATTTTTTCTTCGGTTCCCTCGTTATTAACTATGGTTATTTGTAAACTACAATTGTCTCGAGAAACAAAGTTTTAGTCTTGTGAATTCTCTTCCTCTATTTCCAAGTCAATCTGTACCTGTTACTTTCCTTCTCAGAATTGAAATAGCAAACCTTTTATACGCCTCGTGTTGGTCATTCTCCTGCCACACCTTTTCGTTCTTAAGACATCCACGCCAGATCTTATATAAAAACGTAAAATTCGTGTTTTAGGGAAAAGTTCCTGTGAAAACTCGATCTGTCCAAATTACAACAGGCAGATTTAAGCTTGGGCGAGCATAGAGCTCAAATACGCTGTCTGTATAAACTTTCTCCCATCCGCTCTCTTGAGGCATAATTTTTGCTAATGGAAGTCTCTTGTGTACCAACACCAAGTCAGTGGGATAGGCTTTCAATGTACGTTGCCAACCATTTTTCGCCATATAAAAGCGGGTATTTTCATCTACTACCCATTCTGGGTATGCAGCCTCATAACGACTATCCACCGAGACCAGCACATTCGGATATAATTTCCATGTAACGTATGAACCCCAATCAAAGGGTACCATTAAGTTTCCCTTGAAAGCGACTTCTTTAAGGTACTCAACCGCGCCGACTGGATAAATTGGGTGGTCACCGTACTTCTTTTTTATGTGCTCGCTGGGAACAAGGAGTTTCCACGGTCCAAAAGACACCATACGGAACATGTAGACCATAGCTGCAATGACCAAGAAAAGAGCTAAAAATCTTGGTAGCCTTATACAGACGCTACTCATAATATTTTTTAAAGGTGTCCTTTGGACGTAACCTGGCACGTAGCAAGTCCAAGCGATTGCGTAAAAAGAAACCAAGCGTGTGCAGAAGATCGATGCCAGAGCTGCTGTAAGCACTACAACTATTCCTTGTGCATTTCGCATCCCGATTTTCTTTACTGAATATGCAAACAGGATTAATGATACGAAGAATATAGAGAGATGAAATAGATCCCGACTTCTCCATATCGGGTACCATTCTTGTACGTACGGTCGTGGCATTGCCATTGCACGCCAGAGGTATGAATAGTAGCTAAACCCGTAAGGATTAAATGCAATCAGTCCTAACATCGCAACACCTACAAGAATTAAATGAGTGTGGGGTTTTTGCCTGAGTAACCTTTCCAGCCAAAAAGCTCCTAAAAGACCAATTCCGACAAGGAAACCGGCATGTAAATTGATCCAAATTAGAAACAAGGGTATCCAGAATATTAGCCACCTCCTATTCTCGTTTTGTTCCAACTCAAAAAACCAGAGCAGACAAGCGAGAAAGGCATAGGAATACATTTGGCCGCGAATTGTGGAAAAACCTCTCTCTATGAGTAAAATTCCGAGGGGGGCCAGGAAGATGAGAACCTCGAGGGTTACTAACCTCCTCTTCAGGCATAACAAGCAAAAGACAGCAATGCATACGGCTAATGAATATTTTACAGCTAAAATTCCAACTGCCCCAAATCGAGTTGCCAAAAAATAGGCAATCACACCAGCTCCCCATTCGTGGTGCACAGAAGGAAATAAAGTTGGAGTATAAGCAAAGTGGTCCTCAAGGGGAATATGCCCTAATGCAATGGCCTCACGTATCAATGCCATTTGATGCCAGAGATCGAGGTCGACAATATTGTTTGAAATGCGGAAGAAATACATTGAAACCAAGAAAGCACAACCCGCTACCTTCAGAAAAAGATTCTTTTTGTAAGCCATGTTAGATTCCATTTGCCTCTATGGAGATATTAAGTAGGATCACACCAATCCTGATTTTTTTATCGCCCTTGCTGCAAAAAACCGATATCTTACACCCTTATTTTCAATTTCCTCGGTAAATATCACAATAAAAACAGTGAAGTCAAGTTTAAGAAAACATGCAATAGTGGAGATGCAATCCAGGAGGTGCCAGAGATAAGGGGACCCCCTTTACTCTCTTGTCGGCACCTAACAGACTTTAGCAATTGGTATTGGATGTAAAGGTTATTTTTTAGGGATTTTGATTAAGGATTATGTTGGAATTTGTTGTGAACTTTAAGGAACCGTATATCTTTTCTACTCAATATTTCCTTGAGAAGGTTTAAAGAGACACCTGCAATAATATGAGTAAAAGGGAAGATCCAATAACAGTACCTCGGAAAGTTAAAGGGAAGTATGGATATAGGTATGACGACCAGAAATGCGAATATGGTAATTAAAAACAGATCCTTTCTTTTAAAGATATAATATATTCCCAAAAGAAACATGATCAACTCAACAGGGACCTTAATGAGTTGATAAAATAACGAGTATCTAAAAAACATAAGCTTGGTTGCAGCAACGAACCTCTCGCTTACCGAAAGGAGGGCAGCATCTTTGAAGGTTTCCTGGAGCACACGAAATGCTGACAACCTAACTTCAACCATTTTCCATATCGCTTTGATGCCGGTATTTAGAAAAACAGGATTTAAAAGTACAGAAATTAGTAGAAAGGCGATCAAACCCGTAATCAAAAATTTGCAATCCTGTTTCGATATTGAGAATTTATTTTTTATTAAGAAAATAGTGATCAATACAAACACTAAAAGAATTCCATTCAGTTTCGTCAAAAAGGCCAAAGAAGATACGATAAAAGTAAGAACAATGTAAATATTTTTTTGCGATTTCAGATACAATGCGCATAATAGAGTGAATAAGGCAAAAAAGAACAACAGTATCGGGTCTGCAAGGATCCGTATTGAATAGTAATTGAAAATAGGATTGCTAATGATCAACGTTGTGGAAATCAAAGCTGGTAGGACACCGTACAAAATCCTAACGGAAATGTAGATTAAAGGTAAAGATAGAAGGGCAAAAATAGCAATGATGGATCTTGTTGAAGGTATCACAATTGTTGGGTTTGGGATTCTGTGTTTCACTAAGTCATAATATGTTGGGAGCTTATCTGCGGGAATGCTATTCCAAAACCTTTTTGGATCAAGGGAATCAATCGTATACCCTCTGAGGAAAAGGGCCCCACCCACTATGTATTTTGCTAATGGCGGTTGGTCAAACGCCTCATAATCATTCCAGTCCTCGTGAAAAAGATCAAAACGAAGAAAATATAGATTAAAGTAATAACCAGTAAATATCCAAGCAGGTTCGTCAGGTTCGAGCTCCGGTGAGTATTTTCCTTTTTCCACTATCTCCAATACCTTCAAGCCTCCGATAATAATGAGGAGAATAAATATTAACATCAGGCAAAATTTGGTATACTTTTTTTTAAATGTCAAATTTTACCAGCCTTTTTTTCATAAAACGGTATAAAATTTCGAGAGAAAAGTCAAAAAAATTATTGATACCGAAATACATAAAAAAAAATTTTCTATTGACAGCAGTCCCAGTGGATGCTGGGAACGGTAACAGCACTTATCCTTTCCCACTGCGCACTAATTGTGCTCTTAATAAGAGAAAACAAAGGCCTCGTCAAATCAAGGTCTATTTTTACGAAGCATTTTTTCTTATTGACAATGTTACTTGAATCTTATAGTTGTTTGGTAGTTAATTACAAACGCATTAAATACTTTTATATTGTCATTGCGAGCGATCCCGCCTTGGCGGGAGAGCGTGGCAATCCCATGAGATTGCTTCATGGAGTTTACCCTGAGCAAAATAATCAGATTCTTCCCCCGTATTAAGTACGGGGTCAGAATGACAAAAAGCGAAGGGTTCGCAATGACACCACGCGAACATCAACTTATTTATGGTGTTCACTATATTTTGGAGGGTCGTTTAAGATGAGAAATAAATTAAATTTTTTCATTCCTTCGCTTGCGAACATAATTTTTTTAGCTCTCTTTCTCACTCTATTATTCACGCCAGGTATTAATCTTTTATTGGATTGTGACACCGGGTACCATATCCGTACCGGTGAATACATCCTCGAGACTTTTTCAATCCCAAAGTATGATATTTTTTCTTTTTCGACCCCCTCCAATGAATGGATAAACACTGCATGGCTTTCAGATGTGGTCATGCATTTACTCCATAGGCCATTCGGGTTAACCGGCGTTGTTATATTTTTCGCTTTCTTGATCTCCTTTGTATATCCTTTGCTGTTTAAAATAATACGACAATATGGCGTAAACATTATCTTCACAACCTTAATCGTTTTGTTTGTCTTAATATGCTCGCAAATTCATTGGTTGGCAAGGCCGCATATTTTTTCATGGATTCTCCTTCTTATATGGTATTATCTACTCGATTCTTTCTGGTATAGCCATAGAAACTATCTTTATTTCCTACCGCCGATAATGCTCCTCTGGATTAACCTCCACGGCAGTTTCGCATTAGGATTTATGATCATTGTCATTTATCTACTTGGAAGTCTGATTCGTATCTTGCGCGCTGTAGATAAGCAACTGTATATCAAAAAAGCAAAGTTTCTTGGGTTAACGACCATTGCTTGTCTTATTTTTTCCTTTATTAATCCATCTAATTACCATACCCTATTGTATCCTTTTAAGTTGGTGTCAGAAAGATTTATTATGGATCATGTAGATGAATTTTTATCACCTAATTTTCACTATGCGATGGCTTTTGAATTTTTCCTATTATTAATGATAGTCATATTTGTTATTTCCAGGAATCGTTTGAATTTTATCGAAATTATATTGGCACTTGTCTTTACCCATATGGCTCTCTATTCAAGGCGGTTCATTCCCGTTTTTAGCATAATCATCGCCCCAATTTTGGCAAAACATGCTGAAGCGATTCTAAAAGAATCGGACGGGAGGTTCGCAAGTTTTCTCAAAAAGAGAGCAAATAAAATTGCAGCAACAGATGCTTCTGTAAAGGGCTATATATGGATAGTTATAGCAATTATTGTAGTCACCGTAGGTGCAAAGGGTGGGCTGTTAAACTATGGATTTGACGATAAGAAGAAACCTGTAGCTGCGGTGGAGTTTATGAAAAGAGAGAGTTTAAAAGGTAATATGTTCAATAACGACGAGTTTGGTGATTACATAATTTATAGTGCCTATCCACAATATAGGGTTTTTATTGACGGCAGAATTGGGGCTGTTTACGATGAAAAAAGGTTGAAAGAATATTCGAGGGTGATCTTTTTTGAATCGGGGTGGGAGGGCATAATAGAAAAATACAATATAAAGTGGATCATTTTTGATACCAATTCAATCCTTTCAAGATTTCTCTTAGAAAAAAAAGAGTGGCATCTCATATATTCCGACAAAGTCGCAAATATTTTTGTGCGAAAGATACCCGAAAACGAAGATTTGATAAAGAAGTATCAGAACGTGAACCCAGTTATTGTTGAACAAAAGAATTGATATCTAATACTTGTTATAATTTTCGCGACATTAATTTTTCTTGACAAAAAATATTTTTTATGCTAATTACTCCAAACGTGAGGAGGGCTTAGCAATACAACATTATAAATTTCGTTTACAATGTTGTATTGCCCTCTAATACACCCCCCTAATATGCAAGTCGTTATGAAGCCCTCCTGAAGAAGTAAATGATTAAACCCCAAGTTCAATAAACAAAGGAAAAAGTGGAAATAGATTACCACTTTTTCCAAAATTATTTGGTTTTTTCCCTCTTACATTCGAAAATGGTTTAAGAAAAAAATTTCTCGAAATAATAAAAGACTCCTTTATTAACAACGAGTTATCTATGGAGAGATAAATCACTTTTAGTTGGCACATATATTGCTCAATTTTTTATATGTGAATTATCTTTTCAAACAAAGGGGGTGAGTATCAATTTTCCCAAAATACGGGACAAGCTTTATTTTTGAATTAAAGGAGGTGAGAAAGAATGAAAAGACTGTTGAAGTTCTTGAAGGATGAGGAAGGGGCTATTGCCATGGAATATGGGTTGCTCGCAGCATTTATCGCTTTGGTGATTATAGTTGCTGTAAAACTCGTAGGTACGGATTTGAATACGTTTTTCTGTAAGATTGCTACGTGCGTAGCAAGTTGGTAAGTCTAACTCCCTGAATCGCTTTTCAAGGCGTGCGTACATTACCCACCTAAGTCGAGGTGGGTAATGTACGCTCTTTTTGCGAAATGTGCATTGACCGAATCGTGCATGGGGATAGTTTCTTGAAATATTCTCCAAGAGGAGCATTGTTGCCTCCGGACGACTAAGTCCTCCCTCGCCTCTCAGGCGAGGGGTTCCAAAGGAAAGTCGACATCAAGTCAACTTTCACGGTAATCGCCATTTGTCCGTCATTCCTGCGCCTGCCTGCGGTAGGCAGGGAAGCAGGAATCAAGGCTCCTTCCCTGCGAAAGCAGGGGCGAGCATGACAGAAAGGAGTATAACCTCTGCTGAGATTGGTTCATCCTTTCTCTCCTTACATTCATCGTCTGATAGGCATACTAAAGTGATCGCCTAAAGGCGAGGGATTTTTCTAATCCCAAAACAAGACATTAACGATACTAAGAGAAAAAAATTGGAATGAATTCAAATGAAATAATCTTGTTCTCACTCTTAACCATTGTATTGGTAATCGCTGCGGTAAACGACATCCGTTTTCATAAGATCCCGAACTGGCTCACTTACCCTTCAATAATAATTGGAATTTTTTACAATACCATAAATACAGGGTTTAATGGACTACTTTTCAGTATTGGGGGGTTGGGTGTGGGGATTGGGGTTATGATTTTATTCTACCTAATGGCCGGAACAGGGGCAGGCGATGTAAAACTTATGGGAGCTGTTGGTGGATTCTTGGGGCCAAAAGGTGCGTTTATTGCTTTCCTCTCCACTTCAATTGTTGGTGGAATTTATGCTGTAGTCCTTTTGGTTTTACACGGATATTTAAATAGATACTGGGCAATCCTAAAAACATTTACTCTTACCAAACAATTTATCTACAACCCACCATCCAATGGAGAAGAGAAACCCAAGTTGTACTATGGAGTAGCCATAGCGTTGGGAACAATAATTTCTGTTGTTTTAGGTCTCAATATTTGATAAAGTATGTTTTTATTCTAACTCAAGCAATGGAGGTAGGCGATGGGAAAATATAGGGCGTATATAATGTTTGGGGTAGCCATATTTATTGCTTTGATTGCCACTTTTCTGATCATTAACTGGTTACAAACAAAGGCAAAAGTGAAACAAGCAGTACCTCAAGAGACTCAGGAGGTAGTGGTCGCAAAGGTCGATCTAAACTGGGGAACAGTGATTACAAAAGAGATGATAGAAACAAAACCCTTTCTTAAGAAAAGCCTTCCTGGCGGTTACTTTTCAGATACGTCTTCTTTAGCAGGAAGGGTCTTGATCTCCCCTGTTAAGGCTAACGAACCGATATTTGAATCGAGATTGGCTCCAACGACTGTTAAGACTGGCGGAGTGGGGGCGATGGTTAGCCCGAAAAAGCGGGCTATAGCTGTCAAAGTAGATAAGGTAATAGGGGTTTCTGGTTTCATTCATGCAGGCAACAGAGTGGATGTTTTAGTCACTTTGCAAGCTGAAAAAACCCAAACCTATATAACCAAAACCGTGCTTGAAAATATTCTCGTTTTAGCTGCTGGTCCAGAAACTGAAGCAAAAGGTAAAGCAGAGACGCCAACTACCGTAGATGTTATAACGCTTGAAGTTACCCCTGAGGAAGCAGAAAAGCTTGCTCTCGCGGCCACTCAAGGCAAAATTCTGTTAGCGCTCAGGAATTTCAGCGATACAGAAGATGTTATAACCAAAGGCATGACGATACCTACCCTGCTCGCTTCTTATTCAACTTATGGTTCGGTGCAAGAAGCTAAAGTGGTACCCGTAAAAGCCACCGGAAGTAAAAAGCCAACTCCTGTGATGGGAAAAAAGATCGAAACAGTAAAACCGGTTTTAGAAAAGAAACCCGTTTTTACGGTCGAATTGATAAAGGGGAGCAAAGTTAGCGAAGTTAAATTTGAAGGGGGGGAATAGAGCTATGAATACTTCAAGCGTGAATAGAAGATTTCTGGTGGCTATTGTGTTTTTATTCATTGCTTTGAGCTTTGAGCTTTCAGCTTTCAGCTTGGTCTGGGCACAAGGACCTCCCAGAATCATTCTTGAGACCACCTCACCTCAGAAGCTAAGCCTGACAGTGGGAAAATCAGTCATCATTCAAAGCCCTGAGCCAGTAAGGCGGGTCTCTCTGGTTACCCCGGAGATCGCCGATGCAATGGTTTTAACACCTCACCAGATTTATCTTATCGGGAAGTCACCCGGAATAACCAACCTCACTTTATGGGTGGACAATAAAGTCTCCGCCATACTGGATCTTGAAGTTTCTATGGATACTTCCAGATTAAAGGAAATGCTTCATAAAATCCTTCCGGAGGAAAAAGATATTAGAGTAAATTATACGCATGATAGCATAACATTATCCGGAACGGTTTCGAGCACGTCCAACCTTTCCCAGGCGATGGCCTTGGCTCAGTCTTATTTACCAAAGGAAGGAAAAGTCATCAATTTGCTTGAAGTAGCCGGAGTGCATCAAGTGATGCTTGAGGTACGAGTAGCAGAGATGTCTCGCAGCGTTGTAAAAAGGCTTGGTTTCAACTTCAATTTCAGTTATTTCGCGTCAAACGGTTTGAATCTGGCTATTGCGAATGTTTTGAATAATCTGTCAACCTCAGGGAAACTCAGCGCTACTGGTTCAGTAAGCAAAATTCCGCCGGCCGGACATTTCAGTACTTCCGAATTTATCGATGCTTTAAGGGAAAACGGATTAATTAAAATTTTGGCAGAGCCTAACCTTATTACTTTGAGCGGAAAAACTGCGAACTTTCTTGCAGGTGGGGAATTTCCTGTACCTGTACCCCAATCCGGCTCAGGAGTAGGAGGGATAACGGTGACTATTGAATACAAACCCTTCGGTGTAGGGTTAAATTTTACGCCTACAGTATTAAGCAACAAGAAAATCAGTATGCTCGTCGCTCCTGAAGTCTCTGAACTTGATTTTTCAAACGGAATTACTATAAGTGGATTTGTCGTACCAGCCTTGACCACAAGACGGGTGTCAACCACGATCGAACTGGCTGACGGGCAGAGCTTTGCTATTGCTGGTCTCCTCAAAGATGAGATTCGAGAAACCATCGATAAGTTCCCTCTTTTAGGTGATATTCCTATCCTTGGCGCTTTGTTTACGAGCAGCTCCTTTCAAAAAAATGAGACCGAATTAATCATTATTGTTACCCCTCATCTGGTAAAACCTGTTGATATGGCAAAGCAGACTCTACCCACCGACCAGTTTATTGAGCCGGATGACTTTGAGTTCTACCTGCTGGGAAGTACAGAAGGAAGAGAAAAGATTAAATCACCTGGCTCTTCGGGAAATCCGAGCAAGGCATACGGATTGGAAGGGAGTTTTGGACATATTGTACCGAAGTGATAATTATACGCTATGCGCTATGCTCTATGCCTGCCTGCGGTAGGCAGGCGCTTTGCTGACCAAAGGGAGGGAAAAATGGCAAAAAGATACTTTTTATTAATCGGATTAGTCGGAATCTTTTTAATCTCTGTGAGCTGTGTGGGGCCAAGCCGGGTTGAAATGGATTACGGCACCTCATTTAAACTTGCTAAGTTTAACCAGACATTGAATCCTGATGCTGAGAAAAACCTTGAACCTGTCACCGGCTTTGATGGCGGCGCAGCCCAGGCAGCCATTGGAAGGTACAGGAAAGGTTTCGAAGAAAAATCTGTCGCGCCTATTTACAGCATTAATATAGGTGGTCTTGGTGGAATGGGGAAATAGAGTCCAGGAGAGACGAAATGAGATTACAAAACAGCAACGGGGCCACGGCTGTTGAGTTTGCTATAGTTTTACCGATTCTCCTTTTGCTGGTCCTGGGGATCGTTGAATTCAGTTTTCTTCTATACAATAAGGCAGTAATGACAAATGCCTGCAGAGAGGGAGCCCGTAGAGGGATAGTGCAGAGACCGCCGGAGATCGGCAGAGTACAACATAGTGAAATTGAAACAGAAGTGAACAAGTACTGCTTCAATCACTTGATTACTTTTGGCGGCCCAACCACGCCCACCGTAGCAAGCACCGCCCCTTGTCCGATTGGTGCCTATTCGGGTACCGATCTAAAAGTAACGGTAACCTTTCACTACACTTATTTAGCCCTTCCAGATTTCATTGCTGGTCTCATCGGAGGAACTGACCTGAAAGCAGAAGCGGTAATGAAATGTGAATAGAAAAGTCGGTAATAAGTTAGCGACGAGTAACTGGAATTATCGCATAGTAAAGATTTTGAAAAACCTACCCTACCTCCTGTTTACAGCATTAGCATAGGGGGTATAGGGAAATAGTAAAAGGGCAAGTAATGAAATTGGGAAGCCAAAGTGGGTCTGCAGCTCTTGAGTTTGCTATCGTTTTACCGATTCTCCTTTTGTTGGTCCTGGGGATCTTTGAATTCGGGGTACTTCTATACAATAAGGCAGTAATGACAAATGCCTGCAGAGAAGGGGCCCGCGCAGGGATAGTAAAGGATGGACCCTACGGATCAACAGTACTACCGACTAAAATCGAAGAAATAGTGAAAAATTATTGTTCCAAACCTGATGGTACATCTCGCTTTATTACTTTTGGGGGTCCGACTACCCCTACTGTACCCCCTATTACCCCTTGTCCGGGTGGTGCCTATTCGGGTACCGATCTAAGGGTAATTGTAACCTTTCATCATACTTATTTAGCCCTTCCGGATTTCGTTTCCAGCCTGATCGGAGGAACTGACCTGACAGCGGAATCGGTGATGAGATGCGAATAAAAAAGGAGGGTGTTTATATGAAAATATATACGTCTTCTATCAGACAATTAACAAATCAGCAGGGAGTAACTGCCATTATCGTCGCTATAATGATGGTCATGTTTCTTGGTTTCGCTGCCCTTGCAGTCGATGTTGGGTTTACACTGGTGACCAGAAACCAACTTCAAAATGTAAGCGATGCCGCGTCCTTAGCTGCTACGAGGAAACTTGGTAGCATTTATGAGCCGATGTCCTATACGGCGCAACAAAGTTATATTTGTGACCCTGCCACCATCATTCCGGTTGCACAAGCAGTGTCTATCCAAAATCAGGCGGCCGGAAAGAATATTACCGTCAATGATGCCGATGTCATTATTGGGCAGTGGAAAAAAGATGATGTAACAGGAAAATGGGACATTAACCCTACTCTAAATCAACCTGATGCGGTAAAGGTTATAGCCCGGAGAGACATCTCCGCAATGTCTCTTGAGGGTCCGATAACCACATTTTTTGCAAAAATATTTGGAATAAATACTCTTGATGTTAAAGCGGATGCCATTGCGGCCTTGACTGGACAGAGTACTGCCGGAGAAGGCGGACTCAAAATTCCTGTGGGAATTTCAAAAGCTCGCTTTGAAAGTCCATACTGCGACCGGGAAATCCATTTTTATCCTACCAATGATCCTTTGAGTTGTGGAGGGTGGAATACCTTTACCGGTGATAAATATCCCCCAAATGCTGGTGTGAACGGTCTTCCTGCACTCCTTAATGATTTGAAAGACGGCAAGTATGAAAGTCCTGAGACGAGAGCCGGGGAAACAGTATTCACTTTTACTGGCGGCACCTTAGCCTCGGTATTCGATGAAATGAAAGCCCTTTTCGACGCCAATAAAATATCTGACGCTACAAGCCCGAGCGGTTATTCATGGACTGCAACTGTTGCGGTATATGACTCGGCGAATTGCTCCAATCCAAATCCAGGAGATACATTGAAAATTGTAGGATTTGCCGAGATTAAAATCACAGAGGTCTTAGAATCACCAGATAAGATAATTGACGGTCTTATCAAATGTAATTATGTAGCACCTGATAGCCGTGGGGGCGGGGGAGAGTACGGAACCAAAGGCAGTATTCCGGGTTTGGTCGAATAAACTTTGAGGTTAAAGGTTGTTATATGCCTGAAAATGTTATCTCTGTAAAATTGGAGATAAAAGACCAGAAAGTTAGGCAGGATTTTGAGCAGGTCATCTCTTCAATGGAAGGGTTCCATCTCAAAAAATCTAATCCCGTAGAGTCTTGTGATCTCTTGATTTTTGAAATTGGAGGGGACCTCAAAAAAGAGCTTCAGCTCGTTCAATCTATCCAAGCCTCTGGTACCGCAAGGGAAGTTTTCTTAACCTCGTCCCGCTTCGAACCGGATCTCCTGCTTCAAGCCATGAGAGCTGGCTCTAAAGAATTCTTTCCTCAACCGATTAAAAGAGAAGAGGTAAAGGAAGCCCTTTTAAAATTTAAAGCTCGGGGAGAGAGTTTAAAATTAAGCAGTGTGAAGAAAAAAAAGGGGAAAATTATAAATATTATTGGCAGCAAGGGTGGAGTGGGGACAACCACTGTTGCTGTCAACCTTGCAACCAGCCTGATCGAATCAAAAGAATCTCCATCAGTGGCACTGATCGATATGAACCTTCTATTCGGAGAAATACCAACCTTCTTAAATATTGAATCTGCTTTCAACTGGGGAGAGATTGCCAGAAACATTTCGAGGTTAGATTCAACTTTTTTAATGAGCATCCTGTCCAAGCATTCTTCCGGAGTTTATATTCTACCGTCACCCACTGGATTGGACGGGGTCAATGTTGCAACTCCGGAGATTATCGAAAAACTTTTGGCTTTGATGCGGGATATATTCGATTTCATTGTGATCGATGGCGGACAATCCCTTGACAATATTTCTTTAAAGATTCTTGAAATGTCAGACGATGTCCTTCTTATTGCCATATTAAGCCTTCCATGTTTGACCAATCTTAAAAGGCTTCTGTGGACATTTCAGAGGCTGGGGTATCCCCAGGAAGAAAATATCAAAATCGTTATCAGCCGGCACCATAAAAAATCCGTAATTTCTTTAAAAGAAGCGGAACAAAATCTCAAGAAAAAGATTTTCTGGTTCATCCCCAATGATTTTCCCACCACGATGTCTGCGATCAATCAGGGAAAAACGATTTTGTCAGTGGCTCATGGAACTGAAATAAGTGAAAGCTTCAAAGATTTGGCCTCTCTCTTTTTGGAAAAGAGTGTGAGGCCAAAAGTGCAAAGTAGGTTTTTGAGTGGAATTTTGGGTTGAAAAGAAGGAGAGATTAAATGGCAATACTCAACAACAGACCAATCGCTATAAAAAATGAAACAGTAATACCAGTAAGAGAAAAACTGGGAAGGTTGCTCATTACCAATGAATATTTCGAGCTGAAAACCAGAATTCATGATCGTTTGTTAAATCTTGTTGATCTTTCTCTGATTGATACTCTCGACGAAGCTTTGCTCAGGCAGGAAATAAGGAGACTCGTGGAGAGAATATTGTTTGAAGAAAAAAACCCTGTTCCTCTAAATTATAATGAAAGAGAAATCCTTTATAGAGAGATTCAGGATGAGGTTCTTGGGCTCGGACCATTAGAGCCTTTTATGCAAGACCCCACAATCTCAGATATTCTGGTCAATACCTACAAACAGATCTATGTGGAAAGATTTGGAAAGCTTGAAATCACAGAGGGGAGATTTAAAGATGATGCTCATTTGAGAAGGATCATCGATAAGATTGTTTCCGCGGTTGGACGCAGGATTGACGAATCGTGCCCCATGGTGGATGCCAGGCTTTCCGATGGGTCCCGGGTCAACGCGATCATTCCTCCTTTAGCCCTTGACGGACCTATTCTATCCATTCGGCGATTTGCAGTTGAGCCCTTAGAGATAGAAGATCTTCTTACCTTAAAGACTTTGACCCCTGAGATTGGGGAGCTTATAAAAGGGATTGTGAAGGCAAGACTGAATATTCTTATCTCTGGCGGTACCGGAACCGGGAAAACTACACTATTGAATGTCCTATCCCGATTTATCCCTTCGAGCGAAAGAATTGTCACGATTGAAGATTCTGCGGAGCTCCAGCTTAAACAGGATCATGTCGTTCGGTTGGAAACAAGACCCGCAAATATTGAAGGTGAGGGGGAGGTAACGCAGCGGGATCTGGTGAGAAATAGCTTAAGAATGCGGCCTGACCGAATCATTGTTGGAGAAGTGAGGGGTGGAGAAGTCCTCGATATGCTCCAGGCTATGAATACAGGGCATGATGGATCTCTCACGACCGTCCATGCAAACTCTTCGCGAGATGCATTAATGAGGCTGGAGACCCTCGTGGCGTTGACCGGTCTAAGTATTCCGAGTACTTTTATAAGGAAATATATCAGCTCTGCTTTAAATATCATTATTCATCTTTCACGCCTGGTTGATGGAAGCAGAAAGGTTGTCAGCTTTCAGGAAATTACTGGAATGGAAGGTGACACCATTACCATGCAAGAAATATTTTCATTTGAACAAACAGGTATTGACCAAAGTGGTATGGTTAAAGGAAGATTCCGTGCTAAGGGAATAAGACCCAAATTCGTTGAAAGATTTAAGGCACTGGGTATACCGATTCTACATGATCTTTTTGATTCCGGGAAGGTATATGAGGTTTAAAAAAGGAACCAACGTTTGTCGTTATCGAAGCTCGTATCGAGACTCGTTAATAGAAACTGGATGCTCGAGGTTCGTTTTCCGAGCTTCTTGCTTCGATACCAGCATCGTCACCGTAAACCCATTTTCTTGTTTTGTGACCGTAACCCAAAGACCCGGAGTATTTTCATGGCTCGTGCCTGCCTGCGGTAGGCAGGTGCAAACGGGAATCCAGACGACGTTCCTACGAAAGCAGGAAACCAGTATATTAAAGACTATGGATTCCCCGCATCAGGTGCGGGGAAGGCTCTGCTGGAGTTTATCCCGGTGAAAACCGGGGCAGGAATGACAATAACAAGGGTGAGGGGAAATATATGGTTATATTGACTGGATTAGCGATATTTATTGTCATCCTGCTCTTCATAGAGGGGTCTTTTCTTGTTTTCAGAAGAATGCGGAATCCTGAAAAAAAGAGAGTTCAAATGCGACTCAAAGCACTTTCGTCAACAACAGGATATGAAAATCAAAGCATAGATATCGTGCGTAAAAGCTTTTTGAGTGAAGTTCCCTGGCTAAATCGGGTGCTCTTGAGCTTTCGCTGGACGGATAGAATGCATCTTCTTCTTGACCAGGCCGGCATTCAGCGTCCTCTTGGGTTCTTCATTCTACTTTCCTTGTTACTGGCCTTTGGGGGATTCCTAATTGGTTCACGGGTTTTTCACAACCATCTCATCTCAATACTTTTGGCAGTCATTTTTGGTATATCGCCATTTCTCTATATTCTTTCAAAAAAGAATCGAAGGATGCAAAAGTTCGAGAGACAACTACCCGACGCTATGGATTTGATTGCGAGGGCATTAAAGGCAGGGCATGCCTTTTCAAGCGGACTGAAGATGGTAGCCGATGAATTTGATGATCCCATTGGCACTGAATTTAGTAAGACTCTGAATGAGATCAATTTTGGAATTAGTGTTCCTGAAGCCTTGAAAAACCTCCCTAATCGGGTTGATTGCCGTGAGCTGAAATTTTTTGTGATTTCTGTCATTCTCCAGAGAGAGACAGGAGGGAATCTTGCCGAGATTTTAGAGAATATTGCCCACCTCATTCGGGAGAGGTTCAAACTGCAAGGCCATATCCGTGTCCTCGCGTCAGAGGGGAAGCTTTCAGCCATTGTTTTGATCGTCATTCCATTTTTCGTCGCCTTCGCCCTTTCTATAATTAATCCAGAATATATCCGGACTTTAATTACAGAGCCCATTGGGAAAATAATGCTCTTCTTCACTCTCCTCATGATGATCATAGGGATTTTCACAATGAGAAGGATGATTAAGATCGAGGTGTAGGAGGATCCATGGTAGGCCTCATATCAATTTTGGTATTTGCTGCGATCATGGTCTTTATTTTAGGTATATTTTACCATGCCGAATATCGCCAGGGCCGCTGGAAGTTAATCAAGAGAATTAAAGAACAGATGGGGGAAGAAATACTCCCAGAAGAGAAGACGGGCGGCTATTCCATCATTATTAAGAGCCATTTGCTTAGGATCATTGGCTCATTGGGTGAAAGGATAAAGCCCAAGGATGAAAGAGATCTCTCTCATCTGCGGAAGACACTTTTGAAGGCTGGATATCGGAGAGAAAATGCCCCTGTGATCTTTTTTGGAATTAAAGCCCTTTTTGCCATCGTTTTAGCATTGAGTTTTTTCTGGATGAAACTATTCTTCTTGAAAACCATGACCTCTCTTCATTTCATGCTTTTTGGGGTCATGTTTGCCCTAATTGGTTTCTATTTACCTAATTTGTGGCTCCAGTTGAAGGTTGCCCGAAGGAGAGAGGAAATACTAAAAGGCTTTCCTGAAGCTCTGGATCTGATGGTGGTTTGTGTAGAAGCCGGTACTGGACTGGATGCAGCCATCAACCGCGTTGGAGAAGAGATGAGATTGAGCAATAGGGTGTTGAGTGAAGAATTTAAGCTTTTGAGCTTAGAATTAAGAGCAGGAAAACCGCGCGGAGAGGCTTTGAGGAACCTTGCACTCCGGACCGACTCAGAGGATGTAAATAGCCTGATAACTTTATTGATTCAGACGGAGAAGTTTGGTACCAGTATTGCGCAGGCCCTGAGGGTCTATTCCGATTCTATGAGGACAAAGAGACATCAAAGGGCAGAGGAGTTAGCTGCTAAGTTGCCGGTAAAACTGGTATTCCCCTTAGTTCTCTTCATCTTCCCTTCTCTCTTTATAGTGATCCTCGGCCCTGCGGCTATCAGGGTATCTAAGATATTGCTCCCAATTTTAAGGGGATACTAAAAATGGGCGCACTAATCACTACCACGAATGTTATTTTAAACGGGAGTATGCCATGAACAATAAAATTATGAAAATAATATCTCTGGTTTTATCGGGAAGTTTCTTTTTCATCTTAATGATAAGCTGCTCAACAACGAACAGCATTCTAAACTGGCCAAAATTTCTGAGTTCAAGAGATACAAAGGTTGCCAAATTTTCCTCGGATGTGAGAGCACATCCTGGTAATCCTGATTCTCACTATTTGTTGGCATGCTATTACCAGGAGAGAGGGAGGCATAAGGAAGCCATAGAAGAGTTCAAAAAGGTTTTACTGATCGATCCCGCTTATCTAAAGGCTTATAATGGCTTAGGGGTCTCCTATGACCTTCTTGGAGACTTCTCAAGAGCGATTGGGTCTTACAAAATGGCGCTGAGTTCGAATCCGAACCTCGACTATGTCCATAACAACTTGGGTTATTCCTATCTCCTCCAGGGGAATCTTGACGACGGAATTACCGCTTTGAAGGAGGCCATTGCCATAAATGGTCAGGATCAGCGATTCCACAACAACCTCGGATTGGCTTATGGTGAGAAAGGTGAGTATGATT